>OGTC01000068.1_pt1 | contig 77914 bp, 43 predicted proteins | sample 1574531 | NCBI WGS metagenome assembly OGTC01 (sample SAMN03295859, study PRJEB24534) | human gut metagenome | isolation source: fecal sample 2 from infant 9 | host: Homo sapiens | place: USA: Pittsburgh, PA | collected 2014-07 | reverse complement strand
CCGTTGCTGTTGGTGTCATCAAGTCTGTTGAAAAATCCGACAAGGCTGGTAAGGTTACCAAGGCTGCTCAAAAAGCTGCTAAGAAGTAAACGGATTGATAACTTTTTTGCTTTATTTAAATTTACGTTTTGCTTTTTGGTGTAGGTTTCAGAATGGTAAATATATATAAAATTTACTAGAAATTGAGAGTACTGTAGAGATGATTATTTCTTTTTGTTTATTACGTTTGTTGATTTACGCGTAACCTACTTGAAAGTTGTGTGCTTTTCTAAGTCTTTTCTAAATCAGAACAGCTTGAAATCCTTTACCACTGACAACACCCATGTAATCACCAGAGTTTTGTCTCCAGCAAACACCGTTTACTTCCAAATCTTCATCGTATGCTAAAACTGGCGCATCCATGATACCTCCATTACTAATGTTGTTCTTAACACCACCACCACCACCCGAACCACTTGAATCTGTGGTATGCCCATTAGTACCACCATTGCCATTGGATAAACTGGTGCTTGAACTGAAATTTGATCCAGTTGCTCCCAAATTATTCAAGTCCCACACCAAAGCTTGACAATCATCACCACCACTAAGTAAATAATTGGATGTTGGATGCCATTGAATCAGATTGATTGATGAAGCAACAGCTGATGTTGCTGCGGCATCAATGGTTGCCATTGGAAGTCCCGGCATGCGCATATCAATGATTATAATTTGACTGGAGTTGACACCAAATGTAGCGAGATGATGTTGGTCAATGTTTGAAGTAGATAAACGAAGTAATGCTTTTGAATTGTAGTTCGCTGAATGAGCAGGGGTTGGAAGTTGTGCAGAGGATGAGGATGAAGATGCCAATACAGGTCCAGGTCCAGATGCAGGTCCAGAGCCTAACGATGCATGTCTCCTTGTTGGTGGAGATGGCGATGGTGGAGGTTCATAAATAATAGTTGAATGTTCCAAGGATCGTAGATCAAATACACGCATCGAACCGTCATTCCCCACTGATGCAAATACATTGGTTGACTTGTGAATAAACTTCACATCAAACACTTCTGAGTCATGAGCAATCAACTGGGTCTTTATAGTGGCAGATTCAGCAAAATCATCATGAGGATGAGATCGATTTAGATCCCACACTGTGCATGTAGTATCAACGCTGGATGTGATGAGTAGATTGGTATCAGTGGAATTCCAATCAAACGACGTAACTGGTGGTGACGTGTTGATTTTGTCCTTGCCATCAGCAGCCACTGCACTGCTCCCTGTGCTTGTTGCATTGTTGGCCAAAACGTGAGTTTGCACTAAATTATACCCCGAGTCTCCCATGTCGGAAACTTTATATAACCTCAACACATCACTTGAAGCAGCTAATCGTTGGAATGGATGTATACCACCATTAACACCACCACCACCTTGCAATAATGCTGGGTCCCATTTAACATGGGTAACGGGGTAGTTTAAACTAGTATCGGCAACTTTTTCAAACATGAATCCGCCCTCATCACTTCCATCCAAGTTGTCTTGGTACCCAGAGCATGGATTACCGTACATGTCCACCACTGGTGGAGTGTATTCATACTCATAACCTCTCCCGTATACAATCTCCAACTTGTTAACAAACCCTTCTTTGTATGACCCCAATGCTATACAATCCAACGAATTATTATTTATTGTTGTCCAGTCACATGCAAATAACGGATTTTCACTGAAATAGTATGAACTGCGCTCAACTGGTGATACACCAACATTAGGGGTCATTGGTGCAACGTTCCTTGCTGTGTATGCTTTTGGGTTCGGCATATTAGACATGTTCATTGCATTTGCAGACATGGGCAATGTAGATGAAGGGTTAAAAGGTATTGCTGTTGTTGATGGTGACATTGACCCTTGTATTGGACTCCTAGTTGTCGGTGTTAATTGCAAGGATGGATCAAAGGGCTGAAAGTTTGATCGGTGTTGCAAATATGGCAGTTTTTGAAGCGACTGTTGTTGTTGTTGTTGTTGCTGAGGTAGCCGCGAAGAGCCTGTGGCTACGGGGATATTTGATGGTGGCCCTGCAAATGATGACATGCTGGTGCTGAGTGATGATGACGATGCTGTTGATCTGTGACCAGGTGCATTGGGAAGATATGATGCACTTGGTCGTATAGCTGGCGAGTTGCGACCGTTACTGGTGATCCCGCTTGTACTTGAGTCTGTAGCTCCAGTGTTGCCCATCTGGCCCCTCTTTCTGTGGTTCGCTCTGTCCATCGAAATAAGTTCAGGAATACTCCCTTCCGAGGTAATTGCTTATAGTGGGCGTGTTGTGTATGAGTTCGCCAATGATGATCTTTTTCTTTCACTGTATATCTTGCTGATTCTTATCCAGTGTGTCTATTCAACGACATCTGTTTTTTGAATCTGCAGCAAAAACGCAATTTTAAAACCAAAGGATCGTAAGGCTGAGTGAGGAAAAGAATTGCGTTACACCGAACAAGTACTCAATTTTTTGGGTCTATGGTTGGAAGAGGCAACACTTGTGATTGTGATACGTGTAACTTATAAAAGCCGGCGGCGATCCTTTCCTTGAAAAGTGAATTTTCCGTGTTCTTATAGATGTGTGTGTACCTGGAAAGACTCTTTGTTGAACAAAGAAAGAGATTTGGAGAGAGAGAAAAAAAAAAGGATCTCTTGGGTTTTTGATACTTTGGACACTACTCGCTATGGAACTGGCAGCACTAAACCTCCTCATCCAACGTTGTTCAATTTGCAACTGCCCGTAGTTATGGTTGCGACGGGGAAGAGGCTTACCTTATAGGGGCGCAATGGTTGGTGTTGAAGAAATGCTTGAGGTTTGGGTATCCCATTTGTGGTATAGTCATCTACACTTTCCGCAACGACTGGACTTACATGACTCAACAAAGAGTTGTTCTTTTGGTTGTTGGATCTTTTGAGAAAAGTACCTCATTGAAACTTGAAACTCTTGATTTTCTAAACTAATTTGTCAAATGCGGTTTCTAGAAGGCTATCAAATGAAAACATTCTTTAGTTGTAGGCCCTTCAAAGGGAAATTCTGTATTAAAATCGTAAAAAATGAACTCTACAAATATCAAGCAATAATTCATTCTAGCTGAAAAGAACAAGTATCACCTCCCGGGGACGTACTTTGGATTAAAGTAGAAAAGCTCTATAAAGTCAGATCCCATGAGACCCATCATCTATTCTTCAGCAAGTTCCTCAACCGAAGGACAAGTGCAAATCAAATTCAAGTCTCCATAAGTGTCATCCAATCTGGACACAGTGGGCCAGCACTTATTTTCTTTCAAAAACTCCAAAGGATAAGCAGCCTGCTCTCTAGTGTATCCCCTAGTATCCCAATCAGTGGATGATATGATATCCTGTTGCGAGTGTGGAGCATTCTTCAATACATTACCTAATGGGTCTCCTTTGATATAAGCATCAATTTCACGGCGAATGGAAATAAATGATTCAATAAATCTATCCAACTCTTCCAAGTTTTCTGACTCAGTAGGTTCAATCATGAGAGTTCCAGCAACAGGGAAAGACATCGTTGGCGCATGAAATCCGTAATCCTGTAATCTCTTGGCAACATCGATAGCCTCAATACCATGTTTTTGGAATTCACGTAAGTCCAAGATGAATTCATGGGCACAATGTTTCAAACCGGCATTAGTTGATGCACGATGGTCAATAAAGAGAATTTTGTAATGTGGTTCTAACTTGGCTAAAATGTAATTGGCATTCAACATGGCAATAGTTGAGGCGTAAGGAAGTGCATCGGCACCCAACATTTTGATATATGAGTAACTTACTGGAATAACAGAAGCACTTCCGTATGGTGCTGAATTAACAGCTTTTATACTTTCATTTGTTGAATGTGGAGTATTGACAAAATGATGCTTGGGCAAAAAAGGTGCCAAATGCTCCTTGACACATACTGGTGCTTGACCAGGTCCACCACCACCATGACTCAATGCAAAAGTCTTATGGATATTCAAGTGACAAACATCAGCACCTAAATCACCAGGGGATGTTAAACCAACTTGTGCATTCATGTTAGCACCATCCAAGTATACTAACCCACCATTCTGATGAACAATGTCAATTGCTTCTTTTACACCCGGTTCAAACAATCCATAAGTGGATGGATAAGTGATCATGATTGAACACAAGTTAGCAGCATGTTTTTCAGCTTTTTCTTTCAAATCTTTCAAGTCAATAGAACCATTGTCTAAACATTTGACTGGAACAACTTTCAATCCGCACATTGCTGCTGATGCAGGGTTGGTACCATGAGCAGAGACTGGAATAAGACAAATGTTTCTTTGCTCGTATTCACCTCTTGATTTGTGATATTGCCTAATTAATGATAACCCAGTGTATTCACCTTGAGCACCAGAGTTTGGCATGGATGTAGTAGCATCGAACCCAGTAATGTCATTGAGATCTTTTTCAAATTCATCAACCAATTGTTTATAACCTTGAGCTTGATCAATTGGAACAAATGGGTGAATTGAGTTGAACCCGGGAATAGATAATGATTGCATTTCAACTGTTGCATTCAATTTCATGGTACATGAGCCCAAGGGAATCATTGAATTGGCCAAGGATAAATCTTTGGATTGCAAATGATGCAAGTATCTCAACATTGACGTTTCCGAATGGTGTGTGTTGAAAACTTCGTGTGGTAAGATGTCATCAGTTCTCAACAACTCTTGTGGTACAGAAGGCAATTCATTGGATGGTTCAATGACTTCGCCAGTGAATAACTCAATCAAATTGATCAAGTCTTGTTTTTCCACTGTTTCATCCAATTGTAACGACACGGTTGAATCATCAACCTTGAACAAGTTGATTCCGTATCTTTCCAAAGCATTTTTCAAAATCTCATCAGCTGAAACACCGCTCAATTTGATGGTCAAGGTATCAAACCATTTATCATTGACAATTTCGTGCTTGCTCTTAATTTCATTAGCGAGTAGTGTAGTAAAACCGTAAACTCTCTTGGCAATATTTTTCAATCCTTCTGGTCCATGATAAACGGCATAGTTTGCTGAAATGTTAGCCAATAAAGCTTGAGCTGTGCAAATATTTGATGTAGCTTTCTCTCTTTTGATATGTTGTTCTCTAGTTTGCAAAGCTAATCTCAAAGCTGGTTTACCCAATCTATCTTTTGAGACCCCAACAATTCTTCCAGGTATTTTTCTGGCATACTTGTGGGAAGTGGCAAAGAATGCAGCATGGGGACCACCATATCCAAAAGGAACACCGAATCTTTGTGAAGTACCTAAGGCGATATCAGCGCCAAACTCACTTGGTGGTTTAAGCAAGGTCAATGCTAACAAATCTGTTGCAACAGCAAAAATGGCTTTATTTTCGTGTAATAGATCACCAATTTTAGAATAGTTGTGAATTGAACCGTTAGTGGTTGGGTATTGTACAAGTGCCCCACATACATCCTTTACTATCTTACTCAACTCCTGGAACCCGTCCTCAGTTGACAAGTTCAACTCCTTTATTTCGACATTGATGTTGCCTGCTCTTGACTGGATTACTTCAATAGTCTGTGGATGCAATTCCGAATCAACGACATAAACTTTTTTCTTGTTTTTCGAGTGGTGGTAGGATAAGCTCATTGCCTCAGCAGCAGCGGTACCTTCATCCAATAATGATGCGTTTGCCATGTCCAAACCTGTTAAGGATGTAATCATGGTTTGATAGTTTAACAAACTTTGCAATCGACCTTGAGAAATCTCTGGTTGATATGGGGTATACGAAGTGTACCACTCTGGCAGTTCCAACAAGTTTCTTTGAATCACTGGTGGTAAAATCGTACCAGCATAACCTTTTCCAATAAACGATTTGTAGATCTTATTCTTACCAGCAACTTCATGGAGATGTCTCAACATTTCTTGTTCAGTGAAACCTTGATTAGGCTGAATCTGCAACTTACGTTTGATCAAAACATGCTCTGGCACAGCACTCGATAAAAACTCATCCAAATTTGAATACCCAAGAGTTTTCAACATCTTTTCAACATTCTTTGGTGTTGGACCAATGTGTCGTCTAGCAAAAGTGTCTAAATTGGCCAATGATACCTTTTCAGCATTTGGGTTGTATACTTTGGCATAATTCTCTGATGACGTGTTTGCAGTAGCCAACAACCTTGCGAATGTGGGTGTAACACAGTATGTTGTTGGCGATACCGCAAGTCTGGTGGAAAATCTAGGAGTGGAAGATGATCGAAGTAAGGATCTTGTGGTTCTAATCATCTTTTTGGTTGATAATTCAAACAAAGAATCTGTGACTTAAAGAAAAGAGTAGTCAGATGATTTTGAAAAAAATTTCAAAAATGGAAAAGAAAAGATGCCATTTAGTTTATAAGAGTACTTGAACAATAGATATGGGGACCTTGTAATAAGGCGCTTTCATTGATAAAATTTAATAGTCTGTTTTGTTACACAAAAACTGAAAAAAAAAAGAAAAAAAAAGAAAAAGAAAACAAAAATCGAGTGCAAAGGAGTCAAGTGTCGCGCCAGAGTCAAATGAATACTCAGTAGAAACATTGTAGATCCAGCTACGAGCTACAAACATAGGCCCTGTGATTCAAGATGACAACAACAAAGTCTAGAAAACGCCAAAGATAGTAGGTAGTTGTCCAGTAAATAGCCTGGCTCTGGGTATTATGACTGTTACATACCTATACTTCATCACACAACCTTGTGCGTTCTTTCTCTTCTTTATGGCTCTACCTGTAAAGGGAAATCAAAGACTCATACTAGCCATTAAGTGTAAGCGAGATCCTAAATGGGAATATACTTCCATTTTGGCTTTACTAGAGTGGGACCAACTTGCCAAATTAGTTTTGACTCTTCTGTTGTTTTATTCTTTTTTGACCGTGAACGCGAAAAGCCGGGGAGTAGAATTTTGACTCCTGTCATTTTACCCCGGATTTTTCCAGCGCCACATACCACAGACAAACATCGTCATTAAAGTTTATTACACATTTCGAGAGCAGTATTATGCTATCAAACAAAACAATCTCGATAATTCTAAGCACTTATACAAGACTATTCACTAAGCCCAGTAAAGACCACATTAGACCCTCTTCTTGTCATAATGCTCATAAATAATGTCCTTGTAGTTTGGGAAATGAGTAATGTACCAGTAATACAATTGTGACCATGCAAATGTTATGGCATTTTCTTTTGAATCACTATACCATGATACGCACCCACCAAACTTGGTACCGAAAACACTTTTGTTCAGCTCTTCTTGGATTTCTTTATGCCATTTGTCATAAGCTTCAGGTTTTACAACAACTGCCTTCTCTCTACCCTCTATCACTGGCTTGACTAGTTTCAAATAATAGTCAACAGCATTCTCAATAGCCATAACAACAGAAGAATGCCCCGTAATTGTATTGGGGCCACCAATGAAAAACAAATTGGGCATATGTTTCACCAAAATTGTACGATAAGTACTTATACCTTCCTTTTCCCAAATCTGTTGACTGTTGTATCCTTTTGTAGTTGAAAAGGGAAGTTTCAATGCCTGTAATACGTCGTAGCCGGTACAGGCAACAATAATATCGGCTTTGACAAATTCGCCATTCTCCAAGATTACACCGTCTTCAACGACTCTTCCTATTCCACTGCCGGTAAGGGTGATTCTTGGATCATTCAACGCTGGAACGTATCGATAATCAATGATCATACGCTTACATCCGAATTTATATTCCGGGATCAATAAATCCCAGTATTTTTCGGGAGCGTTTTTTTTGATGTATTTGATTGATACAGCTCGACTCACTGAACGCATCTTTTCTGATATGAATCCATCTTTTTTGAACAATGGGAACCTTAATTCCAGGAGCCAAACAGTAATCAAACGAACAAACATCAATCCGTAGAATGAGAAGCTAAATAAGCGATTGATAAACATCAAGAACGCGGGGATTGGCGGCATGATGTAATGCTTTGATCTAGCAATTTGTGTGATTGACCCAACCTTGTATTGAGGGTCATTCAACAAAGCTGGAACAACCTGATTCGCAGAACATCCGTTACCCACGACCAACACGTCTTTACCTCGGAAATCGATAGAATGGTCCCAAACTGCCGAGTGAATATATTTGCCTTTAAAGTTTTCTAGGCCAGGAGCATTCAATTGGTGTGGATTCACCAAAATCCCACCACATGACAAGACAATATTTGCAGTATGCTCGATCCTTTGACCTGTCTTGACATCATGTGCAAACAAGGTCCACACCCCTGTATCCTCATCATATACGCACCTGTCCACTGAAGTTTGGAATCGTGTCTTCTCTTTCAACCTATAGTGATCAGTAACTCTCAAAATGTACTCTTCCATTTCATATTGGGGAGGCTGAGCTCTGCTCCAATTGGTATTCAACATAAATGAATAGGAGTACCAAAGTGCTGGAATATCTGAGGCACAACCTGGGTAAGTGTTGGCGTACCAAGTACCACCGAAATTGTCATGCTTTTCAAATATGGTAACGTCTTGCACATGCAAGTCGTCCATTGTCTTGATCGCAGCTCCGATCCCCCCAAACCCGGCACCAATAACGGCAACTTGGGAAGAAGTAGTTGCGATGGGTAAATTATCGTTGATATTCTTTTGCGCAGTGTGTTCTGGTCCCAACACTGCTAGCCCATCCAGGTACTGGATTCTAAATTTGGATGGCTTTTTGTGTGACTCTTTGGTTAACGTAATGGCTGACATTGTATATATGTGCTAACAGTCAAATGTGGTCAAGAGAAGTGTTTGGCATAAAGCGTCAATTTATATTGACTTCCGTTTGTTACTAAACCGGTGAACATTTGTGGAGACAATATAACAATGTCTAAAAATTGACATATGAAGTGTGGGGATTTTTTCCTTTTTTTTTCTGTCTCTTTTGTAGATCTTTTTATCATGCATGCAGCGCAAACCCAAAGGCAGATTCTACCCTCATTGACCACATTCTATGCCCTAGAAAGCGCATATAGTACGAATGTGATCCGACCGATAGTGGGAACAAAACGGAAATGGAATTAGATCTCTATTGCTTGTTCGATGAAGCAAAACCTGGCCAGCGTACCCCTTTTCTTTTGGAGCATAACCAGGTCTGTTCCACATGTGGAGTACATGATCGAGCGTCAGGGCGAGATCCATTGAGCTAAAAGGGAACCCTCCCGAAAACTTTCTGGTTGTGATTTTCTTCCATTACAATTTCAAGCAAAACTTTCCAATATCACAAAACCGGAGTAATCATATCTGAGGCAACTATATTGTTTATTGACGATGGTGTTCACACACGAGCTGTATATTGATCGGACTTCAAATAGCATCATTACAGATTTAGTGGTATTCGAGATTCCTCTAGTTATCGAAACGATGTTTCGCAAATCGTAGAATATGTGATCTATTATATATCATCTATACTAATTTGAAATACACCTTTGATGGCAACTACTCAAGCCTTTTTCTTGTCGAAATGCTCATAAACAATGTCCTTGTAGTTTGGGAAGTGAGTAATGTACCAGTAATACAATTGTGACCAAGCAAACGCGGTTGGGTTCTCTTTTTCATTACTGTACCATGAAACACACCCACCAAATTTGGTACCAAAAACACTTTTGCTTAATTCCTCTTGAATATCCTCATGCCATTTGTCATAAGCTTCAGGTTTTACGACAACAGATTTTTCTTTGCCTTCAAGGACGGGTTTAGCTAATTTTATATAGTAATCGATACCGTTTTCGAGAGCCATGACAACTGATGAATGGCCAGTTGCTGAATTTGGACCACCAATTGCAAACAAATTTGGCATGTGTTTCATCAAAACGGTACGATAAGTGCTTATGCCTTCCTTTGTCCATATTTCCTGGTTATTGTATCCCTTGGTAGTGACAAAGGGAAGCTTCAATGCTTGTTTCAAATCGTAACCAGTGCATGCAACAATGATATCGGCCTTAACAAACTCGTCATTGTCTAAGATAATTCCATCCTCGACAACTCTCTTGATACCCACATTTGTGAGACTTATTCTTGGATCATTCAATGCAGGAACGTATTGATAATCAAAAATTAAACGCTTGCATCCGATTTTGTAATCAGGAATCACCAAATCCCAATATTTCTTAGGGGCGTGTTTCTTCACGTATTTGACGGATACTTTTGTATTGATCCAACGCACAAGTTTGGATATAATCCCGTTTCCTTTGTACAATGGGAATCTTAATTCAGCAATAAAAATCACGAGCCATCGAACAAATGCCAACCCATAAAAATTAAAACTAAGCAAGCGATAAAGATACAGCAAAGCTTTTGGGACGGGTGGCATAATATAATGTTTTGATCTGACAATCTGGGTGATCGAACCAACATTGTATTGAGGGTCATTCAACAAAGCCGGAACTACCTGATTCGCTGAACATCCGTTACCAACAACAACCACATTTTTGCCTTTAAAGTCTACTGAGTGATCCCAAACTGCCGAGTGCATATAGTTTCCCTTAAAATTTTCGAGTCCTGGCGCTTTCAATTGGTTTGGATTCACTAAACCTCCAGAACAAGACAAAAGAATGCGGGTTGTGTGCTCGATCTTTTGGCCTGTTTTCACATCGTGAGCATACAAGGTCCAAAGGGCAGTCTCATCGTTGTAAACACATTTGTCGATAAAAGTCCCAAAACGAGTCTTTTCTTCTAGGTTGTATTTCTCGGCTATTCTTAAAATATACTCCTCCATTTCATACTGTGGTGGTTGAACCCTACTCCAATTCGAGGTCAAAGCAAACGAATATGAATACCAAATAGCGGGAATATCAGAAGCACAACCAGGGTACGTATTTGCATACCATGTGCCACCAAAATTGTCGTGTCTTTCAAATATCTGTACATTAGACTCTTTTAATTTCTCAATAGTCTTGATGGCAGCTCCGACACCTCCGAATCCTGCACCGATTATAGCAACATTTGAAGATGTGTGAATTGTTGGCAATTTTTCATTGACATTCTTTTGTGCACTATGTTCTGGTCCTAACACAGCATTGCAATCCTGGTATTTGATTCTGAACTTTGAAGGATTCTTGTGTGATTCTTTTGTCAATGTAATTGAAGGCATTACTTGTGTTTGTAGTTAGGTTGTCTCAATGCTTATAGCGTGGTGGTACCCGGGGGTTCTATTTATAAGGAATACACACACAGTCATGGTGAAAATTACAGTGTGGGGTTGTTGCAACGGTTTTATTGTAGTTGGATCTTTAAAATTATCACAGGCAGAGAAAATTACGCTACCTGTTCCCGTTTTAAGTCCGCTTGATAATGCAGCCTCTTTGTATTGTGAAAAGATAAAAATAAAATCAATCGCATTCCCAGAACCTTAACGAAGCCAGTGGTGTTAAATTTTTGGCGTTGAGTTTAACCATATGGCTTGCAGCTGAAATCTCTCTTTATAAACGGGTATGGGCTGCCTTTGAAATATTAATGATTTCTCTGGATTTAATCCGTGGTTGAAGTGTTCAACAAATGGTGGATAGGCTAAACCGTTTCCATTCAAGAAAGCTTTCTACTTTGCCATAAATAATTGCCCCTCATATTTCCTAAAAAAAATGCGAAAGTAAGAAACGTCTGGGCACTTATACCTTGCAGTCCTCTAATTAGCGATGTATGAACCACGGATAAATGTACTTTGTAACACAAAGGGAGATTACAAATGCGGTAACACTTTTGTCGAGATTTTTTATCCGTATTTATCCACGCATCTAGGTCAAATCACACAAAACGCGGGGAGCTCGTATAAATCTGGTTACAATGGGTATTGCTTAATAGTGAAGTGTTCTTTCATTTGCACAAGATTTGGTCTCTAGCACTAAAGACAGAAGTCCTAAAAGCCCACCCTAAAATGCTCTTCAGAATAGAGCGACTCGCTATATCATTCATTCAGAATCAACTTTGAATAAAAAAGAAAGCTTTTTATAACTTGAGGCAACATACCTTGAATCAAGTTGTGATAATACACACTTTACAGACGTACTAAGTATTCTTACTCTATCCCATGGCAATGGTTTATTTTGCAACCATTTACCCCACGTCGTCGGGAAATGATACCACAATACTTTCAAGTGATTTTCCGGGGACTTCATGAGCTCAATGGTATCTCCGAGGCAACACTATGATCCTGGCCATTTTTGATTGCATATCATCTGTAAGTTGTCTCCAATGTTTCTCGAAATCGGGAACCATTTCTTTTCTATCCGCTCGCCGAAAAAGGAAATTATATTTACGGAAAATCAAAGAAATCTATTGTTGACGAAGGCTTTGTGTGATGCAATTCTGAGAGGAACCAATTCTATGCGCCAGTAATGCCAATGCACACTCGGTTGAGTTTATAGGTGTAGGCGTGAAAGTTGCAGTTCTAAAATTGATGAAAGCATTACTTTCTCGTGTTGTTGAAGAGAGATAGTCTGGCGGCATGTGTTAAATGAAATCTTGCCTCCTTGCTTCAACATTACGGAGTGCAATACAAGCTTCGTCGAATACATCATATCCACGCATTGAAGCTCGTAAGACCTTATCCATAAACACAAGAGAGCTTGGTTGAATTGGCCTTCGTCCCGTACGTTACATTTTTGTAAAGCCATACGCAATTCTTATAAAATTTGCAACCGATTACTACCCGCTCTCCGCCAAAAAATAGAAAATTTTCCGACGCAAAGAATACAACTAAAGAAGGAACTATGAAACAAAACCTTTTATCGGTCCTCCTGTGATCACTAGGATTTTCCATCATCAACCGCGGAAAATGGGGGGCAGTTAACTACACAAATACAAATGGTTCACTCTTGAGGCGATGTTTCCCCAGATTCACGATATAAAAACCCACCACGATTTCCACAATCCAACATAGTTATTGAAATTAAGTTGTCACTACCTTCATCATTTACAATGTCGTCAATCACGTTAACAAAAGAATCGCACAAGAATCCATCAAATTTTAGAATCAAGTTGAAGGATAGCACTGCTCAGTTGACCGGTGATGTTGATGTCAACTCCAACGATAAATTGCCAACAATCCATACCCACTCCAAGGTTGCAATCATTGGAGCAGGATTCTCAGGTTTGGGTTCTGCCATCAAAACATTGCAAACGCTCAAGGAGCAAGATGTTGCTATTCTTGAAATGCGTGATAATTTTGGTGGTGTTTGGTATGCAAATACGTACCCCGGTTGTGCTTCTGATATTCCCGCTATTTGGTATTCGTTTTCCTTTGCTTTAACTTCAAATTGGAGTCGAGTCCAACCACCACAATACGAAATGGAAGAATACATTTTGAGAGTCGCTGAACAGTACAAGTTGAAGGAGAAAACTAGGTTCAATACTTTTGTTGATGATTGTATTTTCAACGAAGAAACTGGGTTGTGGACCTTGTACTCTCATGATGTCAAAACTGGTCAAAAGATTGAACACACTGCCAACATTCTTTTGTCATGTAGGGGTCATTTGGTTTACCCAATCCATTTGAAAGAACCAGGCTTGGAGAATTTCAAAGGAAAATATATGCATTCAGCGCTTTGGGACCATTCAGTTGATTTTAAAGGCAAGAACGTTGTTGTTTTCGGTAATGGTTGTTCAGCCAATCAAGTTATTCCGGCCTTGTTGAACGATCAAAAATATAACCCGGCCTCAATCACTCAAATTGTTAGATCAAAACATTATGTCATGCCTCCAGTGCCAAAAATTCTCCTTATCCTTTACCGTATTCTCAGTTTTAACTTCTTTGGTTTGAAATTGGTGCGTTGGTTGATTGTTGTTATTGCCGAGTCAAGATTCCCATTGTTTAGAGGCGAAGGTCCAATTGCCAGACTTGTTCGTTGGGTTAATAGGAAAATGGCTGTTAGTCACATGAAGCACGCACCGAAAAAGTACTGGGATATTCTTATTCCAGATTTCAAAGTTGGTTGCAAAAGATTGATTTTTGATTACGGATACATTCAAGCATTGAACAACCCTAGAATTGAGCTCACTAATGAACGTGTTGACAAAGTTGTTGAAAATGGGCTTTACTTGAAGGACGGTAGATTTATCAAGGCTGATATCATAATTGCTTGTACTGGTTACAATACCAGAAAGACTTTTGACCAACCAATCAAAACTAAGAAGGGTGCTTCTTTGCAAAAGATTTGGAACACTGAAGGTGTTGGTGCTTACCGTACAATGATGGTTAAAAACATTCCCAACTTTTTCTTAATTGGTGGTCCTAACACCGCCACTGGCCACGCTTCCGTTATCATGGCAGCCGAACATGGTATTGACTACTACATGAAAGTTGCCAAGCCAGTTATTCAAGGTAAAGAAAAATCGGTTGAATGTAAACCTGAGGCCTATGACAGCTGGTTTAAATTAATCCAAGACCAATTGGCCAAGAGTGTGTTTGGTACTGCATTTGGTGGATGTGCTTCATGGTACAGAAGTGATCAATCCAACTTTATCACGTATCCATTCAGTCAGATCCATTATTGGTACATTACTCACTTCCCCAACTATAGGGAATTGACTTACAAGCACAATAATAAAAAGACAGCATGATGTTATTGTGGTTTCGTATGTAGTTATTTATTGTTTGAAGTTTGATATGAAAAGAGTTTTATTTTGTGATTGACTAGAATGTGAAGTCGTAGTGTTGGAGAATGATACTTGTAGCATATACAAATGGGTGTAATACCAAGTGTAACATATTCGCATCATTTCACCGCAAAATTTTAAAGTTTTGTGCCGTATGTACATGTGGCCACCCGAAAGAAGAAAAAGATATTGCCCTTGCTTGCCATTTCTGATTATGACGAATTGAAACCTATCTTATCTCCCACAATTGTATGACAGTCAACTTGTTGATATCGATAATGTAAAATTTTGGTTATTTTTAAATTCACTTGATTTGGTATGTGACACAAAACTCGCAAATTGCGAAAAAGATCCAACCTGCGACATTTCTTTTTTTGTTAAACCTATTGTTTCGCCATAAATGTCGCATCACCAAACGGGCCGAGTGTAGAACTTCCAATGAAAAGGCATGTGTATAATTGTACGTATCGACGTGGTATAACCACAGTGAACCTACTTGGTGATATAAATTGGTGCTGAAATAACCTTATGTGAAGCTTTCCATGTGTTTTTTTTATAACGAAATTAGAAATAAATAGAAAAAATGGTTGTATTGGATTTAGAAACAGGCAAACCTTATGCCCTCCCAATCGAGTTTTCCCGTCGGAATAGCAAGATACCAAGAGCCCAAAAAAGCACGGGGATCAAAATCCAGTGGATCACTGAAGTAGAGAAATTATTGACTATGGAAATCGAAACAGTTGAACTTACTGTCAATAATGTGCTTGATCGTGGAGAGTATTACAATCGACCCGCCGATGCCATTGGAGTTATTGTGCACTCTAAGGATGAACCTGTTGCTGTTGCTGCTTGGTATGGAGATGATCACGTTGGAGATTGGAATGTGTATGGGGATCAGCCAGAGCATTCTCAGCAAACTTATTACTTGGGAGGCGCTCGAACCATCTTTGTTGGTTTGTTCTAAAGAGAGTGAAGAATTGTTATCGATGATGGTTATCCTCTTCTTAATTGATATCAATAATCACCTGATGGTTATCCTCCAGAATATACATCTAACTCTCTATCGAAAGTTTCCTGTAGATCTCTATCAATCTCTGGTAACACTATTGATGGAGAGGTTTTTGGACGAGAGTATAGAAACTGAACAAGCAGTTATTTTTGAAAAGAAATTCCTAGGTGAGGGGTCCCTTTGTGGACTGAAGGCAAAAGGGACTGTGCCTTAAATACATCCCTTAGTAGAATTGAAACAATCTAAAGAATCTAAAGCCATCCCCTAATCTTAGAACATAACAATATTAATAATAATAGCATTGTCTTCCCCTCTAATCCGCTTTCTTCTTGTAATTTTCATAAATCAAGTCTTTATAATTGGGGAAGTGAGTGATGTACCAATAATACACTTGACTCCAAGCAAACGCTGTTGGGTTTTCTCTTTCATTGCTATACCAAGAAACACAACCACCAAACTTGGTACCAAACACACTCTTTTTCAACTCATTTTGAATTGTCACTCTCCAGCTATTATATGCTTCTGGTTTCACCACGACTGATTTTTTTTCACCCTTGATTACAGGTTTGGCAACTTTGATGTAGTAATCAATGGCATTTTCAAGCGCCATAACCACTGATGAATGGCCAGTTCCGCTGTTTGGTCCACCAATTAGAAACAAATTGGGGACGTCCTTGACCAAAATGGTACGATATGCAGTTGTACCTTCATTTGCCCATAAATCTGATACGGTGACTCCAGTTGTGGTTTTGGCTGGCAATTTACCTGATTTGTGAAGATCATACCCGGTACAAGCAACGATTATATCCGCTTTCACGAACTTACCGTCATCCAAAACAACACCATCTTTGACTACTTCCTTAATACCCGAGTAAGCGAGGGTGAGACGTGGGTCATGCAATGTTGGAACATATTGATAATCGAGAATCATTCTTTTGCACCCAACCTTGAAATTTGGCATTAGCATATCCCAATATTGCTTGGGTGCTGTCAGATGAATATAATCAACAGACCGTTGGGTTAATCGTTTTCTAAAAAATCTAGCGAAGAAACCATCGCCTTTGAACAAGGGGAATCTAATTTCGGAAACAAAGACCAAAAACCAACGCACCAACATTAAACCATAATAGTGGAAACTCATCAAATGATAAAGCTTGAGTAGAAAAGAGGGGACTGGTGGCATGATATAGTGCTTTGAGCGAAAAACTTGAGTTAAAGAGCCAACGTTATATTGCGGATCATTTAGCAAAGCCGGGACAACTTGAACAGCTGAGCACCCATTGCCAACAACAACAACATCTTTACCTTTAAAATCAACTGAATGATCCCATACTGCCGAGTGCATGTATTTGCCACCAAAGCTGTCAAGCCCAGGTGTATCAAGATTACGTGGAAGAACCAACCCACCACGACATGACACAACCAATTTACAAGTATGTTCAATCTTTTGCCCCGTCTTGAGATCATGTGAGCTCAATGTCCACAAGCCAGTCTTTTCATTGTAGTCAAATAAATCAACTGATGTTTTGAATCTAGCCTTTTCTTTCAAATTGTATTCGTCAACTATTCTCAATAAATATTCCTCCATTTCGTATTGTGGGGGCTGCACTTTACTCCAATTTGTTGCCAATGAATGTGAAAAACTGTACCAAATGGCTGGTATGTCTGATGCGCAACCAGGATAAGTGTTGGCCCACCAAGTGCCACCAAAATTTTCATGCTTGTCAAATATTACGAAATCAGTCTCCTTCAATTCTTCGATTGTCTTTATTGCCGCTCCAATCCCACCAAAACCAGCCCCAACAATGGCAATTTTGGAGGACGTGTGAATTGTGGGTAAAGAAGAGTCGATGGGTTTACCTGTTGCTATACCCAATGCAATAAGTTCATCGTCGTACTTGGCTCTAAACTTGGTTGGGCTCTCATGTGATTCTTTAGTTAAAGTTATGGTCGACATGATGTGGAAAGTTTTGTGGATGAATATATTTCGAGATGTTGTTATATCGAGGAGTATTTCGAGATGTGTATATATATATATATATATATATTAATCATGATGGGATAACTTTATTCATCCCCCCACCCTTTGTCTTTCCTTATCATTGGAAAGAGAATTAAACTTTGTGTGCGTGTGGGGAGGAGAAGTTATGAATGTGAGAAATAACGGAGTTGTTTTGTGTTCGGAGTTAGCAATGAATGAGGGGAGAGATATAGACAAGACTAGATAAAATGCGGACTTAAAGTAAGGGGTATTAATACCAATCTCCACTTGATATTGCACGAAACGAATGGGGGTTTCACACCCACTCTGACACACCCACGTCAATTGGGGTTAACCCACCCAACGAATGAGAATGGAGATCATCAGCTCCAATGGTATGCCAAGATCAAAACTATCTTCCTAATATCAACTACGAAGACAGTACAGTTTTGATTCACCCCCATCTAAGCAATATGTTTCTCAAATGAGATCAATTTCCGACGACAACTAGACAAACTATGCCATTCAAGTTTTTGAACACATTTGAGGTAATAAATGTTATACCCAGATGATGATCGATGTCGACTAATGAGGGAGTTTAGCTCATCGAAAGTGTTTTCTTTTTCTTAATAACAACTTGTAGACACGTAGCAACCTCCATTGTATTTCCTTCCTCGAGGCCAGTCTGTGACTGTTCTTCTTTTGCTCGTACGTGGCCAGATTCCAAAGTACGAGATTGTGTTATCAAACAAAGCTTGTTCTTCTCAATAGAGCGAAGAAAAAGTGAAAAAAAAAAAATAGAAAATAGCTAACAGATTCCAGCTCAAGACACCCCCGGAATCCATTGAGTGCTTTCTCTTCACTTTTGTTTGATATCACACACATCCAATATGGACCCGGAATCTAATAAAAGAAGTAGAGACGAGTTTGAAGAACAATCAGGATACGTCAATGAGTCTCGTTTCCCACCTCAACAACAAAGTTTCTCTTACGAGTCCAAGCGACAACGTATTGATCCAGCACAAGAATTAATCAACAATGTGTGTAAAGACATTAGGAGATTGGGTGAAAACTCAAACGTCGCCACCCAGATTGATGATGTCAACTATATATCCAATCCTATAGTTGCTGAATTTGAAAAGATTGAGAGCCTTCGAAATGCCATCTTGTCAACCATGTATGCCCTTATCATTGAGCAACCACACAAGATTAGTGCCCTTAGTAACTTGGTATTCATTTGTAATGCCAAAAATTTTGTTATTGCCAAGTATGTGGTTGAATATTTGCACACAAAGATGCAGTTGTTGTTAGATTCAATTGGTGGTGAGGTTCAAGAAGATATTTCACGGGAGCATGCCGGTGTTTTCAATAATATCAAAAGTATCTTGAAATTTTTTGGAGCCATATCACCCATTGTTGAAGATTATTCAGTCATTAATGTGTTGAAGCAATTTTTACAATTTGCCATTGACATGCAAAGTGAATCCGACAAGAGAAATGGTATTGCTCAAGAGATTTACTACAATGTATTGATTGCAACGCCATACTTGTTGAGCAACGACAAGAGTGAGGAATTGCATGGGTATTTGAATGATATTATTGAACTTGCTGACAAGTTCCCCATCATTGAACCGGAATCGAACATCTTGATTCAACCATTTGACAACAAGATGGACAACCTTGAAATCCCATACCAACCTAAAAAGATGGTAAACTTGATCTTACCTGCATTGAAGCAATTGCAAGCTGAAGATTGGCAATTGAAGCTCTTTCTTGACTTTGAACCATTTTTGGAGCCAGTTTTGAAGACAATTTTGGACAGTAATGCCATTTCAAAAGACATTGTTAAACATAAATTACCTCAATTATCATTACCTTCAATGGAAAAGATGAACATTTACAAACCACGTAATGAAGATAGTATTGACCGTATATGGCAGCAAAATTCACGTGTTTTGCTTCAAGTTTACAATCAAGGTACTGAATTTGAAACAGTTCCGACTATTGAATCATATATTGGGTTATTTTTCAAGGATTTATCATTTGATATATTAACCAATTTATCATTCAACAAGACCGAAGCATCAATACAGTTGTCTATTTTGGATTTATTCTTCAACAAAGAATTGTTTAGTCCCATGGGCACATCAATTAATGAATTGACTGAAATTCACCACAAAAATCGTACTGGAGAAAACGCCACTCCGTTATCGACTTGGAAAATCGAGGATATTGCTGTTGAGAGTATCTTGACCATGATTTTCCAGTTACCACACACTTTGCATCGGGAGATTTATTATTACACAGTTTTGATCTCGTGTTGTAAAGAAAGTCCTGAATCAATGGCTCCTGTTTTCGGTAGAGCCATTCGTTATTTTTATAATAATTTACAAACGTTGGATTTCGAGTTGAAGATTCGATTCTTGGACTGGATGACTACCCAAATTTCCAATTTTGAATTTAGTTGGAAATGGGATGAATGGGTTCAAGACTCACAAGAATTTTCCAAATTGAAATATCATCCGAAAAAGAATTTTATCAAGAATTTGATTGCCAAGGAGATTAGATTATCCAATAAAAAGCGAATCAAGGAGAGTTTTATTGACGTTGTTGATGATGAAGTGGTTCCATTTGAAGAGTTTTATCAGTATTTGGATATATCAGTGGTGCGCAATGCCAGAGATTATATCATTAATTACGACTCTGCCTTGTATGGCGACTCAGAAGAAATTAGAACCAAGATCACCGAAATGTATGATGCCAAGCAAGCAACATTGGCAACTAAAAGTAACGTTAGTTTCCAAGATGAGATTTTTTACAATTTCACCAATCCTGAATTACCATTGAGTAATGTTGCTTCTCAAGTTTATGAATTTCTTGTATCACATTACAAGAGTAATAAAGAAATGAATGAATTGTACAATTCGGTACTTGAACAAATACAGCAAGTGCAAAGTGGCCAATTAGATGCCATGGTTTCGGTTGACATCCCCAACCCTGTCAAGTTTGTCATCAATTTATTTTTTCAAACGTATGCATATATTGGATCGAGATCAATTTACTCTGAAGTGAGTATTTTGGATCGAGATGTTGATAAATTGAAATTTCTTAGTGGACAACCAATAACTTCTGCCAAAAAAGTGGCCAACCCTGATGATGAGTTTGAAAAATTATACTTGTCTGATGATGAAGTCACCAATAGACAAAATTGGATCATTGATGCTATTTTCAGAATCTGGGTTCATCAATCACAAGTCATCTTTTTGATTTTAGAATACTTGATTGAGTTTGAGATTTTGGACCCAAAATACCTCATTGACAAAGCATTCAAGACAAATTTAATCATTGATAATGTATCATGTATTGAGTCAGTGAATCGAATATTGGAAACGTCAAAACCACCAGTTTTGAAACAATTGATGATTGAAATTTTCACAATTGTTGTTTCTAAGCTCAATGAGTTGGATTTGGGTGTTGATGATGTTGTGCATATCGACGAATTGAATGAGGATAATTCCAGTGAAGTTGACAAACAATGGCTATTTTATGAGTATTTGGGATTACTCAAGTCATATTTTAGAAAATATATCAAGAACCAAGCTGAAGCTAATGGGGAGGAGGTATTGCAGGATATCAAGAATGTGTTTAATGGGTTGGAAAATATACCTGCTAGAATCGAGATTCTTGGTTGGTTTAAGGAGATTTCATAGGGTGTAGAAAAAGGTGTAGTTTTTCAGTAACACAAAGAAAGAGAATAAAAAGTAATTTCGCAGGATTCCTTCAATTATCTCTCCACTTTGGAACCACCGTTTAACCTGACCAAGCACTCAGCATGACATTGGAGAACCACAAGAATGATAAAACATTAGCCATTGAAGTTAATGACCTCACATACGAATTCCCACGCGGGAATAATAACAACAACAATACCCCCAAGATTGGGTTACAAGACATCCTGCTTCAAATACCATGGGGCACGACAAACTTGATAATTGGACCCAATGGAGCTGGTAAATCAACGTTATTACGTATATTGGCGGGCAAGACACTAATCAAAAAAGGGAAATTGAAAATTGGTGGATTTGATCCATTTGAATTCTCCACTACAACATTATCGACCTCATCTACTGGTGAACAGCGTCATCATAATGCCGATATCAACAACTACATTACATATTTAGGAACTGAATGGATCACAAATTCAGTCATTAAACGAGATATTCCGGTAAATTTACTTATTTCATCCGTAGGAGGTGATGTTTATACCGATAGGAGGAATTTACTAATTGATATATTGGACATTGATCCTTCATGGTCAATGATTAATTTATCTGATGGAGAAAGGAGACGAGTACAAATTGCTATGGGATTAATCAAACCGTGGAAATTGCTTTTACTTGATGAAGTGACGATTGATTTGGATGTTGTTGTACGACTGAAGTTGTTGAGTTATTTGAAGCTGGAATGTATTGAGCGTAATTGTACTACTGTTTATGCTACGCATATTTTCGATGGGTTGGGTAATACATGGTGTGATCGGTTGTTGCATATTGATTCTGGGTTATTGTTGAATGATATCAAGATGGATCAGGTTGAATTTAGCAACAATGAAGTTAAAGGTGAAGGTGAAGAGGTTGCTATTGGGCAAGATAAGATTGTTATTAACAAATCTAATACTTTACATCCATTGGCATTGTTTTGGTTATCGCAAGATTTACAGAGACGTGGTCTGAGACAAGATGAACAGGAGAAATTGCGCAAGAGACATAATGATTGGATCAATTCACGAGATGGGTCGTATTTCGATGCTAGTGATGATAAATTAAAGCAGTATTTCAAAACTACTCGAAGTGAGAGGTAATGTTGAGACAAAAGGGAGGCGTGTGTAGCTACACCTCTTTGAATTCTAATAATTTTGTATAATCTAGTATAAATACGTACGTGATTAATACATGCAAGAAAAAATTAATATCAGCCAAACATAGTATGCAATTTTCGATTAGTTGGGTTTTGCAGCTTCCATTAATTGGTTTTGGCGACTTCCATCTCCAATTGACGTTCCAATGTTAAGAACTGGGAAAGCGATTCATAATATTTGGCTCTTTGTTCCATTAAATATACTTGGCGATGCAACTCAACCTCATCAATTGACAGTGGTGGCCATAGGGGGTATGCATTACTAGGTTGATTGGTACTATTTTGCAACTGGCCAGTAGAAGCACGCGGACTTTGCTCAATAAAGGAACTCTTTTCAGCAATGATTAAGTTATCATGGCGTTGTTGTTTGATTGGAGATACATTTTCTTCATCAGCTTTTATCGATGATATCTTGTTTACTTTTCTTTTTAAATTTTGTGAATTTATAGCTGGTGTTGGTGAAGTAGCTGCACGCTTTTTGATATTACGCAAATCATTAGTTGGCTTTATTGGTGATGAAGTAGTCGATAGCTTGTTATTTCGTAACATGGCCGTTACGTTGTTGTTGTTGTTGTTGTTGTTGTAGTTGTTGGTCCTATTGTTGATAATATTTGTTGATGTTTCCTGGAGAGGTAAAGTGCCTTTTCTTGTGGTGTTACCGTTGTTGTTGCTAGTGGATCGTATAAAAAATTGATATGCTGTGGTATCGGAGTGAATGCTTCTGATACCTTCCATGGTATTTGTTTTGTAAGTTGAAGTTGAGGTTTCGACAAGTTCCTTCTCTAGTAGAGTGAGATAGGTTGAATTCAATGGATGGACGAGTGTATGTATGTGTGTTACTAAAGTGTGGGTTGCTAAAACAAAGGTGTTTTTGATCTTTGAAACTTTTTGATGCAAAGTGTAAACACAACACAACCTTTTAAAATTAGAGAATACAAAAGATCAAAAAGAAGTAGAAAAAAAAAAACATGACACAAAATGTTGCGACTTTGATTCTATTACATTTTGGAGTGTATGTTGCAAAAAGACCTACACTACTAGTCAACCAACCAACTCACCAATTATCGATAAGGGGTTACCAAACGATTTACAAGTACCAAGGGGAAAAGCGCCTGTACGTTTGTTTGGTAAACATTACGTTTGCTTCTACACACAAAGCAAGAAGAAATTTTAAGGTAACAAATGGAAAAAGAGGAATAACTTGATTTCACGAGATCTATGCTTACAACATTTGAATGTACAAGTTAAAGTGTGTCGAGCTGAAGTAAGACACCAGACGCTAGGTTTTGGTAGTAGTTCAGAGAAGACTTTTCGGAGTAACCCCTATGAAACAAGGTAGCCAATGGAAAAAGTCACGTGCAGAAAAGCCATTGATCAGGGAACTTGAAATACACCTTCCCTTTGACTTGTTGACTTGTTCTATATGAGTATAGTTGCAGTACTAAGGTAATAGTGTTGTGTTTTTTGAAGTTAGTTGTAGTAGTAGTAGTAGTAGTAGTAGTATTAATACAAAAAGTAGTGTCCAATGTGTCAAAAAGAGAGACAGTAACATAGAAAGGGGAGAAGGCGTAAAAAACAAAAAACAGAAAACAACAACAACAACAACAGTCTGTCAAACTAAACCTAGTCAAAATTATTATAATTGATAATAACGATACGTTATACTTTTTGACAGATACCAACACACTTACTCACAATTTATAATCACTATATTACCATACTTAAACAATAGGATTATACACACACGCACACATTCACATACACGCACAGAGAAAGAGAGAGATCGTAAGTCTATCTCCTATTAAATTGATTAGTACAAATGTTCAAGTTCAAAAATAAACTCAAGTTTGGGTCTTCAAATGATAAGCAGCAGCTGCAGCAGCTGCAGCAATCACTGAGTCACAATCATCATCATGTATCTGGCAATGGATCAGTAGAATCAACACCACCACCTCCTGCATCAACAACCTCTAATGATGTGTTACTGACACCAAAGAGAACTCCTTCTGACTCGAGAAGGACTATATCTGTCAATCAAGTTAGCAATGATGTGTCCAAGCTATCAGTCAAGGATGATTCACCTGACAAACAGTCGACTTTGCATAGTAGTGCCAGTAGTGGAAGGAACGTGTCTTCTTCGGGTGACAACAATACTGATAACCAAATTTCACCACAAGCAGGGGTTTTGCAACCAACAACTACTGATTCGAACATCACTACAGACTCATCAAATTACAACAATGGCTCTCCCTCTTCATCGCATCCAACCTCAGTGGGTCAGGCAACGTCTGCCGCTTCTAACTCTAATGACACCACAAATGCAGCAGCTGCAACGGGAGCTACTGCATCCCCCGGCTTACTCACGGTTAAAATATATGGTTCACAAAATATCCAATTACCTATAAAGATAAACAACAACAAACAGATTTTACATGCATTGGCTATAAATTCAAGTAGTGAAAGCGTTGGACAACAATTGATGAAAAATATGGCAACTGTAGAAAAGGAAAATGATGTGGGTGAATTTATACAAGGTGCAAATGCCACAAAATTATTGCCATCGATAATCACAATCCCCAAATCAGAAAATCTAGTCAAGTCATTGCTTTACTTGACCATTGAGTTTGAGAATAACGTTTTGGTTATTGAGCCACAAAAGGGTACAGTTAATCAATCGACTTGGAATCAAGTTGTTTCCTTTGATGTTACAAATAAGTCACTGAGCATCAATAGTAACTCCCAGTTTTTAAATTTGAACCTATTCATGAGATTACCCAACGTGTTGATCCCAGACTCCGAGAAACATCGCAACAAGCAGTTATTTACAAATTATCAGGTCGATAGTGCTAACAAATCAATGACATCAAACTCATCAAACACATCATCAAGTTCACAAGTCAACATCGGAGATTTGCTTATCGGTACAATCAAATTACCATTGAATACAAGATCACACACTCAGCAAGTGAGATTAATGCACCATGAATATTTGAAATTCACCAACTACAATGCAGTCCTTCTGGATGCAATACGTCAGGATATGGGTGAAATTATGTTGACTATAGAGTATAAACCGTTAACCAAAAAGCATCTTTCAATTGATGATTTCGACTTGTTGAAAGTCATTGGTAAAGGATCGTTTGGGAAAGTTATGCAAGTGGTTAAAAAGGATACCAAACAAATTTATGCTTTAAAGACATTGAGAAAACAACACATTGTATCTAGACTGGAAGTCACCCATACCTTGGCTGAACGAACAGTGTTGGCTAGGATTACCAACCCTTTCATTGTTCCTTTAAAATTCTCATTCCAATCACCCGAAAAATTGTACCTTGTACTTTCATTCATCAATGGAGGAGAATTGTTTTGGCATTTACAAAGAGAAGGCAAATTCAGTATGGATAGATCTCGATTCTACATTGCTGAATTGTTGACTGCATTGGAGAGTTTGCACGAATTGAATGTCATTTATCGAGATTTGAAACCAGAAAATATCTTGCTTGATTATCAAGGACATATTGCTCTTTGTGACTTTGGTTTATGTAAGCTAAACATGAGCAATGATGACAAGACAAATACATTTTGTGGTACGCCAGAATACCTTGCACCTGAACTTTTATTGAACCAGGGTTACACTAGAAGTGTTGATTGGTGGACATTAGGTACTTTGTTGTACGAAATGTTGACTGGGTTACCACCATTTTATGATTCTGATGTGCCTACAATGTACAAGAAAATCTTGCAAAACCCATTGCGATTCCCCCCATTTTTGGAAAATACCGATGCTCAAGATTTATTGATTAAATTGTTGCAAAAAGATCCTCAATATCGATTAAATGATGCACAAGCTATCAAGAATCATCCTTTCTTCAAAGACATTGATTGGAATAAATTGCTAAACAAGAGTTATTTACCTCCTTTTAAACCAAATGTTGAAAATTTGTTAGATACGTCAAATTTCGATCAAGATTTCACAAATGAAAAGCCTCAAGATTCAGTTGTTGATGATTTCTTGACTGAAAGTGTACAAAAACAATTTGGAGGATGGACTTATAATGGTGATAATGTGCTATGAAGTGTATGGGAAGCGAAGCGAAGCGAATGTGTAGGGGTATAGTGTTGTAACGAATGAATGGAAGGAATCAGTGAATGCAGTAGTGTAGGTTAGACTTGATTTCTCTGTGAGACGGGCTACAAATAAGGTGTAAATGATACATGTGTATGATACATGTGTATGATACATGTGTATGATTAAGCAACCTGTCAATACTATAATGTCCTAAACCAAATCAAACTACTTCATCTATACAAATCCCTCACCCCACCAAACTCAATGTTTATTAGCAGCATTGTAATAAGTAGCACCACTACGTCCAGGGAAACTCAGATCAATTTTCTTGTTAGACTTGTGACCCTTTTCCAATGGTGCTTTTGGGTTCCATGCTGCATATTCACCTCTAGCCACTTTAGCATCTTGATTCTGTTTGAAGATCTGGTATTGTGGGTTTAAATTCTGTGGGTCGGTGTTGTTTATATCAACAACTGTGGGCTTGATGGTGTAGAGATTTGGTGGTGGTTGTTGATGCTGTTGTGAAGAGGAGGAGGAGGACCCTTGTTGAGGCGGTGGTGGTGGGTAGTTGGAATAGTTGGAGTAGTCTCCAGGTGGCGGTTGTTGTGCGTAGTTTGGGGCACCCATAGGTGCAGCAAATTGACCATGGGAATCATGGTTGTCTGAGTACGGGTTTTGAAAACCTTGGATATCTTCATATGCTGGTGGTGCATCATTGGGTAAATTGTTGTTGTGGCTGCTGCTGCCCATTTGTGCTGCTTGTTGTTCTTCAAGAGCGTATTTCTGTCTTAACTTTTCCTTTTCGTCGGACATGCTGTACTGGATCTAAGATGATTGATAATAAAGTCTGTAATGTTTTTTGCAATTGTTGTTTGACCCACGAGGTATGTGTGTTTCAATTTCGCAAGATTGCGGCTTCGTCATTTGTGTCATACAAATATCAAAACGTTAATGTCGCAAATGGTTAGTGGCTCTTCTTGCGACATTGGAAAATTTTATTCCAAAAATTATTTTGAAAAATTTATACCGTTTAAGCCAAATCTCAATCAACAGTTGAACCTCATCTATTCCTATACATTTTTAGTGTCGTTACGATGTTCAACACAACTAGATCAGCTATCACAAACCTAGCGCAGGTTTCACTAACACTCATACGTTTCAAAAGACAATCAACCACCGCCAATCAATTAAATGCATCAACGCAAAAAATTGTTAATCAACTATCAGTCTTATCAGCCAGTAGGAAACAACCACAATTGCTCAAATTATGCAATGAAGATTTAATCAAACATAGAACCATTATGAATGCATGGAAATTGATTCAACGTAAAAAACAACAAAAGCAGCAACATCAATTAGATTTACAATACAAGAGTATACGTAATGCCATGGAAGATTTGAAGCTGACGAGTCCAGCATTATTTGAAATGGCTAATGCCAAAAGTAAATTGAAGTTTACTACTTTCCCTATTGAAATGAGAGTTCCTACTGATTATCCACCTACAAAGCCTTGGGTACATGCTTATTCACCAAAGAAGTAGATGCATCAAACCTCAATGAGTAATATGTTTACATTGTACATAGAATTTGAATAAAGACGTTCATTTTGGGGTGCACGCTTTCACCATTTAGTCCTCTATTGTTCTTGCTTTTCTCTTTCTAGATGGTGTGCTTGATCGACTCGTCTCACTCTTTGCATTCTCAGTTGAAGGAGCAGCAGCAGCAGCGGAAGAGGTCGCGGTAGCAGTAGCGACAGGTGCAACTGCACTACTTTGACTACTGTTGTGCTTCACCCCTAAATTAGCAGTTGTTGGATCAATCGAATCTTCATAATCGTCAAAGTCATCTTTTGAATTGATTATAGATGAAGCTGAGCCATTACTCAAAGATCCATTACCAACAACAGTGGTGGCAGCAGCATAATTAGCTCCATGTCTTTTAACCATATTTTTCACAAACGATATCGAGCTTAGACTGAATATGTGATCATCTTCAGTATATACTATCCTTCGTTTGAATCCAGATGTCCCTGATCCTCCTCCGCCACCACCACCACTAACTCCACTAGCTCCTCCACCACCCGATTTGGCGAAATTTTCAAATCCTTTTACAATGTTACCAGAATAGCTGCTTTCAAAATAATCTGATTCCTTTTGGTAAATTGTGTCTTCTAGTTTGGATAATTTGTTGCCAATTTCTTGTTTCTTGAGTATTTGTTGAATGAGTTTCTTTTTTAGATCATTGTATTTGTCTATACTGGCTGCACCTTTGGACAGTTTAGTTGATGAAGGTGTGGATGGTTTTGATTGACTACTTGATGCAGTGTCAGATTTGGCATTATTATTGTTGTTGTTGTTGTTTTTCTGTGGCGACTTTGATGGATCAGTTGTGGGTCCCTTGCTCGGCAGTGATGTTGATTTTTGTACATCACTAGTCTTCTCTTGTGTAGGTTCCTGCTTTTCCGGCAAGCCCTTAGACTCTTCCGTCCCTTCATTAGCCATACTTGATTCAATGAAGTAACTAGCCTTTGTATCAACAAAAAAGAAAGTTGAGAGCTACCATTATTTACCATAGCAGTTCAAATGTAGCAGCTCAGGACAATTCCATAAGGCGGATGGACATCGGTGCGGGCTATGAAAAGAGGTTACAGTCTAACCAACTCGGGAAAGAGTATCTGATTGATATATGAGAGTCTTAGCTTACCCTGTTCGTTTTGACAACTATTAACTTCACAAACCAAAGATTTGATTGACTCAGCGACATGGCCCGTTTGGTAATCCACTACACTAGCAATTGAGTCTCACATGTTGCAGTGGGATCACACTATACATCGTTGTGGAATATAAAGAAGTTTGTTTTTGCAGTAAAGAATTGTCTGTCAGGAACAACCTCGGGAAAGACCGGTACCATCAAAAAAAAAATACATCACCGAATTCCACTGGACCGCATTGTTCCACAAATGTGCAACAAACGAGTGAGAGAGAGATCAAACATGTTTTTCACGTGGAAAACTGTCGTCAGTTGGTTGAAGGTCCACAGTGCCGAAAAAAATGGACACAATCGAGTTGTTACCATCACCATGTGTCATCGGTTATAACTATTATCATTTTGTATCCTTAGGCGGATTAGTGTGTTCCATAAATTCCATAATTCTTTATGTGGTGTGTGCTTTACCCAGTATGCACTACCCACTCTTTTTTTTGTACTGTTACCCATTTCTCTCTGCCTCCTTTCTTTGAAAAAATATATAAAAACCATTCATTTTCCCCTACTCATTTTCTACTATTTTTCAACCTAACTCAATTGACTAATTGAAACAAAATAAATTCACAATGGCTATTACTAAGATCCACTCCAGATACGTTTACGACTCCAGAGGTAACCCAACTGTTGAAGTTGACTTGAACACTGAAAAAGGTTCATTCAGAGCAATTGTTCCATCTGGTGCTTCTACTGGTGTCCACGAAGCTTTGGAATTGAGAGATGGAGACAAATCAAAATGGTTAGGTAAAGGTGTTTTAAAAGCTGTTGCCAATGTCAATGACGTTATTGCTCCAGCTTTGATCAAGGCTAACATTGATGTTGCTGACCAAGCCAAGATTGATGAATTCTTGTTGAAATTGGATGGTACTCCAAACAAGTCAAAATTGGGTGCCAATGCCATTTTGGGTGTTTCATTGGCTGCTGCCAAGGCTGGTGCCGCTGAAAAGAATGTCCCATTGTACAAGCACATTGCTGACATCTCCAAAGCCAAGCAAGGTAAATATGTCTTGCCAGTTCCTTTCCAAAACGTCTTGAACGGTGGCTCCCACGCTGGTGGTGATTTGGCATTCCAAGAATTTATGATTGTTCCATCTGGTGCTCCAACCTTCAGCGAAGGTTTGAGAATTGGTTCCGAAGTTTACCACCACTTGAAGTCTTTGACCAAAAAGAAGTACGGCCAATCTGCTGGTAATGTTGGTGACGAAGGTGGTGTTGCTCCAGATATCAAGACTGCTCAAGAAGCTTTGGACTTGATTGTTTCAGCTATTGAAGCTGCTGGTTATACTGGTAAAGTTGACATTGCCATGGATGTTGCTTCATCTGAATTCTACAAGGATGGTAAATACGACTTGGATTTCAAGAACCCAGACTCTGACAAATCTAAATGGTTGTCTGGTCCTCAATTGGCTGAATTATACGGTGAATTGTTGCAAAAATACCCAATTGTTTCCATTGAAGATCCATTTGCTGAAGATGACTGGGAAGCTTGGAGTCACTTTTTCTCCAAGGTTGGAGGAAAAGTTCAAATCGTTGGTGATGACTTGACCGTTACTAACCCACTCAGAATCAAGAAGGCTATTGAAACTAAAGCCGCTGATGCCTTGTTGTTGAAGGTTAACCAAATTGGTACATTGACTGAATCCATTCAAGCCGCCAACGACTCGTACGCTGCTGGTTGGGGTGTAATGGTTTCACACAGATCTGGTGAAACTGAAGATACTTTTATTGCTGACTTGTCTGTTGGTATCAGATCTGGTCAAATCAAGACTGGTGCTCCAGCTAGATCTGAAAGATTGGCCAAGTTGAACCAAATCTTGAGAATTGAAGAAGAGTTGGGAGACAATGCTATCTATGCTGGTAAGGACTTCCACAATGCTCAAACTTTGTAAGTAAGTAGTCAGAAAGAAACTTTGTTGTAAAATGATGTTACTATTTATTTACATGTAATCGGATGCTATTCTATCTAAAGCTTCGAATAGACGTTGAGCGGCAATGTACGTTTCCTCAAAGGTGTTGTATAAGGGCAAAGGTGCCAATCTAATGACGTCAGGTCTTCTCTCGTCACAAATGATGGCCTGTTGGTGCAAACGCTCAAACACCCTCTCCATAACATTCTCTTGCTTGTCGTCTCTGTGAGGTTGGAAAAGTACACTAAGTTGGGCTCCTCTTTCATGTTGCGACAATGGCGTCAATATCTTGAACCCAAACTTGGACTCGTCCGTACTATCTTGTGGAATATAGTAATTACTACTCGTCAACAAATGTTGCAAAAACTGCGTAAGCTCCAATGACTTTTTACGCAATGTGTCGATTCCACCAACTTTTTTAAATACTTGCAATGATGATTCAAGAGCCACACAATCGATCACACTAGGATTCAGTTGTCTATAACTCAAAGCTGAAGCAATTGGATCGAATTTCTCCAACATCTTGAATCTATCGGCGCTATTATTACCCCACCAGCCTGCTAATCTAGGTTTGTAATGGGTGACAGTATTGTGCTTTGTATGCTTTTCGTGGACAAATATTCCGGCAATGGCACCAGGACCAGCATTGAGATACTTGTAAGAACACCAAGCGGCAAAGTCAACTTGCCAATCATGTAACTGAAGTGGTACATTCCCTACAGCATGGGCCAAATCCCAACCAACAACTACTTCTGGTGCTTTTTCTTTGATGTAACTTGTGATTCTCTCAATTTCGAAAAATTGGCCAGTGTAGTATTGTATACCGGGAAAACAAACAAGAGAAATTTCATCCAAATTGGCATCAATAGTTGACAATATAGATTTAGTTTTCAAATACGTTTCACCTTTCGGTATCTGCACTTGGATTAAATGTGACTCATCAAGCCCATGCAATTTCACAATATTGACAAACGCGTAGTAATCGGAAGGGAATGCTTGTTTTTCAAACAAAATTTTGGTTCTCTTACCGTTTGGTTTATAGAAATGGGTAAGTAATGCATTCAAGTTCGATGTCAATGATCCCATGACTGCAACTTCATTTTCATTAGCGCCAACCAAGGGAGCCAACAACGGCACACAAGGTAAATCGATATCAACCCAGTTGGTCAGTTGAGTAATCGGATGGTTGAAATGAGCTTCTACTCCTCGCATTGACCATGCTTTCAATTCGTTGTTTATTGCTTTGGACGTTTGCTTCGGCATTAAGCCGAGCGAATTTCCACACAAGTATATTGATTCTGTATCTTTGGGGAATTTGTCGTTTTCAATACCAAGAGATTCAAATGTCGGGATATAAAAGTCCTCCTTGTAAGTAGGATACTTTTTGTCCAACTCCTTTGCTTGCTTGAGTAGCATTTTACTTATCGTGTAAAGAGGAAGGAGTCAAAAGTGGTGTGTGGAAAAAGTTACGAAAAATAAGAGTTCCGACTGATTAGCGAAACCTTTGCAAAACAGAACACGGAAGCCGACTTATGATTCACTCTGTACTCATATGTACGTATACCCCATCAAATAACTAACCTGATTACCTACTAACACCCCCTCCCTTTGTAGTCAACAACGATGGTGTTCCCAGGTTAATGAAGTTTTACACCAATGTCGATATACCGACGCAAAAGTTGCTTCTTCAACAAGTACACCAGTTAATATCAGTACGAACAGCCCAAGAATGTTCCTTTATAACACCACCAAAACTTCTTGAAGATCTAGACGACATCAAGGTCATTTATCGTCATTATGCCACTTTATATTTTGTGTTTATCGTTGATGACCAGGAATCTGAATTAGGGATCTTAGACTTGATTCAAGTTTTTGTTGAATGTTTAGACAAGTGTTTTACAAATGTTTGCGAATTGGATTTGGTATTTGGTTGGCAAGTGCTACAGACTGTTTTGGAAGAGATTGTACAAGGAGGAATGGTTATTGATACAAACATCAATCGGATTGTTGCTGCTGTTGACGAAGCCAATAGTCAAGTCAGTAATGGTGGTTCTGGCGCTGCCGGTGGTGGTGGTACCAGCACTGCAGCTTCAATCAGTCAATCGATATTACTGTCGTTGTCCAGAGATAGAGGATTTTGGAGCAGATAACAAAAATGGGTGATTTGATAAACTATATACAGAATGAGCAGATCGGGGGTTGGCATCACCTCGAGAAAACATTCCACCATGATTTCTTGCTCTTTTGCTCTTGCAACAACCGTTCAAGTTCTTCTGACTCTTGAACACTTTTAGTAATTGCCTCTTTTTGAGCTTCTTCAGCTTTCGTCTTATGAAACAACTCCTTATCTACCAACTCCATACTCAAATTTCGTTGTTCCTTTTCCAATGGCGATCCAATAGGACCAGTTTTCCAAATCGGTTCATTTGATGCTGCTGTTTGTTTTACAATTTCCATCAATCTCTGTTGTTCCTTTTGTCTTAACTCTTTATTTCTTTCGTATTCAGCTCTGATCTCAGGTGAGAATTGGGAAATCAATTTCTCATCTGATGGTCTGATTGTTTGGTAGAGCAACACACCGGTTCCTATTATGCATGCACCAGCAAAGTAAACCCGTGCCCATCTATACCAAAGTGGTTTTGCTGACATGATTTTGGAGATAAGTGTGGATTGTTAATCGCTGGTTACATATTGGATGGAATTTTTTCCTTCAGGAAAAGAAATGGTAGCGGAGGATGGAGTAGGGGACCTACATAGCTAAACTGTGATATACCCACAACAACAGAGATCATTACTTAGTCTTGCTTCCTTGGATCGGGAAATTACAAGACAAAGCACTTCAGAGGTGTGATTGCAGTTACTTTCTCTTTGCAAGCAATTAAGTCTTCGTAGCAAAATATTTTAGGTTAATAAATATTTCTTCATCAAATGGTGCAAAAAAGTCATTTGGTTTACAAACTTAGCTATATTCCAAAGCAAGAGATTTTTGAGGAAACACAGTTCTGATTGCATCTGTTGCCCCCGCTTTTGGGAACTAAAAACATCTTCTCACAATTGTTTAACGGCTGCACCATAAAAGAGTGGTCCGATAGTGCAATGATGAAAAAGGTTAAACCACAAAAGGGTAAATCGCCGCGAAATCTATTTGTAGACACAAAACCACTCACCAAACTGTTAAACTTTAACCAACATAGCGAAAAGCTTTGGTAAGGGCCATTGTTACAAAACAATATGATAAGAAATAGAAAAGTTGCTCAATACGGAGTAAATTGAACAGTAGGCTGACTAATGTGTTCACGTACTGTGACTTTTGGACTATTGCGAGATTGGATGGCTCAAAGATTGAATTTAGTTTGCTTCTTCAATGCGCTCTGAGTGAGACCACCCGAACGTCGATCAAACTTGATTTAGACTAGAGGGGAAAACAGAAGTGAATAAAAAAGCACGAAGGACGTGTTGCAGCTCCGCTATCGCAATAACTTTTTAGTCACTGCTACGCAATGACGTTCCACCTCACGCATTGAACCACAACCTTAAAAATGCCTCAATATTATGTACAGATTTTAGCTTCACATTGAAATGAAAAGGGGGGAAGGGGGAAGGCTCGCTTGGTAAAAGATACTACCGTTGATTCATGCCCTTGTTGTGAATCTCAAATCATGCAATAGTGTGCGGAAATTGCCCCATTTGGCTGTCACAAATCTAGCGATTTGACGTGAAATTTAGCTCCATCCAGTTGGCATACTTAAGGTGGTAGTTTCCGTGTCAGATTGATGGAGTAGGTCAATTGACAACATCGCTCAAGATGATAGAGAAAGACGAATCGGGAACCTCACCAACGATCAAGCCGGTGCTTTCTTTCACACAAGAAGACTTGGAGGACAAACACAAGCATGTTTTAACTACCATTGCGTCTCCAGGTGGAAAAGAAATTGAAATCACTAATAATGTCGATGTGGCCATGAGGTTTGCCATGGAGCACAAGGGTGAAGCCGAGCGGTTAGATCCTGCCACTGACCAGAAGATATTGCGCAAAATAGATTTGTACTTGCTTCCTGTAATGTGTTTACTATACTGTTTTCAGTTCATGGATAAGTTGAGCACCAGTTATAGTGCAATCTTGGGATTAAGAACCGAGTTGGGCATGGTGGGCGACATGTACAGCTGGACTTCAACATGTTTCTACCTTGGGTACTTGGCATTTGAGTTCCCTGCCTCGTTACTACTCCAAAGATTCCCAGTTACCAAAACTGTGAGTGTATTCATTATCCTATGGGGGTTGATTCTTGCATTGTGCTCGGTCCCAAAGTATGCGGGGTTTGTGGCACTAAGGACCATATTGGGTATGTTGGAGCTGTCAGTCACCCCTGCATTTACAATCATTACGTCTCAGTGGTACAAGAAGGATGAACAGTTTTTGAGAACCACCTGGTGGTTCGCGTCAAACGGGATTGGTGGTGACCTCGGTAGTTTGGTTGCCTATGGGTTGTACAAACATCAAGACTCATATTCACTACCAGCTTGGAAGTTGGTGTTTGTTGTTACCGGCGTTTTGACAATATTTTTGGGGTTTGTAATTATGCTTCATATCCCCGATACGCCAACTGGAGCATGGTTTCTCAAAGAAGAGGAGAAAGTTTTAGTGGTTGAAAGAATTAGGGGCAATCAACAAGGGTTTGGTAATCCAAGGTTCAAGAAGGAGCAATTCATTGAGGCATTGACTGATCATCGTACGTGGTTGTTTTTTCTTTTCTCCATAGCTCACAATATTCCCAATGGAGGGGTTACGACATTCGGAACAGTCTTGATGAACGAACAGTTCGGTTACGATGCTGCTCAGTCGCTTTTGATGCAATTGCCATCGGGTGCAATAGAAATTGTAGGATGTGTTTTGTTTGCATGGTTGCTGAAATTTATCAAATCGCGTATGTTGATGTCAATTTTCATTGCGATGATTACAGTAATGGCGGAATGTTTATTGGCGTTTGCTCCTACAAACAAGGGGAAACTTGCAGGTCTTTATTTGTGGTACCTCAGCCCCCTTTGCTACATTTGTATTCAGTCCCAAGTGTCTTCCTCGGTGGCAGGTCACACAAAGAAAATCACGGTAAATGCCATATTCTTGATAGGGTATTGTGTTGGAAACTTGGTTGGCCCACAAACATTCATAGACAATCAAGCACCTACATATTCCGGTGCCAAAATTGCAATCGTTGTGTGTGGAAGTGTCACTTTGGGAAGCTTGGTGGCGATTTACATCTCATACTATGTGGATAACAAGAGACGCGATGCCTTGCCCCCAGTTGATATGAGTAAGATTGAGAATTATGAGTTTGCTGATTTGACCGATAAACAGAATCCAAACTTTAGGTACGCACTTTGATTGTGAGGATACAATTCATACACAGTGTCTTACCAAGCTGCTCATTTAGATTTTTTGAAACATGCATGCATAGTCATAATCACGGTCACCAGTAGGTTTACTCTTTTCTACTCAACCTGCAGCTGTTACATGTAATCAAACTAAACTGTTGTATATTTTGCGGCAACATAATTGAATTGTAAAATAATACCTGTTTTGACTTGTTACCAAAGCTCGTGTACGCTTTAAATTGTAATAGATTAGCCACCATAAAGGAGAAAGGCGAGACCAAATGGTGAAACACGGGAAGCTCCGAACCTTGAAGCTTTTATGCCGTTAACAGCATAATCACTTCTTTTGCTTTATTGCTACTCACACAATGCTACAGTTTTTCTTGGTCGTCCGATATTAGTCATTAGAAAGTCTCCCTTTTGGTATATTTTTGGGCGATCATTAAGGAACAATAGCTGGGTGTGAGTGGTACGATTATTTATGGTTTTAGTCGCATTTTTTTTTGATAACTTTAAATTTCGTTTTAACATAAGAGCAGCAAAAGTGATGTAGATGAAATCGCAAAATTGCAACAATTTTCCGCGCATGAATATGCCGAGGGCCCAAAATGCAATGGCTGAGTATAGGGCTTGCCTAAGGAAGGGGATAACGATGTGACTCACAGTCGATGCATATAGCCATAAAATGACACACCACGAGAGGAGAAGTCTGTAAAATGTTTGCTCATTACCTTTGATAAAACAATTGATGCAGATAACTAAAAATCAACCTACCCACCCCAACATTGGGTTGAGGATTTGGACTAAAGATGCAGTAGCGATAACGCCCCGTTTCCGCAAAAATAATTACCCTGACTTTCAAGCGATCACGACATTATCATGGCAAATATAAAGTTTAATTCAAGTCTGTTGATCAAAGTTTATTTCAAAGTACACATTCTAAATCAAAATTATAGAATTGTTAAGTCTGAGTGTGTGTGTTATCGCCATTTGTCCGTGCGCTTCAGAGAACCTTAAAGTGGTGGTTGATGAGTTGTGAAGGCGACCCCATCTTACTGATACTGAACCTCAATAATCTGATATAATTTTTCTTAGCAGTGCTAGGGTATATAAAGCCGTAGAATTCATACACGGGATATTCAGGCGATAGCGGTAAAGATAACCAGCAACAGAAATGACTGAAAAAATTGAATCAGAGTCTATGACAAAACTTGAGCCTGTAATTTCATTTACAGAGGAGGATTTAGAAGATAAAAACAAACATGTGTTAACTGTCATTGCGTCTCCAGGTGGAAAAGAGGTCGAAATTACCAACAATGTTGATATAGCGATGAAGTTTGCAATTGAGCATAAGGGGGAAGCTAAGGCATTGGATCCAGCTACTGACAGAAGGATTTTACGGAAAATTGATATGTACTTGCTTCCTATCATGTGTTTGTTGTATTGTTTCCAATATATGGATAAATTGACCACAAGCTATACTGCCATTTTAGGATTGAGAACGGAGTTGGGTATGGTAGGAGATATGTACAGCTGGACGACCACCTGTTTCTACATTGGGTATTTGGCATTTGAATTTCCCGCCTCCTTAATTCTTCAAAGGTTCCCAGTTGTTAAGGCGGTGAGCACATTCATCATAATTTGGGGAATGATTCTTGCCTTGTGTTCAGTTCCGAATTATGCTGGATTTATAACATTAAGAACAATTTTGGGTATGATGGAGCTGTCAATCACTCCTGCATTTACAATCATTACGTCCCAGTGGTACAAGAAGGAGGAACTGTTTTTGAGAACCACCTGGTGGTTCGCCTCCAATGGGTTTGGTACCATCCTTGGCAGCTTGATTGCGTATGGTACATACAAACACCAAGATTCATATTCGTTGCCGGCATGGAAGTTGGTATTTGTTGTGACTGGAGTTTTGACGATTTTCTTGGGGTTTGTAATTATGCTTCATATCCCCGATACGCCAACTGGAGCATGGTTTCTCAAAGAAGAGGAGAAAGTTTTAGTGGTTGAAAGAATTAGGGGCAATCAACAAGGGTTTGGTAATCCAAGGTTCAAGAAGGAGCAATTCATTGAGGCATTGACTGATCATCGTACGTGGTTATTTTTCATCTTTGCTATAGCAAACAACATTCCCAACGGAGGTATGACAACATTTAGAACAATATTGTTGAATGAACAATTTGGCTTTGATACAGCAGAGGCGCTTTTGATGCAAATGCCATCAGGTGGAGTTGAAATTGTCGGATGTGTTTTGTTTGCGTGGTTGCTGCAGTTTATCAAGTCTCGTATGTTAATTGCTATATTTATTGCAGTCGTTGCTATTGTGGGCGAGTGTCTATTGGCGTTTGCACCTACAAAAAAGGGGAAACTTGCAGGTCTTTACGTATACAATGTGTTTCCTCTTTGTTTCATTTGTCTTACATCGCAAATTTCGTCATCCGTTGCTGGTCATACAAAGAAGGTCACTTTCAGTGCCATTTTTTTGATAGGTTACTGTGTGGGGAACTTGGTTGGCCCACAAACATTCTTAGACAGTCAAGCTCCAGTGTACTCTGGAGGTAAAATTGGGATCGTGATTGCTGGTGTTGTTGCTTTAGTGTGTTTGATTTTAATTTACATCTCATATTATGTGGATAACAAGAGACGCGATGCCTTGCCTCCAGTTGATATGAGTAAGATTGAGAATTATGAGTTTGCTGATTTGACCGACAAACAGAATCCAAACTTTAGATATGCTCTTTAGTATAGTTTAATGACATTTGTTTATATATTTGATCTAAGCGTGTGGCTCTTTGCATTGAGTTTTGAAGTCGAGGTTGGGCTCTGCGCTGAAACTATGGCATCTACTACGCTATATTGGCATAGCTGAATTAGAAATCAGTACTTGTTTGTACTGGAGGTTTACATTGTAAAATGGAAGATAATTGCTGTATATAGCGGAGAAGCCCTTGTAACAGGGAGCTGACTTGCTTTCATTTGCAACAGGAAAGGTCAAATGAGCCGCAATCAAAGTCGCTTTAATCAACACAAAAGTCAGAATATAAAATAAAACACGTTTAAAAAAAAAAACTCTCCAATAACAAGAACCCAATGCAAGGTGTAGAGAGTTGTCTGAATTGGCCATCTTATGCTTAGCATTGCAAACACATGTCTAAGTGTTAGAAAGTTGGCAATTAAGTGGGGAGCTTTATTATAAAGCTAAATTTCAAACAACACTAAAATGACTTCGCCAAAGGGATCAATTTTGTTGTCAAGTAAATCTGTTTCAGCTTTGAAGCATTGGAGAATAAAAACATAAGCTCGTTCCGATGCTGGAACAGAGAATGTATTACTTATCGGCACGAAATTCTAAAACCTTAATTATTTGCAACCACAGATAACTGGACTAGCCTTTCAAAAACTTAAAATGACTCGAAACTTTATTTAGTTAGAAAGGTGTGGAGGCCATATGGGTTAGTTCACGAGATACTAAAACCTAAAAAAGCCAGTGGTTACGTGGATGCGGAGAGAAATCTATACTATGATGTTCATATTGCACGAGTCGATATTATTTGTTGGACTGGATCTACCTATTTAATGGTATTGGAATTTCTATATGTTCACGGCAGTTATGGCAATTATTGGGCACAAGGTACACAATGACCGAAAAGAAAGACGCAGAGTCACTCACAGAGCTTGAGCCGGTAGTTTCATTCACCCAAGAAGATTTGGAAGACAAACAGAAACATGTGTTGACAGTTATTGCTTCACCTGGTGGAAAGGAAATTGAGATTACCAACAATGTTGATGTGGCTATGAAATTTGCTATCGAACACAAGGGAGAAGCTAAACCATTGGACTCGGCGACGGACCGAAAGATATTGCGCAAGATTGATATGTATATACTTCCTGTCATGTGTTTGTTGTATTGCTTTCAGTTTATGGACAAGTTGAGTACCAGTTACAGTGCTATATTGGGATTAAGAACCGAGTTACACATGGCAGGGGATATGTTCAGCTGGACTACGACATGTTTCTACATTGGTTACTTGGCATTTGAGTTTCCTGCTTCATTACTACTTCAAAGATTCCCTGTTGCCAAAACTGTGGGTGTATTCATTGTATTGTGGGGAATGATTCTTGCCTTGTGCTCGGTTCCAAAATATCCTGGTTTCATTGTGTTGAGAACAATTATGGGTATGTTGGAGCTGTCGATAACCCCCGCATTTACCATACTCACTTCTCAATGGTACAAGAAAGAAGAACACTTTTTGAGAACCACCTGGTGGTTTGCCTCCAATGGGTTTGGTACCATCCTTGGCAGCTTGATTGCGTATGGTACATACAAACACCAAGATTCATATTCACTACCAGCTTGGAAGTTGGTATTTGTCATTACTGGAGTTTTGACGATTTTCTTGGGGTTTGTAATTATGCTTCATATCCCTGATACGCCAACTGGAGCATGGTTTCTTACGGACGAGGAGAAAGTTTTAGTGGTTGAAAGAATTAGGGGCAATCAACAAGGGTTTGGTAATCCAAGGTTCAAGAAGGAGCAATTCATTGAGGCATTGACTGATCATCGTACGTGGTTATTTTTCATCTTTGCTATAGCAAACAACATTCCCAACGGAGGTATGACAACATTTAGAACAATATTGTTGAATGAACAATTTGGCTTTGATACAGCAGAGGCGCTTTTGATGCAAATGCCATCAGGTGGAGTTGAAATTGTCGGATGTGTTTTGTTTGCGTGGTTGCTGCAGTTTATCAAGTCTCGTATGTTGATGACTATCTTTGTGGCAATGATTACGGTCATGGGGGAGTGCCTATTGGCTTTTGCACCCACCAAGAGAGGCAAACTTGCCGGGCTTTACATATACAATGTTTTCCCGCTTTGTTTCATTTGCCTTACGTCACAAATTTCGTCATCCGTTGCTGGTCATACAAAGAAGGTTACCTTCAATGCCATTTTTTTGATAGCTTATTGTGTGGGGAACTTGGTTGGCCCTCAGATCTTCTTGGACAGTCAGGCTCCAGTGTACTCTGGAGGTAAAATTGGGATCGTAGTTGCAGGAGTTGCCGCTTTAGTGTGTTTGATTTTAGTCTACATCTCATACTATGTGGATAACAAGAGACGCGATGCCTTGCCTCCAGTTGATATGAGCAAGATTGAGAATTATGAGTTTGCTGATTTGACCGACAAACAGAACCCAAACTTTAGATATGCTCTTTAGCCTGAGTTGAACTTGAACAGAGAGTCAGAATTAAAATTGTTGACGCTATTCGTTTATTGTGTAGTCAAGCTCTCAGCAGCACCCACACCTCTACGTAGATGTGACTTTAAGAGACAGTATCTGACAATCTTGATATTCTCGTGTCTTGATTTTTTGTGTAGCTAGAAGTCAAGCTCCAAACAGGTAATACAACGGCTGTTGAAGCTCTATTACGATGTAGGCTTAGACATCACAACAATTTCGAGCTTTCTTAGTCCTTTAAAAATATAGGGGTGTTCAGATATTCCGGCAATTTTCCTAATCGGGTCATTTGTTTCTCGGAAATGAGTAGGTTCCGAGTTCGTCGTATAAAAAAGAATGGAGGAGAACAATTATATGCGAAAGAAAGAAAGACAAAAACAAAAAAGAGTTCCTTTCTATACGACGAGTGATACTATACTTTTCAAACTCGGATAGTGACATCATCATTAGTTTGAAAAAGAGAAAGAACGGGTATAATAGCAGCTTTAGCACAAGTCAGTGGAATCACGCTTCATTAGCCGTACACAGCCTCGAAACTTCTCGTTGGGTTCAGTTTTAGTTCAATTGCGTGCTTTGGTATATAATACACACGCAAGGAGAACAAGCTTTGATCCAATCACACGGATAAGATATCCAAATTCTTTCATTCGGGAAGAATTGGATTAGGGTCATTTTGATACTACAGCAATATTCAACATTTTGCCGGTAAACCATCCTCAGAGTGAGAGACAGTATCAATTAAGTGACACACTGTTCAACATTTTGTCACATTACCCCAATACAAAAGCTACGCGCGTCTTGGTTCAATATGCTACTGAAGGATCTCGAAGATGCCTTACAAGGATATCAAACGAGGAAAGAAGCGCCAGAGAGCACGAGAAGAGTTTCAAGTACTGTAATTGATGACGAATTATGTTCCTTATCAAACGCACTGGCATCGCCACCTGAAGCAGTGAAAAAGAACTCCAAAGCGTCAACGGGAAAGCGTAAATACCATCAAAAATCAAGATCTGGCTGCTCTACTTGTAAGAAACGTCGAGTTAAGTGCGATGAACAGAAACCACTTTGCGGGAATTGTGTTAAATTAAAATTGGAGTGTGGGTATCTTCATATGGATCCAGAAGAGAGCTCACCACCGCCGCCACCACCAAAGAAAGCAAAAAAAATGAAGACAGAGACAGAACTGAAGAAGGCGAAGGCGGTATCTACAGGGAGGAGTTCCATCAAACTGGGTAGTGATGACGTTATTGGAAACAACAACTATTCAGACGAGACTTCAACAAGGAATAATAGCATCGACCAACGATCTTTGGATGGGTTGAACTCTTCAACGACCACACAACAAGCTACACCCTCGTTGACACCTACACCAAACACATCACAACCAAGTTTGGACAGTTCGGTACCACCTGGTAACCCTATGGCAACAATGGGCCAGCTGATGAACAATCCCTTGAGCGCATTGTCTTCAGGACTACTAAGTGCAGGGAATTTGAATAATTTGAATATCGCTCATTTGGTTAATAATTTGGCAGGTATGGGTGGTGTGGCTGGTGATGCAGGAAACGGTTTAAACAATTTGATGAACCTTGGAAACTTGGCAAATCTTTCAAACTTGGCAACGTTGGCACAATTGCCGATTGACTTGAGCAATTTAGCTGGATTATTTGGTGGTGCAGGAGGTGTTGGAGGTGGACTAATTGAACAATTGGCAAGTGCAGCTATAAATGGTAACAGTGGGCTGCCATTGGATGCATTGTTGAATGCACAATCAGGGCAGCAGCAGCAGCAGCAGCAGTTGCGATCACAGGGTCGAGACCAATTGAATATGGGTCAGTCAAACCGACAACAAGCTCAATATCGATCTACTTCGTCCGACGATGGACAATTTGAGAACCAAAAATCCGCTCCCCTTCAACAACAACAGCAACAACAACCACAGCCACAGTCATCACAACAGCCGCAGAATCTCGATGATAGCAGCATTGATGCAAACATCAACTTGGACTCCCAAGGATCAGCATCTTCACCACCATTTAACATCCCTCCACACACATCATCTGAGCCAGTGCCAGACTCTGCTGGAACACTACCGAATATTGCTCCAAATCAAACACTGTCGATTCCATCATCTGTACCTTTGAACAATAAGACTATGGCACAAGCAATGGATTCGAGTACTTTGAATATGTTGGATTTGAAATTGATGTTTCATTACACGTCACAAGTGGCCAACACAATTACTGGTGCTGGTATTTCAGAAACCAATATATGGATCCATGATATTCCCATGTTGGCATTTGAGCATCCATTCTTGATGCATTCGATATTAGCATTCAGTGCTACCCATTTATCACGAACGGAAAAAGGGTTGGACCAATGTGTTACTTGTCATAGAGGTGATGCATTGAGGTTGTTGAGGGAAGCAGTCTTGGACATCAACGCCGACAATACCGATGCACTCGTTGCTAGTGCATTGATTTTGATTATGGACTCATTGGCCAATGCATCATTCCCTTCATCAACGTCGCCCAAATCGCTACCCGCATCAGCATGGATTTTCCATGTAAAAGGTGCAGCAACAATTTTAACTGCTGTTTGGCCGTTAACTGAAGCATCTCGATTTTACAAATTTATAAGCGTTGATTTGGGTGATTTGGGTGATATTATTAATCAAAAGGCAAATTTGAACACAACCAACCCTAGTGGGTCAACTTCAAATGGCAACGGTGAACGATTCTATGCTGATCTTGAGTGTCATGATGCTGATATCGCTGATTTGTTCCCCGTTGAAATTGATTCTCCATATTTGATTACATTGGCTTATTTGAACAAACTACATAAGGAAAGGTATAAGTCTGATTTTATATTACGAATATTTGCATTTCCGGCATTGTTGGATAAACAATTTATGTCATTGTTGATGTCAGGTGATGTGAAATCGATGAGGATTATGAGATCGTATTACAAATTGTTGCGGTCATTTACAATGGAGATGAAGGATAAAGTATGGTTCTTAGAAGGTGTCGCACAAGTGTTGCCTCTGAATGTTGAGGAATATGCTGGTGGTGCTGGTGGTATGCATATGATGATGGATTTCTTGGGTGGTGGACCTGATATCGTGGATGATTATGGTAATGAATTTGATGATAGCGATGGTGACGAAGAGCTTGATGGTGATGTTGCCGGTGGCAACTGTGGTGTCAGGAATGGCTCTGATGCAAATGTGACCACTACTAAACGAACTAAAATGAACTTGACTGAAATGACCAATACTAATAATTTACCGAGTGATATTACAAGAGAGTTGGATATAATGCAAGGAGATCAAGGGTTTATCAACTTGAAATGAGATATGGATGGGAAATGGATACATGTATGTATATAATTTATACGTTAATAGTAATTATTAATGCCAATAAGATGGTATCCAATACGTAGAGTCCGAAGGAGATTTCAACTGAAGTGAGGATGTTCCTTAGCTGGATAATATGCTCAATGGGTTAAACTACAATAGGGGTGGAGGAAATTAAAATATTCACGCGACAAATGCAAAAGAACAAACAAAACATTCTCAGACACGACACTATCAAATTTTGACAGTGGAATGTAATGCAATGGTTTGTTGATATATACACATACACACACACGTGTGTGTGTATGTGTATATATCCCGATAGTTCCATATACAAAGCATCTATTGATACGTAGTTAAAACGTGCATAGTGGAGCTAGTCAAAGTACATAGTATACATTTGTATTAAAGTGTGGTTTTCTTTGCGATCTCAATCTCAATTTCTCCTAACTTTTCTATCATCAACGAAAAACAACCAAAAAAGCACCAACAGAACTGAAAACAAAAACAAAAAATTTTAACCCAAACCATCCACCACAGTCAGTGACAGCCAAAACATTTATACCAATAGCAGACTAAATCCATCTACACTCACTTTCATTACTATATTAGCGTATAGCACACTCATACTCACACAGAATAATCATCGATAAAACATCGTTTGTTATCTTTAGTTCCCACCAGAAATTTTGAAATTTTCTTATCACAAGACAACTTTAGAGAAACACAATCCAACTCAACCTTAGACCTTGTTTAACCATCCAACGTAAACAATACAACAAGCTCATTTTTATCAGATTCCAACTGAAGTAGAACTTAAAGAACAACCAATTTAACAAAGTTTCGTTTTTCCCCACTAATTTTTACAAATAAAAACATTTCAAAAACTCAATCATGCAAACCATAAAATGTGTTGTTGTTGGTGATGGTGCCGTTGGAAAAACCTGTTTATTAATATCATACACTACGAGTAAATTCCCTGCTGATTACGTGCCCACAGTATTTGACAACTATGCAGTAACAGTGATGATTGGAGACGAACCTTTTACATTAGGATTATTTGATACTGCAGGACAAGAAGATTACGATAGATTAAGGCCATTGTCGTATCCATCAACTGATGTGTTTTTGGTTTGTTTTTCAGTAATTGCTCCAGCATCATTTGAAAATGTTAAAGAAAAATGGTTTCCTGAAGTACATCATCATTGTCCTGGTGTTCCTTGTTTGATTGTTGGTACCCAAGCTGATTTACGAAATGATGATGTTATATTACAAAGATTGCAAAGACAAAAATTGTCACCAATTACTCCTGAACAAGGTGAAAAGTTGGCTAAAGAGTTGAGAGCTGTGAAGTATGTTGAATGTTCAGCTTTGACGCAAAGAGGCTTAAAGACTGTATTTGATGAAGCTATTGTAGCTGCTTTGGAACCACCAGTTATAAAGAAGTCGAAAAAGTGTGTTGTTTTGTAAAAAAGAAGAAGAAGAAGAAGAGTGGGATTTGCAAATGAAGACGAAAAGCGATTGGACGGCGGAATATGGCGAAAGCGCGCACGGCGAGAGAAGTTATCACTGTAGTTTTGGTGGAGAGCGGAGAAGTACCAAGCATGAAAGAGAAAAAGGGGGCGCTCAACCCTTGGGTCATATGGGACGATGAAAGCCATACAACCATGTGAAGAAAATAATACATGGTGAAGATTCGATAAAAAGAGAATGTATACACACACCCATTGAGTAAGGAGTTATTTTTATAATCATAGATATGATAACCATTGCATCCTCTATCCATTGTAGACACCACACAAGCAGATCATTGATTCTCTAAACGTACGAATTCTGTACCTACCAGTCTAGTACACTCCTTTGCATCCGTGTTGATCCTTTCTTTCCACATTGCAGCAATGCTCTTTATGATTATTACTTTTATTAAAGTAGAATATTAGATATTTCGAAACTAGCTAAACATTAAATTAACAAAAATATAAAAGAATAATGGTAGGACCATTTGTATTAGTATTTGTATTAGTATTATAGGGGGGTTCTGGTTACCAACCAGTATAAGATACAACTTTCATCATGAGATACAAAAAATAGCAGATAACAAAACAAAGCAAACAAAAAAAAAGCAACATAGTAACAAGGCAACAAAAACACAACGCCTGTAAAGAACAACGGGTTAAATCATCAAATCAAAAATAAATAAAATTAATTGCCAGTGTAGTAGTTCGTGGTAATTCTCTTCTTCCTTCCCCCTCAACTCTTTTACACCACTTCCTTTGGTGCTACTTTATTCTTCAACCAGTCTTTAAATGTGAAAAGCACCATTACCCAACTCATAAACAAGGTAATGAATCCCAATGATACATTCAAAGTAAACATTGCCGTTAATCCGTAATACTCAAATGAAGAAACCACTGGGTCAGTAGACTCCATAAAGATTAAACCACCGCACAATAAGCTAAATGCAACAATCAATTCAGTCACTGGGCGACTCGGTTTGGATAAATCCTTGGGTGTACTAGCATGCAACAAGAAAAGAACATATGTCAAGAATCTGAATGCACATCCAAGAACAAACAAGTTACCCCATTGCACATGAATATCAGTGGATAACTCTGAAGCTTGTTGATGTTTAGACATGAGAATACCTGTCCAGTAAATGGTAACAATTGGGAAGGGGTTGGGACTGTAACCGGGACTGGCTTTAACAATATCTTTGGCATCAATCAATGCAGCAGCAGTTTCCTCTTCATTTTCCGAATGGCCATTTGAAGACAATTTTCTCAAGTTTGCCACTGCTTGTTCATAACGCCAATCTTGCAATTTCAATTCAGTGATTACACCACATAATCCACATCCGATGAAAATGAATGCAATTGACACATGTTGCAAATCCTTGGGTGACCATTCTCCACCGGCATTTGACAAGTGTTCCAAAAAGATGTTGGTTGATCCATAAAACAAGATCAATGAGCTTTCAATCATTTCCATTGTCCAAAGCCCTCTGTTTTGGAATCTAGTCCAGAAGTTCTGAACATTGCCCTTTTTGGCACTCACAAACTTATGATTCCAAGCCCATCCTTTATTGGTGAATGCACCACTATATCTAGCCAATGTAAGTATACCATACGCGAAAAACACTCCACCTTTGATGAAATGGGCCAACAAGTTAAATACTTTTTTACCTTCACCATATACACAAAATGTAGCAACTGCAGTTGGAACCAAAACCATGTAGTAAAAGAAATGACCCCAATTCAATAAATTGAAAATGACATTAAAAAAGTGGTGAAATTTGGTTTCAGCCACCCATGTTTTAAACTTTTGTAATCTAGTTTGTGGTGTAAATACTTTTTCATAGTTTAATGGAGCCGACTCAACCAGCAGTTGTTCATCAACATCCTCATCAGAGTCTGAGCATCCAATAGGTGGCGAGTGAAGGGTAAAATATGAGCCTCCCCCATTGGCATTGGTTGATGTAGCACCGGTTGAAATTGAATTGGTGACCGATTTTGGAGTTATACTAGTAATCAATGCAAATACAAAGTGTAAAATAGTAGTGACAAACAAGATACCAATCATTGAGTTGTAAGCATTACCCGGGTATAAATTTGGTATTGAATTGATGAAAATAGTATAATTTAACATTGACAACACCATAGCGACAGAATGTACCAACAAAGTAGTAAGATATGTCTTTGTTAATCCCAAATTATTGAAAATTAAAGCAATTGGATAAATAATGAAAATGCAAACTAAACCCAATACAATGTGAATATACAAGGCAGGACGGTGTTTTGAAGGTACAGTGAAATAAGTTGTTGTGTTGTAATTTTCCCAATAAAGACGTTCCTCTGGTAACAAGTGAGTTTCCAAGATAGGAACACCATGTTGATGTTTCATGACGTGAGGAGTTGGCTGTAGTGAAGCAGTAGTTGCTGTCAACTCGACACTTGCTGAAGAAGAATCTCCTTTGAGAGATGGGGATGATGATACAACATTACCGTGTTCATCTTCATGGCCAGCCCTTTCTTTATCCCCATGCATGTCCATTTCTGCCATGGATGCAGTGGTAGTCAATAGCAATAGTAGTATAGAAAGTGCTCTCATTTTGGGGTAGTCTTGTTGCAAAAACTTCTGGCTAACTTTTTCTTTGGTTAGCTGGAGTCGAAATGGGGTATAAGTAGGTTTTCAATCAGTAGTAGTTGTGATTGCTTAATCCAAAATTGATTGAAAGTATGCAGTTGTAGATGATTTCAGCTTAGAATACGATGATGCGCAAATTATTCCTTTCTGTGATGAGTCGAAAAGCTATCACTTTGGGATCTATATGTCTTGACTAAAGTGTACTGTTGTAAACTTCAAGAGTCAATTGTTTAGTATGATGTAAAAGATCTCCTTTAGAGCCAAGAAGAAGTTTTGAATAAAAGAATGGGGAATTCCCTATGGGTTTTATATCCTACACATCTCCTTCATAGTCATACAAATTACTAATTAGCTTCATTCACTTTCGGCAATAAACCATAAAACTCTAAACTACCACAATAATACAATAATACAATAACGACATTAATTAAATACCATGCATCATTTACACAAATACAAATACAAATACAAATACAACACACTATACATATGATGCTACAAAGGGTAGTACAGTACACATTTTATAGTTGCCGATTAGGTAAACAACAAACAAAAATGAGGTACTTCTTGTACTCTACTTCTTACTTTACCAAGAATAGTATGTACAAACGCACATGTGAACAATAAGTACATTGTCAGTATGTATGTTAGTATGTAAGTACGTATGTACGTATGTACGTACGTACTCTTTTCTTCAAAAAGAGCGAATCTATTTGCGCAATTTTAATTCAACAATAACGATGATGACCCTTTTAGCAACTTTCATTCTCACCACCACACCAGCAAATGCAATCAACCAAAGAGCCTATAGAGAAAAGAGAAGCTCGAGAGCATGGACTTCGGCAGCACAACTTCTGAGCAAATTTGACAAGATACGAAATATTTCACCCAAGAAGTTAATGGAAATTTAAAAACTACTTAAAGGATGCAACGGGATTCCATGCATCAAGGACTAAAAACAACAACAACAAAAATAAAAAGAATCTCTTTCTTTGACAGTCTCTATTTCGATGAGAAGCTTATGCAGAGCATAGCCCTCGAGAAAAGGGGGCTCTTATACTGTATAGGAAGGAGGGGGGGGTCACTCACTATTGAAATATACTTTATTCCAGTCTATCCATATGCTGTTACTACTACTATCTTTAATTGTATCACACGGAGTAAAACCTCGATTGCTTAATTTGCTGTATATCAGCCTCAACACAAAAGGGGGACCAAATTGAAGATAGCATTACTCATTTCCAACTCCTAACCATTGGGTGTTGCTACTTGACGATTCTCTCAACAATAGAAAATCGACCAGAGATTTCTTTACAATTTCCATATATGGATCCTCTTCGATTTTTAACGCCGAGGAGCTATAGCATACAAATCACAAAAGCAAAATAAGAATTTTCTTGCATACGTTTGTGTAATATTAACTTCATCCGAGTTTTGCGGAAATAAAAATTACCTATATGGATATATTTCATTGATCCCAATATGGTATAATACATATGAACATATGTACACCGTCTAATCACGTTACAGTTCTTACACCAACACCTACGTCATACGATAAAAAAAAAGGGTGTGAGGCAACATCAATTGAAACGTTATTCTTTTCACCCTGATCTAAACCCGTTCTTCTAGCTGCAACCAGCTCTTACTTTTGTTATCGTATGATTCTGTAATCTCCTAGTTGCATTTTGTATATCGAGAATCAAGATGTGCAAATAAATATTTCGTATACTATTTGATTACCAAGAAATGGTTGTTTTCGTTTCTTTCCTCTCCTACCATTAACTTTTTGCAGTTCCGACAACTGTCTATTCCTTGGCTCAGGTTTATCCGCGACTGACACGTCCGCACACACTGACGACACACAATGGGGTTGCCAACAGCAGACCAAAAATAGAACAACCCTATTGTCATCAACAATCATTGTTTTCCGAGTTTCATCAACTCTGTGACAACCACTCGTATTGTCCTGCTTCAACTTCTGTCTGGGCCATTCTAATTATAGTTAGTTAACTAAAAATAGCTCGTAGCAAGGAATAAGAGCCCAACTGTGCATTCCTTTTGCCTCTGAGCTGCCTATATTGAAGAGAGTTTCTAAGAAATATATACTCAATGTGGGTGAATAGATTACGCAGCTTAACGGTAGACATCAACCCCACATTCTTTCGCCCCACACCTTGTAAAATGTAGTCCGAATAAGGGGATGGGGAAGGAAAGGAGGAGAAACCTATAAACGTGGTGAAGCTTCTTGTACGCAATGTATCTCAATCTTTTGGCTAATTGTGAATCGACCCAGTGCACACCGGTGCTAATACTTCGAAAAGGATTGACAAGAGCTTAATTTTTTCATTGTCACTGCTAAAGGTACAAAAGCCTAAAAGAGTAAGTTTTATTCCAAGTAACTCCGCGTAAGGTCTAGAATCACGAAGAAGCTCACACAACACATACACACACACACACATACACACACACACACTCTCTCTCTCTCTCTCTCTCTCTCTCTCTCTCTCTTGCCTGAAAGCCCACTGAATTGAAGCAACTGGGATAAGAGCAAAAGAATTCAATAGTTCTTAGACTTGTATCGAAAGTCCGTTTACTTTTGACTTTCACTAATATATCTACAATATGTAATTGCTTCGATAAAGACCGGCAGAAATGGAACTCCTTTTACATCGAGAGACCTTCTTTTTCCCTCTTCCTCTCCTTCAGACTTCTTCAATTCTCTCGTACTTTCATATACTAACTTTGCTGGATTCCTTGCGGCTATGAAAAAACTAAAGCAGGATTTGACAAATCACCTGTTTTCAATTTCAAATGTAGTTAGTATACACAATGCAAAGACTAAGTTTTGCAATAGATGAAGCTAGAGCCATTCCAAATACCAACCCTTTTCCACTAAATATGGTTATCAAAAGAATGGACAGTCCTTGTTGCAGCTACGGAACTCCGCTCGGATTTGGAGAATCGGCCAAAAAGAAAAATTAAGAATCGTTTTCTTTTTGTGTCAATGCACATGACTCTTTTATTTTAATTTCAGAGTACAAAACCATTACGATTATATAATCGGATCCTTTCCATATACCGCATCCGATTTTGAGATATCTTTTGTAGTCTCATGAGGAAGAGATTATTTGCATATTGGAATATGTCGTGTACCACAAGTAATTAATGCGGCTATACTTGAAGAGTGGTTACTGTTGTAGTCGTAACAAATACTAGAGACCGGCTAATTTACTTATAAGTACAATAACTCAGTTGGAAGTTCTGACTAATCGGTTGTACGATTTGCAAGCGAGTATCTCTTAGGTGCACTCTATTGTTTACGACTCCAACTCTTAGAGTCTTCTTACAATGTTTATTTGATTTTGCAAAAACTACACAACTCGCCACATACAAGCACCACATACAAGCACCACATACACAAACACCCTCTCCCTCTCTCTTCTGCTACGCTTCCTTCCCCCCACTCACAACGCATTTTTCCTAGTCAAATAATCAAATCTCGAATAAGTATATCCAATAAATGGCAAATCCTCCTTGGGATTCTTTCTACCCCCATTCTTGGCATCCAACTCCCTTTGCTCCATAGCTTTAGTCAAGATTGGATTATCAGGAACATTTTCCAACTCATCAGTAGGGAAAAATCTCGTATCAGTAATTGATCTCAATTTGGGGATGAAAGGAGCATCAACTTTACGTATTGTATCCCAATCAACCCCGCGGAAAAATGGATGTTGTTTGATTTCGTCAGCACCACCATATCTACCCAATCTTTGCTCTGCTGATGTACATAATCGCTTAATTAAATCTTCAGCCTCGGGTGAAAGATGAACATCATCGGGTATTTGCAACGTTTCTTGCCAATTAATAATTTTACGATATGTTTCATGAGGGGTCTCAGCACAGAATGGAGGCCACCCAACAAGACATTCAAACATAATGGCACCAAGTGACCACCAATCACATTCTTGTCCATACCCTTGATGTACAAATATTTCCGGAGCAATATAATCTGGGGTACCAACTGTTGAATATGCCATTAATCTTCGTGATTTTCTCCACGTTTGCATCTGTTGTCGATTCGACATGGTTAAATGGATAGCATCAACCATCATTGAGTTACGTCCATTGTTGTTACTAGTTAGCTGATTTGCTGGTAATGGAGGTTGACTAGGGTTCTCTTCTAGTAACTTTTTATAGTAATTAGAATCATGGGTCTTGTGGAATCCTGTTGATAATCCAAAATCACTTAGTTTAATATGTCCACGTCTATCAATCAAAATGTTGTCGGGTTTAATATCACGATGAATGAAACCAAGTTTGTGAATAGCCTCTAATGCCAATACACATTCTGCCATGTAAAACCTAGTAATGTCCTCAGTAAAAATTTGCCATCTAATCAACATTGTCATCAAATCACCACCTGGCAAGTATTCCATAATCAAATAAAGATACTGCGAATCTTGAAAAGAGTAAAATAATGACACCACCCATGGTGAATCACTGTTTGCCAACACATCTCTCTCTGCACGCACATGTGCCAATTGATCCTTCTTGTACATTTCTGATTTCAACAATGTCTTCATAGCATAAATGTGTCCATTATCTTTCTTTTGTACTAGTCTCACCTCACCAAAAGCCCCTTTACCAATCACTTTAATGGTTTCGAAATCTTCCAAGCACAACTTGGTTCTCCTTAAACGAAGAAATTGTTTTTCCTTTTTGCTATAGTTTTGAATATGACGATTCTTACGTTCTTCTGACACCCCAGCACCTTCTTCAATTAATTTTTGTTCCATTTGCATTCTTCTTTGGTTTCTTTCAATAGCATGATTGACTGCCATGGTGTAGAAATTTTCCATCTTTAATTTCACAGCTTTACCACGATCTTGTATCTCACTTGGTAAAAGATGTGGCTGTCTATTGAAATGTACATAGTGTGTGGATGTATTACTTGGTGGGTTGATGTTGCGAGCGCCAGTTGAAGGTGGGACTAAATTGGTGGCCTGTTGCTGTTGTTGTTGCTGCTGCAGCTGTTGTTGCTGTTGTTGAGGTGCCCTTACTGGCGAATGCAGACCCTGTGGGGCAACTTGTGCTGGAGCTTGTGCCGATTGTGCAATAGATTGACCATGTTGCGACCAAGCAGCTGATGTGACTGGAGTTTCTTGTGGCGAATCCAACTCATGTAAATTAGTCAAATTCAGAGTGGATGAGTGATTTCCACTACTAATTTCCGACAAGTTTGTATTTGACATGTTATTCAACTGGGTAAAATTGTTCACCGGTGGTTGGTAATTCATGGAATCTATGGAGCTGAATTGAACTCCTTTGCCATTATAACCAGCATGGGACGAATATCCTTGGTCAAACTTGTCCAGTTGGGTAAACCGCGGCGACGACATTGTGTTCGTTTGTAGAGGCAAAGTATTCAAAAGCCCCTGTTGTTGATAGTTCTGTTGTTGCTGTTGTTCTTGACCTCTGACTGGTGAATGATTACCCAATTGGGCTGGAACCTCCTCAATCAACTCAGTTGTGTCTTCATCCATAAAACTATCATCGCCTTGATTCATGTGTGCAACGACATTCAGCAGCTGATAGCCTTGAGAGGAGTATTGGTTGGCATATTGCTGCTGGTTATGCTGTTGCTGTTGCTGTAGCTGTTGTTGTTGTTGCTGTAGTTGTTGTTGTTGTTGCTGCTGTAAATGTTGTAGATAAAGTTGTTGTTTCTCTTCATCCGTTAATTGATCAAAGTTCATAGCGAGTAGTGTCAATATTGGTAGTTGTATGTAGCTACAATAGACGTTGAATCCTTGCTTTTTGGATGAGCGTGTTTATCCTGAATTTATCGTAATTACACGTCCAGTTCGATTTTAAATTTTGTTGTGGTTACTGGTCCGCACGTTCAGAATGAGATCAAAATTGTTGGAAAATCTCGTCTCACTTGAAATTAGATTTTTTTTTTTCCTCTTTTACGTTCTCTCCCTCTCCACTGCCCTTTCGCTCTCTCTCCGTCTCTCTCTCTCGCCTTGACGTAAAACGTTCTCAAATTTCGACCCACAACCGCAGTTCCAGGTCCAATGAAAAGGAATGAGCACCAACTCTCGTCGCACGTGCAAACTTCTCACCACACAAATTTATAGAGAAACTATAATGGACATCAAACTCTAAACAAATTCCTCCCCCATTCTTCTACAACGCCAAGTTCAAAACTATCGTCTCAATATTTTACATTAGTTTATTGAAATATGTAACAACACGTGAAATAAAACAAAACCAGCACAGTAGCCTTCTCAGAATTGCAAAGCTTGACCCTTTTGTTTCTTGTCACCACCCAATTCGAAATGCTTACATCTCTTCAAAGCCAATTGAGCCTTGGTCTTACAGACAACACATTCCAATCTCAAAACAACCTTCTTGGTGGTCTTGGCCTTTTTGTGGAAAACTGGCTTGGTTTGACCACCATAACCCTTTTGTTTTCTGTCATATCTTCTCTTACCTTGAGCAAACAATGAAGCTTTACCAGCTTTGTATTGGGTGACCTTGTGCTGGGTGTGTTTACGACATTCTCTACCTTTACAGTAGGTTCTTCTGGTTTTTGGAACGTTCACTAGAGTCAAATAGTTAGTATCAACTGACCTGAGTTTGTGGTTCATCATTGAATGGTCCAAAGTTGACGCATCGCCTTCTCTTTTGCGTCCACTCAAGTAAGTGGTGGTAAGATCAAATAGTTCGTGCTAGGTATTTCTCGTAGTGTGTCCTTCTTGTCGCCATTGAAATTTTTCACTCCTGAAAAGTGTTCCCCTTAATTTTACCCATCGGTTGATGACAACTCAAGGGTGCTGCGTTATTTTGGTACAACATATTGACCCTTTGATTGATGAACTCCATATACGCTTGTTGAACATACCCATCTTGTCTTGTTTCGATAAAGGTTTTATGAAAGCTTTCAAAAAGTAACTGAGGATTTTTCTTACAATTAGATTTTCTTTTTGTTTTGTTGAAAAGCGCACTAACATTTCTGAGCTTGTCACGTGAAACTCTCCTAATGGATAGTAGGTTGCAGAGAATCGCACTGAAAAATTCTTTTTAGGGCTACTGCCCTGAACACTTAAATCAAGGTTTTAGTCTGTTCCAACAATACACCTAAAGGCCTATGAAAAAGCTCACGTCTCCACTCTTCGGGACTCGGCTTAACTCATGGAGACAAGTGCTTGCGCTCAAGATTGAACCGTAAGCGATTCGTCATTACTAGAAAGCTGGCCACACATAAAACACCTCTATGTGCACACTTTTCACCTCAGTATCAACTATGTAGTAGTCACAGGCGTTTCCAAAACGAATGAATCTGGCTGGTCATCCTATCAGGTTGCAAAAGAGAAACAAGAAAGTCGTATTATAACAAAAAGAACCGAATCTAACGATACTATAAAAATAATGAAAACGTTTGGGTGCAGATCTAACTAACGGTAACAGTAGTGTAGTACGTTGATGTCAGTGTCACAGTCTCTTCAGCGTCAGTTTCACCATCGTAGTAATAGTCGTAATTGACATAACAAACTCCATCAGAAGTAATTGTAGTCACGTTTTCAATTATCCAGGAATCGGTACTTGTGGGGATATCAGTAGTGGTAATTGTTGGGCCATTGGTCAAAGAGTCTGTTGTGTCTGCCAACAACTGGGAGCTCGATGGCTGAACTAATTGAGTTGATGATGAAGAGCCTGGAGCAGCAGCAGTTTGTTGAGCTGACGATGACGCAGCCTGTCCTGGGGATGATGAAGATGTTGTGCTGTCGGCAGTATTTTGTTGAGCGATTGTAGTAGAAGATGTTGAAGTGAAACTAGACATTGTATCTTGCGTTTGTTTCGTTTGTTGCTGCTGCTGTTGTTGCTCAGGGGTCGATGACTGAATTTCATTTTCACTGATGGGTGAAACATCAGCTGCAGATATGGGGGTGGTGGCAACAGTGGTGTATGTATGTGGCGTACCCCAAATGGTGGATGTAACAGTAGCAGTATAATGGGTGACAGTCGTGGTACTTGCACTGACGATGTAATTGGTATATGTTGAAGTTGGTGCATAAACAACATGGGTATTGGTATGCATGTCTTGTACAGTAGTTTGAAGCGTCACAACAACAACATCATCATCACCATCATCACCATCATCACCATCATCTCTTTTTGCTGGAGCGGCAATTACTTGTGTCAATAAAGAAAAGGATGCAAAACTCGCAAGAAACTTGTTGAATTTCATATTAAACTGGGTATGGGTATTTGTATTAAGGAAGGACTGTAGTTGGGATTAACTAATGATAGACTAAAGTTGGAATTAAGTGGTGTAGACACAGCAAAAAAAGAATGAGCGACTGGGGTATATGAAAGTTTCTTTAACTAACAAGTGAGTTAATTTTGTTTGAGGGGGGGGGGGGTATTAAAATTATGAGTGTGGTTTAAATGAAAATCTCCTTCGTGGGTTTTCTCAACATTTTTGAAACTTTATATATCATTTCCTACGAGCAACCTCCAAGAAAAAAAAAAGCTCCCCATCCAACTCTTTGTCTTTCTTGACGATTTCAGGTTACCCAGTTGTGCATGCAGGGTGCTGGCTCATTCACCTTTTGAACTCAGGTATATACTACCAGTAATAATTTAATCGTGGTGATAATGACACAAAAGTGAAACATCGCTGGGTGCGAAATCCAAATTAGGAAATCGAACAAAGAAAAAAAATAGTGTATACTGAGTGCAACGTCTTGTACAGACCAACCCATTATTTGAATACACGTCATACATGTTAGGTGTGTTATTGGTTTGAGCCAGAGTGGCTCTTTCTTATCAGCCGTTTTGAGTGGGTATTTCTTTTTAACTGAAAATCTTTCAGTAGTAAGAAAAACATGTGATTATCTTAGTTACACTTTCCTATTGTATCATTAACCTTGCAATCTTACACCTTTGAAGAGAGTAGTTGGGAGAAATTGTTTGTTGATGAGATTGCATGGATAGGAGAATTGTAGTAACTCTTAAACATTTGTTCATTTTTGCTACAAAATTTGGATAAAAAATTGAAGATAAATGTGAACCGACGTGGGAGCTGCCTTAACACAATAAACAACAAGCTATTTACGTAATTGACTCATTTCAGATATTCATCCAGCCTTTTCTGTAAGCCCGTGGTTCACTTTGTTGAACTCATAAAAATTTTAAATCACAAAAGGAAACCTGTGAGAGAAATTCAACCATTTTTCCGATGTATCCACAGTTTTCGTTGAAACACAGACGAAGCAATGAACATCAACTGGAGAAACTGATTAACTTACCACACTTTTCATGTCCCTCAAATCATTAATTCACCCCGTGGACCACTTAGCACCATAAAGGGGTTATCATTGGTGGTGTGCTCAAGGCGAAAATGAATCCATCAGACACATCAAGAAACCTACACAATTACCCAAACATCGACAACTCCAATGTCAATTCGAGGTGGGAACAACAGCAATCGGATGTGCACGATGAAGACAACTCGATGCAGCTACCGTTGTTTCATATGACGCCACTAGACAATCCAGAAGGTTTGTTGCCAACGTTGGAGTCAACTGAGCCCATATTGGTGCCCACCAATTTATCCACTTCGTCCATGCCTGGACACAATCTTGAAGCTCAAATACAACCTACTCCACAATTGCCGAGCCAACTGTATCAAGAAGTGGTTCCGGTAAGTAACGATTCGAGGTCTTTTCAGGTGCCCACTTCTTCCCAACTTAACCAACACTTAGCAATCTCCGATCTCAACAAGCGTCGACGTTCTTCCACTCATTCTTCTTCAAAGCCTAAACATACAAGGCGGAACAGGCCTGGCAAAAGATTTGGTGCCAAGAAGAGATGCTGGGTATGGTCTTGGTTCAAACAGGATGACAAAAATCCTAATATTGCTGTTTGCAACACTTGCTTGCGAGCCATTGTCAGGGTGCCATCCGATAAAGGTTCGCCAAAAAAGTTGATTGAGCATTTAAAAACTCATGGTATTACTGCAGGAAGGAGAACTGACGAGAGGAACGCAAGTAGAAACCGCTACCAACAACACACTGAGAATATACTGGCTAGACAGAGCAGTTTAGAACGGAATGAGCAATTTGGCCAAAGACAAGCACCTCCAATCAGGCACAACATGCCTCACAACGAGCTGCAAGGATATCAAATGCCCCAGGCTCAAACTTACCCATTTCAAATCAAATTATTTCATCACCATTTGTTGTCGTTTCTAATAGAAAACAGACTACCGATAAACATCATCCGATCTCGCCCTTTTCATCAGGTTGTGCATGATTTGAAGCCAGATGCAATTAGCGACTTACTGGAGTTGTTGTACTTATATGACTCCATTTTACACGTAAGCCGGTACGGACCAAACACTCGACTATTTCCGAGTGCTGAAGAGGATGCAACAATAGCATTATTAGCAAATACTCTACAAAGACAAACGTAAATAATGACCAATATATATACACCGTTTTATTTAGATAGAGAGCTCTTGCATAGTGTCCATCATTCCATCCAAGCTTTGCTGGGTTTGCCCATGTAATCCAAAGCTTCCAACAATTGGAGTCTCTCCTCTGCCATATAGTACATTCGGTGTCGACGTGTGCTGCATTGATGATGACCCTTCAATGGGTGGGGGCAAAACATTCACGGTTTGGTCTTGGTACGTGGGAGGACTCAATGCTCGTACATCCTCATATGTTGGTGGAACCTCGTCATCCCATGCAATTCCAAGGCCCGGCCTCTCGGTTATAGGAAGTTTGAATTGCATTCTCAAAACACGTGCAGCACCGGTTGGCACACCCGACAATTGAGTATTAGTAGATCCCGTATTTGATGTAGCGGGAGCCAAGTTGGGGGACGATGTATTGTTCGGAGTCGAGCTCGATGACGGCCTCCTGTGTGGGTTAACAGAATCCTTGCTGCTTGTTGGATAAAAATTATTAGGAGATTTACGATCAACGTGATGAACCAACTCCTCAGCAACAACAACTTCAACAATCAATGTATGAGTAACAAATACCCCCAAAGTCGGATCATCAATGTCACACGATATATTGGCCCCGTTTTTGAAATCATTATCAGCTTGAACCTTGTCGTCAGTGCTAACTTTAGTGATGTGGTTATTTGAACCCGTTGATAGCCTATTTGCGCTTATGTTTGCAACCATCTCGATACGTCCTTTACCTGAAAAATCCGATTTCCAACCGGATTTGAATTCACCATAGTTTATAGTCCTTGTCTCTTCCATATAAAGATGCTTTTCGGAATCGACGGGGCGATGCGACTGCTGAGGTGTAAGTGCACTACCAGCAGTGCTCTCTATTGGACCGGCTGGCGGTGGCGCTGTTGCTGGTGCTGGCGGTGGCGCTGTTGCTGGTGCTGGCGGTGGTGCTGTTGTTACTGATGCATCTCCAAAGTCTTCAAGAAAACTCTGGTGCACATTTAAAGGCGCTGTTTGCACTGTCAATTCAATATCATGTGTTCCATCATCAATAGGAACACTGTCGGGTATTCCATCTTCCAACAACACTGGCCCATTTGCAAGTTGCGTTGATGGACTATTGATAAAAGCAACATTAGTTTGCACGGTGCTGTGATGCAAACCTGCAGGCTTTTCAATCTTTAGTGGTGATTTTTTGTACAGTTTTTCAAGCGATTCAAGCTTACCTTCATGTTTTTCGCAAACGTGAGCTTTAACCTTGATGTTTTCTTCTATCCTCCATGCCAATTTTCTCATTCTCCACCTCCTATTTTGTGATGCACTAACCAAGTTATCCAACTTGAGCTCCACAGGGAAAGTTGACTTGGGGTATACAACATTTGGGAGCACAGCATTTGCAGTAACTTCTGTAGGTGGAAAGACTCGTAAAGAATTGCGGTCTGGTCCTCTTAAAGTCAGACGTGATATGTTTATTGGTAATATAAGCTTTTTGTTTTGCAGTGCATCAGTAGCGATGACTTCAACAATCAAGTCATACTTGATATATGAGCGTGAGCTTGATGACCCCAACTTTGACGTTGGAGGAAGGGATCCTGGTAATAAATGGGAAAATGGATATGCATGGTTACCTGGTACGAACTTGAAACGCGATGTCAAAACGTCCCAACGAGCCAACTCTTCTGTCTTGTGGGTACAATCAACACAGTTTGCTATTGTGGAAGAGTTTGGTATCACAAAAGGTTTCGTGTATCTCATGCTTTGCTTTAGTGTGAGTGTAACCCGTTCCAATTCTATCTCTTTTGTTGTTATTAGCCTTAATAAACCGGATATTATTGAACCAGTGGACTCTGAAGGACTACCGTATAATATTATAGGTGGAGATTCAAGTGCTATCGATAAAGTATATGCAGGCGTGGAATTTGACAGGGTCTGTAACTTTGTAGAACGACTTGCATTTGCTCTCGTTGAAGTTGTTGAAGATGATGACGACGCAGTTGAATTCATTGGTGATAATGCTGACGAAGATTTGCGCGAGGATGTGGGTGTCAACTTTCGCGAATGCGAATTGGACAGCGGCAGCGGCAGCAGCTGCAGCAGGTGGCGATCTGATCCGTTGTTGAACACCTTTGCCAATAAAGTCATTGTCGGTGTGTTACTTGTGATCTGGGAGGGGTGATTTCAATGCAATAGGAAAGTCCGGTTAGAAGACTGGAGACTAACGTGATCCAGGAGTGTCGACGTTTCACAGATTGTAGCAAATATTGGAGGTTTCACTGGCTATCGATGGCTGAACAAATGATGGGTTGTCGTTAATAACGTGGAGTAATGGGTTCTGGTTCTGTTGGGATAAACAATCAGGTTATTATTCTGATTCCCAACAATAAAGCGCAATTGAAAAAAAAACAAAATCCTAAAATAAAAATGTAAATGTCTTCTGTATCCACCACAGTTTGTATGAATCATCACCCACGCAACCTGAAGACTTAAACAATAAAGATGGGTAGCCAGCTCGACTCTATAGCAATCCGCTTGGAAGCTTTCGGGCGGTTTTAAAGAACCGGTTTCAAAAAGATTGGGATTGGATAAAAGTTGTGGCTTGCATAAATTAATGCGTAAATATCTAGAAAATGGGTCTTCGACAGTTACAGTCAACACATAGCTCTTTTCTCTATAGAACCATTCACTTGGAATGTAATTGACCAAAAGATTTATCCATTTATCTCGGAGACTTCTGTCTCTTGGACAAAGGCACACTAAGAGCTCTGATTGCCACATTTCAGAACGAAATCATCGCTACCATATTATTCGCGCCCAATTTTTTTTGGATAGCAGACAAAAGAAATGCCCTTGCAGCTCAGTTCAATCCTAAAGCACAACTGATTCATGAGTAAACAATACTTGGTGATAGATAATGGCGCTTATAATATTAAGGCTGGATTTAGTTGTGAAAATGTGTCAAAACCTTTAAAAGTTTCAAATGCAATAACGCGAACCAAAGATGGAGTTATTCATATTGGAAACCAATTCAGGACCCATTCAAAAGACTATACGGGTATACAAATAAAGCGACCATTCGAACAAGGTAATCTCACATCTTGGGAAACTGAGAAACCGATTTGGGATTACACTTTGGACCAATTGCTGAAAACGGAACTTGATCCATCAAATGTACATCTAACCTTGACTGAGACACCATTCCAATTGCCACAATTGTCCTCGAACACAGATCAAATCGTATTTGAGGAGTATGAGTTTGGTGAATACTATCGTTGTATCCCAGCATCGCTTGTACCGTTTGGCGTTGACGAATCAATTATCAGTTCAGATTTCACTCTTGTCATTGACTCGGGTTTTAATGCAACGTGGATAGTTCCAGTCATCTATAAAAAGGTACACTGGGAGGGAGTACGAAAGTTTCCAATTGGAGGTAATCTACTCAATGGATTGTTACGTGAAGTGATTTCATTCAGACATTATGACATGTCAGATGATCTGATATTGATAAATACCATAAAGGAATCCACCTGTTTTCTTGCTAAAGACTTCAACAACGTGTTGAGAAATAAGTCTCGGTACGAGTGTGAGTTTGTATTACCTGATTTCAAAACAACAACCACCGGTTTCGTAAAGACTAAAGAGACCAAAGTTCCCGCTGATACACAATTGTTGACGTTGTACGATGAGAGATTTACCATTCCCGAATCCTTTTATCACCCTGAAATTGTGTTTGACACCAACGTAGCCACTGCATCGAACTCTATGATACAATCGACTCCGATTAAAAACTTGACTGATTTAGTAGTGGCTAGCATTATGTCGTGCCCAGAAATTACGAGACCGCTACTTCTGGCAAACGTATGCCTTTCAGGGGGAACAACTAACCTACCCAATTTTAAGACACGGTTAGAAACAGAGTTGAGGAAGGAACTACCTCAAAAGTGGCATGTGCGTGTGCATGATGATTATCAAAGAGTTTCAAGAGACGAAATACCGTGGTTTGGTGGCATCAATTTAACAAAGGATGATGTTCTCGATAAGATTAGCGTATCCAAAAAAGAGTATTTCGAGCATGGAAGTAATTGGTGTCAAAAGCAGTTTGGGTTCAAAAATGTATAGTTTTCAAAATGGCGAAATACTTCATTGTATTTTATCAATTTACAACTTCTATCAAATGATTATAAGTGAGATATCTGCTAAACATCAACCATCCGTACCTAAACCAAACCATTTGACTAAAGTGCCCATATCCCATGGCCGCATAACTACATGCAAGCATGTTCAAATCTGAATAAATTTTGATCGAAGTCGAGCTATTCTTTGGTTCGAAGAAGCTAACGGTTATGTTGACAGGTACAAACCTTTGTATGAGTTTAGATATATAATCAACGAATAATTCAATGTTTGTTAAAAATGTGAAACTGTACTTTTCCATAAATCCTAAACTTTTCAATTTGTAAAATTTTATATTACCCTTGGGTGAGTTTTTGCAAAACGCGTTTGCACCATGGTATAATGATATATGGTTGGGATGGTTGGAAACACCAAACTCATCGAATGTGATTAGCACTTTTCTATTCTTGCTCTTCAAATTGATGTATTGTTTTAATGATTCATGGATATCCTCTATAGGCCACGACTCGTTCATTCCATCTTTATAGCTCAACACCGTAACATCCTCCTGATTTATACCTAATATGCTGGCCGACTTGTACAATTCTTTGACACGAATGGGCCCTATTGATGGATCAACCGCATCTCCTTTGGAGAAGCACAATAGTTTTACAGTGTTGTTGTATTTTGGTTTGGACAATTCTAATATAGTTGGAGAAAAAAACATCACTTCGTCATCAGGATGCCCAATTACGTAGTATACGATAGATTCTGTTATTGATGATATAGATTTGGGAAATATGATTGAATTTTGTGGATATTGATCACTTAGGAATCGATTCGACTTGACTTGGGTATTTGTGTAGTTTATAAACACTTGAGGGATTGATGTGGTTAGTATTACCCACGTTAGAAATGTTGCTAGGAGAAACCGCATAAGTAGGATAGGCAGTTGGAGCAACATTTTGGCTCAATTGAGTGTGGAGGTTGAATATAGGAAAGTCCGTGTTGAGTTTGGTGTTGGGTAATTGTTTTGAGTATAAAAAGCTACCAAAAATCCACCAGCCAAATGCTTTTTCCTCTAAATAGGTGTCTATTCAAGAGTCTAACACTACAGCTATATTCACAAGAACAAGTTATTATCTCTTTCTAGCAAACGTATATCCTGTATTCCACACCAAATCAACTCTTGTCTTTTCCAAATCCCACCCTGTTGCATCCAACAATTCTTTGACAAAGTCTTTTCTTATCAAATCCGCATTTCCAGTTTCTTCCTTGTAGTTGTGAAATCCGCTGTATGTCTCAAAATATGACAAGTACTGATACAAGCTAATGTTCAATTTTTTCAAGTCCAAGTCCTTAGAATCATCAGCGTGAGAATTCTTCACAGATGTTTTGTAAGTATTTATCGTGACATCGGTGAATAAATCCTCCAGGATATGTGAATTCACCTCTTTGCAAAAGTTTTTCAAGATACCACGCCCGGGCTGTTCCCAATGTGGACCAATCAAGTTTGGATCGTTATACGCATACTTTAAGTAGATCTCATACGCCTTGTCTAAAATCTCAGTTTTATCGCCATTAGAAGGGCCAGAAAAATCAACAATCATTGGGTCAATGTAGTAAAAGTAAGCCAAAGTTTCGCCAGATTTCAATAGTTTGGCAGTACTTTGGAAAAAGCTATCGTAGTCTTTAAACCAATGAATACATTGTGCAGCAGTTATTAGATCCACAGACCCGGCTTCAACGTTATTTCGGTCATTGACAAAAGATTCCGCAGACCCCACTTTGAACTCTATTCTGGAGTCATTAGGATCTTTGCCCATTTCTTTCAACCTTTCTGCGATTAATGAATTGGCAGTTTCAATCATTGATGGAGATAAATCCAACCCAATCACATGACGAGCAAAGTTCAATAGAGGATACGTCGCAACACCTGTACCGCATCCCAAGTCAATTACCTTTGCCACAGGTAAGTCATGCTGATGTTGCCCTTTTTGAACGTACAGACTCAAGATATTGTAAAAAGAAGGTGGATAATGTGGACGGAACGAATTGTAGTTCAATGTCTTGAAGTTTGATTTTGAAAAAGTAGCCATTGATGGGTATTTTATGCTTCACTTTGTCTGGTATACGAGGCAAGTAGGTTCGGTTGCGAGCGCTCTTGGTGCTTTTAGAACAAAAGAGCTGATCATTACTTTTGTGGGGTGCCAATGTTTTGTAAGGCACCAACTTTTCGCTCTTTTTTCTTACATTCACGGACTTTAGAATCGGAGTTTAAATCTTTTTGTGCGGAATTCTAGACAGAATGTGCGAGTACAGAACGTTGTGTACTTTCATACCTCTCTATTCCATTATTCCAATACTGTTTAAGATAATTACTTCTTTAGGTCTATACTGTTAAGATATGTCGCAGTTGCAAATGCATTTAGTAGAGATTGGTTGCTAGGACGTAGGAACTGCTTCAATTCACTGAAAAGAGATGTACTTATTTTAGTTTTAGAAACAGTTCAGAAGTTAATGAGAGTGTAAAAGGAATAAACCAGGAAGAGTATTTGCTACTACTCCTCACCACTGGTATGAGAGGTGAATGTGCTGGTGTAAACAGTCGCTTTCTGTTTTATGGATGAAATTTCAAAATTCAAAACAAAAAAGTTGCATCGAAACGCGTAGATCACCTGAAAACCATAGGTTCCAAAGATATGTTGTGTTGATAGAAATTAACATGCACAATGTCGAGGACGAAATTTCGGATTCTGAAGACGACATTACAACCTTTTTAGAACCGGTCTACCGAAGACATGTTGAAAATAGACCGGGATCCGAAATTCAAGAGCCAACTCTGTTCGATGACATGCATTCAACCGCCAATGAAGAGAAGCAGGAGATGGCCGATAGTGAAGAGGTCTACTTCCACATGACACAAATGCAATCGATACATGAAAGTGTAACTGAATTGGAGAAGGAATGTGCCTTGCAAAAGAAATCGATGCTATCTTTGAGGTCATTACGATGTGACTCGGTTGAGGAGATAGAGAAATACCAAGTTTCCGAGCCACCCAAGAAGAGGAGCAAAAGAAGAATGACAACAGAAAGCAAAACAAGAAAGAAAAACCAGTCAATGAGTGACCATGTTCGGGAGGTTTTTGAGTCAGATAGGAGCAAATACTTTATAGCAAAACAGAGTCGTATCGATGAGTTCTGTGCCAGATCGCAAAACACCAGTATGTCAAGAACTTTACAAAATCGACGACTTGAGCAACCACGTGAGAAACAACTACTATCATCTTCCGATTGGCTCCACGTCTTACGCAGTCTCAAGATTAATTTCCCGAATGTACAATGCGTATCAGGGGCTCCTCCCAATGGAAGTTTTACCTACAGGACACTTTGGGATGAGGCATGTGCTAATGTTACATTAAACCACGAAGAACTAAAAATTTTGTATAATAAATAATGGAGGTTGCTCCGCTATTGTGGAGGGTAATTGTGATAGTTATCAAACATCCGATGGCTGTCTTGATCAACATTACCAGTGTTGGATAACTCCAAGAAAGGGCCAAATCCCAATGATCCATCCGTAACAAACTCATTGATATGCATGGCATCATGAACATTGATGCTGAATGGATCAAATTTTAAAAGCGATTCGAGGTCATCAAGATTGCCATATAGGTCAGCGTCTTGACTTGCTAGCGAGTTGGTAGTTCCTTCAGCACCCAACTTGGACTTTAAGTCACCGTATGCAAACTCAACGTTTTGTTGCTGTTGCTGTTGCTGCTTCAAACTAGATACAATCGGAGTGCAAGGCTTTCCTGTAGCAAACTTGGGCTCTCTCTCGACAGCAGTCTTTTGAATGGGAATTGAAAAAGTTTTCTTCTTTAAGTTGTCCGTGAATTTATTCAAACTGATTCCAAGAATACTCATAATTGAAAGCTCCAACAATTTCACAGAATTTTTATTCAAGCAATCTGGGGTATCATATTTTGCATCATTTGCAATTCTAGCAACCGAGTCTAGCAAAAGTTGTCTCAGATTATTATATAACGGACCTCCTTTTATATAATCTAAAGTCCCCTTGGCAACCAACATTGTAAGCAAAGCTTGCTCTCTTGCCATATTTATCGGGATTGGCAACACTGATGAGCTATAAGACGTCGCTGATGACTTCATGACCTGCAAAATCTGACTTGATGATTGTTGTATCAAACTCATAGTGGATACAACGGTGGTGGTATCACCTTCTCCTTTATTCAATTGATCCTTTTGCGACAAACCAACGTTATGATGGTTACCATACTTGGAAATGATTGGCAAGTATATCAAAATCTTAGCATGATAATACAAATATATGAGCGTCAATTGTTGTGTATTGCAATTTTCCCATACGCTTCCTTGGTAATACTTTGTTTCAATGTTCGACAATGACAACCCACTAACATCAACATCAAATTTCAAATCAGCTGGTAATTCTCGACGCCAGCAATCCAACAATCTGTCCTTCTGCAATGCTTTTCTATAGGCATCTTCGCCATTGTCAAATCGCGAATAGATTGAATCCAAAATGCTAGCCAAAACTTTACAGAACAACATAACACTCAATGCCATTTTGGAAACTTTACCGACAATGGTTAATTCAGTGTTATTGACAATCAATATATTGACATTATCTTCCTCCTCCTCACTATTTTCCAGATCGCCTTCATTCCCTTTACCAGAAAATGGCATCGCACATTCGATTTCATAATCTTTCATCAATCGTGGGACACCCAAATTCAAGGAGCAATAAGTATCAAGACAATAAATACACCAGAACAAGATACGTCTCTCACCTTGCATGAAGTTTTGTGAATTTAAACTGTTTTTCCCATTCACGTCCAAGCCTAAAATAGCTGCAGGACATCTGTGCAACCTCAACTGTTGTGCCATGCTAATCACTCTACCCCTCAAGTCATAACACGTAGAAATATCCCCGATCGCCAAACAGTATTGTAGTGCTAAGGACAAAATTTGTAACGATTGTATAGAACAATGCTTTGTAATCAAACAATTGGGCTTGACGAATTCATGTATTAACATGTCATAATGCTTCATCAAGAATATATAGCTTTGAGCAGTGTCTTGCTTGAGATAAACGTTCTTACTTGAAAGAAGTCCCATACCTAACAACAACACCATCAAAGCACCGGCTTTCTCGATCAGTTCAGAAAATTCCCCATCTTCTTCTACTGAAAATGAACCAGCTTCGACAATTTGCATGACTTTCACGTACGTCTTTAGAAACGTAGATTTATTTAAAATTGGCATGACGTTACCCCATCGCTGAAAATATACAGTCATCAACTGGTCGATATCCAACCGGGAAACGGGGAAATGAACTATATCACGCAAAAACGTGATCGCCTCTTCGTGGTTTAATTTCATAACATCATCACGGCTCATCAAAAGGCTAAATAAACGATCATGAATCTCCTGTCCAAATGGCGACTTATGTGCCGTATTATCCTTCAACGTCGCCAAAGTATTCGCAGTCAAGATGGCTGGCTTTGAATCATAGCCATATGCCTGACAGATTCTTGCCAAGAGTGTTGGTACACAGAGTGTTTCTTCAGTGCTTCTCGGTAAAGATGTGGCAACTAGTGAAGTCAACATTCTTTGCTTACTTGTCTCACTCTGTATCTCTTGTTGTTGTTGTTGTTGTTGTTGTTGTTGTTGTTGTTGTTGCTCATACAACTTTTTTTTATGCATCTGAGCTATTGCAGTGGCTGCAGCAAACGCCCCAGGTGCTGGAGTTGCATCACGGTTCGTTGAGTTTGATGCAAAATGCAGTCTCCCTCGTGAAACTGGTGTGGTTGGCACTTCATCTAAACTTAACAAACTATTCGTATCAAAATCTTCATCGTCACTGAGCTTGACAGAACTCGCCACGGAAATCGGCGGTGCTTCGTACAATGACCCCGCAACTGACACTGGCCGTTCATGAACTGCATGAGCATGGTCACAGCCACAAGAGCAGCCATTGGCATCGTGCAGGTGAAGATGCATTCCATTCTCTTGCTCTAGCAAGTTTAAATTTGAAGTGGTGATCTTGTGGTCGTGATTCAATCCGGTTCCGGACTTGGATTCATTCAAACCTGAATTGTTCTTAGCACCTCCTAACAACTCAAGTTGTTCATCTCGCATGTCTAAAATTCCAACCAACTTTTTGATTTCTGCTTCAAGATGTCTGACTCTTTCTTCTAATGTTTCTGTGTATCCCTTGGGAAATGCTTTTCTGCTCAATTTGTCAGAAACTATACATTTCAACCCCACAGCCGAACAAGTTGAGCAGGGATCCCCACCATCACATTTAGTCTTTTTAACTCGACATCGATCACAAGCTTGTGCTACACGGTCCGATCGCGATCCAGGAGCCCTGATTGTTTTTAGATTGGTTCGTTCACCCTTTTTAGATGGCTTTTGTTTTTTGTCTGCTAGATCTCCACCATTAGGTGATATAGAAGGTAACTCTAACACTTGTTGTGGTTGATGATATTCTTGCTTCACGAATGGTGTCGACATTTTGTTGGCGTGGATATAGGCAACCTAGTCAGTGGAGTCACAACCGAATGCTGCCGTGGGTATGTGTATGTATGTGTGTATGAGGTGACTCCAGGGTTCATAAACCAAATATCTTATGACTAACTTTTGTGGGAAAAAGACAACGCGCCTGTTCCGGGGGAAAAATTAACGGAGGAAAGGAAAAAAAAAAGGGTAAAGTTTTTCCACATTCACATTGGATTGCAAAACAATAACTACAATAGCTCTAGCGAAGTCAAATTTATTTGATTGTGGGGGTTTTGGGTAATAAGCAGTTGGGCTGACAACCAAAAAAAAGAATTAAAGTAACTCCCAGCTCCTTTCACGTGGGCTGAGGGGGATGAAGAGCTGAAAAGTGGAACATTTCTACCAACACTATGCCTAGCAAAAGGGTACTTTCACCAAGTTTCAATGCATTGACTAAAAAAAAAAAGCTTGTGGGCGCCCCTGGTGAGCCGAACGTCACAAAAATAACTGGTTCAACCAGAGTAAAAGGTGATGAAATGACAAGAAAAGAGAGTGCTTACCGTGCCATTGATGATTCGGTCCCAGAAATTGACAATAACGATCATTCTGCACGAGTCAAGGTTGAATTTGAATACGAACTCCCGCCAAACGTCTTTCCCAAAGCTGATCCAGAGGATATTAATGCGGGTCCCCCGGCGTGGACAACAATCTATAATGAGATTGTCGAAATGAGATCCAAATTTCATGCTCCCGTGGATGGTCAAGGCTGCGAAAGCATGCCCAATACAATAACTCCTGGCTTGAAACTAAGTGATCCAAAAAGATACCGATTTCAATTATTGATCTCACTTATGCTAAGCTCGCAGACAAAAGACGAGGTAAATTACGACGCGATGGTCAATTTGAATACTGGACTCGGAAACAAACATGCTCAAGGGTTCTGTCTTGAAGCGATGTCGCAACTATCACCACCAGAAATCGATTCCTATATATGCAAAGTTGGATTCCATAATCGAAAAGCTCAATACATTGCAAAGACGTGTCAAATTTTGAAATCTGAGTTTGATGGAGATATACCCAAAACTATTGAAGAAATTGTTAAACTACCTGGAGTCGGTCCCAAAATGGGATACCTCCTATTACAAGCGGGTTGGGGCATCAATAGTGGAATAGGAGTTGATGTGCACTTACATCGACTAGCATTGCTATGGGGCTGGGTGTCAAAAAAGGCAACAACTCCTGAGAAATGTCGATTGGAGTTGGAGAGCTGGATTCCAAAAAAGTACTGGAGTGATATAAATCCCTTAATCGTTGGGTTTGGACAGGTTGTCTGTGTGCCAAGGGCCAGTAATTGTGACATTTGTGCTCTTGGAAGAAAAGGACTTTGTTCGGCAGCGAACAAGAACTTATTACGTGGACCTGTCACAGAGGAGCGAAAAGCAAAGTTGATGAAACAAAGAGCCGATTTAACAACTCTAATTAACCAATATTTATAAATAAAAACGTATTCTAAAATCTAGTCTATATATCCACCTTCTTTTGAAAGCGAGTAGAATATACTACCTTTATTTTTGAGCAAATTCTCTGGCGTGTCGAATTCAGCAACTTTTCCTTGATCCAATACCAAAATTTTGTCACTGTCCATGATGGTGTCGATTCTGTGAGCAATGGTTATAATCGTTTTGTCTTTGAATTGTTCTCTAATGGTTTCCTGAATAATCTTGTCGGTTTGGAAGTCAACAGCAGCAGTGGCTTCATCCAAAACCAAAATCTTGCTCGTCTCATTCAATAAAGCCCTCACCAAACACAAGAGTTGCTTCTGTCCTGCGGACAAATTTGAGCCTCCATTGTCGATTCGTGCATCCAAGCCACGTTTTTTGGGTAACTCATCTGGATTCTTACTCTGGCTCTTTTCTTCTTCGGTAGGATCTGATTCCATTTTTTCAACATGCTCTTTCAAATGAGCCAACGCCAAGGCATTCCACAATTTCTCATCGGTGTATTCTCCAAATGGATCCAAATTTTCTCTAACTGATGCTCTAAATGTATGAGCATCTTGTGGAATGATAGTTAAATGATGTCTGAGATCGTATAATCCAATCTCGCCAATGTTGATTCCATCAATCTCAATATAACCGCCAGTAGCCTCGATAATTCTAAACAACGCTAATGTCAACGATGATTTGCCAGCGCCTGTTCTTCCAACAATACCAACTTTCTCCTTCGAAGCGATCGTCAATTCAATTTCACGCAACACTGGATCCAAATGGGCTCTGTATGTAGTGCTATACTTTTTGAAGTTAACGACACCATGTGCTGGCCATGACTTATCTGGTCTCTTTCCCTCCACAATCATAGGCGCTTCAGAAGGCAAGTCACAGTATTCGATTATTCTCTCTATAGCAACACCACCAGATTGCATATCAGCCCAATATCTAACCACTGAATTTAAAATATAAGTAATTGTCAATGAATACGTCATAACAAATCCGAGAATGCTTGGTAATATTGGATGTTTGCCCCCTAAAGTCACAACTGCCAACAATGCTGTACAAAACATAATACTAGATGAGATGGATTGCAATCTCATTGATAGCCATCTATTACAGTTCTGAATAACAACCCCAATTAATGCTTTGTCGTCGATAAACTTTTTGCTTTTGTGAACAAATCTATCACGCTGAAGAAAAGCTTTAATTGTTTCAACACCGTTGATGGACTCTTGAATAGTGGCTAAAACAGGAGACTTTGCAACGGATTCCAATCTCTTCAATTCTCTCGCGGTTGGAATAAACCTGACTCTGAAATAATTGTACACAAACAACAAACCAGCGATGATAAAAAACATTGCTGGAAGGGAATAAAAAATCACTCCAAAAGTGACCAATCCATTAAGCACAGTGGTGATAAAACCGATCAACATCCAAGGGAAGTGCATGTCAATTTTACCAATATCTTCAGTAAATCTGTTCAAAATTCTACCTACCGGAGTTGTGTCGAAAAAGGACATTGGCGAATGCAAAACTGAGTTAGCCATCTTGTTGTGAAAATAGGCTGCTCCTTTAACAATACAGTAACCCCAAATAACTAGCGCAGTCAAGTATGTCAACAATCCAGAGAGGACACCAAATGCTGCATAAAGACCCAAGAAAAACGTAGGATTGACGGTTCTATTCTCCTCTTTGTTTAGTCCTGACCAGTAACTCAATAAGTACTTTTCACCAACAGTGATCAACAAAGTGAGCAATGTACCGACAACATACACCGAAAAGTATTTATAATCACAGGCGACAATGTATTGCTTGAAAATTTCCCAAGGGACGGTACCTTTTCTGGATTCTTCTTCAGTGTGACCAGTCTTCCTAAAAACTCCATCCTGCTCTTCTTCATCTTTATCATACGAATGATTGTAAGACACCAAGGAAGCACGTCGTAACACTGCTTGTTGAACAATCCCTCTATTCTCCTCGCCCACGTAATCAACAATCTCATCCACTAAATCCTCCGTTTGAAGTGAATCCTTGGCATCTACTGCCGGGGACCCATCTCCACGTTCCTCCTGTACGGGTTCCGAATCACTGTCTTCATCTTTACCTTCTTTTTTTCTTCCATACTCTTTGATCAATAGTGCCAACTCACCTTTGCTTTTCATGACGGTATCGTAATTACCATGCTCAACTATGGAGCCATTCGCTAAAAGATAAATATCGTTTGCTTCGTGTAACACCGGCACTGAGTTTGTTGCCAAAATCTTGGTACGATTTCCAATGATACCGGTGTCCGACAAAACCTGTTTGATCAATGCCTTACCGACATGAGCATCAACCGCAGATAAGACATCATCTAAAAGGTAAATATCTGCTCTCGCATACACAGCCCTTGCTAATGAAATACGAGCTTTTTGACCACCACTCAATGATATACCTTTTTCCCCAACGACTGTTTGATCCCCATCTGGCAAGTTTTTGAAATCGGATACTAATTCACATGCAAGTATAGTTTTCCTGTAAAATTCAGAATCGTACTTGTGGCCAAACAATATGTTTTCCTTCACTGTCCCGTTCAAGATCCAGGGGTTCTGAGGGCAATAAGCAATCGATCCAAAAGTTTCAACACTTGGAGATAGAGTCGTGCTGGCATCAGAAAATTTAGGGATCTGAATGGGAATGTCTCCTAAAATAGCCTTTATCAAGGAGGACTTCCCACTACCAACTTTTCCTACAACGCATGTAAGTTTTCCCTTTTTAGCAACGAAGTTGATATCCTTCAAGGCGGTGTTTGACGCGGTGGTTTCTTGCATTTCACTTTCTTCATCCCTGTACCCCTGGGTATCATCAGAGTTTGCATTCCATATGAAAGTAGCATTCTTGACGACAACTGAGTCTTCAGTATTGTCTTTTGCATTCAAATCTCTTTTCACGTGTCCCTGTTGATCATCGGCCAATTCATCCAAACAAAGTAATTCACCAATACGTGACAATGATGTCGAGACTTCAATAACATCGACAATGAAATTCGGAATCAACAACATCGGCTCCGACAATAAATCAAACAATGCCAATGCTGGGAAAACAATATCCGGAGTCAATGGAACTTTGTAAAAATACGAATATGCCGCATAAGTGGCACAACTGATAAAGAATGGAATGCATGACCATAGGAATTGTGCCAAAGCGCTAACTACACCAATCTTTTTGATGTTTGTCAATTCTCTGTCGTTTCTAACATGACCCAAACGCTTCAACATTGGTTTCTCCCAAGAATAAAATTTGATACTTTTTGCCGAATTCAAAATTTCTGTTATCAAACTAGTTCTGTCATCCTTGTCTTTCATTAATTGGATATAATTCTTTGACATTGAAGCATTAACGTATGTAGCCAAAGGTGTAACAACCGCTGCTGTGAAAACACCAGCCCAAGTGGCATTACGGAACAACTGGTACAAGGAGAACAAACAAACGATCAATTTCAATGGGGCTGAGATAAAGTCACCAAGACTCCAACAAAACCAAAAAATAATGTCAATGTCCATAGTAATGTGATTGATGATATCCCCCGTAGGTTTGTTTTTGCGTGATTGCGGAGACAACCGCAACGCTTTCTCATAAATGATTGTTGTCAAAGAGGACTGAATACCACATCCAATGTTAAACTGTAAATTAAATGCTTGGTTGAATGTGATGAAATTGGCACAGGAAATTGAAAACATCAAGGATGCCCAAAAATACCCAATGATAATTGGTGGTTTGTCATGATTATAAAAATACGCAGTAAAAAACTGAATAAACTTTCTCAAAACAAAAGGTTGCGCAAATACCAAAGCAGTTTGAATGAACATAAGTGTAAAATTCTTGTAAAATTCGGTTGCAAAAGCACGAAATATAGCAGTGAATAAATTTGGTTTGTTCTCGACTTTCTTTCTTTTGATGATGGCCCAAATCTTTGTTACCCAGCTAGGTTTTCCTTTCGCTTTCTCCTTTTGTATTTCCCAATATTTCATGACCCTTGGTTTTGTTTCATCGCACGAAAGGTCGCCTAGTATATCAGGCAAATCCTCAAACTTAACATCATCTGTTTTATATATTTGATCAATCAAAGGCTGTAAATAGTAAAACGTGATGTAGGAGAACAAATTCACCTTGTCCATAAATGGTAAGTGGGAATCTTCAAAGCCCGGTTTGTAGTATCCAACTTCCAAAATAAATATAGACAAACTGTTGACCACCAACAAGACTTCCAAAATGAATGAGGGACCATTCAAACCAAACACTTTATGTTTTGAAACCGAATCTTGTACAAACGCGGCAAATAAATAAGCAGTGTTGACAATCCAAAACAATAATGACTCGGCAACAGGAATTGGTGACGTTCTGAACTCGACGATAACAACACCAAGAGCTATTAAAGTGGTTGTAATTAACGCATAGAATACCTGCAATCTTGTCAAACTCCAAAGTAGGACTAAAATCACACTCTGAGCGAATATTGATAGTACTTTAAAGGTTTGAAGTGCGGGTCTTGATGCATTTATGAAGGATTGTTTTCTCAATTTGATCAACAATTTCAATAGCCTTAAGGCCAAAAAGACCCCGAAAAACAACGACACGATCAGGCCAATAAAATAGACAAACTCTGGGTTCAAAGCATTATTTCGCTTGGAAAATAATGGCTGGGGTATAGTGAAATTGTGGGTGTTTGACTGTAAGTGGATGGGGCCCTGTTTGCTATATTTCAAGAAATTGAAATTATGTAATAGTGATGACGGGCTGAATAGCGATAATTCAGATGAGGAGTAGTTCAATAACAACTCTGTGTTTGGATCCAATAATAATTCGTTCATTATCAGGTTTATTGTTGAAAAGATATGAAACTTTGAAATGGAATGGTCAGGAAGGAAAACATGCAACCTTTTATTAGTTATTGCAAAGCATTAATTTTAAATTTTTTGATAGACATTGTTTTTGTGTAAAATTTCATTCACCACAAGAGCCAGGCGATGCATTGACTATTGCGTATGAGTAATGTTTTCATGGATGTAAACAAAAACAAAGCTACGCGGTTAAAACACGCAACTGTTAGTTTGTGACACTTGGCTATATCCTCTCGTTTTAGATTTAAAGCCTATCTTACTATGTCAAAACCCATAAACATACTCGGAATTTTGATTGAATGCAATAACCATCGTTCTCTTAGACTATTCATGGCGTAACAGAGTCTGTCGCATTACTTGTCCCCCAACTGAACAGGGCCCACAAACACTTTGTCCCTTCAGAGACACTTTCCGAAACGATTACTTTAGTTTTGATGCCACACCTCAGCGCGGAACAAATGAATGTGTTCTTTTGTGTCATGAGAATTCTGACTCAGATTTCAAAGGGCATGCATTAACCCGGTAATACTTCCAGATTCGGATGAATTTGCGCCCACTTGTATTTAGTCATTGCCCGAACGTTACAAACGATTTTGCTTTAATTATCAATATCAACCTAATATCGTTCTACCACTAATATTTGTGCCAATGTCGTGCTCAAAGTATGTGGAGTTGTGTAGTGGATATGAGCATGTTGTGGAGTTTCCTATGCGTTAGTTAAATGCTGTGGCGTGACATTTGTGTGGAATGCAGTGTTACAGGAAAGAGTAGATACATTTTGGCGACAACCGTCAAAAAAAGTGGATTTGAAAATAAGAAAAGATATCTACACAAGACAGGAAGGTGAACGATGTCTAATCAACAATCGCGATATTAATGAACAGTCAATTCAAATGTACCCACCTTGTTTTGAAAGTGAGTAGAAAATACTGTTTTCATCCTTCAACAAAGTTTGTGGTGCATCAAATTCAGCAACTTTTCCTTGATCCAATACCAAAATTTTGTCACTGTCCATGATGG
>OGTC01000066.1_pt1 | contig 80786 bp, 48 predicted proteins | sample 1574531 | NCBI WGS metagenome assembly OGTC01 (sample SAMN03295859, study PRJEB24534) | human gut metagenome | isolation source: fecal sample 2 from infant 9 | host: Homo sapiens | place: USA: Pittsburgh, PA | collected 2014-07 | reverse complement strand
TGATTCTCCTGGGGTGACCGACTCAGTTGGTAGAGTGGATTCAACGGATGACGCAGAAACAGAGTCGGTGGTTCCGTGACTAAAAGATGGTTCAGCAGAAGATTCAACAGATGGCTCAGCAGAAGATTCAGCAGATGGCTCAGCAGAAGATTCAGCAGATGGCTCAGCAGAAGATTCAGCAGATGGCTCAGCAGAAGATTCAGCAGATGGATCAGCAGAAGATTCAGCAGATGGATCAGCAGAAGATACTGTGTCGTCAGTTGATTGTGATAAAGACTCGGTGTTCGAAGCCTGGGAGTTCGAATCATCGCTTGAAGTAATTGGGACAGCAGTTGCAGCAGACTCAAGCATGGAACTTACACTTGCTGGCGGCATCCAGTATGGTTCCCAAACACCTGCACTTGAACAAATGGAAGTAGCCAACGACCTGGCATCTAACACATCCTCTCCACGACAGTTCTCGGCAATACATTTTCCTATCTTGTCTTGGAACATTGGCATGATACAGAGACATCCAGTATCCCAGTACGGACATGGCGTAACACCTGTGTTTTGGAACATACATGGCTGAGCACATTCTGGTAATTGATCATAGATTCTGTCTGCAAATCCATTGATGGATGCGGTTTTGGCAACACTTGGGTAGGTGGCATATGGATTGGTAGTGGAAGACGATGGTGCCGAGGTGATTAATGAGTCTGAAGACGAAGATGGAGCTTGACTAATAGAGGAGGTGGACGACTCTTCAGCAGTTGATGATTCTTCGGTAGACGACTCGACGGTAGACGACTCTTCAACAGAGGATGTCTCTTCAGCAGATGATGACACTTCAGTAGATGATGACTCTTCAGTAGACGATGACTCTTCAGTAGACGATGACTCCTCAGTTGTAGACGTAACTGGAACAGCAGTTGCAGCAGACTCAAGCATAGAACTTACACTTGCTGGTGGCATCCAGTATGGTTCCCAAACACCTGCACTTGAACAAATGGAAGTAGCCAACGACCTGGCATCTAACACATCCTCTCCACGACAGTTCTCGGCAATACATTTTCCTATCTTGTCTTGGAACATTGGCATGATACAGAGACATCCAGTATCCCAGTACGGACATGGCGTAACACCTGTGTTTTGGAACATACATGGCTGAGCACATTCTGGTAATTGATCATAGATTCTGTCTGCAAATCCATTGATGGATGCGGTTTTGGCAACACTTGGGTATGTAGCATATGGATTGGTGGTTGTGGTTGGTGCAGTAGTGATACTGTCCTCATCAGCAGCAACGACAAGTGAAAGTATCAGAGCGAGGGAGTAGACCAACGTATACTTCATCTTGCTAAGCGATTGAGGTGGTTGTGTGTGTGTGATGTATTTCAAATATATCGTTTTTTTAAGAGTCCAATGGTGGGAGGCTAACCCATTTTATGTGTTCCTAATCATCACCATCAAGTATGATTTAAATTTGCAGTATTCCATTTTGCAACTCAATAGTAGCATGAATTAAAGTTAAAACCTATGGTGCTAATACCGGACATTAATGAAAAGTATCCAATCAGATGCAGTTTTGCATCTACATGGTTTTGTATCTTTTTGCTGGTAACAAAGGCGAAGCGGAGCTCAAAATTGAAAATGGGCCGCTCACACTGATGACTGCTATTGTTCTTACGTAGTGAAGTATTGTGCTACCTTCCGTATTTTATGCTCGTTAGTGATGCTTTGATTCCCAAAGCGATAGAACATCGTCCAAATCGAAAACCAAAAGGCAATATTTAGGAGCTTCGACATCAATAGAATATGGTTAGTAATTTTTTGGTAAACAATAGTTTTACTTTTGTAACTGTTAACTAAAAGCTTACTACGCCATTATGGGAAAAGTGCTTGAAGAAATTTGGAATTTGTCTCCATTTGGATTATAGTTTAGCCTCAGTGATGTAGCATAATTGACCCGCAATTTAGTAATCAAGTAGCATTGCGAAGTTTAGACCAGCGGCTTCGAAAGGAACCCCTTTTTCAGGGTAAATGTGAATCAATTTTTTTCTCGCCTAGTGAACTATTTCTTTTCTTCAGATAGGCACACAGTTTGCACTAAAATGAACATTATTTTCTTGTTTTATGCCACATTTTACCAAGAATTGCCCATTATCTCTTACTACAAAGCTCTGCTCAAAGGACGCAGAATCTAATTTTGATGTAGGAAATCCAAGTGTACAGTGATTTTGTTCAAAATTTTCTTTTCTTTTTTTTTTTTCGGAGAGGTTTGAACTGTCTGTTTACATTGACACAAAAATGGGGGTCTACCAAGAACCTTACGCAATTCTCTAATAACTGCCACCAAAATGTTGAGATTGGCGCACAAATGCTCTAAACCGTGGTGGAAACTAAAATAGCTAAGAAAAATAAATCAAATAAAGTGGCTTTTTTAGTCTTTTCGAAACCGCGTAATTGGAGAATTGACCTTTTAGTGGCGAAATTTGTCTCGGTTTTTAGAGATTTAGTCGGCCCCGCAACTTTAATAGGATCCTAGTAGTATCAAAGGGGATTGTCAAGGGATCGCCACAGACGCAAACGCCAAGGAGGAGGTAACTTGGTCGATTGTCTAGAACTGCTTCTAGTTCAACCTTTTATCAATTTAATCAATTCGATCAATTCAATCAGCTGTTTATTAGAACAAAAAAATAACGTTTAGCTTGAACTCTATTACTTCGTGCATTAAGCACTGGTTCGAATAGCAAAGACAGTTGTTTCTCATAAAACATATTGTTGGTAGTCTAAGCGACTATTGTCTTTCGTGGATACATATTGTTTTGTATAATGTTTTTCTTCTACTGATGGATCTGATAAAAATGATCCGTTTTCCTTTGTTTTAGTTTTGTACGACAAAATCTAACCAATAACAAAGCGTACCACAAACACAAAATTCTATTCCAAGCAAAAAATGGAGCTCTACGAAAGACAAAGAGAAAAAGTGATTCTTCTTATTGTTATTACCGATAAATACGAAACTCGCAATATGCGCTCATTAAAGCCATCTTTTATGGAGTACCAGGTGGCTCATTTGTGGCGGAAGTAAACGGTTTATGATTTGTCACCCCTTGGCTTACTTCGAGCGCGTCTCATCTTTTCACCCCTTTGGCAATGGTCCCAAAACTAAATGCTGATATGCGATAGGAGCGTATTCTTCCACAGTGAGAGCATTTTGTGTTACAAAAATACAAACTTTGTGGTGGAAATTGCGTGTTCGGATTTATCGTTAAAATATTCCACTTTCTTTCAATTAGTTATAGTTTCCGCTATTTATGGTAATAGACAAGAAATTTTAAAACTGCAAAACATTCATTTTTATTAGACGCTTTGCATTATAATAAACTCTTGACTTTGAGATTCTCTTTTTTTCCACAGCTCAGCCATGCTATGGAATTAAATTATCCAACCCAGAAAAAAATATTGAAGAAAACGTTGGCATTGGACAAGCCCCCGTCCCACCCGCAGGTGATGCTTTCCAGTCCACAATAAATGGCTTAGCTTCCTATTGCATTCCATTCAGACGGACCACTGTTCGAAGAAATTTTAATTTTCTGTTCAGAAACAACTCCATTACGTACAGAAAAAAAGACTAGTTTCATTATTTCTGGGCACAAAAGTCTTGTGCAGAAACAATTTGTCATGTAGCCATTGGCTGAAAGCAGGGGTTGCAAAATCATATATCTTTCAATCGAAATGTCTTTTCATCTCATCCCATTTTCTCTTTTCTTGCCATCCTTGCCTCAATCATGAGTGAATTATCGGTGGAACTTCAAAAACAGTTTGAAAAGGAAAGAAATACCAAAAACCAATGGATAAGTTGTGCTTTTAGTTTACTTGTTTTCGTTGTTCATGGAATAATCTTCTTTTGGATCCCTCGAACTTTGAGAAATAAGCGATTTGTTAAGTCCAATAGGTTCAAATCGTTTTTCATCTTGCTCAACATTTGGAATACATTCAACTACACACTATCGATAAAAATTCGGAGGAAGAGGATATACTTCAAGCCAAGTGTTTTGATTCTATTCTTGTTTTTTATATTATTGAATGGGAAATTGTGTTATAATGACACTCATGACATTACATACATACCACGAACATTTGTCATTGCTAAAAGATGTGCCAGAGTTGGTATTGGCCAAATCCCTGCTATTTTCCTTCTTGTGACAAAAGGTGATTTTATAACAGGAGTAACCGGTCTCACATATGAACGTACAACATTTCTTCACATTTGGTTTTCATTCATGATGTTTGTCGTTGTCACATTCCATGTTGCTGTTGTTTCTTACTACTGGGATAAACCCGAATGGTCCAGTATTCATCCCAGATACCCCAAAAACGTATATGGAATCATTGCATATGTCACCTTTGTCTTACTTGCATTGGGTAACGTCAAATTTATTCGTAAATACTGGTATGATCAAGCAATGGTTAATCATCGTGTCCAGTCATTTATCATGTTACTTATGGCGTTCTTCCACAACAATAGCGCCAAAGCCATGGTCATTGTTGGTGTTCATTTATTGGTTCTTGATAAAGTTATTGGACGTATTTACGGTATTGTGCATAGCAAAAAATCACCCACCAAGGGATGGTCTCAGTTTGAAATGTTGGATGAAGATGTGATGAAAGTTTCCATTCCCATCAAAATAAACCACAAATTCAACCCCAACTCATGGTTTGGATTAATCAAGTTCAAGTATGGAAATTGGAAAGCTGGCCAGCATATCTATTTCAATGTAAGAAAGATTGATTTTTTTCAACATCACCCATTTATGATTGCTAGTTTACCAGAATCTGGAAAGATGGTTATCATTATAAGAAAGAGAAACGGATTTACCAAAAAGATGTTTGAAAAATTCGTCGAACTTAGAGATAAGCAATTGGCAGGAGAAGAAACCGAAATGGATTATATCCTATGGTATAGACCTAAATTGGATAGACTCTTCAAAAGGTTGCAACCAATGGTGAAAAAAGTGGAACCGTTATTGTACAAGTTGAAACTTAAATCAAAAAAGGAGTCTTTTCCTCCAGATCAAGAACATACGAGTCTTGCTTTGCCTGAGTACAGAAAAATAGTCAACCCAGAGACCGTTATCTGGAAAGTGGCATTCAGGGGTCCTCTGGGAGGCAAGTGCCAACCATTATTAACATTTGACTCGGTAGCATTTCTTGCACAAGAGCTTGGTGCTTCATTTATCTTACCGGTGTGTTTAGATTTGCTACAAACAATTGATAGGAAAGAAGTTGGTAAAGACTATTTGGGAAGACCGGCACACCCAACAATATCCTTATACTGGACTGTCAAGTCAAGTAGAACAATTAGCTACTACAACTATTTGCTCAGTAAGTTGATTGCTTTTATCAAAATGGGTAAATTGAATCTCACTGTATTTATTGAAGATGAAAGCTCAATGACTAGTCGTCAAACAATCGAGCTTGATCCTTTCACGACAATCGCAACCAATAAGAAAGCCCCAGAAGTGGAAGTCGAAACCGAGGTTGAAAAATGCAACTCGAATGCGAGTACCGATTACGTCGATGACTCACTCATCAACAAGATGTACCAACCAATGGACATTGATCAAACTCTTAAAACACACATAACCAGTGTTAAATACACTGGCAACAATTACTTCAAGTCATTGGCTATTTTAAGTTGTGGAGAGGATCCAAATTTCGGTAGAGGTGCTGAATACCATGTTCAAGGCTATAGGTGGATGAAACAGGCGCCAAATATCTATTTCTATAATGAATCGTACTACACATAGGTAGGTGTATAAATTTTTAATTTATTTCTTAGGTTTTCTTTGTATTAACTCCGACTTTTATGGATAGCGCGAAAACAAAGGAAAAACACAATCCCCTTGTCTCCCTTGCCACAATCTGTTCTCTTCTTCAGATAAACAAAGACATGTTTGGATCAGTATACCCAGCTTTAGAAGAGTTGAAACAGCCACTTTCGGAAGAACAGTTAAATGTGCTTCGCAACCAGCTCAAAGCAGAGGAACCCAAACCATCACCACAAACACGTTTCAACTATGCATGGGGATTGATTAAATCATCATCGCGAAAACACCAACAAGAAGCAGTAGTGATACTCACTTCTTTGTATAAAAATGAACCATCAATGAGAAGAGAGGTGTTGTATTACTTGAGCTTGGGGTCGTTCAAATTGGGTGATTATACCAATGCCAAACGTTATGTGGAAACTTTGTTAAAGTCCGAGCCAGAAAACCAACAAGCGTTAACCTTGTTGGAGAATATACAAGATAAGGTGGCACAAGAGGGCTTGATAGGTATTGGTGTTGCTGGTGGTGTGTTGGCAGTGGGTATTGGGATCATTGGTGCATTAGTCAGAAGAAATAGAAAATAGAGAATAGCTAAAGCAATGGTATAGTGTTTTTCTTTTATGAAGTATCGTGTAGAAGGGGATCGTTGTAAAAGTTGCGATGCTGGTGTCTTGATTTTTTTGTGAAACCAAGATCCCACAATCAATTTTCTCTGCAAAATCCAATGAACCATGAATTGGGAAATGATATAGCAAGGGCTGTAACTCAACAGTTCAACAACTTGACTTTAAAGTCTGGCAAACCAACAACACGGTCAAATGGGGTAAAAGAGTGGACTGTACTCGCTGGTGTTGTTGCCATCATCCATAACCAAATCATACCCATCACTTTATCAACAGGTGTGAAAGTTTTACCAGATAAAGTTCGAACTTATTCACAGGGGAAAATAGTACATGACATGCATGCTGAAGTGTTGGCATTGAGACTTTTCAATTATTTTCTTTTGCAAGAAGCATCAAATTCGGAATCAAAGTGGGTTAGAAAACACGACAATCGACTCAAGTTCCGAGGAGATGTAAAATTGGCATTGTTTGTTAGCGAACCACCGTGTGGAGATGCTTCAATGAACTATTTGTCATCATCGCTAGCATCTAACGAAGCTTGGACCTCGGCAGCAAAGGATACTACTTTTCAAAGGGGTCGCAATAACTTTGATCAATTGGGAGTCGTGAGAACAAAACCAGGCAGGACTGATAGCCTTATTTCATTCTCCAAATCGTGTTCGGACAAACTATGTTTAAAGCAACTTACCGGGATATGCAACGCAGCCACAGCACATGTTTTTGAGCCCATATATTTAAGTTACTTGGTGGTCAACAATATTGGCGCAACTGATTTTGATCGTTGCTTTCGGAATCGTTTTCAGTTTGGTCACGAAGCGCATTACTTAGAGCTTCTCACATACGATGACGACAGATACGAATTTCATAAATCTGATGATAGAGAACCGTCACCACTTTCATTGTTGTACATTGCCCCGTACAATTTTCATCAAGTGTTGAACAATGGAGTGAAAAATGGGGCATATACGAAGAACAAGCCACCTAGACCAAACGGCGAGAGTGTGGTCAGCAACCAAAGACTCACGCAAAAGCTCTCTCAATTTTGCCAAATAAACCAGCCAAGCTACATCTTGTTTAAACGTTCCAATACACAGAGACAAGCCCTAAAACTCAAAGGTCAAGAAACTCTACAAAACTGGAAACATACAACTCCAGATGATTTCGATTTGTAGTTGTGTATTTTCGTCTATATAAACTGAATTAGTCCGACTCCGATTCAGACCCAGATGCTGATCCGTCCTCTGCCTCTTGTTCATTTTCAAATGCCGCTAAACGTTCTTGATCCGTATCTTCCATTGATATAGCGTATTCGGCACTTTCCAATAACTGCAACAACTTTTCATTGTCCTTATTTACATAGTCTCTTGGTTTCAACCCATCTTTGTCCTTGATTCTCGGATCCGATCCAGCGTCCAACATGTTATCGACAATAAAATACCCATGTTCAGGCTCGTCAATGGTATACTTCACTGCAAGATGCAAAGGTGTTTCTTGCGCCCTGTTTTGGGGATCGATTTCCACTCCTTCTACGTCCAACACGATGTCTATGAATTCCCAGTTGCCCAAGCGGCATGCAATGTGTAAGGGGGTGTTGTTTGTTATGACCTCATGAGTACTATTGATTAATTGTGAAAGTTTCTCTTGGTCGTTATTCAATTCCGACTTGATTTGAAGTAAAAGCTCGGTATTGTTTCTTCTTGCTGACTCTAGTATTTGTTCAGAGTAGGAAGCACCCTCTGTTGATGGTGTATGTTCCTCAGACATGAATTATATATATTGCGCCTGTTCGGTTGTTCTGGTTTGAAATTTTGGTGCCGATATTTTCTCTTTTCTTTTCTTTTTTCGTTCTTGAGTCGCAAAGCGGATAATTGCTGAACGACTATAAACCAATTCTTTTTATATAAATCACGTACTCTATAACACATTACTCAAACAATGGTCAAATCTATCATCTCACCATCAATCCTTGCATCAGACTTTGCTAATTTAGGATGCAATTGTAAAAAAGTGGTGGATACAGGAGATGTCGACTGGTTACATTTGGATGTAATGGATGGACACTTTGTTCCCAACATTTCGTTTGGCGCTCCAATCATTGAAAGTTTGAGAAAACGATTTCCAAGAGATAGCGGCAAGCCAATTGTATTTGATTGCCATATGATGGTTTCAGACCCTGAGCAATGGATTGAAGATATTGCCAAAGCTGGAGGTGATTCGTACACATTTCATTACGAGGCAACCAAAGATCCAGCAGCTGTGATTGCCAAAATCAAGAAACACGGTTTGAAAGCTGCCATGGGTATCAAACCAAACACCCCAGTCGAGGTTGTCTATCCGTATGCAAAAGACTTGGATATGGTGCTAGTTATGACTGTTGAACCCGGATTTGGCGGTCAAAAATTTATGCAAGATATGATGCCAAAAGTGGAAACATTGAGAGAAAAATATCCTCATTTGGATATAGAGGTTGATGGTGGATTAGGTAAAGATACCGTCAAGCCTGCAGCATACGCTGGCGCAAATGTCATTGTTGCAGGTACCTCTGTATTCAAAGCTGACGATCCAAAGGAGGTCACCCAATTCTTGAAACAAATTGTTGATGAAAGTATATTGGCTAGAGAAAAGTAGATACAAATAATGAAAGAATTTAGAATGACAAAAAGCGGCAATGGCTTGCATGGCTCTATATCTCCCCATATTCATTGCACTTATCGAGGAACTAAATTGAACGAAGATATCCCTCGGTAACTTTCTCATCTAGAAGGATTGCACCCCCAACGTGGTCCCCTCACCATCAGCAACAACTGCGGGGCCATTCTTTTCACGTGATTCTATCAACTCCCACAAAGCCTTTTTAGCTTGCTCCAACTTTGAATTCTTTATATCATTATCAATATTCATCAAGATATCTCCCTCTTGTTTTTTGGTAAAATACTTTTGATTTCTGGCAATCTTTTTCGCCCTTTTCTTTGACAACGTATTTGTAGTCATTACCGAACTTGGAGCGGGGGCCTCCCCCGTGTATAGGGCAACAGCTTTGGAGTCAGTTGGTCTTGGAGCTGTTGACCCTTTGGGTGCATAACGAGAAGTGGAAGACTTTGTTTGGATAGAGTTTCTAAGCGATCTCTTTCTGCTTAGTGATTTGGCATGACTATGTGCCAACATCTTGATCTTTGGCTTGTTTATAGCATTTCTTCCCGCCATCTTTGAGTTATAAGTAGTATTCGTAAAGTGGGCATCTCAGAAAAGGAAAATAAGGAATAGAAAAATCACCGATGAGATTAGAGTCAATGTCGCAATTAAATATACGACATTGAGTTGCGCCACATTCGCGCGGCACAAAGTTTTCCCTCGCCTTTCCCTCCCCCTTTTTTTTCTCCTGCAGCAAGAATATATACCCTTCTTTTTGAACCACACTTCGTTATCCACAACAATTCTTCAACCATGGATGAAAAATTCGAAGTAAAGCGTACTAAGAATGTACCATTTTTGAGAGCAGGCTATTTGTTGAAGGTGTTGGCTTGTGCGATTGCTCTCGTGTATTGCTTCAACACTTTCAGCACCCCATTCTTTGGAGGCAATGATAATCCCGAACTCGACCCAGAGCAAGTTATTTTGGACTCGCTCAAAGTAAATTTGGCATCTGACTGGTCAAAGAAGTATACTTCAGAACCTCACTTGGCTGGAACCAATTACGGTTTGGTGGAATGGACGGAAGCAAAGTTTAAGGAATTCGGTTTTGAAACTACAATTGACCCCTATGAGATCTTGGTTAGTTATCCAAAGGATCATGACTTGAAATTACTTGACTCAAAGGGTGAAGTTGTATACACGGCCCCATTGAAGGAAGATGTCATTGATGAGGACCCAACTACTCACAACGACACTGTTCCTACCTTTTTGGGTTATGCAGCAAACGGAAATGTCACTGGTCAGTATATTTATGCCAATTATGGTACCAAGAAAGATTTTGAACTTTTGAAAGAAAATAGCATTGACGTAAAGGGCAAAATTGTTGTCGTTCGTTATGGTCAAATTTTCCGCGGGTTAAAGGTTAAGTTTGCGCAAGATTTAGGTGCCATTGGTGTTTTGATCTATTCTGATCCGGGTGATGACTTTGGTTTAACTCCTGCAAATGGATATGATCAATACCCGAAAGGCCCTGCAAGACAAGAAAGTTCGGTTCAAAGAGGCAGTGTCCAGTTCCTAGGAGGAGAAGGAGCAGCCCCTGGTGACCCCACTACCCCAGGATACCCATCCAAACCTGACGCAGACAGAAAGGATCCCCATGATAGCATTGGCAAGATCCCTGTTTTGCCCATTTCATACCGTGAAGTCAAACCAATTTTGCATAAATTGAATAAACATGGAGCCAAGATCGACGGATTTAAAGGTGAGTTGGATGGGTTTGATTACTCAACAGGACCTTCGAAGTATGAGTTGAACTTGTACAATGAGCAGGACTACAAGATCACCACTTTATGGAATGTTTATGGTGAAATCAAGGGTGAAAAAAATAATGAAGTGATTATAGTAGGAAATCATAGAGATGCTTGGATCAAAGGTGGAGCTGGTGATCCAAACAGCGGCTCTGCCTCTTTATTGGAAGTTGCGCGCGCATTGGGTGACTTGAAAAGAGCAGGTCACAAATTCAAGAGAACCGTTGTGTTGCAAAGCTATGATGGGGAAGAATATGGGTTGTTGGGATCAACTGAGCAAGGTGAATACTTTGCCAAGAAATATCAACGTGAAGTGGTTGCTTATTTGAATGTTGATGTTTCTGTCAGTGGAAAGAACTTGAAATTGGAATCATCACCAGTATTGAACGACTTGATTTTCAAAACTGCTAAAAAGTTGGAGTACCCTGAAGGAGGTAGCTTGTATGAGCATTACGTCAAGAGCCACAAAGGGGAACACATTCCAACTTTGGGAAGCGGATCTGATTATACTGTCTTTTTGGAGCACTTGGGTATCCCATCATTAGATTTTGGTTTTGTCGGTGGCAAAGGTGATCCAATTTACCACTATCATTCTAACTATGACTCTTATCACTGGATGGAGAAATTCGGCGATAAGAAATTTGTTTACCACAATTTAGCTGCTAAGTTTTTAGCTTTGTTGACTTTAGGATTGACAGAAAGAGAAGTGATTCATTTCAATCTCAACGACTATGCTCATGGATTGTTAGAGTACTACAAGGAAACTATCGACCGCGTTCCAAAGAAATGGTTCGACAAAAAAGTTGAAGGACATGATAAACAATTTGATTTGGTTGAGTATAACTATATTGATGAAATTACACAAGGTTACTTTTCCTATCCAATTTGCAAGCCTATGCAAATGGGATTGACCAATGCAAGAGCACACCATCGTCACCATCATCATAACAAAACCTTGGAGAACTTGATTCACCATACCCATCATCAATTGAAATTCCTTGCCAACTCAACAGAAAAGTATGATATCGAATCGAAGGAATTACAAAAACTGCATGATTTGTATGATGAATTACCTCTTTGGAAAAAGATCAAATTGCATTTCCAAATCAAGACCCATAACAAGGGTTTGCAATACTTTGAACGTAACTTTTTGCACTCCAAAGGATTGCATAAAAGACCATGGTTCAAACACATTGTTTTTGCCAGTGGTAGATACACTGGTTATGCTGGTCAAAATTTGCCTGGTTCGAATGAAGCAATTGAAGATGGTGACTTCGATAGATTTGTTGATTGGTTACAAATTTTGGAAAGCACCGTGTCAAGAGTTGCCAACATTTTGTTACATTGAAACGGTGTGTATCAGGAATCTATACGTTTTTTCTATGAACAATTAGTTTGCTTAGTGAGGTGTAGAATTGCCACGAAGAGAGAAAAAGGAGGAGGGGGTACATGTCATGTTGTGGTTCATCAACTCTCTTACACATGGGTCATTGAAATCATGACCCATGTAAAAAATTCTGTCTTGTTATATTTAAAGCTTTCCAACTTTAACCTTTCTTTAACTTCACTAACCTTGGTGAAGTGGTAAAAAAAAAGGTGACCGTTTAAATGTTCTGACCCATTCGTGTTAGAACATTAATCAAAAAAAATAACTTTTTGTGTGATGTTATTACCTAAGCAATAAGTATTACCTAAAACTCTAAATCTCATCCAAGAACCGCCTAATATGAAACTCATTTCACTTCGTTGCAAACCGGAGAGGCGTTTTTCTTTACTAGAATCTTTTTGGTAGTCTTCTGCGATCTTACGCCACACAACTCCAATGTCAAACAAACGTTCATCATTAATCAGTAGAGTAAAGAGCTCTCCATTTAAAACAAGCTTGTTTCAACTTTCTAATGAGCAAAAAGGAGACGGCGCATCTAATAGTGTGAGACAGTTTGAAAACAAATTGGGGGTAGGTGAAGCTAGTGTGTTCTGTGGTTCCAGTGCTTCCCCTTCAACTCTTTACACAACACCAAGAAAAACTCACACACGGGACCGTTCACAAGCGCAAACAATTCCCCAAGCATCATCCCTGATTGATATCTTTGAAGACAAATTTCCTGCAATGCCACAAAAGTCATCAAAACGTTACAATGGGGAAGTTTGCTGTTTTTGTAGGGACTCATTACAACTCACATTTCCAGGCGAAGTTGTACTACCACTTCTGTGTGAGCACTTGTGCCATAAGAACTGTTTTATGATGCTGTTAGTCCCAGAAAATACAAAGAAGTTGCCCATTTGCAGTTTATGTAAGGTGGCAACAAACGTGCTTGATAAAGGGGTTTACATCAATATGATCAATTCAATTCACGCATCGGCAAAGGAGCCAATGCTGGATAATGCTCTGGCAACGAGTGAGGGGGGCACATATTCACAAGTAATAACCCCTGTGATGCTGCGAAACCTGTCAAATCCGTTGCCTAGCACTCCTATAAATCAAGTGGCCAATAACCAATTTTTTACCCCACCAACTTCCACTCAAAGAACTGACTACGAGTCAGTACTTTATAACCCCATTATTACCTGTACGAGTGAAATTTACCCCATCAAATTGAATGGAAACTACGAGATAAGTTACGTATTAAACATCAAACCGCCTGCGATTTACAGGGAACTCGATCTCCAATTTAATCCATCTGAATTACAATTGAAATGGAAAGTTTCAAATCGCATCAACCAACAATTGGGTTTGAAAGGAGAGTTTGGCAATTTGGTAATCTTTGACAAAATGAAGATTAGCATTGATGGAGAGTCGTGGGATTACTCTCGTGTATACTTGTTTAGCGACTACTTGGTGATTTACAATGACAACACACTTGCAGGAATGATCTCAATTTCAAACGATTTAAGTGCAGCGAGTTTAATTGATGGCATCTTGAATTTGAATTTAACAGAGAGCAAATTACCAGAGTTGTTCCTATTTAATGAGTTCAGTCCAACAATCACCCAGAAATGGTGTTATATGTTGCACAAATTGATGGACAATGAACAACCAATCACGAACTTGTTCCAATTCACCAGCACTTGTTGGCTAGACTATCAATATGAAATGGAAATCCCTCAAAATTTGATACGTTTCAACAACTTACTTCTTCATGGAGGAGAGTTGCCCAACTCATACATAGCAAAAATATTACCTTATCCCCAACCACTACCTTTAAACATTGTTGTTGCGGTGCCACTATTCAATAAAACAGTCTTGTCAGACGCTGCGTATCTCTATTGGTTGCAGCAATTGCTACATAGAATTCGTGCCACGTTGAATGCTACTGATAGATTGGCGATTATTTTCCTCGGAATTGATTGTTTGCATAAACCGTTGGCGAGTGGAACTTTTGTTGGGTGCATTGAGGCGGCATGGAATGGTTGGGTTAACTTGTTTAATGATATAAACATTGTCACAAATTCATTCAAGAGTAATTCGCATGAGTTGGAAACTACACTTGAAAAATGTGCTGAGCTATACCCATACATTCCACTCCAAGAAAACTCCATCAATAAGCTTCTCGTGTTGAGCTGTGGAGACTACGAAGGCGACAATCAGATACGGTCACAATTCGATATGAGTAAGATCAAAAAGATCTCGTTATCGATCGTGAAAATTGGTTCACATTTAGATGTGTTTGGAAGACTGTCAATTTTCTCGACTTTCGAACACGGCAATGATCCGGTACTTCGATTTAAAACCCCAGAGGAGCTTCTCACTTCCATTGACCTTTTGATAAAACGGATTCAAAGAATATGCCTACCACATTTGACAGTGGAGCTTCAGACAAAAAACAATATCGTATTCACATCGTTTGAGCGGTTCGGTGTAATGGAACTGACACCTGATCTGCTTCAGAAAATTACTTTTGGAGGCATTGTGCCTAATGATGAACGAAACCTTCTCATCACAGCCAGATTATCAGATTGTTATCAATATCCTGATGAGGTTCCCATTTTCACCTATAGAGCATCTTGGTGTGATAACAAATCCATTCAAGAAACTGTGTATGCAAAAGTTAATACCATTCGATCACCAGTAACACCTACCCGTGTCACAGCAACAACAATAAGCGAAGCCCCAAATGCTGGCTCTTCTGATAAAAGCCACTCAAACAGTATCTATTATTTGGATATCCCTCTTTTACCCCCTTTATCGCCAAGCAGAAATGCCTCGTTTGCAAAAAGGCAAGCCGAGTTGTTGATAATTGAGCACCTACGGGAGGCCCTTGCTAAAAAGGATGCTTCTGCGTTGAAGAGTTGTATTTCAGTAGCTTATGGTTTATTAAGGTGTATCTCGTCTGCTTTTGAGAATAACAAGGCTTCAAGGACAACACCCCCAAACATAAATGCCATCAAAAACATCTTGGAATTGAGCGCAATCACCAGATCTAGCAATTTGGAGAGTCATACATATGTCAATTTACTTGTTTGCCAACTTGAACGCATCATTCCATTGTTTGACAATGACCTTAACAAGGCGTTGGATGAATGCTATGACTTGATCTATAGTTTGATATAAAATGTGTGATTGATTACGTGTTTTGGCAGCCCTAAACTTCTTTGATACATCATGCCAGTGTTTGTAGTAGAAACGAAGACAAGGCTGATTTGAATAATTTGTAGGTGAATTTTTGTACCATTTTGCATTTTGCGCCTTGTCAGCTGTGACAATTTGATTTTGTGTAAGCTATGCGAAAGATGGCTGGTTGATCTCTTCATGAAAAAATAAACAAAGATCAAGAGACTTGATATCATCGTGATTCATGATGCTTCAATAAAAATTGTATAAATATTGGAGCAAACTTCCTAAAAGAGCTGAAATATGTTCTCATCAGCAACATTATAGTCAATAACGATATATCAATATAACAACGAAATCATAGCATAATGTCCATTCAAATAACCCCATTCCAACTCGGCTCTTCTTTATTGAGTTTATCGCTAGTTGGTTTATCGCAAGGTGCTAACTTAGGTGGATTAGATGGAAGTGCTCAAAACAATGCCAACACTCAAGACTCGACAGCTGCAACAAAAACAAGCACTAAACAAGCTCAACAATCGCAACAAACTCAGCAGATCCAGCAGACCCAGCAGACCCAACAATCGCAACAATCACAACAAGCTCAGCAATCACAACAAACTCAGCAATCACAACAAACTCAGCAATCGCAACAAAGTGCTGCCCAGAATGGCGTAACTCCAGTAACTGAGAACGAATCTACTACAATTTGGTGGACTCCATCTGCGACAACTCAAACATCCACCATTGCAACCACAGATACTCAAATGTCAGACAAATCCCAGTCCACTGATACTACCGAGGTATCAGGCTCCAATTCAGCTACATATAACCAATGGGGGTTCACTGGAAGCCAGTCCATTTGGAGCGATACTACATTATCTTCATCAAATTCTGAAAGTTTAGACTCTGCCTCCTCATCTGATTCGAGCTCCACTACCCGCAGTATAAACAGTACTTCAGATGGAATGAGACTGCAAGTATTCCACCAGAAGGATCTTTGTTGGAAAAAATTGGTATTGATTACTGGTGTTTTGGGAATCAGTGTAGTGTTCAATGCATTATAGAGAAATCCATAGAAAGCTTGCGTTTGATCTAATACAAATCTAGAAATTTAGAACAAAAAGTGGAGATGCCTATTTCGATGGGGTATGTAGAGTATGAAAGCGGAGACGGGTGGGTAAGTTGCATAAAGTCGTGTAAAGAAACCCCGAGTTTTTCCTTCATCTCTTCGAGAAATGTCGCGACAATACCGCAGTGTAACCAAAATATTTTCTCCTGTTTCACGTTTCTCGAAAAAAAAAAACCACAAGGTTGATTTTCAGAGTCGACCAATCTAGAAGACGAATTGATCAATACAGCTCACAAAAGTAAGAGTGTGCTATAGTAAGAGCCCCGGTGACAAACACACACACACATACTTTCCAAGTTATAAATTATTCCCAAGCATGCTTCGTACACTCTTTTGCATTGTTTTCATACTAGCGGGGTCGATTTTGGCTGCGCCGCCAAAAGCTGGCAGTGATGAATCGAAGCAGTACATGGTCACCAATTTGCCAGGACTCAGCCAGATCAACGACGATTTCAAGCCACTAATGTATGCCGGTCAACTAGAGCTATTCGCTGAAAACAACACCAATTACTTTTTTTGGAAATTTACTGATGGGAATAAGAATGCCAATTCAACATCTTACAAGCGCACAACGTTTTGGCTCAATGGTGGACCTGGTTGCTCGTCCATGGATGGCGCATTGTTAGAGTCGGGACCATTCAGGATAGACAAGTCTCAAAATGTGGTTATGAATAATGGGTCGTGGCATAAGTCGAGTGATGTTATCTATGTGGATCAACCAGCAGGAACTGGGTTTAGTTACACAGAACAAGGAAAATACGTGCATGAGTTGTATGACATGGCATTTTATTTTATCAAGTTTATGGAGGAGTATTACAAGATTTACCCTGAAGAGCTAGACAATGATATTTATCTTGCTGGTGAATCTTATGCTGGTCAGTATATCCCTTATATTGCAAAGGCCATACTTGAAAGAAACTCTCATTTACAAGAGGGTCAAAAGGAGTATAAACTAAAGGGTTTACTCATTGGTAATGGTTGGGTATCACCAAATGAGCAAAGTTTGGCATACATGCATTTTTTTTTAAAAAGAGATTTGATCAAAAAAGATAATCCAATGTTTCGTAGACTACTCGCAAAACAAGAAAGTTGTCAAAGAATAGTGGACAAGATTGATGCCCATTTCGATGACAAAGAGGTTAACCAAATTGAAGTTGATTCATCTGAGTGTGAAAGTATATTAACACAGTTGTTGTTGGCTACTCAAGATAGCCTGGCTGCTCATGATCAGCAATGTATCAACATGTATGACTACACTTTGAGAGACTCGTATCCATCTTGTGGTATGAACTGGCCGTATGAATTAAAATATGTGAAACCTTTTTTGAATAATGATGATAATAAACACGAGTTGAATTTAAAGAAATTGAAAACTTGGAATGAATGCAGTGGCAGGGTAGGCAGAAACTTTAATGCTCGTAATTCATTCCCCTCGGTGCATTTACTTCCAGATTTGCTAAAGCAAGTCCCCATCGTCTTGTTCAATGGAGCTAATGATATCATCTGCAACACCGAGGGAGTTTTACTGTACATTTCCAAATTAAAATGGAATGGTATTAAAGGATTTGAAAACACCGATGCTAAAGCTGACTGGGTGCACGATGAAAAGAATGTGGGGTACTTGCTTCAAGAAAGAAACTTGACTTTTATCAATATTTATAATTCCAGTCATATGGTACCATACGACTTGCCTGATGTTTCAAGGGCATTACTCGACATCATTGCAGGTAACTTTGATGAGAAAACAATCGATAATAAACCAACGGTTGTGACTTATCCTTTGGGAGTCAAGAGACAGGGTCAGGATGCACTGCATGACAATGCTGATGAAACACCATCAGAAACAGCAACATCCACAAACTCCATTTCCAGCTCCACCACCACTGAGTCCATTCCAAAAGCTTCATCTACAGCAACTGCAAATGACGAGCCAACTAGCCATAAAGTCACCAGACTCATTCAATTGGCAGTTATCATTATTGTCATCTGGGGACTCTACTTGTTATATGCATCATACAGAGCTAGACCGGCATCAATTATAAAGAAATCTACCGCCGCTGCTGCAAGTGGCAGGAAGAAGAATGTACAATGGGCAGATCAACTTCATGAAGATGGTGAGTTCGACCACCTACAGCAACAACAAGGGGGGTTCCTCGCTAAAACCTTTGGAAAATTGACCGGCAATAATGGCTATTCTAGAGCAAATAGAGAGGACTATGTTGACGACATAGAGCTAGGTGAGAACGTTGGTGATTCGCAATTGGATGATTTCATTATTGCTAGCGATGATGAAGGAGAAGATAGTAGAGTCCACAATGAGAATGATGATGAGGACTCAAGAAAGAAAGGGGCTAGTGAAATTGTGTAGAGACGAATTATAGGATAACGACAATGTTACGATATTAAACCAGGCAAATTTAAGATTCTCTCCCTGCGTCCATATAATGGGAAACCATTTGCAACTAGTGCAACGTTTTTGTCTAATCAGGCTTGAAAAACAACGTGCTGAAAAAAAAAAAAAAAATCTTCAAATAATCTGAAGCCACCAACAAAGAGCTCACCCACTCATTTATAACTACATGTTCAAACAGTCCATACGAAGGTTGGCCACTGAAGCTACAGTAAAGCTGCAACAGGCTTCAGTTACATCGACAACCACCCCATTACATACCGCACAACCCCCAAAATACACGCTTGCTCAGTTACGTACATTCCCCAATCTACAACCAACAACGTTCATCCCTCTACCTACATCCTTCTTCAACACTCACTCGCCAATAAGACGAGACTTGTTATGGAGTGCTGCTGTATTTGAAGCAGATCGTGCACGTGTTGGATCCAACTATGTCACATTGAAAGCGGACTCTCCATATTCAAATCGTAAATTGCGTCCACAAAAGGGATCAGGTAGGGCACGTTTAGGTGATGCCAATTCGCCTCATATGGATAATGAAATCAAAGCGCATGCAATTAAAGGCCCACATGATTGGAGCACTGATTTGCCATCTAAGATGTATGCGAAAGCGGTTCAAACGGCATTGACTACACAGTACAAGCTGGGAAACTTGTTTGTTATTGAAAATGAGTGTGATTTTGGACAAGCAAGTGTTGAAGTAACGCAGAGTTTTGTTTCAAGTCATAAATTGAACCAATTGAATATATTGTTCATTACGGAGGAGAATAGAGATAGGTTGACATCAAGTTTAAATCGATTTTTCTTAAACGAGAAGGAATTGAAGAAAATGAATAGACGCGAAAGAGCTAAAGCAGTTGCCAAAGTCAAAGGTAAAGTTATCAAGAAGGACGATGTTGAAGTTAGGGACATTTTGAAAGCTAATCGTGTTTTCGTGGAATTGCCAGCTTTGCAATGGCTTATTGGTAAATATAGCGTATGATTTGATGATTCTTGTATATAGAGTGATAGGTTATCATAAAAATCGCTCAAGGTAATGGTACTATTGACGATAGACGTAAGCTATAAGATGAGGTCATCCAAATAAATACATATTGGTATTAGGGCTATAGCCACTACAGCTACCAATTCAACTACACTGTTTTTGTGCAACAGAAAAAAATCTATCAATGAGTGAGTGTGTAGGAGTGTGTGTAGGAGTGTGCGCTGAAGGAAGAAAAAAAAAATCCCAATACAGGTGAAAAATTGACTGTTGAAATTCTACCTTTTATAAAACTAACAGTATCAACAACATATTAATACATCCAACATGCCATTAGTTGTCCAAGAACAAGGTTCATTCCAACACATTTTACGGTATGTGGTGAATAAAGATCATAGGAGGAGCGGTGTTCTACCAGAAGGAGGGTGACAACATAGTTAAAAATTTTCAAAGAAAAAAGGAAAATCATCATCAGGGAGTAATCGCAATGTGAAAGACAAGAAGCACGATGTGGAAACAGCCTCAATTTCGGGAGACGCATAAGCGTTTTGGAAGATTTCATTCGGTTTAGTCGAGAAGTTATAATCAAATTCAAGCCTCCCAAGTATACGTCATGACCTTCTTTGCGCCATATGAAGCTCCTCGTTACTACCCCCAAAAACACATTACTAACAATCCCCATTTAGTTTGTTGAACACCAACATTGATGGTAGAATCAAGATTATGTACGCCTTGACCAAGATTAGAGGTGTCGGAAGAAGATATTCCAACTTGGTTTGTAAGAAGGCCGATGTTGATTTGCACAAGAGAGCCGGTGAATTGACTCAAGAAGAATTGGAAAGAATTGTCACCATTATGCAAAACCCAACCAACTATAAGATTCCAGCTTGGTTCTTGAACAGACAAAAGGATCAAGTTGATGGTAAAGATTACCATGTTTTGGCTAACAACTTGGAATCTAAATTGAGAGATGATTTGGAAAGATTGAAGAAGATTAGAGCACACAGAGGTATTAGACACTTCTGGGGATTAAAGGTCAGAGGTCAACACACCAAGACTACCTCAAGAGGTCGTTAAGTGGGGTTGCTTCCTCTTCTTTTTTTTTTGAAGATGTGTTCTTGTCAAAGAAAAGGTTGTGTCCATATATAATGAAGGAGGTGCTAACAATCTCACTTCTTGTATAGTTCATGTATTTTAATTTCATAAAATAAGGTAAAGTTAAGTAAACAAAGTAGCGAACCAAAGTGTTTTGTCATTGCCGAAATTAGCCTTGTTCTTGGTAGAATAAAGAATGAGTATGTTCTTTTGTTAAAAAGCAAAATTAAGTTCTTCAAAGCATTGGGTGCTTAGTTGATATCATTCCCAATTGCAAAATTTGAGCGCTACCATTACGAATGATAATACAATTGTTCAAGAATGAAGATGGCCAACTATAAGAATTGATGTGTTGAGAGTAAGTTGATGTCATGGCCAATCGATCTGATAATCATACTTGGTACTGGATGGGACTTGTGTATATTGAATAGTTGATCTTATAAGTTAGTTCCATTACCTTTTTTTGCTAGAAGATTGGACCAAATTTTTTTAAAAAAAAAGAATCAGTTACGCTAATTGTGCAGGAGCTTTATGGTAAATATGGACTGTTTATGAACTTACGTTGAGACCCACCTATTGTGAGCGGTCACAAAGCAATATTGTTGATACCTTACCTTTCTCTACAGATACACGAAATTACAAAACTTGATACTCAATTTTAATGACGCTGATACCAAAGCAAGGGTCATAATATGCAAGTATTAAACTATTGAATGAATCATTACAAACACATTAGCTCCCTGCGCGCTTTAACCCCAATTAGGCAATACAATTAACTAATTTTGAATGTTGAAGAGAGATGTGTGCGTGTCTAAATTTGTGTCATGATGAAATGTTGAAAATGCAATTAATATTGAAATTGAACGCATCATGGAGTCAGGACAAATAATCACTCTCTATGTTTCACGTGTTGAGTAAAGGACTTTAGATAAACAAAACACATCTAGATATTAGTTTAATCGTAGTTCTAAGATACTAATTGTGTGGAGTGTCACAGGTATATATGAGTCGTGTAAACTGTACCAAAAAGCAACGAGAAATTCAACTATGAGATATGTTTTAGTAGCATCAATAGTAGTAGTACTGCATATTAATGAATTCAGCACTTTATTTTTGCTGTCCCTCTTAATTTTTTTTTTTGTCGTGTTTTTGTGTATTATGAGCGTTTTTGAAGAACCTAACCATAAACAAAACACACAATTAAATAAGCAGAAAGTAATAATAATATACACCCAATTAGGAAATATAAATACACAAATCATTGAATACATTATTTAGTCCTTCATTCGACATTTACCAGTCACGTAGGTAGACAGATTATATATAATGATAACTTCGGCAACCAAAACTACCACACGGGTGAGTTATACGAGTTACAACCCATAAAGGAAGACAACAATTTAAACGCCAGAAATGAAAAACGAAATACAAAAAAAGACAAATGACAAATGACAAATGACAAATAACAAATAACAAGCAATGCATTCATTTGTATTGTTTATAAATTTCATGCGTGGGTTGATTGATGGTTAATGTCTCAATACTTGTATTTCTTCTCCTATTTAAGTTTACTAATAAGAAAAAACAATGCAATGCAAACATTAGTTTATAGGTTAATGTCCTTTTATTTAATTTTTAATTTTTCATTCTTCTTATTCTTCTCATTCTTTGTCTCTGTCTTTGTCTCTCTCCTTTGTTCTTGTTGTTTTTATTTGGGCGTTTAAATTTAAATTAGATGCATTCATATGTTATTTGTTTATTTACACTTCAAGATTTTTTTGTAAACAACGCGATAATTTTTTTGCTTCTCATAAATACTTTGCATTCATATACAAAGAAACAAAAGCAGGAGAAACCTTTGACATTTTATTCACGTATATATAGATCATTACCTCCTGCAATTACTTTGACTTTCATTGTGGGCAATTCCCTTTCCTTTCATTGACTTTTTACTCAACTATTTCTTCTCAAAGTCTAATACCCATTCATTCCTTTGTCGAACCAACTTCAGTCCCACATTTTATTCCACAATGATTCACTTGCAAACACCAAAGAAATCGACATTATTCACCCAACAACCAAATCAGTCTTATTCATCTAGTAGGGATTCTTCTACAATGGATAGCAGCTACAATACATCATTTGCTAATACAACCATTAGTAGCAATAGCACTGGTGTATCAACTTGCAACACCTCAACCAATGTTTCTGGCGCTAAATTTACTTTGCCACCATTATCTTCAATATTATCATCAGCTAAATCCAACCACTACAAAGAGCACCCATTGACCAATATAACCAATACTGCAAATGCAAATGCAAATGCAAACACTAGCTCATTATTTGCACAAACACCATGCAAGAAATTACCTTCGATTGATTCTTTTACAAGCACACCATTGAGTACAGCCACCCCATACATCTACCACCAACAACAACAACCACAAAAACATACTCAATCTCAACCACAGCTCCACCACCACGTCTCTTTCCAACAACAACAATACTCAGCACCAAGGTCCGCTTCAAGCTCGCTTCCACGTCCTTCACCTCCTTTACTTCCCCACCCACAACCACACCATTCTCACTCATATATTACTTATCAACCAGTGTCAACAACAACAACAACAACAGCAGCAATTACTGCCACTGCATCAACTACAACAACCCACTCAAATGCATCATCGTCGACACCTACACCACCTCCACCACCCTCTGCAACAAAGTCATCTTCACTGTTGATTATACCATCGAGAAAAAGATCTAACTCCATTGCTGATGAAGATACTTCAATGATGGACACAAGTATATTGGAGTTACGCAAACCAAAATCAAAACTAAGAGTCAAATCCCTTTCGACATCACCAACTACTAAATTATCCCCCTTACCAACGCCAATAACAGCTACATCTGCAACTGCATCTGCATCGGCAACTGTAACCTCAGCTGGATCTTCTGATAGGTTGTACGCATTCATTTCTCATTCACCAGCAACTTTCCCATCACAAGAACCAGATATTGATAACGCACCACTAGCAAGAAGGAAAAGAAGAAGAACATCACCCCATGAATTAAACATTCTCAATAAGGAATTCAAACTCGGTTCAACTCCAAATAAAGCAAGACGAGTAGAAATCGCTAAAGTGGTACACATGACCGAAAAAGCAGTTCAAATTTGGTTTCAAAATAAACGTCAAGCATTGCGTAAACAAAGCAATGTTGAAAAAGAAGTATTGGAATTGCCACCTACTGATGTACCTATTCATCAACAACATGAACAACAACTACAACAAAGTGGTCACCTTACAGCAGCTGCTCCACCACCTCCACCACCACCACAACCACATGCGCCAATGTACCCACTTCCAGCACAAGCACAGGCACCGTCTCCTCAACATGTGCCGCCAATCGTGTCTTCAACACCAACGAAACCAGCCAAGTCGAACTTGTCAATTTTGATTCAGTGAAAAAGAGAGAGGTATTGTATTATTATTATTATTATTATTAAGATTGTAGAGATTTTCTTTGTATAATTTAGAATGCACAGTATTTTAAATGGAAACGGAGTAGTACCGGATCATCAATGTTTGGCAGTGATGTAATCTCAATCTGAGATACCAACTCACCCAGCATAATCCCCTTCAAACCATTAGCGTTCAGCACTCGAAAACCCTTTGGAAAACTTTGAAAATAAAAACACAAACTTAAAAACAAAACGCCACAAAATTGAAAATTTGAATCTGAAAGGAGACTTTGATTGTCTTCATACACAAAAAACACTGAAACACACAGAAACAAATCGTGTTAGTAGTTTGATGTAACTGCACAATACACGGTGATGCGCAATGAGAAAGACACGCATTGAAATAAAATGCATGGACAGAAAAGAGTAAAAAGAGTAATTCATTTACCGAATTGGGTCATGTAATTAATACCACACTATTGTGACAAAGGGAAGCATTTGGCTAAGCCATTACCTGCCCCGTGACGATTGAGTTGATAAGTATTGTAAAGAAACGGAAATGGGAAAAACTTTGTCAACTCAATTCCAACTTTTGCTTTTGGAGATTAAAATTAGCTCAGATATAGGCTCAAGGTTAAAAAAGTTAATGTCGCATTTTCACATTTTACGAAATTGACACACATAACCATAGATTAGCAAAGATGCATAAAACCCATCAGACTGTTAAATTGGATGCAAAAAAAAAAAGTGGATAAAGATAAACGAATGAAGACGGCAAAGTTTGCAAGTATGGTATCATAGTGGCCTACCCCCCAAACAACGATCTCAACACAGAGAGTAGCACCTACAAGTCTTTGCTCATCGTTCTTCTTTTTTATGGGTAAAGCTCATTTTGCCTCGTCCACGTGCTCGGCTGTAGGTAGTGTAAAAACGTTCAAATTATTTTTTCTTAGATACACACACACACACACACACACACACACAAATTTCTTTGAAATACCACCACCCACTACACATAAGGATCTCGTTTCTTTTAAACATCCGCTAAAAGTGTCTGTGTGTTTGAATTAATGACTAGAGAATAACTAAACAACACTTTTCTCTTCCATACTCGTATTGCCACACATATAACCCTTTTCAACTACTTTACCATTTTGCTATCTTGATATCTGATACTATCCTATGAATACTACACCTACTGAAAAGAAAAATGGTTACCAATCACATTTGCATCGCAACTCATCAACTTCATGGAGGAGGAACATGAGTCTATCGTTGCTCAGTTTATTGTTATTAGTCCCCATGTACCAGTACCTTTACACAACGACAATCACAAACAACCTAGTCACCCCAACATCTCCGTACTCATCCATCGAGACATTGGAATTGACAACCTCAGAAAAGGATGACTTGCAAAGACTTGGACTTACTCCTAAAAAACCTATCAAAATTGTCACTAGTGAAAAAGGTGAACAAGTCATTCATGGTAGGTTTCTCCACATCACTGATATACATCCTGATCCATATTTCAAAGAAGGTCTGTCATTTGATGAAATGTGTCATGGATCCAAGGGTAATGCTCACAAATATGGCGATGCTATATCTGGATGTGACGCACCAATGGAATTAATGCAAGGCACGATAAAATGGATTGAGGAGAATTTAAAAGACAAGATTGATTTTATTGTTTGGACTGGGGATAATGTACGCCATGATAATGATCGAAATTACCCCAGAACCGAACAAAATATATTTGAAATGAATGAACATGTGAGTAAATTGATGTATGAAACTTTTAAAAAAAAGGATACTCCTGAATTGGCTGTTGATTTGATTCCAAGTTTGGGTAATAATGATGTATACCCTCACAATTTGTTTAGTATTGGGCCAACTTTACAAACGAGAGAATTGTTTCAAATTTGGCAACGCTTCATCCCACAACTGCAACTACACACTTTTAACCGTGGTGCTTATTTCTTTAAAGAAGTTATTCCGGGACAATTGGCCATATTATCTATCAATACACTTTACTTGTATCAGCTGAATCCATTGGTTGATAATTGCGACAAGAGGAAACAACCAGGTTACAAGTTATTTGAATGGTTGGGTTACGTTTTAAAAGAATTAAGAGCCAGAAATATGAAGGTGTGGTTAACTGGACATGTGCCACCAAATGAAAAAAATTTCGACTTGACATGCTTGAGAAAGTATGTCGTTTGGATTCATGAATTTAGAGACATCATTGTTGGTGGGTTGTATGGACACATGAATTTGGATCATTTCATTCCGTTGGATAGTGTGGCCGCGTACAAATCCATCAAAAAGTCACACAAGAGACTGAAAACAAAACAATTGGAAATGTTTGAAGTGTTCAATGAAGAGTATCATGATGATTTGGAAACTGATGCATTGGGAGCCACTTCCTTTTATCACGCTTTGGACACCAAATTCGATGATTCCTTTTTCAGAGTGCAAGGTGGAATTCCATCAAACAAGGTTGCGTATATGAATACCGTACGTGAAGAGGTGTATGCCATGATTAAAGGAAAAATGAAATCGGGTGCGCATGGTGAAAGGTACTCTATATCACACGTGGGTGGTTCAGTTGTTCCGACATTCAACCCCGGCTTGCGAGTATGGGAGTATAACATCACAAACTTGGCTCATGAAATGTCAAGTGTTAAATTTGAACCATGGGATAAATTCTTTTACGAAGTTGAAACTTTGATTGACAAGCAGGATTCATATACTGATGAAGATGATAACGAAGGCCATAGTGTTTGGTCATTCATTAAACGCGACAAGACTTTCCCACTCCCAAAACCTAAAAATGCCAAATTAGGACCCGCTTATATCCCTCAAACGTACACTCCAGAGAGATACGTACAGTATTATGCTGACTTGGCAGAGATCAACAAGAGTGGAAAAAAGTTTGGTTATGAGATTGAATACAGCACCGATGACAAATTATACAATTTGCCAGTATTGACTGTTGAAGAATGGTTAAAGTATGCAAGAAAGTTGGGAAAGCCAGTAAAAGGAAACACCGTTGTTTCTGAAAAGAAGAAGAATAAAAAGTCAAAGAATGGGAAGCCAAAGAAAGGGAGAAGTAGCAAGAAATTGGAACAAATGTGGGCTGAATACTTGAAAAATACATTTGTCAGTTCAAATTATGAAAATAGTGGATTAGGTTAATCTCACAAATGTATAGTGGTGTCGCGAATTGTTTGCCGTCTGTTTCTTTTCTGCGACGTAGAAGCTCTTCAAAAATGTGGTCACAAATTTTCACGTGACTAAAAAATTGCGAAAACCCACTCTCACTTACACTGCGTCACTCACTCGCTCACTGTTTGAAAAATGAAAATTATCACCATGAATCTAGAGCTTCCTCACTCCTACTATTATCAACTAATATACCATTAAATTCCTGTCGTCAAATTCATAACAAGTCGAAATGGGTGGTATCAGAGACAAAAAAGTGCAATACTTTGCCAAATTAAGAGAGTTATTGGAAGAATACAAGTCAATCTTCATTGTTGGTGTTGACAATGTTTCTTCTCAACAAATGCATGAAATCAGAAAAGCCTTGAGAGGTGATGCTGTTGTCTTGATGGGTAAGAACACCATGGTTAGAAGAGCCATTAGAGGTTTCCTTTCTGAATTGCCAGATTACGAAAAATTGTTGCCATTTGTTAAAGGTAACGTTGGTTTCATTTTCACCAATGCTGATTTGAAGACCATTAGAGACACCATTACTTCCAATGTTGTTGCTGCTCCAGCTAAGGCCGGTGCTGTTGCTCCAGCTGATGTTTACATTCCAGCTGGTAATACTGGTATGGAACCAGGTAAGACCTCGTTCTTCCAAGCTTTGGGTGTCCCAACCAAGATTGCTAGAGGTACCATTGAAATTGTTTCCGATGTCAAGGTTGTTGAAAAAGATGGTAAAGTTGGACCTTCCGAAGCCACTTTGTTGAACATGTTGAACATTTCTCCATTCACTTATGGTTTAACTGTTGTTCAAGTTTACGACAATGGTCAAGTTTTCCCAGCTTCAATCTTGGATATCACTGATGATGAATTGATTGGTCACTTTGTCAGTGCCATCAACACCATTGCTTCCATCTCATTGGCTGCTGGTTACCCAACCTTGCCATCTGTTGGTCACTCTTTGATCAACAACTACAAGAACGTTTTGGCTTTGTCCATTGCTACTGACTACACTTTTGAGGGTTCAGAAGCTATCAAGGACAGATTGGCTAACCCAGAAGCTTATGCTGCTGCTGCTCCAGCTGCTGCTGCTGCCGGTGGTGATTCTGAACCAGCCGCTGAAGCTGCTGCTGAAGAAGAAGAGGAACAATCTGATGAAGATATGGGATTCGGTTTATTCGATTAAACTGACTAATAGATGTGTAATTAATACATGTTCACTCTTTGCAGAAACGTTGTAAGAGTATTAATACAGTGGACTCGAATTTTTTTTTTTTTTTTTTTGCAACACTTCTCGTACCCACCAATGGTGTTAAACATGAGTCTTTACGAAAGTTATAGCTCCAACATTACTCTTTCAGCAATTGGAGAGTCTTTAGACACAGTATCTACATTTTCGTTTCCCGATTTGCCCTTGAATGAGGCTCTGGTGGTTATATTATTTCTGAAGGTGATTCATATCATTGATGATTGTCCTTACTCAAGCACCCACGAGCTACTACTGGCACAACGAAAACTATGTGAGAGTTTGACTTTGTTATCTAGTTTTATTGCAGCAGAACCCGAGGCTAAAGAAAGTTTTACTGCGTTTATGGATAATAATAGATTGGATTATATCATGAACAAGGTAGTGTTTGATAGTTTTTTGAATGGAGGAGTGGTATACACTACATATAGAACCTTTCGCCCCACCCATCAGCTTATTGCCATATTGTTTCTGATTTCGGAATCGTGTCAGATCACTTTCAAACGTGAACTCTTTCTTGAATCAATTACAAAGATGATATTTATGAGAGCAAGATGTTTGGCTGCAAATAGGTTCGAAACCAAAAGTGTTGTGGGGAACTTGATTGAGGATGTTTTGAGCAAGCTAGCTCCAGATCCAGATATTGCTCAACTTTTGAAGGAAAGGTTACGTGAGTGCAACTCACCAACGGAAGCCATGTTTCTCATGTCCGATATCGCTGCGTATACCACCAACTTGGACACAGAAGCAAACATTCTTCCTGAAGACCTTGCTCATTTAAGAAAAACGTTTGAAGAAATGCTTATGCTTATGTTGACCAAAGGTTACAACGAGCTTGATAGCGGCAGTTACAGAGAGATACGTGACCGTTACAATTCGTTTTTTCACCACATTAATTTAAACACTGGTGAATACCAACCTGCTTCGATGCAGCAAAATTCCGATTTATATCACTATGAATTATCAAATGGCAACAAGACAAATGTCTCTGACCCGCATGATCAACAAGCGAGCCACCCCAATACTTGGATTCCAAGCTTCTTAGAAGACAACTACTACAATGAAAACACAAACACCGTAAACCGTATTGTGTTGGAAAAACCTACTCGAAACCCATTCAAAATGTTATTTCGAAGACGAATTCTTACAGAAAAGAGACAACGGTGGCAACTATTCCACCGTAAACAACAACAAGAAGTCTCGTAAACAAATTCGCTTCTTCGATTTTCTGCTATATACATAAGTTAATGCAAAGTAAATACTTTCTCTCTAAAACTTCTTGTCACCCCTTCTTCTCACCACATCGACGGGCAGTTCCTGAGTCTCTTTAACATCTTCCACAACAGGAGCATTAATCTCTTGTGACAATTTACTAGTTTTGGGCCAGAAGTTAGGCAAAATACCAGCTTTTTTAAACAACCATGCAACTTTTGGAGTTGGTTCAGCACCCATACCTAACCAATACTTAGCCCTATGAAAATCTAAGCTTATATCCTTAATTGGAGCGCTGTTGTCGAATGATGGCTGTGGCGTAGGAACAGGATTGTATGTGCCTATAACTTCCATTGGTAATTTCTGTTGTGCTTTTTTAGCTTTCATGACAACAATGTTGAAAATAGGTTGATGTTTTCGACCAAACCTGGCTAATCTTATCTTTACAAGATTTCTCTTGTAAGCCGTCTTTTCGGCGAGGGACATTAGTGGGTTTGACATTGTGGTGGTGGGGGTCTATAAATGGATTGGGGTTTGGATTTGCATTGATTTCAAGTTTTCTCAACTGAAGAAGAAAGAAAAAAAAAAAAAAATCTGTTTGGTATTTCCACCCATCGCATGAGAGCCATTTTAGGGTACACATTTTTAATTGCTTTATACACTGTAACATCTAGAGCTTCTTATGAGCTTTGAATCTTTGTTTACTCGGCTTTGATATCTTTGACTTTCCAAGAACCTTTGATTTCTTTGTCACCGGCTTTTTATTTTCCTCTTCGTCATCTGACCAAGTCTCACCATCATCATCACCTTTTGTCTTTTTAAACTTTAATTTATTCTTTTGACCCCTTACTGGTGCTTGCTTGACTGCATCCAAGTATGCATCTATACCGGAACCTTTGTTGGCAAATGGATCTTCATTGTCGCCACTACCTTCGGTGAAAACCAATTTTCCATTCTTGGTTTTGAATTCATCAGTCTTTGATCTAAGTTCCGATTTGGTAAGTTTCTTTGGTTTGGAGGATGAAATATGCGCCAAAGATTGACGATCCAACAAGTTGAGTGGTTCATCTCCCGTTTCCAAGATAAATTGATTGGATTTCTTTCCCTTTTTGGCCCTTTGGGCATCCTCGTCATAAATATCCACTTCTTCTTCATCTGACACATCGGAATCATAAAGTGCTTCTTCGTAAGCAGAGACGAATTTTTTGGTGCTGGATGATGGGTTGGCAGCTGCTTGCAACTCAGGGCTAATCTCTTGCTTTCTTTTGGCTCTGTTTCTAGTCTTTTTGATGTTGGCAACCAACTTTTTGTCCTCCTCAGGTATGGCATTTTCAACTTCCTCTACTCCAAACTTTCTTATAAGTCTTTCGATGATATGTTTAACTTTACTTTTGAAATGGCCCTTGTGTTCATGCGACCATTTCATCAATTTGCTCAATAACTCACTCAAATTGTTTCTCACCATCTCCTCTGGCAACGACAAGATTTCTACTTTGACGAATCCAATTGCAGATTTAGCAATCTCCCTAGAATTGTGAGTCAAAAACAACTCAACCGTTGATGAAATTTCGAAAAGGGTTTCCGAAGGCAATTGATCTTTGAATTCAAACACTAAGCATGAAATAGCTGTTATTGTTGCAGAAATCATATGGGCACTTTGAGCTGCTAAACCAGCACTTACCATTGTGAAATATTCAGTTAGTGAGGCTTCTGATGGCGCTGCGGAAGGATCAAATCCAGGAACTCTTGCATTATCAATCAACCCACCTTCACCCATTTTGTGACCCATCTTGATCAATATCTGATACGATAAGCCTCTTGATCTTTCATTGACGTCTTTTGTAGCAATAATAATCTCTTGCAAGATGGATGGAATAAAGTACAAGTCTGAAGATGGAAGAATCTCCAAAATCAACAAGATTGCACTTAATCGTGCTGGTCTTGCTGCTTGATTAGTCACTTCAGTTGTCTCAATTATCTTGTTCTCAACTTCTCCAATGTATTTTGAAATTGACAACTTGCCCTTTTCTGACTCACACAATTTTGAAATTATTCGATAGGATCTCTTTTGAAGCAATGGCTTTGCTTCTAATGGTACAGTCGTGACAAATATGGAGAAAAGGGCATTGTGTGATGTTTCAGGCACGTACTTTGCCATAGCAACAATTAAATCCATCATAGTGACACTGGTATCGGGAATGGAATCATTGGTTTTGGCTTTTTGCGCCTCCTCTTCATCCAAAGCATTCTTCAACATGGCACAAACTTTATCGAACGTTGCAGCTAATTCTTGAGGGGGCACAATTTGCAAATACGCTTCAATAGTCTCCAAAACAAAGCCTCTCGACTCGGGCATAGTGTATGTAAATACATTGAACAAAACTGTCAAAATATTGGATGCCATCGAGCTAAGATATTCAATGCTTTTGGTAGCCTCAAATCTAGGGAAATCTTGTTGCAACAATAAATCTTCACTTTCCCCTCCATCACGATAAGCGATATTGGTTTGAACAAGCAACCTCCAAGCATGACAAATCGGTGTTCTTAAGTCAACATTGGCAAACATCAAATCAGATAATTTTGTTGCAAAACTCTCATCAAATGCGAGCCTAAGGTCCTTGGGCAAGTCACAAAAACGCGGCAACAATGACCAAACTTGATCAATAATTGTTTGGAAAACTTTTGCATTCATTGACTCTTTGTTACCAGAAGCTCCAATCTTTGCTTCAAAGAAATCAACAATTGGCAAAATTTCCCTCTTGAAATATTCCAATTCAGCAGAATGGATATTGTCTCTAAGTATAGGCAACATCCAGGCTCTACCAGGTCCATTTCCTTCATTGGTCAAGTTTAATGGCAAAACACCCAAAACAGCTTCTGGTCCCATGGATGAAACACATGCAGCAATAAATTCTTCAGCTTCCTTGTTATGAGGGAAATTATCAGTCTCATTTGTTCTCCAATTACCAACAATTTCCAAAATATTTAGGAAATCAGGGTTAGCTCGAGAGTGAAGTTTTTTAACGGTGACAGCAACAAATTTTAGAATTTCGCCAGTAGCGTGTTGATACTTTATCGAAAGTAGTTCTTTTTCAATAAGCTCCGCAATCAGAGTGATTGTCTCATCAACGGACTCGTAAATCTGCGGGGTAATTCCAAATTCACTGTCTGGACGCAAAAGATACTTTTCAGGAATGGTTTGTGAAATAATTGCTGTCAAACAGTGAGCCGCGCTCGAGTAAATATTTTGAGAATCAGCGCCTAAAAACTCGCTAACTGCAGGCAAAACTTGAGGTAACTTTTGTATACATTCAAACGGTGATAAAACACTAAAGCTCTCCAAAGCTTTTGCAACAACAGTCAACCAAGAAATACTCAAATGTGCATCATTAACATTAGGTTTCAAATCAAATATGATATTCAACACCTTGGTAAACTTCTCAACATCAATCACATCAGTCATTGACTTGAATAATCCTTCAAATGCTTCAAAAGCTGCAGCAACCAAGAATTGATCCGAAGTTTTCGAGATTTCCAAAAGCGAATCACATAAACTTTCAATATTCTTTACTGGCCAGGAATTGGCCGAGGTTATAATCGTTATAAGTTGCAAACAATGAATAATTTGTGAATTGAGTTCCTTATTGGCATTATTCTTTCTCTGCTGTCTATATTTTGATAAAAGTATAATGAGCTGTTTCAAGGAGGCATCAGAGGCGCCCACAGCGGCAACATGTATTGGACTTGGACTTGGTGGCGGGTTGGTCAATATATTCCTTACTGCATCTTGAGCTCTTCTTCTCACTTTGGGTCTTGGATCAAATGATAATTCAATAAGTGCCATAAACGCCCTATTTGGTGAAATGGCCCCCTTTGTCAACCACCGAGCACTATCTTGAGCTAAAAGCAAGCTTTCGATAGCCCCAATAGTCGACCTCACAAGCGGAGCCTCTGCTTCAACATTCAATGGTTGTGACAACTTGAGTAAAATCTCAATAAATTTTTGTTTCAATAATGGTTTCGGTGTAAATGGAAATATAATATCGAGAAAATAGGCAGTGGTCGCAGCCAAGTTCTTGTCAACTATTTGATCATTCTGGATACACTGGTCAAGCAATGACAAAAACGAGACAAAGTATGCCACCGGTGTCTTTTCATTCTTTTGTTCATCGATATTCTCCTCAACCGCTGATAAAATAATCGCTAAATGCTTTTGATTGTCAAGTTTGGAGTTGATCTGATTTCTGATTTTGGATAGTTTATCCTCTAGCAAGAAAACATCATCACTCTGACCTCCATCGGGATTATTCTCTGACATGCTTGTTGTAATTTAGATGTGAAGTAGTGATCCTGTACTTCGTTATAATTTTTTTTTTGTATTCGATGCGAAGAGATGAGTAGAAAAATCTAGCACGTGATGGAAATAAACTTACTGTGAAGTGTTCTTTTTCTTCTATAAATCCAAAAACCCCAACAACTTCTTGGCTTTTCTATGCATCCAAATTTAACGAGTCCAACATGTTTTCGATAACCTCAATATCCCTCTCATATTTTAATAAAGAATTTTGATATAGCTTTATATTTTCCAATTTTTCGTCTTCGAATTCAAAACCACTCGAAGGGTCTAAAGTTTCATTATCTTCGCAAACAGCGTACTTTTTCGACAAGTAATAACGTATATCATCCACCAACTCAATTGTATCTGTGTCCTGTCTCTCTCTGATTCTTGCAGCTGATTCAGCTATTAAAGCCAATAATTTCGCATTCTCGTCTTCACGCTTGACAATTTCTTGTAAATTATAAGCAATCATTTTAGTTACGTGTTGTTCCAATTTGTCGCAGCGTGTCAGCCAAGCTGTTCTAATCAAATCGTATGCATCGTATCTCACTTCCTCTTCTAGCAATTGAAGCTCCTCATAGGTGAATTTTGAGTACTGGGAGCTCAATCGCACCGCTGACATTGTCTTTAATCTTTCCAAAAACAATTCATCTGCGGCATACAATAGTTCAATAACATTCTCCAAGGGAATCTCATCAACATCATCGTGATACAAGTACGATAACACCATTGCGGCAACCTTTTTATCGGCCGTACTGGTTGAAAGTTGTACAATTGGCAAATGCGATTCATCCACTCGAGGTCTATTCACAACTGAAACAGCGCCATCTTTGTGCATTGGAATATCCTCCTCGGTAAACTTGAAGATATCCGATTTGAACATTGTGTCAAAATACTCCGATCTTGTGAGAATCGATTTGTTCACGGGGTAATAAATTATCCTTTCCGAGTTTGAGTCGACATATGAGAGTATCGCATCAGGGATGGAGGACAGTTTAAGCAAGGTTTTTCTTTGTTCCTGGGTAATATGGAGCTGACTATTAATGTCCTCGAGCTCAGTGTCGTTTTCAAGGTCCATTTGTGAAGAGAGATTATTACCAATGATGTCTTTAACCAAAAAGGAATCAAGCTCCCGTCTTGCATTTTCAACGATATCTTTAGCAAGTTTGTGTTTAATTTTGAACTGCTCTTTTTCATCCTTTGCGGTCGTTATCTCCTCAATAGCATTTGCCAATTCATTTAACTCATACTCCCCCGCCAACGCAAGCACTTTCTCCCGAAATTCTTTTTCATTTATTACCATGGAATCGGTTCTTAGATAGACATAGTCAACAATCACCTTGAATGCCAAAGGATCAATTTTATTTGGCATATTCACAACACTCAACATCAGCCACTCATTTTGAAATTTTTCCCTAAAGAATTGACTTCGTGCAGCCAATAGGAATCTATGCATTGGGAATGCACTCAAGTCAGAACTCAATCCCTTTTGGTTGAATCTAAACACAACATCTTTGTTAGCCGAAGTACTATAAAGCGATGCTATGTGCCCAGCAAATGGTTGAGTGACATCAACCGCCTTTGAAATGTCGAAACTGACTAGTAGATCTCTAATATTATCCGTTAATGCCCCATAGATACATCTTGCACCTTGAAATGTATCTCTATCACATACAGCGCCTCTCTGTAGTAAAAGCTCAACAATCTTCAAATGTCCACACAATGAGCTTAAAATCAAGGGCGAGTAATCATATTCGTCTACTTGATTAACATCAAGGTTGGGTGTGCTTAGTAATGAATCAACGACTTCATAATCTCCAGTTCGACATGCCATGCATATCTTGGCAAATGCATCTTGTACATTACTCGAATCTGACGCCAACGATGACTCAGGCAAATTTAGGGACCCCTGTCGACTTTCTTGCAGGCTGATATTAAGTCTTGAGAATAACAATTCGGTAGATGAAATGGCGGTTTGATCGCTAGGCATTGCAGAGCTCTTTATAGATAAATACTAATTGTGGATTTTTTTTTGCATACATCAAAGAATGCTTGACTATAGTTGCGGAATGTGACTCTTACGTGATGAAGCCACTAGTAAATAAATAGGAACAAACAAAGTTGCTAAGAAAAGGCTTTACGTTTAAGATGAACACAACCGGGGTAAATTACGTATATTAGCTAATATTTTTCCCTAGTACTAGATCAAGCTTGATATATACTGTATCGAACATGTTACTAAACATCAAGTCTTCTTTTGTGTAACCTTTCCGCTTTATGACTTAAGTTAATCAAAAACTAAGCAGCCACATCTGTCAACTTTCTCATCACTCCTTCAACAATTGTTTCGCCAAATCAACAACCGATTCAGTCAAGCTATAATACTTTTCGATCCCCAAAATCTCTCTACTTTTCTTCAAATTTGGTTCAACAAATTTCGACTCGGGTATCGGTTCAACATCAGGTAATTTGTCCTTCAACTCGGGAAAATTTGCCTTTAAAACATTGATGGCATTGGCATTTGTGAATTTATACGCTTCAACGACAAGTCTTTGATTACTGGCTTTCGGGTTATTAATTACGGCAACATGTGCTTTAGCCACATCTCTTACATCAACAGCGCCAGCACCCAAATAGGGCACAGTATCACCTTTATGTAATTTAAGTAAATCACCAACTGTTGACGTCGATGAAGGCAAATTGGTCAAACTAACTTGACTACTGAAAAAGCTAGGACCAATACAGAATGCTGGCGCAACAGTAACCAAATCAAATTGTGGTGTTTCATCTTTAACAAACTGCCAAACCAATTCTTCGTTAATTCTTTTCGAAACGAAATAAGCAGCACTAACACTCTGTTTGCCAGCTTCATAAGGTAATGGATTCCAGTCATCATCTGAATAAACAGCATCAACAGCAAAAGCCTTCTCGGGAGAAACATAAGCAGCGGTAGAAGAAGTAACCACGACACGTTGAATACACCCGCCACAATGCTTGATTGAGTCCAATGTATTTTTCAATATATCACGATTCATTTGAATAATCTCCGCTTCATAATCTTCAATATCATCGCGAGGAACAACTGCAGCAGAAGCAATAAACGTTGAAGCATGCGGGAATTGGCGCAATACGAAATCAATTGAATTAGGCTTGTTTAATTGATCAACAACTTTACATTGCAAATTGGGGTGATTAAACAATTGAACAATTTCCATGGCTCGTGTTGGTGAAATATCGATAATGATGACATTGTAATTATGGTGGAGTAATTGACCAACAATGTGTTGGCCAACGTAGCCAGTACCACCAGTGATGATTACTGTTTGAGGTTTGGAAGAATCAGTTGACATTGAATGACAGGCATAATAAAAAAAGGGTGAAATGGGGGTTGGAGTTTTGCAGGAGCTTTTAGTTCATTCAGAATCAGCCGATATTGAAAGAGCGCAGATCATCATGCACAAACGTCTAATTCATTTAATGTGGAATTAAAGATTTAATTACTATTAAACTATTAAGCGATTAAATTAAATTAAAACAAACGTCCCGAAATACTAATGTACACAAAATAATCAGTAGAGAAATCCAATCTCTATTACAAACTCCTTATCTCACAATCTCAATTCTCATACCCACTAACAAAATACTTCAACATTCTTTCCTTAAACTTGCTAGGCTTCTTTTCCTTCTTTTCCTTCTTGTCTTTTTTGCCCTTTTTACCCTTGAATGTCTTTTCTTCAACCACAACACCTTCAAGATCTTCTGGACGATATTGTTGCTGCTCCTCTTCGGCAACATTGTGCTTGGATTGAGTTGTGGGTAATGTGTCACCACTTGGCTCTGCAGAGGAGGAGTAGTTATTGATCACTTCTTGTTGCTGTTGTGGCTGGTGCTGTTGTTGCACGTCAGTGACAACTTGCGGTTGGTGAGATGTCGCTGCTCCTGCTGCTGTCTCTTGTGGAGCTTCATCACTCACATACGCAGCTTTTGGTTTTCCTTGTAACCCTCTACTTGATGGTGATGAGTCTAGTTGACTATTATTATTCTTTTTAACAAATTGTGATCCAGCAAAATTGCCACTCATGAAATTCTGATGTTCATGAGGATTGGTTAATTTTTCATTCATAACAAAGGCCAGCGCGCCAACTTCACTTGGTGGTCTTTTGCCTTTACTACCAGCAAATGTTGGTTCGGCATCAACTTGTGGAGTGACGTAGCCATTGTCATCATGGTCAACATTTGCTCCCACTGGCTCAGTCAAGGTGTCAATAACGACAGGTTCCGACTCCGGGTCCGATCTCACTTCCTCATTGATGTCTCCAATGACAACATCGCCTTCATCTATAACTTGATACTTGTCATCTCCGTCATGTGTAGGTGTTGGAATCTTTTCATAACTGCCCAAAGAAGGTTCCTTTTGCACTGGAACCTCTTCACGAGTCTCTTCAACTGTTACATCTTCAACTCCACGGCTATCATGTTCATCATCGTCATCAATATCATTCAATTCAGGTACAGGGACTTTTGAAACAAACTGTCCTTCCTTGGTGTCGTATACAGAGTCCCTATGTTTTGTGCTCAAGTCAGGCAGTGGGTAGTGATTATCAGTAGCGGTTCTCACATTATTAGTAGAAAGATATCCACTGGCAGTACCCTCGCGCCGTGCTGCATCTCTTGTATCATCCTCATCCTCTTGATGGGAGTATGTCCTTGGCACAGAAATCTTGTAAGCTTGGTTATCATCAACTTGCAAGTCCGCACTATCATCAACTGCAGACTCCGCCACCAACTGTTCCCCAGCAGGAATTACAATGGGAGCAGCAGCAGCATCTTGTTTCGAATACAAGTTTGGACCACTACTCTCGCTTACATTTACGTTCCCTGTTTCAGTTTCCCTTGCACGAGGGTCAAGTGTGGATGCAGGTGGTTCTGCAACTCCAGTCTCTCTCTCAGGGATACCACGTTCGTGTTCCAACTCATTTGTAAGTCGATCAGCTTGTGCTTCGATATTAGGACCAAGACGCTCGACTCGCACGGGGGAGCTTATTGGAACAGGCGATGCTGTTTCCTTTTGCAAAGTTGGACCAAAACCCACTACTCCTTCACCATTGACGCCATATCGCCCCTCTTTATTATGACCAAGTTCAGTTTGAAGCTCCTCGGCTTGAGCTTCAATATTTGGACCCAAACGTTGAACATTCACTGGCGAGCTTATTTGAATTGGAGCACGATCTTGACCAGGTTCATTAGAAACATCATTATTAGCAATGGGTCTGGTTGCTGCAGTTTGTTCATTAGCAGGAAGATCAGTAGGAACGACACCATGTTTGCCATATGGCACTGACCTTTGTGGACCACCACCAGTAGCAGTAGCAGCAGCATCAATACTGTCTTTGTTATCATCAGCTGTTATATTTTGAGCAGGAGTGACGGGATCGGTGGATTTACCTGCATCAGTTGCATCCACTTTGGATTGAGGAGTAACGATTTTACCTGCATTTGTTACACCGTCACGATGTATGCCATCAGCCTGGCCTGGTATTACATAACTTCCAGCAGTATAAGCAGTCGCTCCAACAAGAACAGGGTCATCTGATACAGAAGCATGCTGTTGTTGTTGTTGTTGTTGTTGTTGTTGTTGCTGTTGTTGCTGTTGGTGGTGATGTTGTTGTGGCGAAGAAGTACCAACATTTGAGCTGGCACCCGAGTATACCGATCCAGCTTGACTGAGTCTTCTATTCTTTTTATTCAAGAATCCAAACAATGGTTTCTTTTCACGCTTTTTAGCCTCCTTAGCAGCAATCTTTTCCTGTTCAGAATGCTGCTTGGCCAATTTCTTCTCCTGTTCTGCCTGATCCTTAGCTAACCTCTTCTCCTCTTCCGCTTGCTCTTTAGCTCGAACTTTCTCCTCTTTAGCTTGTTCCTTAGCAGCTTGCTTTTGCTCCTTTGTTTGCTCTTTAGCTACGCGTTGCTCCTCCTTTTGTCTTTGAGGATCTTCACGCATAGAGTGCATAGGGAATTGTTTGTGATGATTGACATACTCATAATTCACTGGCACTGAGCCTTTACTCATTGCTGCTTGCGCTTTTTGATCACGGTGGATCTTGTTCTTGATTAATGAGTTCAAGGAAGATGTACGCTCTTGGTCATTATTACTGTTTGGTTGTACTGGCGGTTCAAATTGTTGTTGTTGCTGTTGTTGTTGTTGTTGTTGTTGTCCTTGTTGTTGTTGTTGTTGTCCTTGTTGTGATGAAACAGCCTCTTTACGTGGAGTCAATGGTATGAATCCAAATTTGGATTTACGACCAGACCCTCTTCTTTCAATCTGTGGTGGCGCTTGTTGTGGTGGACTTGAAGGATGGAATTCTGGACTTGTAGGTGAAGAAGTGGTGGCTCCCACTGTCTTTGAAGCAACTTGCTGATCACGATCTCCATACACCTTCTTGTATGCAGCTTGCATAGCGGCAGCATAAAAATCAGCATTCGGTTGTTGCAAAGACGAAGCTACTGGAGGAGGACCAGAAGGAGGTGTCTGTTTAGTCCTGGCGTGGTGGTATTGCTTGGGTGAATTGGGCTGCACGTAGCTTGGCCTTTCAACTGGAATAGTTTCCACCTTGTCATCAAACTTGATGGAGCTTCCCGGAGAATGACTATAGTGGGTATTTTCTCTAGGTGAAGAGATTTGTTGTCTTGGTTGTCGATTGAAAGAGCCGGTATTATAATTATTATTGTTACTGTAGGTGGGACTTGTAGCAATTGTAGGCTTGGTTGGTTGTTGAGCTTGTTGTCTGCTTTGGTGCTGCTCTGTATTTGATGTGAAATGTTTATATGGATGGTGGGAGTCAGCAAGAGGTGAGTGCGCATCCTCTCTGGCAATCTCGGGGGCAGCACTTGCAGCAGCAGCGGCGGCAGTGGCCCCAGGGGAAGTAACTCGTTCTTGTTGTTGTTGAGACTGCTGCTGCTGCTGCTGCTGCTGCTGCTGTTGTTGTTGTTGTTGTTGTTGTTGTTGTGGATCATTCATAGGATTTTGACCTTTCAAAATTGACCTTAACGGTTTATTCTGACTGTTTAACGATGAAGTTCTATCAGTAGAGTATTGTCTTGGCTTTTCCGGTCTGGTAAACTCATTAAAAGGTGCACCCAATTGTTGCGATTCTGCAACTTGCTTATTTTGCTGCTGCTCCTCGTCATAATCTTCAGCTTCCTCAGCAATAATGTCGTTTCCGTCGTGTGGATAATGGTGTTCACCAGTATTCAATCTCAAGTTGCCATCCCCGTCAAGATTATCCACTTGATAATCATAATCAAAGTTTTGCAAATCCTCATCAATCTTGGTCAAGTTGGCTGGTTGATGAGATAATGAAGCAGTCATTGAATTTTGTCTATAATTATTTGAACTAAGGGAATTAGCTCTAGAGTTGGATCTGGATATATTCTTTGTTGAAGTTTCAATAATATTTGATCCATCGGGGAATGTCTTGACTGTTTTTGTCGTGATTGACTGTGTTCTTCCTTGTGAGTCAACCACTTTTGTTGTGGTGGTTGTAACAATATAATCAACTTCTTCTTCGTCTTCGTTGATGTGATGTACTCTATGTTGATTTTGTTCCTCCACTTCATGGTAATTGTCATGTTGTTGCAATTGTCTTTGGTTAGCTTGACTTCTTTTTGTGAGACTGTTTCTACTTTGTGATGTTAAGCTATTGTATCTTCTTGGTAATCCATGATCATGGTTACTCGTTGATGAAGACGCACCAGCAGCACCAGCAGCACCAGCAGCACCAGCAGCACCAGCAGCACCAGCAGCACCAGTTTGATATGATGCTTTTGGATGATATGTATATTGCCTCAACGAGTTTGATCTATTGGCATTGCTTAAAGAATTAGAACGGCCGTATTGTCTTTGAGTAGGACTTGTAGGTTGTTGTTTGACAGGAGTACTATGTAACCGCAAAGCAGCCGCAGCAGCCGCAGCTCCAGCTGTAGTCATAGATTGAGTCCTTTGTTGCTGTTGCTGTTGCTGGTGTTGCAAGGGCAACCCAGCGTGTTGAGTTGGATGATGGAAAGTGTTTATCTCATGAGTGTATTTGCTGAACCCTTGATATGAATCTGGTCTTCTCTATAGGAAATTGGAGTTTGTTAGTAAACGAAAGGTTCTAAAAGGCCATCGGGGACAACGGGTGTGTATGTATGTGTGTGTGTGTGTGTGAGCACCTGGTGCACACCAATGCCTTACCTGTTGGCCACCAAATAAAGTAAAGTAATGAAACATACCCTTCTATTGAACAAGCCAGCCATCGTTAGTGTAGTAGGTTGTAAACTGGTTGTCTCTATTGATTGTTTTGATGTGTTTTTTGTTTTTGTCTCTTTTTGAGATCTTTTTAAGCTTGCTGCGTGAGGTTTGCTTCTGTTTACTACTATATATTATGGGAACCAAACAAAATCCCAAAAAAAAAAGAAAAAAGGATGGATATAAGCTCGACAAGCCTTTAACAAAGATGATGAAGAAGAGGAAGAAGAAGAAGAAGAAGGAGAGGAAGGAGAAGAAGAAAGAAGAAGGAGAAGAAGAGTGAGTAAAGAATGATGATGAGTATTTAGTTTGCTAACTATGTTTTTTTTATTTTTATTTTTATTTTTATTTTTTACTAAGAGGTGTATATTGTTTATACTTCATTAAGGACACACATGAAATTTGCTTCTTATGGCTTATACACTCTCTACTCTATTGTTGTACAGAGTTTAGTTACATTTTTTTGTGTATACTTCCTAGTTGGTAGAAGTTGTTAGATATACTTTACTATTTCTATACATCTGATACACTGTGTTTTCAGAGTGTAGGTGTGTTGGTGTTATGGATGCTATTGGTAAAGACTGCTTCTTTTTTTTTTTTTTTTTTTTTTATTTTGAGAATGTGTGTAGATCAAATGCAAATATGCTTTTGGATACCACCAATTGATAGAAAGGAATGGGAGAATACACGAAAAGGAAACAACTCAAAATGCATGACTACATAATATCATCCATACATCTTTGTAACTGAAAACTAAAAACTAAAAACTGAAAACTGAAAACTATATTGTTAATATTGTTGATGTATTATTGTTGTATTATTGTTGTTATTGTTGTTATTGTCACATGTCAATCTGAGAGAAAAATGCAAAACCATAATCAGAGTAAAGACTACACGTGACTTCAATCATTATACATCAGACATATTATACAAAACTTATTACTACTGCTACTACATTGCAATCCACCCTTCTTTAACTCACATTTGTGCACACACACACACACACATACACATATATATATATATATATTCATTTACAGATATGTGTGACTTTCATCATGTACAATCTAACAAGTTCCTCTTTTAAAAGAGTTGCTGTTGCATGTTATATCTAAGATACAACCGTTATATGCGCACCATTAATAATAATAAATAATAAATAATAAATAATAAATAAAAAAGAGAACAGAATAAAGATGTGTCTATGCACAGTTAAACTATTCTACTATACTAATTGATTGATTACAAGTCTCTAACACAATCTAGATCTAACTAATACCCATACACAAAATAATAACCAAATTTTATACCCCAACTCCTCCATCACTCCTTCAACAATTGTTTAGCCAACCCAACAACTGAATCAGTCAAGTTGTAATACTTTTCAATCCCCAAAATCTCTCTACTTTTCTTCAAATTTGGTTCAACAAATTTCGACTCAGGTATAGGTTCAGCATTGGGTAATTTGTCCTTCAACTGAGGGAAATAATTGTGTAAAATATTTATAGCGTTGGCATTGGTAAACTTATAAGCTTCAACAATCAATCTTTGCCCACTGGCTTTTGGGTTATTAATCACGGCAACATGTGCTTTAGCCACATCTCTCACATCAGCAGCACCAGCAGCCAATGGTTCCACTGTATCGTTTGGTTTCAATTTGAGTAAGTTGGCAATAATATTTGTTGTTGACGGTAAGTAACTCCCCTCTTTCAAACTCACTTCATTGGCAAATTGAACTGGTCCAAGACACATTGATGGATTAATTGAAACCAAATCAAATTGAGTATCATTATCCTTGATAAATTTCCATGCCAATTCTTCATTACATTTCTTGGACACAAAATACGCCATTTGTGCATTAGCAAACCCGGCTTCATACGGTAATGGACTCCAATCATCGTCAGTATATTGAGCATCATAACTAAACATCTTTTCCGGCCCAATGTGAGTACCCGATGTCGAAGTTAATACAACACGTTTAATCAGTTTACCATGGTGATTAATCGATTCCAATGTGTTTTTAATAATGGCATTACTCTTTTGCAAAATCTCCTTTTCAACGTCCTTGGCAGTAAAATCAGTTACAGCAGCACCAGCAATGAATGTAGATGCTTCAGGATGTTGTTTCAACACAAAATCAACGGAATTTGGTTTATCCAATTGTTCAACTGCCTCAATTTGTAAATTAGGATGACTATATTGCTTAATCAATTCCATGCCTCGTGGTTGTGAGCGAACAATGGCAATTACTTTATAACCCAGTTTTAATAATTGGGCAATTATATGTTGCCCAACATATCCAGTACCACCAGTAATAATAACAGTTTCTGACGAATCAGATGGTGTTGATGTTTCTGTTGTTGTCATTTCAGCCTGTGATATTGTCTTTGTATTTGTTGTTGTATTTGTTGTTGTTAGATATGTGTAAAGTGCAATAGAAAGAAGCACCATTTACAGTCCTATTTATATCAAACCCAACCTCTGGTTTGACGAATTTTCTTTTTTTTGTTTCACTTCTTTCAATTCGTTTGGAAAACGACTTCCCCATTCTTTTGCATACTTCCATTCTGTGTCGATCGCTTAAATTGACGCCTAAAAACCTGAAATTTCATTGACAATTTTTTTTTTTTTTGCTTCTTTGTGGATAGAAACGATGCATGTCTTCTTAATGTAAGGCAATGGAGTGGATGGTAGTACATGGTTTCGAAAGGGGAGGTTGTTGTGGTGTTCCAGTTAGTGCTTAGTACTTCACGCTCCACATAGCTGATGTATAAAGCCACATTGAGCTGTCCTCCACCAACTGAAATGTTTCTGTAAACGCAAATAAAAGGAGGTTTTCAATAAGAAAAGTAACGAACGTACGGAACTTATTCGGATATTGCCGAGAATTTCAAACTCGAATACCTCCTTCTCCCCCATGACATCAGTGTCTCCCATCAGTATAAGCTCAATCAAAACCACAAAATAAAGACCCGTGAATTCAATTGGTCCCCTTATGCTTAATGTAAGGGTGAAATTTTATTTTTAGATGTTGCAGCATAGAACGGCCGGATGTGTGTCAAGTGTCGTATTTATCCATTTCTCGACATTCTTATTTTGTGACACGGCATCATACGCACCTGCTACCATGTCTGCTGATCTCCCAAAAAAACAGTTCAAAGTGCACCCGTTTATTTTAGTAAGGCTTATTAATATAACATATATACCACCTACTATCTTTTAATTACTCAGTTTAGTAAGTTGAGGAGAGAGAGAGAGAGAGAGAGAGAAAGAGAGAGAGAGAAAGAGAGATCAATTATCATGTCAAAACTGTACCAATTGGATTACAGGATACACGTAACAAAATAACAAAGCTTTAAATCGTTTCATTCCATCATTGAATATCACACATTCACACATTCTATGCAATTGTGGTTAACTTCAATCACCACAGTTTTATCATCACTATTGATTTATTATTACGTCAATAATAACAACAATACGACTACCACTATCACCACTATCAACAACACCACCGCTACCACTACTCTATCCCCACACTCCAACGACATGTCGACTATTTCCAAATACATCAAACATCAAGGATCTATCTTACCCACCTATTTCTTCTCCCATGGTGGACCCACATTTATGTACGAAAATGATTCATTTGGCAACAAAGGCGCCTGGAATAAAGTCCGCACAATTGGTCAACAAATTAAATCATTACCCCCAAGGGATAAACCCGACTATATCATTGTCGTTAGCGCACATTGGCAAAGCAGTCCTGGTGGAAAACAACCAAACACAATTGAAATTGGCACCACTTGGTCCAACGGCGGTAATGGTGAAAACGCCTTGATTTATGATTTTTATGGGTTCCCCAAACACATGTACGCTGAAGAATTCCACACGTACAACAACAAAGCCGTGGCCGATGCTATTAAGTCCAAATTAACTGAATCTGGATTCAGTGCTGAACTCACTGATCGTGGTATTGATCATGGGGTATGGGTTCCTTTCAAAGTTGCATTCAGTGGATACAACACTCAAACGCAACCACAACCTGATTACAATGAAAAACGGGCATTGGATTTACCAGATATTGCCATTGTACAAGTTTCATTGACTGCCAATGATTCTGATTTCAATACTCATTTCAAATTGGGTCAAGCATTGGATTTTTTCCGTCAAAATGAAATTTGGGATGATTTGCATCAAAAGTACCTCAAGGGGATGGTTATATGTTCTGGAATGTCAGTTCACAATTTGCGTGAATTGGGGTTTTCGATGCAGTACATGCAACAAAACCCCACTGCTAAAGGGTTGCCTTACGCCAAACAATTTAACGATTTAGTTAAACTGGTTGTTGAAAGTAGTGAAACCGAAACTGACAATACTGGTGGCGATAGCAAAAGCTCCCCCACTACTTCATCTACGTTGTTGTCGAAATTAAATGACTTGAAGAAAGATCCATTATTGAGAAAAGCTCATCCTACATTGGAACATTTCTTACCTTTGGTAGTTGCTTGTGGGATTGCTCAAGATGCAAAGCAAAATGTTAAAGAGATTTATAACGATGAATTGGGTAGCTTGGGATGGGGTATTTATCAAGTTGGAAACAATATTGATTCAAAGATTTAAAAAAAAAGGTAAAACTATAGCTTTTGAACTTTATTTATTGACATTGAATATACACGCAAACTTCTTGCAACTCTCAACTCTCAACTCTCAACTCTCAACGCTCAACACTTAACACTCAACACTCAACACTCAACGAGTCCTCACTCCTATAAAGACACGTTTCTTCTAAGCTTCCCCAACGCTCATCTCTTTAAAACTTCATTTAAAGCATCAGCAACTTGCCCCTCACTCAACCCTTCCAAATTCTTTCTAACTTCTTCTCCTCTTTCAAATCTAGCCGTTAAACTTGGTGGTACACCATAACTTTCTCTAATCAAGATCGGTAATTTATATTCAGTTTGTTGTTTCAAAGTTGGATAATTGGTGGTGAGAAATTTACGCAATGGTACTGATGCTTCACCAGTTTGTGATAGGTGGAATCTTAATTCTTTTAAAGCGGTGGGGATGACAAACTTGGACATAATCTTTTGAGGATACGGTATGTGGTGGGCGTGTCTTTCTTACTTAGTTATGATTGATTTTTTCCTCACTCTCTCTCTTTGTTGGTAATGTATTTGATTTACTTGGAATATGACTGGTAGAGGGTTTTTTTGTTCAGGTCGTGCAAGTATACAAATTGCAAAAAATTGGTATTAAAGAAAGCTATATTATATCACTGGTACCCATGGTAATCGTTTACTCCGATATATCTAGACATTATATCTGTGACAAATAGAAACTTCTATGGAAAAGGGGTAGTCTCCTCCCTTAGTCATACCACATCTTGATCAATTCTTCACTAACCGCAGATGGAGTCAATACACCCAAGTCAGTAATCAAAGCCGTGATATAATCATGAGGAGTGAAATCAACTATATGATGATCCAAGAATTGATCCCCATGACTTGTGAAATATTCTTTATATCTCTGATTCTCTTCTGTCAGTTCATTCAACGAAGCAATATAATTCATGTTTGGTAGATCATTAGGTGCCAATGGAAACATTCTCACAAATTTATGTGATTCAGTAACTACATAAAATGGCTTGTTATTCACCTTGGCTAAACATCCGATTTGATAAGTACCAATGTGATTTATTATACCACCACTTTCAGCAACACCTTCAGCACCGACAATTATCTTATCAACATTGTGTAAAACGTACCCAACTGCATTATCAACAATCACTTCACATGGAATATCAGCTTTACGTAATTTTTCCGCCATAACGTATCCATTCCCAGTTGGTCTTGACTCAGTTACCAAAACTTTAAATCTCGTCAATTGTTCTTGTTTCGCCTTGAGCAACAAGGTGTAAACCACACGAGAAAAACTATGCACAAGAATAACATCATCATCCTTAATGAATGGCAATCCATATTCCGCCAGCTTCTCTCGAGATATTTTGGCTCTTTGAACAAACAACTCGCCATTTTCAATTAAATTTTGCAGAAACGACTCCCAATCGCTATATATGTTGGTGTTTCTCAATATAAACCTCATGAATAAATCACACCCAGCAGAAAGGGAGATGTTATTCGGTATCGATGATTTCAACAAGTCAATGTTTTTCGAAACTAGATTGATCAATTCGGATGATGTTGAAGGTCGGTTTAAGCGTAACATCTCCACAAGACTCTCAATTGCCGCTATAGGCATTGTCAATTCTTTGTCATCCTCTAGTATCTTTAAATAGGTAGCTTTGATATCAAATGGCTCAACTGATGTCATGTTAGTTGCCCACTTTTTTGTAAGAAACAGTTGGCACTGGCAGGAAAGTCTCAAATTTTTTCTGACTCAAGGCACCATCTCAATGGGTACACAAAATGGGCCAAAAAAAAAAAAGAAGACATTGCCCTGATGATTTCATCCCTCTTGATCTCGTGTTGACAAGTCACCATCACCAAATGAGTCAGTTATTTGTCGATGAAGATGATAGAGTTGACGATAGAAGAGGGTATAGACCATCCACAACTACAATAAAAGAGGAGAATGATGAGGATGAGAGTAGCCCCTCTCTGGAATATGTACAAGCTGCATTGGAGGAAAACGATGATGATGATCCTATTATAGAGTCTATTCCGTTGGTTATGAATCAAGTTCCCTCACCAGCGACGCAATCCCTACACCTTCTACAATATCCAGGAAGACCCAAAACCCGTGTGCTTTCAAACACTCCCGTATCCGCATCAATCAAACCCGATTCACATTATCTCGATTTAAAACTACCCATTGATCCCACCAAATTTTTCAATCTACGTAAAGTGGAAGACTGGGGAGAGTCCATTGATAAACACTCAATCTCAGGCGTGTTGGATCCAACAGAGCAAGGAATTTATGCCGCCAAAGTTGTTAATGATGGTGTTGAGCGTAAAGTGGTTTTGATTCCTATTGATTCAACTGCTCAGCTACGTACATCGTTCAAATACATTGATGATTTGGATAAAGAAACAATGCAACAGCGCAAATTGGAAGCACAACAGGAAAGGCATCAAGAACGACCAAGTGTACAGATTTTGCAAACTGCTGCTAAACATTCAACTCAAAATCAAGATAGCCATAGCCATTCATTGGGAGATTCATTAAAATCAATGAAAAAATTTGACGAGGAAGAGTGGAAGCACTTGACTTGGAAAACAGGTGATACTATGGTGGAGAGTTTGAAGTTGCAGTTGAGCGATGGGGCCGATGGTATTCATTTACACAATGATACAAGTTACGATGAATTTATAGATCATTTGTACAACTAAGATGAATATACGTCTTATTACACAATAGTTTCAGTAGTTGAATTCGTTATTGGACTTTACCGCCAATTTGGCCATTCTCAACATCTTCTTTCGTGGATCCTCCTTTTTCAACTTTCTCAGCCCACCATCTACACCTTCAAGATGCTTGTCGCTATTCTTGCCCGATTTCTTACCTATATTCTTTGGAGTCTCTCTCAATCCAAAACTTTTCGCTAAATGACCCAAATGTAACAATTTCACATTAAAGAAATTCCTCTCTTGTGACAAATGGGTGGCATACGCCCTGATATGTGATGTAAACGCAAGACTTGCCTTTGATAATGCTGCAGAATCTTCTAAAAGCCATCTTTCCACTTCCAAATGCCATGTTGTAGCATGAATATCCCAGTTTCCCAATTTGTCGTGCTTATTCTTTCCAGTGGCATTCTTTTCAGCAAATGCTTGTTGAAGAATTTTTTCATAGTTTATTATACGCAAGTTATCTTCACGTGGGTGAACCACTTTTAATTTGGCATCGATGTAACCCTCTTCCAATCCTGGTAATAGAAACAATGTGGCTTCACCCTTGTTACCCACTCTGGCAGACCTACCAATTCTATGTAAATGATCATCAATGGTAAATGGGGCGTCATACTCAATCACATTGGCAATGTTTGGCAAATCCAATCCTCTTGAAGCAACATCAGTACAAAAGAGGACCTTGTGTGGGAACTTTGGATCATCCTTGATGAATTTTTGCAAAATAGAGGTTCTTATTTGTTGTGATAATGAACCGTGAAGTTTATATATCATCGTGTTGTCATGGATTATGGGAGCGGTCAACTCAGAATCATCAGCACCATTTTCATCTGTGCTATCCTCTGGTGACACCAAAATAGTCTTGACTTCCCCAGTTTCATCATCCTTTACTTTCTTGATTATTTTGCCATCTCTCGAAAAGACATCAAAGTGATAGTTGACCGAATCGGAGCATGAATAGAATACCATAGTTCTTGATGGTGTACTACTTTGGGCAATTTTGTTGGCAATGTTGACGAGACACGCATCAAGGGTAACTAGCCTCAACTTGGGTGGTACAATTAAAACATCTTGAATTAACTGATCGGGAGCAAATGATTCATGATCATTGGGATCACCATTAACTTCTCCCTCAACGTCATCATCAAACAAGATAGTACCTTCAACTTCTCTATCCACGGAAATCATTTCCGGTTCTTGAAGTATTATGCTTCCCAATTGTTTTACATTATTTTGCAAAGTTGCCGAGCACAACATATTTATCCTCCGTGTGGGCAACCCTTGCCATTTATCACCAGTCTCGGCAATACTTGAATTTTCATCAATAATTCTTGTAATTTTTGAAATGGTCTCTTCAAATCCCAATTCAACCAATTTATCACCTTCATCAAGAACCAAATATCTCAATTGACTTATATCCAATGACTTTGTATTCTCCAAATGATCGGCTAGTCGACCAGGCGTAGCCACCAAAATATTTACCCCCTTCCTCAATCGTGCTTTTTCACTTTTTTTCTTTTCCCCTCCAATCACAATTCCAGGAACCAAGGTGTGGTGACATCGAGTTAAACTCTCTAAAACAGAATATATTTGATTTGCAAGTTCCCTCGTAGGTGTCAAAATTATCGCAAACACCCCTGAATCTCTGGTAATTTTATGCTTATTCTCCATCATCAATTTGTGAAATATAGGCAATATGAAAGCCATTGTTTTACCGGATCCTGTCTGCGCTTTCACAAACAAGTCTCTCTCAGTTGTTAGAAGGTTCGGTATAACTAGTTTTTGGATCTTTGTTGGGTATTTGAATCTTTGGTGGTCAGTGAGATGCGTAGATAAATGGTTATTGATGCCTAGCCCAACAAACGTTGTTGCCCCTTTCACAGGTGCGTTTGATGGTAAATAAGTTTTTTCCTTCTCCTCCGACTTTGTTTCCGTCATGGTAGTTTGTAATGCCGTCTCGTTATTAGTGAACAAAGATGACACATATGAATTATTCTTTCCGCCTGCTTGACCCTTGGTCTCGGAAAATTTAGCTCTCTTAAATTCACTAGGGACTGACTCATTCGTTCTCAGTTTCTTGTCATCATCTCGTTCTCGTTTCAGTAATCGTGGTTTCTCTATCACAACACCATTGACACCTTTGACTTTTTTCTCTTTGGTTCTTCCTTGTAAAGATAATTGCAACTTTCTACGATCCTTCCATCTACCTCCCTTTATTTTAACATTCTTATTGACAGGTACAGCACTACTATCACTGGAATCTGGAATTGCAAAGTTAAGCAACAACCCATCGTCATCACTCATTGTCGTCTGTGGTAGCTTGTAATTGTGTGATGCTTAACATCGAAATCTTTTACGCATCTCATCGGAAAGATGAATTTCTGGAGACAAAGACAAGAGCTACCAAAGCAGATCCAGATGAAATACATAGTGTCTATCTAGTAAAGCTCTATATACGTACACCTTACTACCCATAATGTTCCTTTCTGTACCCCTCAATTTGCCATAGGCCGTGATTTTCACCCAATACAAATCCTATGGTTTTCTTTGCATAGTAATCACTGACAAGAGTTAAATTGTCAATGATATCATCCAACAAGATAGCCTTTCCAACTGCAATTCCATTGCCCAAACCAGGATGGTGAATGTTAACTATATGCAAATGGAAATGGTAATAACTTGGGTGGTAGTGAACAAATACTTTCAATTGGTCGGGGGCAATACCGTAAACTTCAAATGCAACTGACTTAACTTTCAGTTGCACTTTTCTCAACCAGTCTATATGAGACCCGTTCAAATCTCTCAATGACGAAATATCCTTTCGGTTGACAATACAGCACAAGTACAAGTTCTCCAAGTTGACTCTGTCCCATTTCATATCTGGCAATAAAACAAACCCTTCATGACTTCGATCGTGGTAGATGACGGACTCCAGCTCTTTTCCATGGAAAAGGATATTGTAAACCCACTGAATTCGACCTCCCTTCATAGTCTCAACGTATGGTACAACGTACTTCTGATACATTTGAGGCGTCTCTCTCACATAGTGTAATTCTTGTTGGTCGTATTTCCTTACATGAGTTTCAGTGGCAGGGTAGATCAAGTTCACTTTGGCTGCTGGTAACTGTTCCAAGTTCTGGTATAATATAGCATTTCCCCAGCTGTATACGTCATTGGAATTGATGGTCGTAATAGTGTCTATCATATGGGTAATTTTATTATTGTGACTAATTGATTCGGCATTGAACGCCGATTTTTCAAGGATGAGGATGGCAGGCTCACCAAGTATGCGTCCAAGTATCGCGACTGTTTTTGCTTGAGTATCAGTTTTTAGCAACCGATCAAATTGGAACTGTTTGATTAAGTCATTCAAATCACTCATTGGTGAAGCAATTAGCTTGTGTTCTTTGGCGGTGCGAAAGAGTAAATAACAAAGTGAAATGTCGCTGAGCTTCCTATACACATTTATATATATATTTATACACTCTCTTCATCTTCGTCATCATTCATATCAATGCAAATCCAGCTCGGCCACGCAATTTCGTCCCTCAAAATTCCTCGTAACTGCTCCATTAGAAATTTTTCAACTTTGCCCACGTTTCTCAATACGTTATTCTCCACTTCCCCAATTTCACTTTCGATCTTGATCTTTCTTATAATATCAATACGCTCTTTGTTATGGGGATCGTGGAAATAGTAATCGACAATGTTTCCACCACCAGGCGTAGAAGCGTTAGACCCAATGGTATTAACATCAAAATCATCATTCACGTCACACAAGAATGATAGGTAGACTGACTTTTTGAGGTATGCTATGGTTGCGATCGAATGGATTACTAAATCCGTGACATGAAGTTTTATAGGTAAGGAAATGAATTTTGGGGACGGATAATTCACAAGCAAAGTGACCATTATATCGATGTGCATGTCCCCCTTGTAGTTTATCTCCACAATGAATTGAATATCATTCATTCCAGCTTCAGGTCTCTTCGAATCAGACTTGCTTGCAATTTTTGGAATGACCCTGGAAGATAGGATGTTTGGATTCAATATATGTGTGGGCGTTTCTGTACCTGCCCCAGCAGCAGCTGGATTGGTTGCATTGAGAATACCACCCATTCCATATGGATGCAACACCGATTGGAACGAATCTTTAGCTCTATTGATATTTGGAGGACGAGAGCTTGTTGAGTTAGGATTCAGCAAAGGATGCTGCGGTTTCGACTCCAGGTCACATGGTGCATCAGAAGTATCAAGCATCGTAATCCCTTCAGCTATTGTCGATAGTTTGTCGTCATACGTGTCATCGTCATCTTCTTCATCATAATCATCATCCTCGTCACCCCTTCGTTCATTATTCACATGTTCAAATCCATCTTCCTGTTTCAATACATCTTCGTCCTCATCCCCTTCGTTGTAGAATTCCGCGAAAGGATCACCAATATGTCGTATGGTGATTTCAGGAGGTATATCACCTAAACTGAATTCCACAACTTGTAAATTGGAAATATAGGATGGTAAAGTCAAGCCTTGAAGTTGTTCATGAAGAAACTCCTTTATCGAGTTGTTGATGGCAGCGTCGTCTTTTAACTTATCCCAATTGATATCGAAAGACATTTGCTCTGATGGTCAATGGTGAGATTTACCAAAAGAAATGGATTTAGAGCGCTACCGCGGACAAATTTGCAAGCCACCCCCCCCCACATTGAACCTAACAAAATCTGCTCTAATAAAGATATACGCTTTATATAATATCAGCAAGTGTTTGCTCCAATTGCCCCAAATCAAAATAGTCTGTGTTTTCTATTTTAGAAACCTCAACACATGCAACTCCCCGCGAATTCAACAACTCAACATCAACGTCGATTTTCAGGTCTGACATGTATATCAAGTGTGTCACCACTTTGTTCCACGGAAGTTGCTCCGAATTCATGTTTTGATTCCTCAAGGAGTACTCAGTGGACTCGACAATTACCTTGACGAAATCATATGCTGTCATACCAAATGTTTCTCTATCAAGACATCCATTCAAAAGCAAAATTTTGTTTTTGCATTTACCCGTGGTGATTGCCTTACCTACTCCCTTTAACACTAAGACAGGTGCAATACTTGTCATTAATGAACCAATGGAATAAATCAAAGTATCACTGTTTGCAATGGTCGAAGTAACCCTTCCGTTTGCTGTAGGGCATATTTCTTCCCCATATGGTGACACATAAAATATCCTTTTTATTGGAGACAACAAAGGCTCAATCGATTCCAGTTTATTGAAGTGCAATTGGGATTTTTTCAATTCTGGGTGGGTATATTGTGGGACATTTCCTGACTCTTCTTCGTCTGAATCTGAAAATGTCGATACGCTAGACTCTAAACTCACTCTCCTTTGTTGGTGCTGGTGCTTACTAATTTCGACTTCATTTATAGGCACTCCTGCATCGGTGAAATAATTTGTCCTCAATGCGTCATCAGATGGTGTTGGTGGTCGAGTTTTATGTATTGGAGGCGGGTACTCTTGAGATGTTGATGGATGTGATATTTGTGACTGTCCGGTTATAATCAATCCATTCTCCAACAATGCACTAATGTGATATGTAAAGTTAGTGTTTATACATGGCAAAACTTGAATGTTGGTGCTAATGTCGGTCAATTTGCAGAATAGTTCAATGGAGGAGTCCAATGACCCAATGAATAAACGCACACCTGTCAAAAACATATTCCCCACACTGGCCAATTCATACCTAAACTGTCGCTTTGTTGATTGGTGTATTCTTGATCTTTTCAACAACTCTACATGAAGATGAACGAAGAAACTCCGAAAGATTTCCTTTGTACTGGAACTTATAGGAGTCCATAACTCGTGTGTACCTTCCACGATTTCATTCCATTGATGCTTGGCTATATGAGGATCCAGCGATAATCTAAATGTAAGCAACTGTTTAATGTGTTCTTGATGAGAAGGAATCAACCGTGTCAACCTAGACCGAATGTCACCTATAGCCGGGCCACCTATGACGCGAATCAATTCCGATGTCGAGCCTCCGTTATCCGAAATTGGCAATATGTACGAAGTCTTGTTGCTTTTAGACAAATTGGAAAAGAGTGGTGTTAACTCATTAGTGGCTGTACCTCCGGATACTACTGTGATCTTTGGCATCGTGTATAAAAAGGAAGGGTCATCTGTGGTACTTGTTGACAAGGTGTAAAGAATAGAGTTAAGAAAAAACTCCGCGAAAGATTAAGCGCCGTACCTGAAACTGGATTGCAAATGGAGCTACCCAATCAGCCTGCCTAATACATCGCAGGGTCACAAGCTCGCCTAAAAGCATCCACTGTCTGGAGCATCTCAGCTTGTCTCACAGCGCTATCGACTAATTTGCCATTGTTTCTATGTAGCAGAGCGTTCCTTCTGTAGTATATTCAGAAATATCTTCCGGGTTCCATCCACTAAGGCGAGTTGATCTACATCCCAGAGGTCCTTAATTGTATTAGGCTCTCCTTCCCTGTCGTCGTGTGCGCTACTCCAGCTCTAACCTCGTCAGTCCTCCCGTTTGGTGCTTTCCTGGTCCAAATTTTACGCAGGAGCTATGAGAATTTTTAGGCTAATCGAATTTTTCTGTGCATTGCACTACCAACTGAAAATTTTTTTTCATCCCATCCTCATAGTAAACTCTAGTCCAAATAAAATTTTCACTTTTTTCAATTTAATCCCTTCCCTTTCCTTCTTTCCACAACAACAACGACATTATCTACATCCGCATTTCACAATGTCTGATCAAGAAGTTTTAGTTTTGAGAGGTACCTTAGAAGGCCACAACGGTTGGGTCACTTCATTGGCCACCACCCCAGTCCACCCAGATTTGTTATTGTCTGGTTCAAGAGACAAGACCTTGATTAAGTGGAAATTGACTGGTGGTGACGACAACCAATACGGTGTTCCACAAAAATCATTCAAAGGTCACTCTCACATTGTCCAAGATGTCACTATCAGTGCTGATGGTGCTTACGCTTTGTCTGCTTCATGGGATAAGACTTTAAGATTGTGGGATTTGGAATCAGGTAAAACCACCAGATTTGTTGGTCACAAGGGTGATGTCTTGTCTGTTTCAATTGCCAAGAACTCCAGACAAATTGTCTCTGCTTCAAGAGACAAGACCGTTAAGGTTTGGAACACCATTGGTGAATGTATGGCTACTTTGACCGGCCACAACGACTGGGTCTCAGCTGTCAGAATCTCACCATCTGGTAACAACTCATTGGTTATCTCAGCTTCATGGGACAAGACTGTTAAGGTATGTTTTTAACTCTTTTCACACGGGTTCAATTTCAAGTGATGATTATTCCATATTTGCTACTTCAGACGTTGCATTTTGCTTCGAATGAGACATATCTTTTATCACCAAGATCTCTGATTGGAATTGAATAAGGACTTTTTGGGAATCAATTTTTTTACTAACTTTTTACAATAGTCATGGGATTTGACCGACTACTCTACCAACGCTGACTTTATTGGTCACACTGGTTACATTTCATGCATCACTTTATCCCCAGATGGATCATTGTGTGCTTCTGCAGGTAAAGACGGTGTCATCATCTTGTGGGACTTGAACTCAAACAAGACCTTGTACACTTTGGACGCCAAGGCCGAAGTCCACGCTTTGGCTTTCTCTCCAAACAGATACTGGTTGGCTGCTGCCACTACCACTGGTATCAAGATTTTCAAATTGCAAGAAAGATCATTGTTGGATGAATTGAAACCAGAATTCGCCATCGGTGCTAACGCCAAGGACCCAGAAGCTATCTCATTGGCTTGGTCTGCTGACGGTCAAAACTTGTTTGCCGGTTACACTGACAACCTCATCAGAGTATGGCAAGTTATGACTCCATCTGCTTAAATTGGAGGTACATATTTTTACCATATAGAGAATTGAGAAAGAGGTATCTTTAATATATATACAACTGTGTTTTTGTGTGCTACTGTATAAGATAAATTTTACCACTGGCACTCCCACCTACGGCCCAATTTTGTGTAGGGTGCAAAGTACAGACTGCTGGTACAGCACCAATTTGATCGTTCAAGTGTGCCAATATGTTACCCTTTTGGTCGTAAACATCCATGCCACGATTCATATTGGCAATGATAAACTTTTGCATACCGTCCTGAGGGTTCTCTTGCCATCTTGATTTCAATATGGATACCCATCGTCCTGTTTGACAATTGTGTCTGATCTTATTCATTGGGTGAAGATTATTTGGTAATGTTATTTCGTCAGGGTTATTGTTTTTATTAGGTTTGAAATCGGGCATGTAGTCGGACCCCCAGTCGGTTATTTTTGGATTGTCATTGTAGTTGAATATACAAATTTGATCTTCGTAACCATTACAAACCAAATGGTTGTCTATGTTCCAATCGACGCAGGAAACCGATAAACGAGAACTATAATTTCCGTACATATGTGGACTCTTCTGCTCTTCAAACTCGGAATACTCCAGTGGTCCAATTTTTCTCAAATCCCATATTCTGAGTGTCCTGTCTAATGAGGCGGTGGCTATTTGGTAGGAATTGTTTGGGTTTATAGCAAAACCACCAATTTTCTTATCATGCAATCTAAGATAATTCATGCTTGCTTTTGGTTTAGTTCTGATATCATGTTTGCAAAATACGCCATCTAGTGTAGTCATATACATCAAGTTAGGATCCTCACGAACCAAGTTGATATCACTAACGCCTAAAGAATACCCGTCATTACTCAAATAGATAGTCTCAGTAGTTGTCAATTTGTTTAAGTCAAGTGATCTCACACTGCCATCATACGATGCTGAGTACAACTTTTGCAACTCATTAGATGGAGTGAGTATCTTGGAAATGTTTTTACCATGAGGGCGTAAGATAGTAGTCATTGGCTTATCGGATGATGCATCTGGGGCCCATATACCCAAGTTACCATTGGTATCTCCAGCTGCTATAACACGATCAGTAGTTGATGGATGAAACATCATTGCAGTAATTCTATAATGCGCCAACTTTACATCCAATGGGTCAAACTTCTGAAAAATACGCTTCGACTCAAACTCCTTCCTTTTCGCATCTACCGAAGTGTCACTGTTTGGTTCCTTTCTTTTGATCTCCTCGTAAAAATCACCTGCTGAAAATTTACCTCCAAGAGATTGAATCAATTGCAACGTTTCATTTTCTTGCGAAAGCACATCCTCTTTCACCTTTATATCAGTAGTGCCTTGTTCAACATTGTTTCTAACTTTATCTTCAAACAACATATCTCCACTTTTTCGATCTGTGATCAAATCAATCAAATGAAAGTCTCCAAAAAGTTTGGTTCGTTTCAAAGCTTCATACTCTCTTTTCCGACGTTCTTTTTCCTCCTCTTCTTCTCTAATTCTTGCTGCTTCTTCTGGGTTCTCGAGTTCTGATTGTATTCCAGCAAGACGTCGTGATCTTCTCGAAGGTTCAACCTCTCTTCTTTTAGTTTCATTTTTCGGCTTCACAACCTTTTTCTTCTTTACCGGTTGTGGCGAGCTTGATTTTTCAATATCGCGAGAAATACCACTGGAAAGAGCATCAAGGTCTAGCTTAGACAAAAGCTCCTTATTTCTCCGTATGTTCTCTTGTCTTTTCTTTTCCAAACTTGAGAGCGCCATTTTTGATACGGAGGGTGTGTTAGGGTGTGATGTAATTTTACTCCATCAATTGTGTTTTCAAAATGAATAAGACGCGTCCTTTGCAATGGGAGTACGCTACCAATAGAAATGCACATACCGAAAACAGAGGTACCAAAAACATTATAAACAACTGTTGCAGCTATATCTAGGATCTATTTGACAGCGTCAGCGTACAAATACAAGCTTCCACATACTACAATCGGTGACGTTTCATTTCCACCTTCCTTCAAATTTCGAAATACATCGCTGAGGTATGCGCCCTTTGATACAGTTTTGACTTGACAAAATGTTTTCGCAACATCAGTAATTTTCTCAACCAGTTCACATTTTATCCATGGCATCTGATCCGGTTGGTGGAACAACGTCGGTATCACAGTATCACCCCTTCGTACAATGTGCTTTAACAAGTTAGCCAAATTCTTTCCCCTAGTTATCCCCACTACAAAAGTGATCTTCTTGTTAGGGAACGTGGCTTTTATGTACTTGCCTAGTTCTACCGCTGCATCTTCATTATGTGCACCGTCAATCAAAACCTCTCTCAACCCAGAAATTTGCAAAGACTCTAGCCTCCCTGGCCAATAGGAGCTTTTGATTCCAGCAATAATTTGATCTCTTGAAAATGTGAAATACTTACGAAGCGACTCAAGTATTCTCAATGCAAGTGCGAGATTACCCAACTGATACTCACCCTTCAAGGGGCTGAATTGTATTACTTCTTTATCTTCCAAAGTTGGTTCAACAACCTCAACTTCACAATGAAGTGCTTTTGCTTTGTCATTTATCACGCCTAAAACTTCTTCACTATTCCGTCCGTCAGCAAAGCAAGGAATCCCGGTTTTTAAGATCCCCGCCTTCTCTTGTGCAATTTGTTCTATCGTATTCCCCAATAAACCCTCGTGATCCATTCCAATTTTGGTGATTCCAGTAGCAACAACTCCGCCTTCACCATTGAATGCCTCAAGTACATTCGTCGCATCTAACCGTCCTCCCACACCCACTTCGATCAACGCCAACTCAACTTTCTCTAATTCAAATATTTTGAATGCCGTCACTGTCAATATTTCAAACTCGGTACATCTTAGCTGTAGCTCCTTATCCACTTGCAAAACACTTTGGTTAATCACGTCGAATTTAGATTTCAGGTAAGTCTTGTTATTAATTGTTATACAGTCGTTCAATTCCACCATGTGTGGAGAGGTAAACTTCCCATTACATAGTCGATGCTGTGTCAATATAGATGAGATATAAGCTAAAGTAGATCCTTTTCCATTTGTACCAGCAACATGAATCGATTTGTACTTTAAGTGAGGGTTGTTGAAGTGTGACAATAGTCTCGTTACTCGTGAAAGCCCAAGGTCAATCGGCATAACTCTTTCAAAGGCTGAAGTAGGATACTGATAATAAAAGAAAATTTTAATACCTTTCGCGTTAACACTCTTTCTTACACTTCTAGTAGATATTAGAGCATGCCCACAGAAGAAAAACCAGACAACTACATTCAGAAAAGGCTAGATGCATTGTCAGATATTGATTTCAAGATAGTGTCCCTTCTTGAAAACTTTTCGTCGTTTTTCGAAACCTATTCCAACAAGGATAAAGACCAATTTATAAATGGATCTAAACAAATATTCGACACATTGGGTAAAGTAGCTATAGACCTACGGAAGGAAGTGAAGCATATGGATGACAACATTGGAGTGTATGATAAAAATAAAGATGGTATAATGATTCTCCCGATAAATGTTGATCAAAAAAACGGTGAATTAGGGAAGTTAAAGTTGAATTCAGAGTTGAAGGAATTGTCTGAGTTGCTAAACGATGGGAACAAAGAACGTCCGGTCTCAGTGGAACAGGTAGTCGGTGCCGATAGAGGAAATACAGAAGAAGCGGAGGAAGAAGTACCTAACGCCAATAAAGATACTATGATAGAGGATGGAATAGAAGATACAAGTCAAGACGTTAGCATGGCCGACTAATACTTCCTATATTTCTTCTAAATAACCTTGTTGGATCAATCTTTCGACGTCACTTTTCCTAACGTAAAACTGAGAGTCCTTAATCAAGTTGAATGAACCATACTCAGTTGTAACATCACCACCATCTTTTAAACACCTCACATCAATGAATATATCAGTTGGAGGTTGTAGATCACCCGTCAAGTCCAAATATTCACCAAATTTCAGCTTGTAATTTGTTATTAAATTTTGATAGTTTTTGTAGAAATCTTGTTCAAAGTGATTCAAATTGTTCATGTCCAATTGGGTAGTATAATTGGGGATCGTCTTCGATTGTGGAAGAAGTGCTTTACTATTTGGCAAAGAGGGGGCTCCAGTATTTGTTGCTGTGTCAGTCCCGGATGATGACGAAGAGGGCGCTGATTGAGTAATTGGCTCTGCAGGATCGATATTCAACCACGCAAATTCAATAAGCTTATCGCTTCGCAATTTTTCATAGGCTAATAAGCATCGCTTATTCCTTCGCATGGATAAATGTGTTACGAATGTTTGGCATTGATTAATCTTGTAGTCCTCCTCTTGCTGTGTAGAGTTGCCCTCTTCTTGAGCTTCCCTTATATTGTCCTCAATTGTTGACAAGTATTCTGCATCTCGATTCAAATCGTTAATTTCTTTAACGATGTCCTTAACCAAGTCAGCCTGATAGATTGGTACACTTGGCAAATTGGAGAATCTTTTAGCGTCAGCAACCAACTTATTGGCCAGATCCCCATACATTGTTTGTGTTGTTTCGTGTGCAAGTTGACTCAGGATATATTTGGATATCAGAATCATTTACACGCGTTCCATCCGCTACCATGTGGTTAGCGAATTCCACTAACTTTCGCAACCAATTCTAATACCACTATTAGCTGTCTATACCCACTTGAATGGCGCTGTACTCGGGGCCTCAAATTCAAACTCAACGCCCTCCTTGTTGTGAATGAAAAATTTTCCGACTCAGAGTTTTGTTACAAAGTAATTTTTGATTGCAAAAATCATACAAATTTGTGTGAAATCTAATGCAAACTAAAGGCCCTTCTCAGAGGTGATAACTTGATTGCTATGCCCCATCTCAATCACCATGTAGATTATTATTGTTGAGACTGATGTTGTGTTTAGCTTCTCATAGATTTTTCCAACAGACAATTTCACATGCATAATGCGCCACAAGTATCTGAATCCATTCGCTATGCACCAATACACAATAATTAACGTTGGGCTTTTGGTGACAAGACATTTTTAAAAAAAGAAGCCTACTTTACTGATTGAGTATATAGTCTCCACTATCTTGTGTACATGGAGTCTCAACCTAAATACAGTCAGACGTTGCCCTGTGAAAGGTATGTATGACCAATCCTACAAACAACACAAACTTAACCCTCCACTACTAATACTTCGAACTGCTCAGAAGGAAGATCCTTCTGGTGTCAGTTCAAAGAATGAGCCAGTGAATCAGTTTCTTCAACAGCCCAAAAAAATTGCTTGTCCCTCTTCAAGTTACGTTCGTTGAGTTCACACAAAGAAAAAAAAAAACACAATTGAATGAGAAAAATCCTGATAACCGACAATCAACAACCAAAAACCAATTTAAAGCTATTTTAGATCAAGAAAGGCTAGCTTGCATCAAAACTCCGACTAGCATACTCAAAGCACACACACCACTGCTGTATCTACCCGCTTTTAATACCAACTGAGTGAACATTTTAACCCTCTTCCCACGCCATACTTAGGGCCCTAGTTCAGACAACCACACAATTGAACTAAAAATGAGTGTTGTTGAAAACGACCCACTTGCAACTGGTGGTGAAACACCATCAGAGTCAAAATTTCCAACATCAAAGACTAAGCTCAATGATACTCGAGACAATGAAAATCCAATTGACGAATTTCATCCTGCGGCATATTGTTACATATCTAATCAAAAAATACATTTCACTCCTATAGACGATGAATCAGAGGATGAGGGTAATGGTAGACTAGCTGAAACTTTCCCAAAGATGCCATTGTTGAAGTACGATGCTGATTATTTGCCAGATAAACTTTACTTGAAGAATAAAAACTTTCTTTACTCGTTAAACAACCCATCAGGCTCAGATGTTGAAACAGACACCAACACAAGCCAGACAAATTCTAATGGGAAAACTTTAGCACCTTCAGCTGATACATCTGCCACAACTCAATCCCAACCGTCACCAACGTCAAGGTCACCATCACCATTACCCAATGCAGTGGCGGACGAAACGCCTCAAAAGACGTGTTTGTACTTTCCCAAATACGTCATAAATCTTGCCGAAAACCTCGAAACGGATTTTGCCCAATTGAGGCGTTTAATAGTTAGAGTCTTTCCACAATGGATAGATACCAAGAAGCTCGAAATCTCTCAGCTTACCGGTGGTATCACAAACATGCTTCTTTCATGTACCTACGACAACGACACGACAATATTAATCAGAGTTTATGGCCACGGGACCAATTTGATCATCGATAGACATAGAGAGTTTATTTCGCATTTGATATTAAACTCAATCAATTTAGCACCTCCTGTGTTTGCCCGGTTCAAAAATGGCCTTATATACGGGTTTCTTTCTGGGAGATCATTAAAGCCAGAAGAATTGAGCAACGAAGCTTTGTCCCCTCTTATTGCGCAACAGCTAGGCAATTGGCACAAGTCATTAAACTACAAGCTAATTGAAGAAGGTGTTGATAAAATAAGAACCTTGAGAATTGGAGCCAGACGAAACTCGGTAGGTAAAAAGAAAAACATCACTAAGAAAAAGCGATTCATTTCAAATGTATGGGAACTAATTGATGATTGGATTGAGATTGTCCCAATCAATCCTGAGTTGATAGCTTCATTTAAACAACATTTGAATGAGGATGTTAATGAGGCAAACTTGAAAGAAGTGGTCAAGAAGGAGTTTCACTGGTTGAAAGCCATTCTTGAACTGGTGAACTCACCAATAGTTTCTTGTCATTGCGATTTGCTCTCCGGTAATGTCATTGTTCCTGAAGATTTTGACTTTCAAGCGCGCCAAGGCACAGAAAATCCTCTACCGTCGTCAGTTGGGCAAAATCCTATCAAATTCATCGACTACGAGTACATGCTTCCAGCACCAAGAGCATTTGATATAGCCAACCATTTGGCAGAGTGGCAAGGGTTCAACTGCAATCGTGATGCAATTCCCGAACCTTCTATTTCCAACCCCGTCCTTGTGAAGTGGTGTGAAAGTTATCTAAACTCTACCAAATCCGACCCCAAAGAAATTGAAATTTTAATTAACGAAGTATCAATGTTTTATGGATTGCCAGGATTTTATTGGGGTATATGGGCCATGATCCAAAGTGAACTTTCAAACATTGAATTTGACTATGCCAAATACGGGAAGTTGAGGTTAGGAGAGTACTGGGACTGGAAGGCCAAGAATAGGAATCTAATTGAATCTGTGTCAGTATAAAAACAAGATAACTAGTAATAATGCAACAAAACATTTGATATATGTTATCGCTATCGAAATACATTATCTTCTCAAATCTACTATTGCTGAGTGTGATGTTCTCGACGCCACTAAAATACACCAACTATGACCCTTAGCTGCCTCTTTCACCAAGTTACTGTAAATGTTCATGGCAAAACTTTTTGGTAAATTGTTTGCACTAAAGAGAACTTTCCTTACCCACTCTTCTTGTTGGTGGATCGAAGTGATACTAATCATATCAATGACTTCATCTCTGACGTCAAATGTGAGTATGGGGCCTTGCGCCAATTTCTGTACTACTTGAGAGCCAATAGTCTTGGCATTGGTTTCAACCTCCCACTTTTCTCTCTTGTTGTTTTTTCTGCCTCGTGGAGCCTCGTTATTGACAACAATGACCTTTTGATCCAAATCAACCGAATCCAAGTGCTCGACTGAAATAGTATCACCATCAGATGGAATGGGACCCAGGGTGGTGGGATCCTCATCAATTTCTTCTTCACAAACACCAAGTTCACTTGTTAAAAAGTTCACTAGCTCCTCGTAACTGTCTAGGTCAACATCTCTGCCAGTGAGTACGTGTTTCACCTTGAGTGGCTTATAGTTTGATGACTTTCTTGATTTCCTCACAAGCTGTTGCCCCTGTCGTATCAAAACGATCCAAGATGCTCCAATTACCGCACCCTCATGCATTAATTCATCTTGTGATCTAGCTGACACGAGATCAGCACTGATATTCTTCAACCACAATTTACCCAAAATTTCATATCCACATAAATCAACAAATTCTTGTTGCGTGGAACTAACCAAAACGTCACAACGGCTTCCCTTCCATTTTGTAAAATCATTCTTTACAGATTTTCGAGATATGATGTTTCTCATCAACGCAAATAAAAACGAAGTGGTCAATGTAAACCCAACGCAATGTAACCTGTTTGGCTTGAATGTTTTAGATCCGGTGACAGATACATCAGTAAACGATTTTATCAAAGTGTCGAACCGCCCTCCTGTGATGATTCTATTGTATCTTTTTGATTTATCTCCTTTGAATACCGCCTGGAACATGATACCGTTGCGATAATACCTGTTATCATAGTTGTACAATGGATTAAACAAAATTTCGGACTTTCTTCCAAATTGATTGAGTATGCTCTGAACCTTGGATAGGTAAGCAAATGACTTTTCCACTTTTATCAACTGCGGCGAGTCAATCATCAATTTTTGCAACTTTTGTCTTGCTTCATACAAGGAACATGTAAAGTTGAAGTTCAGTAGAAGATCCTCTATGACGGTACGAGGTATTTGAAACTCCTCTCTTAAATACTTTTTAACATCATCAACAGATTTGTCTATCCGCAACTGAGACAAGACAGCAAAAACACCCCATTTTATTTGATCATCCACTTTTGTGTTCCCAAACACAAACGACACAACTGCATCAAGTACATCATAATGATTGATGAAGATGATTTTCTGAGCTGGTATTTGACCAAACATACACATTACCTCGTCAACCACCTTCAAACATTCTGCATCATTGGCAATGACCTCTCTATCTGACAGACTAGTAATGTTAAAATTCATTGTACTATACTTTTCAGGCATGCCAATTCCTCGCAAATTTGGCCGATAAACAAAATCATGTCGATAGAATTTGGGCACATTAATCTCATTTCGGCTGACAAACCGCGCAACCGGGACAACCAAGTCGTAGGGCAAGGTGATAACCGAGCCGCCTCTATCAAGAAATTCATAAACCATGTCCTTTGGCTGCGCTGGTATTCGAGGCAAAATAACGTTGATATTGATATTTTCAACAGCTCCATGCTTGTGGAAAAGACTCGTCAACTCGTCAATCAATTTGCTGAATAGTAAATAATCACTAGTTGAGCTGTTTATGGTTTCTCGGCCACCATCATATAGTAAATCCTTTGCCAACGAGTAGGGTTGATGAAATAAAGCTTCTCTCACCTGTTGTTGCCAAGGAGACGCAGGATCAGCTAGCGATTTCAAAGCTTCCTTTATCACCTGATCTTGGTGTTCAACCGGTAAACGACCACTTTGTAAGAGCTCTGATGCGCCAGGTCGTGCTTTTGGATCTGGGTCTAGAAGCTGATGGACAATTTGTTTTTCTTGATTTCCTTTCCAATTTTCAGGGTACTCACGCTGTCGTAATTTGTTGAGAGTGAGGGCACGTTCCATTCCTGTGGCTAACGGATAACACATTTCAAAGAATATCACGCCCAATGAAAACAAGTCCACTTTCTCATCATAATTTCCTGATGACACCTCTGGTGCAGTATAAAATACTGTTCCCACCACAGTCGATAAATCACCATTCTTAGACACTGCAGCATCGACCTTTTCTGAAATCTGTTCCGAAGTGGGTAGTGCAGACAAAAACTGTGAATTCTTTGCCAATCCAAAATCCCCAACCTTGATGTTGTTTGATTTATCAATAAACACATTCATCGGTTTCAAATCTCTATGAATAAATCCTTCGCGATGTATATATGACACTGCCTCTAATAATTGTCGAAATAGCCTCCAGTACTCATTTGGATTATTGGGAAGACCCTGTTCGATAAGGTTTAGTAATGTGTTGTTTTCACAAAACTCCATTTGGATGTACAAGATAGATTTTGGATACACTTTCTGAGTGTTTTGTTGATCAACATGCACCATTCGTCCTGAAACGTCCACACCGCCGGCATACGCCGAAAGGTCAGTGCTGTCGTGAGTAGAAGGGTCCTCATCAGTTGAATGAGCAAATTCAAAAACGTCCTCCGAAGTGTTGCTTTGTTGTGGCAAAGAATCATCATCAAATTCTATTCGAGGATCAAATGAGTTTGAAATGAAATCAATTTGAAAGGAGCTGGTGCGCGTTGCCAAAAGCGATGAAGATCTATTGGCATAACTTAAATCAGAAGCATCCTCACTTTCAGAACCGTCTTCACTGGACTCAGAGGTTTCCTCCGAAAGGGGAACAATTTTACGATCGTCAAGGTTTTCCACACTTTCCTCCAACTCTTCAACCCAAGTACCATAGTACCTCACAATATACTGATGATTCAATCGAGCTAATGATAACACTTCACTTAAAAGCGAGTCAAGCTTATTAGCCCTGTGCTTGATTTTTTTTATAGCATAGTAGGTACCCTCCATCCGATTCCTGGCCTTGACAACATCTCCAAACCCGCCTTTTCCCAATCTACCAATCTCTTCAAAATCTCTTTCATACCTACTATTGCCGCGCGACTCCAGACTGAGTGCTTGAGTAGCATTGTTATATAATTGAGCGCTAGGTGTATAGCTTGAAAACCTTGCCGGATGAATAGATACATCCTTTGATAACATCTTGCTCCTAGCGTTATTTGTCGCAGCGTAACCAATGCTCTCTTGTTTTTTCAAAACTGGTCCATCCCTTAAAAATCTGACAGCATTTAGCTCAAGTAATGTTGGTCTCTTGGGGTATTTTGGCTGCAACAATTTGGTCAACAAATCATAAACTTGGTCAGCGTACTCATCGCGGTCAAATCTCGCCTTCTCTAGAAACTTTTTGTTGAATTCGTCTGGATTCGAAAATTCCTTAATCAATGCATCTTTACCCACAACTAGTCGCAAAACCAACACTCCCAAATCCCACACATCTGATTTCTGGTTATAGACTCCCGTTTGTTTTACTTCAGGGGGAGCCCAAACATCCGGGTTCTTATTTTTGTCCTTGCGGAACTTGTCACTGCCTGTGTTCGGATGCGTTTCTAACATTCTCAAAAATTTGTATCCATATGAAGGATGTGCTAATTTCAAAATTTTTCCATTTTCATTTCCCCATGAGTTGATATTTGTCGCATCTGTGAACAAACTGCCTTGCCCAGTTCTATCTTGCTCGAAAAGAAAAACAGTAAATGGATTGATTTGTTTATGAACAAAACCAGAGTTGTGTAGCTGTTCTAAAACGGGAATCAAGTTCAATAGCCATATTCTGGCCAAAGGTAGACTCATATGTCCCTTTGATGGCATGATTTCAAACAATGGCTCAGAAACAAATGAAAACTCCGTCAACAAGCGAACTTTCCACCCGTTTTGTTTGTCAATTTGAAACCCGATCAACTTGAGCACGTGGGGGTTGTTCAAATTGACGCAGGATTGCAATTCTTTTTCCAACTCTTGAACTTCCTTCTTGCCTGTATCTTGCTGCCAATATTGGTTATTAAGATCAATTTCGGTCAAAAGGTAATTTAATTCTTGACCATGTTTATCAACTTCCGCCTTGATTTCTTCACTGACAAATGGCTTGACAATAAACTGTTTGCCTATGGAGCTAAAGAGACCCCTCTTGGTGTACCGAATGAATCCCTGAACAGCTCTAAATTTGAACCTCCGTTTACAATTTGGTAGAGAATCTTCCAACTCGTTATCGAATATGAAGTAATTATCTTTGTTACCAGGCACGGGAGCAACTTCTACTTCCTCTTCTTCCTCCTCAGCATCCTCGTCCAATTCAATTTTTATTTGCTGTATTTGCTCATTCAATTCCTTGCTTCGCTTCTGCGTTGCAGACTCTAGCTCCTTCTGCTCTTTTTCTTCTAGCTCCTCCAATGCTTTTCGCTCGTTTCGAAGTCTTTTCTCCCTCTCCTCTTCCAATGATAGCACCTTGGACGTAATCGCCTGAATATCATCTAGTATAAATTTCAGCTCAGATATTATAGCAAACGAAACTTCCTCGTGTTCGTACTCTTTAATAAGCTCTTCGGTCTTTTGTTTTATACGAGCAACGTGTGCTTTTAATAAGTTTTGAGGATTGAGAAATTTAACTTTGGGCGACGACAAGGGATACGTTGGAGTGAACTCTATATCCAAAGTGATTGAGACTGTTGGGTTATTTTCATTCTCTGAGGACGAGAGAAATATTTGGAAATGTGGATTGGGTTTCTTGTTCCATATCAATTCCTTTGGAGTTATATCCTTGAAAATATCACCGTATATCGAAGCAATGCTATTCAATTCATCCTGTTGTCTAGTTTCCAATTCCAGTGATATCGATACCTCTTTCATAGATCAATGTTTGTGTAAAGTGCGTTCTGTCCTTTATATGTAAGAGTAGTACGTGATATGAACCGTTTCCATTGTTCTTGTTTCGAAAAACCCACAAAAAAAAAACCACGCTCGTGAATCAAGCTTTCCTATCAAATGCCTTTAGTTGATCATATTGAAAATGGCCTGGATACTATTCGAATACTCTTGACTACAGACAATCATGTCGGGTGCTTCGAAAATGATCCCATAAGAGGCGATGACGGGTGGAAGACCTTTGATGAAATTACCCGGATAGCTAAAGAACAGGATGTGGATATGTTGGTACAAGGTGGTGATCTATTCCATATTAACAAACCTACAAAGAAGTCAATGTATCATGTTATGAAGTCATTGAGAACCAATTGCATGGGCGACAAAGCGTGTCAATTGGAGCTATTGAGTGATCCATCAACCACAATGTTCAATGGTGTTGACGAAGTGAATTATGAAGATCCCAATTTGAATATAGCCATACCAGTGTTTGCAATCAGTGGTAACCATGATGATGCAACTGGAGACGGGTTGCTCCTGGCCCTCGATGTGTTGGCAGTGTCAGGACTTGTCAACTATTTTGGTAAAGTTAAGGATTCTGAATCGATAACAGTGAAGCCTATATTATTTGAAAAGGGAGATACAAAATTAGCGCTATATGGGATGTCAAACGTAAGAGATGAGAGACTACACCGGCTCTTTAGAGATGGTAAAGTCAAATTTGAGAGACCGGGGGTTAATACGGACAAGTGGTTTAATTTCTTTGCCATTCATCAGAATCATGCCATGCACACTTTTAATTCATGTATACCCGAAAATTTTTTACCCCATTTCCTTGATTTTGTACTCTGGGGCCACGAACATGAGTGCGTGCCATACCCAGTACATAATCCGGAAACGTCTTTCGATGTTCTACAAGCAGGATCCTCAATTGCAACATCCCTATCGGAGGGAGAGGTGCCCGACAAAAAAGTGTTTATCATAAATATAAAGGGAAATGACTATTCGTTGGAGCCGATCGAGTTGAAAGCAGTAAGACCATTCGTGTTGAAAGAAATTGAACTTCTGAAGACAGATTTGGTTCCAGGGGCAGCATCAAAAGCAGATGTCATTGCATTTTTATCTAATGAAGTGGAGAACGCAATCGAGATTGCGAACAAATCATATTTGCAGGGTCACTCGGAGTTGACTGCATCCAACCCTGGGAAACAGGACAACATCACACCAAATATTCCGCTACCATTGATTCGACTTAGAGTTGAGTACAGTGGGGGCTTCGAAATTGAAAACGTTCGAAGATTTTCTAATCAGTTTGTCGGGAGGATTGCCAATGTGAATGATGTTGTTCAATTTTACAAAAAGAAATCTCCACAACAGCCAGAGATTTTAAGAAAGAAAACCAAATTTAGTGATGATATGGTGGATGAGAGCTTGGGTGAAAAAACCACCACCGAATTAGCTCTTCAAGATATTGTTAGTGATTTTTTGAAACAGACTCAATTGACGCTAATTCCAGAGGCTGGGTTGAACGAAGCTGTTAAAAAGTACGTGGACAATGACGACAAATACAGTCTAAATCAATATATCAATTCAGAGATCAAGAAGGAGACGAAGATGTTGCTCAGTGTTGACATAGACGATCAGGAGTTTCATGGTATAGAAGACGAAAAGCACTCGAGAACTGCCTTTAAGCAAATTCTCTTGCAGTTGAAAGAGGGAACGTTTGCGCAGTTAAATTTAAAAGCTGAAAATGCTGGCAAAAGTTCAAAAACAAAAGTTAAAGGTGGAGACAAGCCCCTAGCGAAAAGCAATGAAATTGTCTTGGACTCCAGTGATTCTGAAAATGAAGTACATGTCGCTCCCTTGTCGGGGTCATCACGTGGGCGTTCCGTGTCGCATCCTGATACTTACGCTGAGGACGAAAATGAAATACTTACGAGTGAGGAGGAATATGCGCCCCAACCAGTGAAAGCAAGAGCCACAGGAGGGGGAGGAGGCAGACGTAGAAAAGGAAGGGATAAGAAATAGGTAAAAAAAAAAAATCTCTGGCTTATGACAGCTTGGTGTCTATACAGATGTAGCCTCTTTTATCAACTCATCAACACTAAAATCAGCGCTTCCTTCATTAAACTCTTTCAATAACTTGGTCATTTGAGGGAATTTTCCACTGTAAAATCTTTGCAAATTAACAGCGAGCAATTGAGCTTCATCCATCGTCAAACCACCTTCCTTTTCGCTAACCCCATTCATCAATACCAAATCTTTATCTTGGCTAAATTCTTGATGGAATGTGAGTGTTGTATGTGGTCTTGCGAATTCCTTGTTTAGTTTGTACTCAGCCAAGGTGGTAAACATGCAATGAATTGTGTTTGGACCAGCAAATGCCCATTGCACAAACTCGAGCTCGTATCCATCATTGTGAGGCTTGGGTAATGGCAAAACAAAGTTTGGATACCTATAAGCATTTGCGTAGATGTCAGCAAATTGTCTGTTATCCAAAGATGCATGCAAAGCTCTTTCTTTTTCAAGAAATCTGTGCTTCCAAATCAACTTGATATCCTCAGTTGGCAAACCTCGTGCTTTGTCAACGTCTATGAAATCATTAAGCACTTTGAATGGAAGTTTTTCCCTTTTTTCGTCAATCTTGCGAATGTTGATAACACTGCCATTTTTACTCTTCTCATTTTGTTGTTTTTCCCACTCTAAAATTTGTTTCAATGGATCCTCGGCTCCAAGTTCAATCTTGGTCTTTTCAATTTTATCTTTGAACTTTTCCTTGAGCTCGTCCAAGTTGGTGATGCCAAGCTCTTTGGCCTTCTGTTCCAATTGTTTCTTGTACTTGCTCAAAACTTCGGCATTGATGGACTTTTCTTGCGAAAACTGGTCCGTAATGGACTTTGCTGATTCTTGTGCCGATTTCTTCAACTCATGAGCCTTTTCATTTGCTGTCTCTTTTGTTTTGTCATATTGTTCTTTGATGCCTTTGGCTGCTTTTTGTGCCTCATCTTTCAAGGATGAATTGAATCTGACTCCAATTACTCTCGAGATGTGCGATTGAGATCTAAGGGAAAACGTAGTTCTTTGAAGCATTCTGGATTGAAAAGTATATTGAAACCGAAACTTTGTTTAGAGCAAGTGGTGCAATTGATGTAGCGAAGCTCAATAGTTATATAGCAATGTCAATTATAAAACAGGGGATCTTCTTTCAAACGCAAAAGAATTCTACAGTGTTCTATTTATTGGGTCGCAATTTTTCTCTTCTTCCATTTTGCAATCAAAAAAACAAAAGAATGTAGAAACTAGAGAATATTCAAAAGATGGGTAGGCATTGTTATCCATTACTTTGATATATAACTTCTTATACAATTGCGTTACTCCTTTTTGTCTTTAATCACTTTATCATCTGGACTTTCGAGATCCAAAACTTTTTCCTGTTTAGGGGTGTCCTCCTCAGCAGTTTGCCCCGAGGAGTGAGCCAAGTTAGGGGGGATCTTTTCAAATTCCAACACTCTGTTGTCAATCTTTTCTCCTTGGCTTTCAATGTACTCCTTGAGATCAAATTTTTCATCTCTGATGAAACCCAAATGGTCAGCAATCAAATGTCTACTTTGACATTTAGGACATTGTATCAATACAGTACCATGCTCATAAGCTTGCTTTGACATGTTATGAGATGACCTTTCATCACATACGTTACATGTAAACTCGATCAATAATTCTCCCTTGCCATTGGAATCAGGTTGAGTAGCAGAACTGTAGTTGACTGCAAAAATCCTTGTGGGGAACGACTTGACATTTTGTGGAGTAATTCTTGACACGAAGAAAATTGAGCGTGCCGCTGGGACTTGTCTCTTGGGAATTCTCTTGGAACAATAACGGATTGATCTGGAAAGCATTGAGGGTAGACTTATTTGGTGGATGAGGTGTGTAAAAAAAATGTGTTGTAGCAATAGTAAAATCTTAGGGACTGAAAGAAAAAAAAGGATGAAGTACATATTTACTGGCGTCTGATTAAGCATGACTTTTTTATTGGCGCTACAATCTCATCTCCAACTCATCTCCTCGGCTCAAAAGCACAAGGTTGCATCGCCTTTTTAATGAACTGACTCGGGCAAATAATAACAGAAACAACACCTCATTATACAGTACCTTTCATGTCCTTTAACAAAATTCCACCCTCGATACGACGATTGATTAATCTTTATCAAAATGTCACACACCAACAAAATACAGCATTTACAGAGGAAGTGGAATCCTTTCTCCAAAACACATCTGAACCGAATCTACGGAACAAACGATGGGCAATCTTGGGTAAAAATGCCAGAAAGGGGACGGATTGGAAAATAGATCGAAATAGAGAACGAAGATTATATCAAGATCCCATACAGTTTGGCCCTAATGAGCTAAAACAAACAAAGTATTTATTCAAAGATCAATCACAGTTTAGGAAAAAAGATGGATTACTACCAAAATCACCGAATGCTAGAAAAAACTCTAGTGTTTATGGTGTAGATATTGAATCTGCAATTCAATCGTATTTCAATCCCCTTGTATCGATCCCAGTACACAAACTGCACCAGCAAATTTTCAAGTTTTACCTTCAGAGGTTAATGAATGCTCCAATAATAATCATACTCAAACAAAAGTGTGATTTATTTTCCACAGCATCACTAGATCAATGGGATCAACTGTATTTTGATTTGAGAAACAATATTAGGCAAGAGAATGAAAGAATCAAGGACATGGAATTACCTGTTTTAGAATTGAGCAAAGTCGCTCACCCAGATATACTTTCCCTAGCATTAAAGAGTGAAAATTATATGAAAAATCCAGGTGGAAAGTTTGAAAAATTGGTTCAACAACTACCATGGAATGATGTCAAGCTTGTCAATGATGATTTAGCAAACCAAATCGAAAAGGAACAACAAATAAAGGTGTCGAATGTATTAAATTTACTGGAGCTGGCCTATGATGACCCCTGCTTGACACAAATGTTGGATGAATTGATGCAAATGATTGAGAGAAGGGTTCAAGTGTCAACAATTTTAAAAGCATTACCTTACAATTTAACCTATAATAAGTTCTATATGCTCAACATACTAAATCTTGATGCTGATTTTACAACATTTGACTCGTTGTGGTCCAACGCCAACTTTGAAGTTATTGGAGCTAGACTAGCTCTAGGTAATGTCAAAATTAGATCCTTATTGCAAAGCCTTATTACAACTGAGGATCTCCAACACGCTTCGAGCTATGAAGATATTTTGAAATTGGCCAAGTTACATGACTCTGATGGCCTTGGACTAAATAGTGTCATGCAAACAATTGCTTCGACGGGGTTGACACATACAAATTTCAATTCCAAGAAGGATGCATTGTATCTAACTAAGGGAGATTAATTGAGTGGCCAGATGAGTAAATGTACATAAATTGCGTGTTGTAGGATATTACTTCTCTACATTGGTCCATCCACACAACCCTCCACAAATGACAACCGAAAAAAAAAAAAAATTCAATACTTTGATAACCACTATCACCACAAATCAAGCTGTCCACCTCTCCGCACATTTGGTCGAAAATGGTGCCCCAGTCAAAACTTCATCACTACACTAAGCTACTTGTAGCTCTACTATCAATATGTATAATCTATTCCTTATTTACTCGTCACAAGAGTGCCACACAAGATGACAAGTTGAACCATCCAGTGGACAAAGTCAAATATTTACAAGCGTCAAAAGAGAACAAGATAGCCAAGCTTGCCGGTTCCGACCATGATTCCCAACAACAATCGCATCTTGACACAAGAGAAATAGATCAAACATTTCTTCAACAAATGGATAAAAATGTCAAGCATTGTCCTGATTACGTTACTTATTCTCAACATCGTCATCCACCATTCTCGAAAGGTGTACAGAAATACCCATACATGAGACCAGCTCCAAAATGTCGAACATTTGTATCAAAAGCCGTCGAGTCAGTGATTGATGAGTTGAAACAAAGAATTGCTGATCCTGATTTAGCTAGATTGGTGGAGAATTGTTTACCCAATACGTTGGACACGACGGTGTTGTGGCACATGGTTAAAGATGAAGGGCATAAGAAAAACTTGATAAGAAAGCTGTTACTTCCGCAATCGTTCATTGTCACTGGAGATATTCATGCCGAATGGCTTAGAGATGCAGCAAGGCAATTATCAGTGTATCAACCATTGATCAAGCACGATGAAAAACTTAAACAATTAATTCTTGGGGCAATCAACACACAAGCTTACTATGTTAATAACTCCCCCTATTGTAATGCATTTCATCCTCCACCATCATCAAAAGTCAAACCAGGTAATACAGCATTTGATAATGTGTACCCGAGACCTGATTGGCGACAAGTTTTTGAATGTAAATATGAAATTGACTCCCTCGCGTCATTCTTGACCTTGACTAATGAATATTTTGAAAACTCAAGTGGTGATGTTTCATTCCTCAATGATCACTGGTTCCAAGCATATGAAAAGCTATTGATTGTGTTGAGAAGAGAGAGTGAACCATCATTTGATGAAGCATCGGGGCAGGCTCTACCATTTTACTATTCATTCCAAAGAAATACCAATATTGGATCAGAAACATTACCTCTAGGAGGTGTGGGAAACCCAGTTAACTTTGGCACGGGTTTAATTCGAAGCGCATTTAGACCCAGTGATGATGCTACAATTTTACAATTTTTTATTCCTGGTAATATACACATGTTGACGGAGTTGATCAAAACCAGAAAGAATTTCCTCAATGAAGATGTATTGACCAATCGGATGAGTGCCGAGATTGAAGTGTTTATCAAAAAGACTGATTATTTTATTAAAGCGTTGACTTCTGGTATTGAAAAATTTGGTATTGTTAACCACCCAACTTATGGCAAGGTCTACGCCTATGAAGTTGATGGATATGGCAGTGCTACATTCATGGACGATGCAAATATCCCATCACTATTATCCATCCCTGATTTAGGCCACATTCCTCGAGATGATCAAGTTTATCAAAACACGAGGAAAATGATCTTGACCAAAGAAGGTAATCCATATTACTTGAAAGGTTTCCATTTCGAAGGTATTGGCGGCCCACATATAGGTATTAAAAACGCTTGGCCAATGTCTTTGTTAATGAGGATACGAACCACTGATGTTGACGAGGAAATTGTCAATAGTTTACATATGATTATGAATACTACTGCTGGGTCTGGTCTCATGCACGAAAGTGTCAATGTTAATTCCAAAGATGGTGCTTCGTACACCAGATCTTGGTTTGCCTGGTGTAATTCCGAATTTGGAAAGACAATATTACACTTAGCGGAAAAGAAACCCCATTTGATATTCAAAGATGAATGGAAAAAAAAGCCTTTTAAAGTAGATGATGTATTTAGTGAATAAATCTTTTAGACAGATGTAGTTATTGCGATCTATTTATGTAACGAGCAATATTTTCTGCTGTTTGTGACGAGACAGGTTTCCCTCTAGACTCCATTGCTTGTTGATACCTTGCTTGTAAATCGGCATCTTTGGTAGGGTCCAATTCTGATTGACGATCTTCGGCAAACGTATATTCTCTTGATGGGTTACCGACTTCAGCCAAGCCACGAGCTTCTTCTTCCTCGTCGTCAGGCAATACTTCACCTTGCAACTCTTCATCTACTTCCTCATCATCATCATCGAAATCTGATAGAACCTCGCCATCTTCACTCTTTTTCTTATCCTTCATGTCCATGTCCTTCATCAATTTGTTCAACGATTTTGTCTGCCTCTTTCTCTCATCATCTTCTTTCTTTTTCAATATCCTTTCCCTTTCCGCCTTGTAAAACTCATTATATTCATCAACTTTATTGTCCACGGCATCCATAAACTCATCGAATCCTTGACCAGTGTAAGAACTTACTCCGACCACATCAAGATTAGAGTAAAATTCTTCCAACATCAACGACATTGAGTTGACCAAACTACTCATGTATCCACTAGATTGTTCTTGGTTTTCTTGTTGATCCTTTTGTACCGCCATTTGGAAACTTTCAAAATCACTCATCCATTCTTTGGCAAATTCACAACTTTGCACATCAGTCTTGTTGAAAACCACGATCATGGGGAGCTTAGTCTTGTACAATATAGAGCATGCATAAAGCATGTTGGACATGAATGTTGTAGGACTTGTTGTTCTTGGTGTATCAACAATATAAGCAATCACTGTAGGGTACGAGGATGCAAATGCTTCAGTTATAATAGACCCACTGGCACTCCATATAAAACATTCGATTTGACCTGGTGTGTCAATAATTACATCAGAAATTTTATCCTGCTTCTTATCAACCAATTTGATGACTTGATCAATCTTTGTGGAAAATAGGTTTAATGAAGTGACAATTGCACCATTTGGTCCTAAATTATACTCTTCCATCACTTTCTTATACTTTATTGAGTCTCTTATGTCGATGTTAGCACCAAATGGGACTTTAAGTACAGCCGGGTCCAAGTTGATGACATAGGGGATCTGTTTCCTTGAATGGATGTGTGAGTTCAATCTTTGCATGAATGTGGTTTTACCTGACCCAGCCATACCAATGCAAAATATCACTGGCTTTGGCTTGGCATTAGGTTGTGTTGGCTGAGCTTCTCCTACGGTGGACATGGTGTTGCTGGAAGAGTGGCGGAAATGGCGATGAAATAAAGAGATGGATCTTTTCTACAAGAGCGAAAGTTCTTTTGTCTTCTGTCGCGCAATATTTGCAGTCACAAGATTCCGAAGCAGTACACTGTTTAGAACGCTATTCACATTTCCTACAGTAAAAGCTAGCATCTACGAGCCATATTTCTCAATAAATCTTTCAATAATCCCATCATAGAACGATTCATGATCCAAGATTTGAATATTTTCCGCCTCAGCAGCAAACACTTTATCAGCCTTGGGTCCACCTGGCCCCCCAATGTTTGGCATTGGACCATGTTGTTGCTGTGACGCTTGTTTCATTATTTCATCAGCTTCAGATGATCCCATGAGAATGGAATATATTGGCCGTAATCCAAACAAATTGACAAAATACCATGAAATGGATGATACATAACGTACATTTAAGTTAGGAGTCATGATTCCATTCTGCAACATGCTTTTGAAACCATCAGTTAATGGGAATGGGAGTTTCATAATGACAAATCCAGCGAAAAAGTAATTGACCCATCCCATGATCAATGTTTGCGGGATATAGTTGAGCAAATTACCCTTTGCCATTTGCATAATAGCTTCGTTGGAGTTTGGGTCAAATGGATTGACTGGTTCTTCCTTTTTCGGGTCTTCTGCATAAAATTCATTCGTAGATAACGTTTCAATAAAGTATGCTTTGAATTGTTCAAACTCCTCATTGGTTAAAACATGGTTGTTTTCTCTAAAAGCTCGTGCTTGTAAAAGAAATTGTCTAGAAAGAGGTGAAGTTAGTATGCTTGGTGAATTGAGTCGATTAGATTAACATACGCTTCTCTCACTTTCTTGTATGGTTCAAGTTTAGGTTGTGGTTGCATCAAGTAGGTAATGCTAGATCGAAGTAAACCAACTAAAACCATTGCAAGTGAAATGGGTAATAATACCCAGTATTTGAGTTGAGGATCTAGAAGTAAATCTGGAACTGTCATGACCAATGGATTGCTCTTCAGTGATGAGGGTTGAAGTGTACTGGAGTTTATAGAGTCAAATCTGTCGACAACAATACAAAAAATTTTGGATTTTTTTATCATTGTCGTAAACTGAGGTCCATGACTTATATTTGCGACACGGCAATGGCTTAGACCTCGATGCGACTTCTTTACATTGATTCAAGAGAAGGGTATCGCAAGTGGTAGATGAAAATAGCATAGCCTTACCTTATTTCGGACAGAGCTTTGCCCCCTCACTTGATTGACTGACCTTTAGTGCTACTATAGGGCGGCAACATACGCATTCTAGAAAAAAACAAATGACAATCGTAAAATAGAGGAATACTCCGTATTTAGAAAATAATTGTACCGCCGTGCATTTACAGAAAGATCAGCATACTTATATGCTTCTATTTATAAAAAGTCTTCAAATAGTCCTCACATCTTCCGCTTTCCTGCCCAGAAACTACTCTGTTCATCATCACAGGTATGATATCCACTTATACAACTACTTTGATTTCTTGGCTCATCACATTAATCTATTTCGCACCCAGTGCAGTTGCAAAATGGACTGCCAAAGTAGGCGACTCATGGGATTGCGTCTTGGACAACCCACCACGAAAGATCAACCCCGAAACCAAAATTTACGATATTGATTTATTTGACAGCTCTAAAAAACTCATCAAAACACTCCATTCGCAAGACAAGATTGTCATTTGTTACTTTTCCGCTGGCACTTT
>OGTC01000064.1_pt1 | contig 81650 bp, 87 predicted proteins | sample 1574531 | NCBI WGS metagenome assembly OGTC01 (sample SAMN03295859, study PRJEB24534) | human gut metagenome | isolation source: fecal sample 2 from infant 9 | host: Homo sapiens | place: USA: Pittsburgh, PA | collected 2014-07 | reverse complement strand
GAACAGAAGACGTGAAAACGTTACTAACCATGATGAAAAACACATTGAATAAGTAAAGGGCCAATCTTTAGTTGACTTTCTTCGCCAGATTTGCTACTCTCAAGTGGAGAATAAATAAAAACCAACAAATGAATGTGGGGTATTTTGGTGAGTGTCGTAGGTATCTAATTGATAAGTTGAATAACCAGTGAACCAAGCAAGGTTTATTTGGTGTGCTTAGAAAGTGATACCTGTCAGTCATCTCATTTACTAAATACCTCCTTTAGAAGAGGTTTCTTTAGTAACCTTTATCCAATGATAAAGAGGACAGCGGTAGAACGCTGTCCTCTTTTTTCTATAGAAACTGGTTTTTATTTAAAGGCGCCAGGTATTCTTTTCGTGATAGAAAGGAAGAAAAAACAAATGAATCATGAAACCATTCAAAAATTACAATTTACAACAATTCTTAAAGAAGTTCAAACACGTGCGATTGGCGAGTATAGTAAAGAACGATTGGCGAAAATGGTCCCTGCAACACGTTTAGAAACAGTGCAGTCCCGCTTAACGGAAACAACCGAGGCCCGCTTGATTATTGATAGCGGACAACACGTCCCTTTCATGGGCTTGAGCCAAATTACCCGCTTGCTTCAGCAAGTGAAAAAAGGCTTAATCCTTACACCAAACGAATTGATTGAGGTCGCTGACTTTTTAAGAAGTAGTCAGCGAATCCAGAAGTTTTTTGAAAAAAATCAATACCAAACACCACGCCTATTTAGTTACAGTCAGCACTTAGCTGATTTCAGAGCAATTGAAGAACAAATTTACACGAAAATCCATAATCAAAAAGTTGCCACCGATGCTTCTCGACAACTTCGGAAAATCCGGCGTCAAATCAATGAATGCCAACAAGAAATTGAAACAAAAGTCACCAAATTTTTACGTAATAAAAATAATCAACTGTATATTCAAGAAAATATGATGGTGAAAAAAGGGGAACATTACACGGTACCAATCAAAGCTAGCTATAAAAATAAGGTTTCAGGCACAATCATTGAGCAATCCAATAAAGGACAAACGGTCTTTATTGAACCTGTAGCAATTAGTAAATTAAATGAACAATTGACACTCTTAAAAGCGGAAGAAACAGCGGAAGAATATCAAATTTTGGCGGAACTAACTGGGTTAATTAATGAGCAAGAACGACTTGTCGATCAAGCCGTCGATACAATGACCACCTTAGATATTATTTTTGCACGAGGAAAGTATAGTCGCGAAATTGGTGGGATTACGCCAAAAGTAAACAAAGAAGAACGCTTGCGCATTGTTCAAGGAAAACACCCTCTTTTATTAGAACACGCAGTACCATTGACGTTTTCTTTAGGAGCAGAGTATCGAGGACTTGTCATTACAGGTGCCAATGCTGGTGGTAAAACGGTTGTCTTGAAAACAGTTGGCTTATTGACTGTCATGACACAATTTGGGTTGCAAATTCCAGCACAAGCGGGCACAGAGATTCCAGTATTAGATGAAATTTTTGTCGATATTGGTGATCAGCAAAATCTGGAAAATGCGTTAAGCACTTTTTCTGGGCACATGAAAAATATTGCGGAAATGTTGCGTAACGTTAAGCGACACACGCTTGTTTTATTAGATGAAATTGGCAGTGGCACCGAGCCGAACGAAGGAGCTGGCTTAGCGATTGCGATCATGGAAACGATGTATCAAAAAGGAGCCTTGGTAGTTGCAACGACCCATTATGGTGAAATTAAACGTTTTGCCCAAGAGCATGACGATTTTGTGCCCGCCGCAATGGCCTTCGATCGTGAAACATTAACGCCCAAATATCAATTGAAAATTGGTGAAGTTGGCGATAGTCAGGCTCTTTGGATTGCACGTAAAATGAAGATGGAGCCACAGCTCATTGAAAAGGCGGCTCATTATATTCAGCGGAAAGAATACCCTACTAATCGAAGTCTATTTAAACCCCTGAAAGCAAAAGAAACGACCTTTGCCACGTTTGTAGAAGAAACAGACCGTTATCAAAAAGGTGATCGTGTCCTATTGACAGAAACACAACAAATTGGGTTGGTTTTTACAGATGAGGGTGAACAAGAAATCCAAGTATTTGTGAATGATAAAATTGAAAATGTACCACGAAGACGGTTGAAATTACAAGCGAAAGCACAAGATCTATATCCGCAAGACTATGATTTAGAAAGTTTATTTACAGATTTCCATGAACGAAAGAAACTCAAAGATATTGAACGCGGCTCAAAAAAAGCGCAGAAACAATTACGCAAAGAGGCCGAAAAAAGAGCAGCAAGACGCGAAAAATAAGGAACTTAACAGAAGCAATACAACAACTTAACACTTTGTTTACTTGTTATTTATCAGAAATCAACTAAGACTTGTTATAGTCAATGTATGGGTAGATATAAAGGAGGAAACAAGGAAATGAAGAAAAGAGCTTTGCTAGGGGTTACCTTATTAACATTCACAACATTAGCGGGTTGTACAAATTTATCTGAACAAAAAAGCGGCGAAAAACAAACAGAGGTTGCTGAAGCGAAGGCAACTGAATCTGAAAAAGCACCAGTAAAAAATGTTATTTTTATGATTGGAGATGGCATGGGGAATCCGTATACAACGGGCTATCGCTATTTCAAAGCCAATCACTCAGACAAGCGTGTTCCCCAAACAGCTTTTGATACCTATTTGGTCGGACAGCAAGCCACTTATCCAGAAGATGAAGAAGAGAATGTCACCGATTCAGCTTCCGCAGCGACAGCGATGGCTGCCGGAGTAAAAACCTATAATAATGCTATAGCACTCGATAATGACAAGTCCAAAACAGAAACAGTGCTGGAACGTGCGAAAAAAGTGGGGAAATCAACGGGTCTTGTAGCAACATCTGAAATAACACATGCAACCCCTGCTGCATATGGCGCACATAATGTTTCACGCAAAAATATGGCAGAAATCGCCGATGACTATTTTGATGATCAAATCGACGGACAACACAAAGTCGATGTGTTACTTGGCGGCGGCTCCGAATTATTTGCCCGGAAAGATCGTGATTTAGTCAAAGAATTTTCCCAAGCGGGTTATGGTCATGTCACAGACAAAAAGTCGTTAAATGAGAACCAAGACGACAAAATTTTAGGCTTGTTTGCACCAGGCGGGCTACCTAAAATGATTGACCGAACGGAAGAAGTCCCTTCATTAGCTGATATGACAGAAGCGGCTCTTCAACGGTTAGATAAAAATGAAAAAGGTTTCTTTTTAATGGTTGAAGGTAGTCAAATTGATTGGGCCGGGCATAGCAATGATATTGTTGGCGCGATGAGCGAAATGCAAGACTTCGAAGCGGCGTTTGAAAAGGCCATCGATTTTGCCAAAAAAGATGGTGAAACATTGGTGGTTACAACTGCAGATCATTCAACAGGTGGCTTGTCTTTAGGCAAAGGAGATCAATACAACTGGTTGACGGAGCCTTTACATGCGGCAAAACGCACGCCTGATTTCATGGCAGAAGAAATTATTAAAAATGGTAATGTGGAAAAAACAGTGACTGAGTATATTGATTTTCAATTAAGTGAGGCTGAATTGAAAGCAGTGAAAACAGCGGCGGAGTCAAAAGATGTTGAAAAAATCGCTCAGGCATTAAGAAAGATTTTTGATGAACGTTCGAATACTGGTTGGACTACTGGCGGACACACAGGAGAAGATGTAAATGTCTATGCTTATGGCCCACAAGCAGAAGCTTTTTCAGGACAAATTGATAATACAGACCAAGCGAAGATTATTTTTGGCTTAGTAGATGGCACCGGGCAAAAAGCTGAGATTAAAGATAAAGGTATTGGTAAATAACAAAATGAAGAAAAAGCAGAACGTATAGAAGTTCTGCTTTTTCTTCATTGAAGGCATAAAAATTTTATCTCTGTTATAATGAAGGTAACCAGATAAAAGTGAGGTCAAATAATGAAAAAAATGCATGTTGAAAGTGAATTTGCACCGTTGCGTTCAGTTGTTTTAGCACAATCGCAATTTTGTTTACCAGATAAATTTGATGAAGCGGATACGACTTTTTTAACAGAGGAAAATGCCCGTTTAACACAGAATAATGAAGGGCGTGATTTAGCAGACTTTGCACCAGAACAACAAGTGCGTTGAGAAAAAGAAAAAGAAGTCATGCAAGGAGTATTAGAATCTTATGGCGTAGAAGTATTTCGTCCACGTTTATTGACAACCTATGAAAAAGAACATGGCAAGGAATTGGGCGTAGGATATAGTAACTTCTTTTCACGAGACCCTTTTTTTACAATTGGCAATCTCTTAATAGAAGGAAACTTAAGATTTCAACACCGTCGACAAGAAATTTTACCAATTCGTCCGATTATTCAGCAGTGGACACAAGAAGCAGAAGGCTATTATTTTGCTGCGCCACAACCTGACATTTCTGAAGGGGCTTTAAGTGAAGCAGGTCCCTTTATTGAAGGCGGCGATGTTTTAGTTCTAGGAACAACAATTTTTGTGGGCTACTCTGGCTTGGCAAGTAACCTAGCAGGGATTCAGTGGTTAGCCAATATGATTGGTCATTTTGGTTATGAAGTGGTGCCGGTTCGGTTACATCCGCATATTCTCCACTTAGATTGTGCGTTAAGCTTGTTGAGAGAAGGCTTGATGATTGTTTGTGAAGAGGCCTTTTTGGATGGACTTCCTGCGCAATTAGCAAACTGGGAAAAAATTCACGTTACTTTGCAAGAAGCAGCGTATTTAGTGACAAATGGTCTGCCGCTTAACGAAGAAACGTATATAACGGACCAATCGTTTACAACTTTAATTCCTCAAATAGAAGCAAAAGGTATCAAAGTTGAGGCAATTGATTACCATGTTTCTAGAATGTTAGGTGGTTCCTTCCGCTGTACAACGCAAGCTTTGATTAGAGAATAGTCAGCGAGTGATTATCAATTTTCGTAAGAAAAAATGTACGTTTTGTCTATGAAAACGATATAATTTTAGTTTTCACTATTTTTTTTAAAAATATTGAGGAAATTTCGATTTAATAAATGCGAGAAAACGTCAAAATGTTAGTGTTTGTTACTAATGTTTTGACGTTTTCTCGCTGTTTTTTTATAAAATTACTACTTTATATGTGAAAAAAAACAATATATTTTTTGAAAATTACGTTTTCAAAGACACAAAAAGTCGTTGGAACCTTGCTGTTATAGTAAATTCATTTTTTTTGCATGAGGTGTTTAAAATTTGAAATCACAAGCAGTCTTTTTTTCGCTATACTTAGTTTACGTTCTACTGAGATAGAAAAGTTTTTCACTTTTTTATTCATTAATTAACCAAGATATAAAGGAGAGAGTAAAATGAAGAAAAAAACATTGGTAACTTTATTTGCAGGAACGGCAATTTTAGGGGCAAGCATCGCTCCTGCAGCAGCACATGCAACAACGACTGGTACAACACCAGCAAACGTAGAAATGACGAGTGGTTCATTACCAGGTGGTAATGGTGATGGAGAAGATGGAAGTACCCAAGAACCAGAACCAGGTACGAATACTAACTTTGATTTGTTATATGTTCCAACAGAATTCAAATTTGCTTCGACAGAAGTTAGTTCTGATTTATCAGCGATTTCATTAGATGCAAATGGTACACAAACAAAACGTTATGCGGTCGGGGATGTTCGTGGAACACAAGCGGGTTGGTCAGTTACTGCAGGCGTTGCTGAAATGAAAAATGGTACTGCTACTTTAGAAGGTTCAATTACCTTTGCGCAAACAGGAGCAGTAGCTAAATACGATGAAACAGCAAAAACATACTCACGTGATGTGGCTGCCTTTGCAGCAGATCCAGGAAGTCCTGAATTTGCTGGAACAACTATTCCAGTAGGTGGAGCAGCTGTATCAATTGCTACAGCAGCAGTTGGTAAAGGTCAAGGTACATGGGATTCTGAATTATCAAATGTAAAATTAAACATTACAACACCTAGTTCACAAATTACAAATGGTGCGTATACAGGTAACGTAACTTGGACATTAGTGGCTGCGCCATAAAAAGTTACTAACGAGAATACTGCATTACTAGAAAAGGAGCTGCGCAGTGGTGCACGGCTCCTTTTCGATACATAGGAGGAACAAATAATGAAGACAATGCGCTGGCTAATCGTCACAGTTTTTATTTGTGTGATGGCATTAAGCATCCCTTCTGCTGTACAAGCAGAAGAAGCGGATGACAACATGAATACAAAATTTACAGTTAAACCCAATATTCCTGAGAATCAAGCGAAAAATACGCAATCCTACTACGATCTCATTGTAAAACCAGGACAGAAACAAGAAGTCGAATTATCATTAATTAATAAAACAGATGAAGAATTGACGATTGATTTAAATTTGGCGAATGCTGTGACGAATGACAATGGTTTAATTGTGTACAATGATTTCGAGAAAAAACCAGATTCAAGTTTAAAAGTACCCTTGACAACATTAATTAAATTACCTGAGGAACATGTAAAAGTTCCCGCTAAGAAAACCGTAACAGCCAAAATGACTGTCGAAATTCCAGCGAATGGTTTCCAAGGATTAGTTTTGGGTGGTGTTTATGCTTCGCTTGCAGAAGATGAAAAGGAAGAAAAAGGAAAATCAACGGGTTTAACCAGTCGATATGGATTTAATGTAGCAATTGCTTTACGAATGTCAGAAGATACACCGATGTATCTAGCAGAGACTCTTCAATTAGTTAAATTAGTTCCGACCATTGCTTTAGGAAATAAATCGGTCCAAGCGGTTATTCAGAATCCGACATCCGCTATTTTTCCTGAAGTACGTTTAGAAGGAAAAGTAACGAAAAAAGGCGAAACGAAAGAATATGCCAAACGGATTTTACCAAGTGTTCGTTTTGCGCCAAATTCGACGATGAACTTCCATTTAGATTTCGGGAAAGAAGATGTTCGTCCAGGAACCTATATTTTTGAAGGAAAAGCGGTCTTGAAAGAAGATGAACAACAAGTGTGGCCGTTTAAGCAAGAATTTACCATCAGTAGTCAAGAAGCCAAAAAATTAAATAAAGAAGCAGTAGTGAAATTGGTCCTACCGACTTGGTGGAATCAAGCTTTTTATGGCTTGTTAGCTGCAACAATTGTGAGTCTAATTCTAGCTATTTGGCGTTTTACGCAACAGAAAGCAACACTGAAACAACAAGCCTATTTACAACAAGAAAAACAGGCAGCCTTGAAAAATAGACAAGGAGCACGCTATGATGACAATGAAAAGTAAAGGGTCACTTCTGGTGACGTTGGGAATACTTTTAACCGTTGGCATTGCGAGTCTAATTGTTTCTTCTGAAAGTTTTGCAGAAGAAGTAGGGCAAACGAATATCGGTGTAACGTTCTATGGAGGGAAAGAGCCACTAAAAACGGAAGGTGTCATTAAGCCAATAGAGCAACCAGTCACTGATAAAGATAAAAAAACGTCACAACAACAAGACAAAGTGAGCAGAAAAACCACTGCTAAAACGAATCCGACTAATGCACAGACGTCATTACCAAGGACAGGTGAACGAAATAGCACGTGGCTTTACAGCCTTGGTATTGCCTGTTTACTCGTAGTACTAACAAGTTTCTATTATTTGAATAAAAAAAGGAAAAAGGAAAAATAATGTGCTGTTTTTATAAATAGAGTTAATGTAGAAGGAGGAATATAGATGGAGATTACGATGTGGATTTGGATTTGTGCTGGCTTGGCCGTCCTTTGTTTTGCTTTATTTTTACTGTTCTTAGTAAATAGCATGAATTTTGTACATCTGGCAAAGCCTAAGCAGTCTTTAGTAAAACAATCAATGTTTAGTTGGCTGCTTCTGGTGATGTGTGGTGGCTGGGTGGCGGTGGCTATTTTGCTGAATATCGCATTACAAACACAATTAACATAAAGAAAACCCGTTGTAAGTTTTTAAGAAACTTGCAACGGGTTTTTGTTAACTTTAAAATAAAGAACGGTACAATTTATCAAAAAAGTACAGTAGACATTTGTACCCAACTTAGATAGAAAATAAAGCGCTATCATTATATGATGATTACAGGAGGAGGACACAGCTGTGAATTATAAAATAAGTTATCTCCTTGACGAGTATGCAGGGCAAAAAATTGCGCTCTCTTTGGCTCAACAAATAACCGATCTTTCGCAACGAGAATTAGTGACACAACTTTCGACAATAGGCGGAGAAGTTCAACAGAATACCGTCAGCATTCCAAACCTTTCCGCAAATGAATGGGGAAAACAACTTTTTCAACAACGTCAAGTGATCTATAGCGAAACAGAAAGACAAGCACTTATTTTTTTGCTCACTTATTCAGAAATCGAAGAACTATCGGTGTATCATTATCAAAATTTTTTAGACGTTTCGAAAGGCACTATTTTAGCGGATATCAAAAAAGTACGACACCAACTAGCAACTGAAAACATTGCTTTATCCTACGAACGAAAACGAGGGTTTTACCTAGAAGGAGATGAATTTCGGATTCGTCGTTTCGGGAAAAATTGGCTTGCCCGCCTCTTACAACAAAAGTCGGGCACCTTCGCTTTATTTTGCTGGCTCAGTCAGCATCAAATGAGCCAATACGCAAAAATGCGTGACGGCATTCAATTAGCCGTCCAGGAAGCGCAGCTTCAACTGGTACCCAACAGATTGGATGAAATTAGTTACTTTCTTGCTTTTTCTCAAAAAAGATTAGGCAAATATAAAACAGTCGTCTGGCCTGAGAACCAGTTAATTCAGTCCTTACGCGCTTATCCCGTCAGTCGTCGTATTTTAAGTGATTTAGTTGGGCCAGTGGCGAATGTAGAAACTGAGAGTCTTTTTTTCACGATTTGTTTAATGACAGCCTTGCAAGGAGAATTGCGAGATACGAAGTTAGAGTTTTTATTAGATATTTCTGGTGAAATTATTCGGAAAATGGAATTATTGGCCGTCGTTCAATTTGAGCAGCCTCGTGAATTGCTCATGAATGTGTATTATCATCTGGTTCCTGCCTATTTTCGGATTAACTATGGCTTTTACTTGCCGAATGTTTTAATCAAGGATATTCGACAATCGTATCGGTCGCTTTATCATCTTTGTGAACAAGCGTTAGCTCCTTTAGAAAAATTAACGAAACGGTCAATCCCGTCAGAGGAAATCGGTTTTTTTACCATATTATTTGGTGGAGAAATTTTCGGCCAAAAAAATGAGCAACGGCAAGAAAAGCTAAAAGCGCTAATTGTTTGTCCCAGTGGCATCAGTTCTTCGTTGATTTTGCAATCGGAATTGCGTCGGCTATTTCCAATGATTGAATTTAAAGAAACGAATGCGGTGAGGGAAATAGAGAATGTATCTGAAAAAAGCTATGACATCATTTTCTCAACGGTCCCTATTGAAACAGCCAAAAAGGTTTATCTTACCAAGCCCATTATGAGCTCTTTGGAGAAAAATCAATTGATGCACCAAGTTCAATCAGATTGGCTATTGCCAGGTATTTCCATGCCAGATGTTAAAGATATTTTAGATGCCTTAAAACCTTACATTTCCTTAAAAAAAGGAGTCACAGAAGCGCAGTTATATCGTGTCTTGCATCGTAAAATGAACAAAATTTTAGAAAAAGAGGAGGATCTGCGTCCAATGTTATCAGAATTATTAACAACAGAAACAGTCCAAGTCCTGCCTGAAGTTGCAGACTGGCGAGCGGGAATTACAGAAGCTGCCAAGCCGTTATTAAAAAATGGCAGTATTACGGAAAAGTACATTGATGCGATGATTCAAAAAGTCGAATCGTTTGGGCCATTTATCCATATCTGTCCAGACGTAGCATTGCCTCATGCGCGACCAGAAGATGGCGTTAATCAGTTAGGCATGTCATTACTAAAAATCCAAAAAAGTGTCGATTTATTAGAAGATCCTAAGCATGAAATTCACCTTTTTATTTGTTTAGCTGCTTCAGATAACGAAACACATTTACGGGCCTTATCTAGTCTGACAAAAATTCTATCAAAAAAAGAATCATTACATCGCTTAGTGGCGGCTGAAACCGTCCCAGAAATACTATCAATTATCCAAGAAGGAGAGAAATAAGATGAAGATTTTTACAGTTTGTCAAAGTGGTTTAGGAACAAGTTTTATGGTGCAAATGAATATCCAACAAATTTTAGAGGAAGTCGGTGTTGATACAGATAATTTTCAAATTGATCACACAGATGTCGGGAGTGCCAGTGGCGATATGGCTGATTACTTCTTTGTCGAAAAAACATTGCAAGATGCTTTAGGGTCAATTCCTGATGAAAAAATCATTCCTTTAAATGCGATTATTGATTACGATGAAACGAAGGAGAAAGTCTTGAAAGTTTTAGATGACAATGGCATTGCACATCAATAAGAAGGAGGAAAAACATGGAAACTTTATTGAATTTATTTGTTTCAATTGTTAGCCAGCCAGCGATTCTGGTTTCATTAATTGCTTTGTTGGGATTAGTTTTACAGAAAAAGAAATTTTCTGATGTTGTTCAAGGAACGTTGAAAACATTCGTCGGCTTTTTAGTTTTAATTGGTGGCGCAGGGCTATTAGCGAACTCGTTAACGCCCTTTGCGGAGATGTTCCAAACCGCGTTAAATACACAAGGCGTGGTGCCTAGTAATGAAGCAGTTGTAGCGATTGCCTTGCAACAATATGGGACACCAACTGCTCTGATTATGTTGGTGGGCATGGTTGTTAATATTCTGTTGGCGCGTTTTACACGTTTTAAATATATCTTTTTGACAGGTCAAGCGATGATGTACGTTTCGTGTTTGACAGCCGTTATTTTAGTGGGGGCCGGTTTTAGCGTTAGTTTGCCAATGATTCTTTTAGGTGGTTTATTTGAAGGAACTTTATTAACAGTGACACCTGCTCTTTGTCAGCCCTTTATGAAACAAATTACTGGAAATGATAAAGTAGCAATGGGGCATACAGGGAATATTGGTTATGCGGCAAGTGGCTTTATTGGAAAAGTCTTTGGGAATAAAGAAAAGTCAACGGAAGATATTAAAATTCCTAAAAGTTTTGGTTTTTTAAGAGACTCAACCATCTCAATTATGATTTTGATGTCGATTGTCTATGTGATTTTGGCTTTGCTGGCTGGGACAGGCTATGTCGAGCATGAGTTAAGCAATGGCGAAAATGCGATCATCTTTTCATTAATTCAAGCAGGAACCTTTACGGCTGGTTTCGTAGTGGTTTTACAGGGTGTGCGGATGGTTTTAGGAGAAATTGTGCCAGCTTTCCAAGGAATTGCTAAAAAATTAGTGCCTAATTCTAAACCAGCACTTGATGTTCCCATTATCTTTCCTTATGCGCCAAATGCTGTCTTGATTGGGTTCTTTGTGAGCTTTATTGTGGGAACTATTTCAATGTTAGCGATGGTTGGTCTGAATACCACCGTGATTATACCAGGCGTTGTCGGGCACTTTTTCTGTGGTGCCGCGGCAGGCGTTTTTGGAAATTCCACAGGGGGACGTCGGGGAGCGATTTTAGGGGCTGCGTTTAATGGCTTATTAATTAGTTGGTTACCGTTATTCATTTTACCAGTCTTGGGTGATCTACAGTTAGCATCCTCAACGTTTGCGGATACGGATTATTTAATCCCAGGCCTATTTTTAGGCAAATTAGGTGAGGCAGGTCCGAGTCTTTTAGTAGGAGGAATCATTGCTTTTGTAGTGGTTGTTCTTTTGGCTAGCGCTGTTTTGACTATGCGGGAGAAAAAAGTCGCCGAAGAAAACTAAGTGTTTAGTTCTAAAAAGGCAAGTGGGACAGAAGTCGTTTTGACTTCTGTCCCATTTGCCTTTTACCATTGTTCTTGGATAAATTGTGCAATTTGTTTCCGCGCTTGTCGTCCTTCTGGCAAGTACTGTTTCATTGCGAAAACGTGTTGCATGCCAGGCACCAATCGGCAAGTATCTTGTGGTCGTGGCCCTAATTGTTTTAAAAATTGGTGATAGGAAGGGCAAAAAACTTCATGTGTGCCGCCCACGAAAAAAAGTGGCGGAAATTTTTGATAATCAAAGGACAAGCAATTTAAAGAAAGTGTGGCGTGATTGGCCGTGTCGTCAATCTCTTGGGCAATTAATTGTAAATAGTTCATGCCAATCATTTTGTCCTTTTTTTGATAACTTTTGGCAACAGGAATGTCTAAATGTCCATCTAACCAAGGAGAAATTAAAACAGCAGCTTTGGGTAAGCGTTCAGGGAAATCGGTGGCTAAATTCTGCAATACGTTTAAAACCAATGTGCCACCAGCAGAATCACCTAATAAAATAACATCTTCGGGATCATAATGCTGTAAAATTTCTTGATAAGCAGCATAGCAATGATTATAAATATCAGCAAAAGACTTATTTGGTGCTAATGGATATACAGGGATAAAATAATCTGTTGCAAAAGAGAGATCTTCAATTAGTTTATAACTAAAGTCTAATTGGCTATAGGCGAGATTCAATGTAAAGCCCCCACCATGCAGGTACAGTACAGCTTTCTTGGTAGGTGCAATAACGGAGTTTGACATGCGATACATCGTAGGAAATTGAGTCATTTCTTGAAGAGGAAAAAGATGACGTAAATGTTTTGGCAAAGTTACTTGTTCATTTAATGATCGTTGCCAATGATAAAAAGCCTTGGTGACTTTCGGATTTCGTTCAAGGCGAGCAATTTGGGAAAGACGTAAAGAATCTTCAAAAAGACAGGCTTTTAAGGATTTTTGACGAGAACGTGTGTGAAACAAATATGCGCTAGCTAACAACAAACCAATCGATTTCTTTTTCAATTAAGGCCCTCCATTCAGCAAAAAGTAAATCATTTTTTCTACAGTATAACATTTTAAAAGTAGAACAACGAAATTTGTTGAAGGGATGAAAGGACGGTTTAAACGAATGTACGTATTTATTTGTGGTTGCGTAAAGTAAATGATTGTAGTAAATTAAATGAGATTAAGAGGTCCGGTGAATGGGCGCGTTCACGGCAAGGAGAGAAGTAGGATGACAAATAAAAAGGTTACAATTAAAGATGTTGCCAATGACTCAGGTGTCTCCATTACTACCGTTTCACAAATTTTAAACGGGAATGGGGCACGGTTTAGTGGGAAAACGGTCGAAAAAGTATTGGCTGCAAAAGAGCGATTAAACTATCAGCCCGACTATTTTGCGCAACGTATGGTGATGAAAAAAAGTAAGACGATTGGCGTAATCGTACCTGATATTACTAATCCATTTTTCGCGCAATTGATTCGAGGAATTGAAAGTGTTTTATACAAAGAAAATTTTATACTGATGTTATGCAATGCGGACCAAGATGTTACAAGAGAACATGAATATTTAACAGAGTTGATTCGTCGTAGTGTCGATGGCTTTGTGATTGCAAGTTCTGAAATTTCCAATCAAACGATTAATGAAACGCTACGTGCGAAAAAGATTCCGTTTATTGTACTTGACCAAAAAAAAGCAGAAGGCTTTAGCGACGCTGTTTTGACAGACGATTATAGAGGTGGGCAACTAGCAGCAAAGCATTTACAAGAGCAACGACATGAACAAGTCATCGTGGTAATGCCGCCACATGCGCCAGTCAATATTCAGCAACGTTTAAAAGGTTTTTGTTCTGTTTATACGGAAAAGGTCCAGTTAATCGAAACAGAATTATCAAAAACTGGCGGCTACCAAGCTGTCCCCGAAATTTTAAAAACAGAGAGCACCGGAATTTTTGCTATCAATGATGAAATTGCTTTTGGTTTATATCGAGGATTAGCAGAAGCAGGCAAAAAAATTCCTGAGGATTATAGCATTATTGGTTATGACAATGTTGATATGTGCGAGTATGTTTCGCCGCCGCTAACAACAATTGCTCAACCTGTTTTTCAATTGGGGAAAACTACGGCGACTTTATTATTGGAAAGAATCCATCAGCCTGCAAAAGATTGGGAGGAGCAAACCTTGCCTGTCCAACTGATTGAACGATTTTCGACAGCACCCTTGAAATAGCTTTCAAGGTGTGCTATATTTTTGTTGTGGAATTAAAACGTTTTACTAAAACGTTTTAATTAGAATGAAAAAATAAATTTTATTGAGGTGGATGAAAATGAACGCGGTTACAATTGTCGGAAGTATCAATTTAGACACAACATTAAGAGTCAAAGAAATGCCAAAACCAGGCGAAACAATTCACGCCATTGAACATTTTACAGCAGGTGGTGGTAAAGGAGCAAACCAAGCAGTCGCAGCGAAACGTTCAGGCGCAGAAACATATTTTATTGGTGCTGTGGGAAATGATGGCGCTGGAGCTATGATGACTGATTTAATGAGTCAAGATGAAATTAATTTAACTGGGGTCACCACTTTAGAGAAAACAGCTACTGGCCAAGCCTTTATTATGGTAGATAACGCTGGTGAAAATAGCATTATGATTTACGCAGGAGCCAATAACGCCTTTACGCCAAAACAAGTACAGGAACATCAAGAAATTATTGAAAAAAGTGATTTTGTGATTGCCCAATTTGAAAGTGCGATTGATAGTACGATTGCAGCGTTTAAAATTGCTAAAAAAGCAGGCGTCAAAACGATTTTAAATCCCGCACCTGCGTTAGAACAAGTTCCTGAAGAATTACTAAACGTGACAGATATGATTGTACCAAATGAAACAGAGACCGAAATTTTAACAGGCATTAAAATCACAGATGAAGCGAGTATGCGTAAAGCCGCAGAAGCACTTCATCAATTAGGGATTGAAGCAGTAATTATTACAGTAGGTAGTAAAGGAGCCTTTTATGACGTCAATGGACGAAGTGGTATTGTGCCTGCTTTTAAAGTGAAAGCGGTTGATACAACGGCTGCTGGCGATACTTTTATTGGCGCATTAAGTAGTATATTAGAGAAAGACTTTAGCAATTTGGAAGAAGCTATTCGTTATGGAAACAAGGCATCCTCACTGACTGTTCAACGTTTTGGAGCCCAACCTTCGATTCCTTATCAACACGAATTGGCAGACAAATAAAAAGGAGCGAGCGACATGAAAAAAACAAAAGTTATTAATTCAGATATTTCCCGCGTTATCGCACAAATGGGTCATTTTGATAAATTAAGTATTGGTGATGCGGGCATGCCAGTGCCTCGAACTACAGAAAAAATTGATTTAGCAGTTACTAATGGTGTCCCTAGTTTTATGGAAGTTTTAAACAATGTTCTTGAGGAATTGGCAGTTCAACGAATTTATTTAGCAGAAGAAATTAAAACAGAAAATCCTGATATGTTGACAGCAATTAAAACTCGTTTACCAGAAACTCCCATCAGTTTTATTCCTCATACAGAAATGAAACAAGAATTAAACAACTGCCATGCATTTATTCGGACAGGGGAAATGACCCCTTACGCAAATATTTTATTAGAAAGTAACGTTGTCTTTTAAACGAGAGAGGGGAAATAGAGATGAATGCGACTGCATTGTTAATCGGTTTAGGACCGCTTCTAGGTTGGGGGCTTTTTCCAACAATTGCTTCAAAAATTGGTGGACGTCCGGTGAATCAAATTCTCGGTACCAGTTTAGGAACATTGATTTTTGCCGCTATTTTTTCAATGATTAATGGTTTAACTTTTCCAACGGGCATGGATTTATTCTTTTCAATTTTATCTGGTGTCGGTTGGGCCTGTGCGCAAATCATTACATTTAAATGCTTCACGATGATTGGTTCATCACGTGCCATGCCAGTAACGACCGCGTTTCAACTTTTAGGTGCTTCTCTCTGGGGTGTCTTTTTCTTAGGAAACTGGCCAGGTGCGACAGCCAAATTGTTAGGCGCATTTGCCTTAGTGTTAATCATGATTGGTGCCAAAATGACGGTCTGGTCGGAAACGGAGTCCGCTGAGAGTGCTGGGATTATGAAAAAAGCAGTTCTTCTATTAGCCGTTGGTGAAATCGGCTATTGGGCGTACTCTGCAGCACCCCAAGCGACGGCAATTGATGGCATGCATGCCTTTTTACCACAAGCAATAGGCATGGTAATTGTGGCAGTTATTTACTCAGCAGTTGTCACTATTAAGGGTGGGGAAACATCCCCATTTATAGAAGCTGTTTCTTACAAACAAATTTTTTCAGGCTTTTTCTTCGCCTTTGCAGCGTTAACTTATTTAATTTCAGCGCAGCCAGATATGAACGGCTTGGCAACTGGCTTTATTCTATCCCAAACATCAGTTGTGCTTGCAACGTTGACAGGTATTTGGTTCTTAGGTCAAAAGAAAACAGCCAAGGAAATGACCGTAACGATTATCGGCTTAGTTTTGATTTTGGCAGCAGCTACGATCACAGTGATGATTTAAAAAAGTATTCAACGACCTATTATTCAGGGCGTTGAATACTTTTTTTTATTTGTTCTAAAAATAATGCAGCAGCTGTGGAAAGAACCGTATTTTTGCGCCAAATTAAACTAATTTTGGCTGTTAAAGCAGGATATAGCGGGATAAAACGTAAATTTGTTTGCTTTGTTTCTAGAATACCATCAATGCTTAGGGCGCTACCTAGCCCAGCTTCTACCATCAGTGAAGCGTTGTAAAGTAAGTTGTAGGTCCCAACGATTCGGAACTGATCTAGACTTGCTTCGAGCCAATCAGAGAGTTGGCTCGGAACTTGTGCTTGTCGAGAAATAAATAAAGGTTCTTCTTTTAAATCGGCTGCAGTAATAACATTTTTAGTGGCTAAGGGATGGTCCTTTACAGTAATTAAGCCCCATGTATCTACAACTGGTAATGTTAAATAGCTATATTTTTGTTTAGGTGCAGGCTCAATAATTAAACCAAAATCTAATAATCCTTTGTCTAGCCGTTCTATTACATCATCTGCATTCCCACTGTATAAATGAAGGTGAATATCAGCTGAGTGCTGGCTTGTTATTTGTTGTAGTGCATTCGCTAAAAAAGACATAGCTTTTGTTTCGCCGCCACCAATCGTGATTTCGCCATTAATGAATTCATTTTGCGACAAGTTGGTGACTGTTTTATTCGCTAAGCTTAAAATATCTTGCCCTTGTTTAGCTAAATATTCTCCTTCAGGTGTTAATTGTATTTGTCGATTTCCTCGTATAAATAATGTCACGCCTAATTCTTCCTCTAATTCTTTTAATTGCTTAGATAATGTTGGTTGTGATACATGCAATTGTTTGGCTGCGCCACTAATCGTTTTTTCTTGGACCACTGCTAAGAAATAGTGAATCACTCGTAATTCCATTACTTATCCTCCTATAACTAAAACGCATACTTATCTATTTATTATAAGTATTAGACAGAGGAGTTGTCACGTATTACGATAAATTTAGCAAAAGGAGGCGATTAGGAATGCTTACAAAAAATCTCCAAGAACTAATTGCAACAGGTAGCATTGATAAAGATGAACCACTATTTCAACTTATTCATCAGATTCAAGAGGAAAATAGTCGCTATTTAATAGAATTAAATCAACAAGCCTATACACATAATGAAGTAAGGAATCTTCTTGCCACGATTATCCAAGACAAAATTGACGAAACCGTTACGATTTTATTACCTTTTTATACAGATTTTGGACGCAATATACATTTTGGTAAAAATATTTTTATTAATCGGGCAGCTATGTTTGTTGATTTAGGGGGCATTATAATTGAAGACAATGTTTTAATTGGTCCGCGCGTTAATCTCTTAAGTGTCAATCATCCGGAACTGCCAATGAAACGGCGAGGCGTATTGCTAGCACCAATTACCATTAAAAAATTTGCGTGGTTAGGCGCGGGTGTCACTGTTTTACCAGGTATTACGATTGGTGAAAATGCTATCGTAGCAGCTAATGCGACTGTAACTAAAGATGTGCCAGCTAACGCTATTGTTGCAGGAACACCAGCTAAAATTATTCGTTGGATTCAGGAAGATAAGGAGGAAATATAATGAAATCATTATCAGAAAAAGTTATTGTTATCATGGGCGCTTCCAGTGGCATCGGTGAGGCAACAGCCCGTTTACTTGCCAGAAAAGGAGCGAAGTTAGTCATTGCAGCACGTCGACAAGAACGTTTAATTGCTATAAAAAAAGAACTTCCTGAAGCAACGATTCTCGTGCAACAAGCAGATGTAACGAAAGAAGAGGAAGTTCAGCGTGTAATCAAGCTTACAATGGAAAAATATGGACGAATTGATGTTCTTTTTAACAATGCAGGAGTTATGCCAACGGCGCCTCTTATTGAAGCACCAAAAGGAGAATGGCGTCAAATGCTAGATATTAATATTATGGGTGTTTTAAATGGCATTGCGGCAGTTCTTCCAATTATGGTTGAACAAAAATCAGGGCAGATTATTGCTACTGATTCTGTGGCAGGACATGTCGTTTATCCAGATTCGGCTGTCTACTGTGGAACAAAGTTTGCTGTTCGAGCAATTATGGAAGGATTGCGACAAGAACAAAGAGAGAATAACATTAAATCAACGATTATTTCACCAGGTGCTGTACAAACAGAACTTTATCAAACAATTTCTAATCGAGTAGTAGCTGAAACGTTACATCTAGAACAGTTAAGTTGGGGCTTAAAGGCGGAAGACATTGCGCAAGCAGTGGTCTTTGCCATAGACACGCCAGATCGTATGTCAATCAGTGAAATGGTTGTTCGCCCGACCACACAAACGATTTAATTTAAAAAGTATTCCTAGAAAGGAATACTTTTTTTAATCGTGATTGTTCGTTTTTTACAGAATTTAGAATTTGATATTTACTTATTTGTTGGTTTATTATATGATTAAACACGTTGTTTCATTAATAAATTGAATATTTTACGAACATTGTAAAATATTTAGATTTTAGGAGGACGGAACATGAAAGAAAAAATAAGTTCATATTTTGAACTTGAACAATTGAATACGAATATGAAACGAGAAATGTTAGCTGGTTTCACCACGTTTATCTCAATGGCGTATATTTTGTTCGTTAATCCAACCGTACTTGGTGCTTCTGGCATGGACGAAGGCGCTGTTTTTACTGCCACCGCTTTAGCGAGTGCCTTAGGTTGTATTTTAATGGGTGTGTTGGCGAAATATCCGATTGCGACAGCACCAGCTTTAGGAATTAATGCATTCTTTGCTTATTCAGTCTCTGTTGGTATGGGGATTCCTTGGCAAACGACATTAGCGGGCGTTTTTGTGGCTTCATTGATATTTATTTTAATTACAATTTTTAAATTACGCGAGCTAATTATTGATGCAATTCCTGCAGACTTGAAATTTGCCATTTCAGGTGGGATCGGGTTGTTTATTGCTTTTCTTGGTTTAAGCCAAGGTGGCTTAATTGTGGCTAATGATGCGACACTCGTTGGCTTAGGACCTTTGAATGTTGGTTCAACGTGGGTTACCATTGTCGGCTTAGTCGTAACTGCAATTTTGTTAGTTCGTCGAGTACCGGGTGGTATTTTTATTGGGATGGCGATTTCAACGATTGTTGGTTTAGCGACAGGCGTTATTCCAATGCCTGATAAGATTATTTCAAGCGCGCCAAGTTTAGAACCAACATTTTTAGTGGCGTTAGGACATGTGAAAGATATCAATACGATTCAAATGTGGGTCGTGGTTTTAACGTTCCTATTAGTAACATTCTTTGATACGGCTGGTACGTTGGTGGGCTTAGCCAATCAAGCAGGTTTTATGAAGGACAATAAAATGCCGCGTGTGGGGAAAGCTTTAGCCGCTGATTCAACAGCGATGTTAGCTGGTTCTCTATTAGGGACATCGCCAGTTGGCGCATATGTCGAATCATCTGCGGGGATTGCTGTGGGTGGTCGTTCAGGAATCACAGCTATTACAACCGGGATTTTATTTATTTTCAGTTTGCTATTTTCTCCTTTGTTAGCAGTTGTCACTTCGCAAGTTACAGCACCAGCGTTGATTATTGTTGGTGTTTTGATGGCACAATCCTTAAGCAAAATTAAATGGAACGAGATGGAAATTGCGATTCCTTCCTTCTTAATCTTGTTAGGAATGCCATTGACATACAGCATTTCAGATGGGATTGCCTTAGGCTTTATCTTCTATCCAATTACAATGATTGCGGCAAAACGTGGGAAAGAAGTTTCGCCAATTATGTATGGCTTGTTCTTTGTTTTTGTCGGATTCATGTGGATCCTGAATGCGCAATAAGCAAGAGAGAAAGTTATCAAATAGTTGATTCATAAGACAATGAACTTATGAATCAACTATTTTTTTCGACTAAGCACTAGAAAAACGCCCCTTATTTGATGTATAATTTGCAAAGACATTGACCTGTGAAGATACAGGAACAGAGAGGAATTAATTGAGTGAAGTATACAGAAATTATGATTTCAGGTAGTAGTTTCTATTGAAATGTATTGAGAATACTGGTTTTTAAGGTCTTTTTTCGTACAGTAAATAAGTTCAAAAAGCAATGATTGTTAGCTCTTGTGTTAGCAGTTGTTGCTTTTTTTAATTGGAGACAATGTAATCTATGGAAATCAATTACTATTAAAAAAACTTGAAATATGTTAAGTGTTTTTACCGACAAACATTAATAGAAATTCTATCTGATAACATAGAAAATTACGTTGAATTTCAGATAATACAGAGAATTAAGTCTCTGTATAGGAGCAGAATAAAATACAAAAAATACTTCCGTAATTAAGAATGTTTCATTTAATTTATCAAAGAATATTGCCTGTAAATCATCCGTACACGATTGAACAAACATACACCTTGAATGTTTGTTCAATCGTGTATTTTTAGTATGTATAATATTAGGATGTATTAAATATCTTACAAAATTGATAGATGTTTAAATATTTTTATCTATTGTATTAGGACTACGCTTCAAGTATAGTGGTTGATGTTCTAAAATTTTGTTGATTTCCTACTTCGTATTTGAGTCCTATCTTTATTGGAATCGTATTTTTGGTATATACAACTCAAAATATAGATGATAAGAAGGAGGAATTTATATGAAACTAGATAAATTAAAAAATCTTGTATTAAGCCAAACGCAATTAAAGAGCTTGGTTGTAGTTTATAATCTGTATCCTAGAGGCAAACAAATGAATGAGCTAGAAAATCTCTGCCAAGTTTCTAAAAATGAATTAAAGAGAGTCCTAAAAGTATTGGATGAAGAAGTCAAAAGCCTTCACTTCTTTGATAAGGTTAACAATATAATAGTAGTTAAAGATAAGTTTGTTTCATTTAATTCTGAAATAAATGAAGCAACTTATACAATGTTGCTTATGCAGTTAAGAAAAAAATATTTACTTTCTTCAAGTGTTTACAAAGCATTGCTATTCGTATTAGAACAACGTTATTTTTGTTTGCAAGAATTAGCTGATCACTTGTTCTATAGTGATTCTTATACTTATAAAATAATAAAAAGATTGAAAAATTTTTTCTATTACTTAGAAACAGATTTAAAATTAGTGAAAGTTAATAAATCTGATCTTTATATTGAGGGGCGTGAATCTTCTAAAATAATTTTTCACTATTTATTAGTCATGTTAGTTTCCCATGGAAATGATTGGGTATTTCAAGACAGTGAAAAAGAAGCGCTGTTATCTTACCAACCCCCAAAAATTTTAGATAGCTTAGAGTTACTCAGCGACTGTAATAGAGATAAAATTTTGAATATTTTAGCAATCTATAAAATAACCTCTCACGTTAAGGACCCTTTACTTTGCCTATCTAAAAATATTATTGAAATAGGTGAACTGATGGATAACGATGGTGAATTTCCATTTTATATAAATCAAACTGTCGACGTATTCAATGATGATCGAAACATTCATTTCTTATTTATGGTTCATTATTTCATACAAGAATTACGTGATAGAAGTCAGAAAATTCTAGTGGGAAAGAATTATACGACACTTGAAGAAAATGAAATCATACAAACGTGTATGTATTTTCTAGAGGATATCAAACAAAACTTTTCGATATCTCAAGATTGTTACTATGAACTGATATATACGTTATGTAAAAGGTTAGTTGTTGTTCATCATTTAGGGTTGCACCAGTTTATGTTTGAGAGACATACTGTAGAATTTAAAGGTGTTGTTGATAGGCGTGTTGAAGTATTATTTGATAAATATTTTTATGGTTATCAAAATGAAAGGTCATACGCAAAATTAAAATATAGCCTAATCCCTTTAGTCACTAGTTATGTGAAGTTAGCTGTGGAACAGCCTCTAAAAATATACGTTGAATTCCAACATCATTCAGAAGACAGAATGATTGTTGTGAATGCATTAAAACACAGATATAGTACAAAAATTTTAGAAATAGTAGAAAGGTATGAATTGGCAGATATTATTATTTCTGATACCCCTTCGACCTCTTTTAAAGAAAAAACTTATTTTTTAATTCGTCATGCTTTAGATCCACATACTTGGTGTTCTTCCATCGTTGAATATGTTAACAGTATTTTAAATACTAAATAAATTTAAGCGAAACCTCAATTAATAAAATTTGAGGTTTTTTTGTGTATCAATATACAGCTGAACCTTACTAGTTATCACAGAAGACTAGTCTTTCGACTTAGACTATCAGACAGGTTTTTATCCAAAAAGTAACAAAACTAAAAAAAACAAGATAAGACTTTGGCGGAAAAAGATGCTATTGTTTTCGTAAGATATCAGTATACACATAATCATCTATTTATTCAGGCAACTGTTTGATAAAGGATAAAGATTCATATACCAAGTGGATAATAAGTCAACACTATTATTTTAGATAGTTACTAGCATTAAATACTGTATCTCATAAGGATAAATAGGTGTACACCAAACATATATGTCTGATGTGTAAGCACAAAATATTACTCTATCCATAGTAGATGTATAACAAAATTCCCCTATTTTTGAAGCAAGTGCAAACTGACATATGTGTTTGGTTATTTTGGAAAGGAGGGGAGTACAGTCGAATCACACGCATAAAACTAATATCTATTAATAAACAGCTATGCTATGACAGACAAGTTATTTTGAGGATAATTCTTGTCCATACAAAGAAAGAATGGAAAACCTTTAGCGTTTTTAACAGACAAACAAAACAGGAGGAGAAATATACGCGTGAAAAAACTATTTTTAGGAACCAGTTTACTTATTACTTCGATTTTCGTTAGCGTTCAGATCACACACGCGGAAACAAAAAGTGAAGCAGAATCAAAAAGTACAGTGAAAACAATTTTAGGAGATACTACTGGACCAGTAGCCCCCGTAGATCCCACCGATCCCAACAAACCAAATCCAGAAGTGCCTGGCACAGGAAATACTGGACCACTTACAATAGACCATGTTTCTAGCATTGAGTTTGGAGAACAGGAAATTAAAGAGAAAGAAGCCATTTATAATGCGAAGACAGAACATCCTTATGTACAGGTAACTGATCGACGAGGTACTGGAGCTGGTTGGACACTAAAAGCTTCTATTGATGAATTTAACAATGAAGATAAGACTAAAACGTTAAAAGGAGCCGAATTCTCTTTAAAAAACGGTAATATCAAATCAACAAGTGGAAATGTATCTGAAAAACCTCAAGGATATGATGTCAACTTGAACAAAGATTTACAAGTAATTATGCAAGCAGGAACAGATCAAGGCATGGGGACTTGGGTAGATGCGTTTTCTGGAACAAAAGATAATAATGCGAATGTCCAATTAAAAGTCCCTGCTGGATCAGCGAAAGCTAAACAAAATTACTCAAGCGTTATCCATTGGGAGTTAACCGATGCGCCTGCCTAATACCAGTACGCTTTCTAAAGCCAACAACTAGTTTTTGGCTTTAGAGAGTAATTTACATACATCATATAGATTAGTTAGAGGTGAATAAATTTGAAAAAGTTAGTCATATTCTTATTTATGTTAAGCGGATTTTTAGTCAAAGAGGATGTAGACGCTGCTAATACACAACAAAAATCAAATGCTGAAAGTCAAGTTACAATTACATTTGTAGAAAGCTCAGAGAAGCAAGAACAGGCGGAAAGCAAAGATTCTCAGAAGATGACTTTATATAGAAGTTCAAAAACATTTTTGCCTAGTACAGGGTCAAAAATGAGTGGGCTATTATTCATATTGGGTATGTTAGCGTTTTTTCTAAGTGTTACTATTCTATCAATGAGAAGAAAACATAGGAGGAATAACTTATGAGAAAAATCATCTATTCACTCTATATCATTTGTTTTATCGCCATATTACCGGCCGATGGAGCCTATGCAGCGGATATGACATACAGTGTCAAGGCAAACTTGCCAGAAAATCAGCGAAACAATGAACATACGTATTTCGATTTATTCATGAAACCTAAACAAAAGCAAACAATCAGCATTACCTTTGAAAATCATTCAGAAGACCCAATTGAATTAGAAATGAATTATCATACAGCACAAACGAATGATAATGGTGTCATTGATTATAAAGGAACAAAAGAAAGAAAAGATAGCAGTTTAGCGTACGATTTAAAAGAACTTATCACAGGTGACCAAACCGTAAAGTTGAATGGTAACGAAAAAAAAGAAGTTCCCTATACTATCACAATGCCTGAACAAAAATTTGAAGGAATTCTTTTAGGTGGCTTCCATATTCATAAGAAGGACAAAGAAAATTTTACGAATAAAAAATTTCAAATCAAAAATGACTATTCTTTTGTCATTGGGTTGCAAGTGACAGAAACAGACAAAAAAGTAACACCAGAATTAAAACTAAACACAGTTGAGCCTGGTTTAAATAATTATCGAACGACACTGTTTGCTAATCTTCAAAATACGACTGCGACAATGATTACGGATATGACTGTTACCGCTGAAGTCTACAAAGAAAATGGTACAGAAGTCCTTCATAAAACAGTCAAAAACAATCAATCAATGGCTCCAAATTCAAACTATGATTTTCCAATTTCATGGGATAATCAAGCATTTCAATCAGGTAAATATAGTTTAAAACTAAACGCAAGTGACAAAGCAGGTCACAAGTGGTCGTTTAATAAAGCTTTTGAAATAGAAGACAACGTAAAAAAATATAATAAAGAAGCTGTTGGAATAAATGATCATGTAAATGAAAGTAACTATATAATATATACGTTAATTTTTATACTTATTTTAGCAATAGGTGTCATTGCTTATTTGTTATTTAACTTAAAGAAGAAAGCAAGATAAGGGGTATTTATATGAAAAAAATACTATGTAGTCTTTTGATGTTAAGCCTTCTTTTAAATCATGGAATAGTAGCTTTCGCAGAAACAGTAAATAGTACATCTGATATCACAAGTGAGCAACAAAGTGAAAGTAACGATTTAGATGAAAAAAAACAGTATTCTAATGCAGATGTGAGTACTGATTTAAATAAAAGTAAGGATAATACAAATGTATCAGATAGTACAAGTGAGCAACAAAGTGAAAGTAATGATTTAGATGAAAAAAAACAGTATTCTAATGCAGATGTGAGTACTGATTTAAATAAAAGTAAGGATAATACAAATGTATCAGATAGTACAAGTGAGCAACAAAGTGAAAGTAATGATTTAGATGAAAAAAAACAGTATTCTAATGCAGATGTGAGTACTGATTTAAATAAAAGTAAGGATAATACAAATGTATCAGATAGTACAAGTGAGCAACAAAGTGAAAGTAATGATTTAGATGAAAAAAAACAGTATTCTAATGCAGATGTGAGTACTGATTTAAATAAAAGTAAGGATAATACAGATGTATCAGATAGTAAAAAGATTCAAGAAGTTGATAAAAATCATAATGATAAAAGTATTATTTCTTACGAAGAAGGCGACAATGCAAAAGATGTTCCTATAGATTACAGAAATAATCAACCGGATTCATCAATAAAGTGGAACGTAGACAAAAGATTCCCGAATAGTGGCCCTTATCTTAAAAAGGCCCTGTCTCAAGGTATATATGATGATTTAAACTCTCAAATATCCAATTATAAATTACCTGCAAATATCGGTGAAAGTGTGCAAATACCCTTATTTTTAAATGTGGAGAATAGTAATTACTACTATTTTTTTCAAATGTATGACAAATCAAAATTGTTGCATAGAACATTTTGGTCTGGAACTAATAATAATTTTCAAAAAATACAATTACTAAAATTTAAAATGGATATTAATCAATTGAGCTTAAAAACACACACAAATGAGAATGCCTCAGATTTTGAGTTGACTTTAGATAAAAAATATGTGTATTCTGAAAGAGATAAAGACTGGAATACAGATAAAGAAAAAACGACTTTGACGATTAGAAGAGTAAAGAAAGAACAAAATACAGAAAAAATTAATATAAATTTTGATAATGTGTACTTTTATGGTGAGGGATATTTTCATGGTCCTTGGGGTTTTTGGGATGGAACCTATGCTTATAGATTGTTTGAACCAGGTCAGTGGGAGGAGGAAAGTTATGGGGTAGAGTATAATCAAGAAGAATTTAGAAGTAGTACTCCACTGTACTATTATAGAACAAAACCTGAAGGTGATATAAATCCATTTTTTATAACATTAGAAGAAGACAAAACAAAAGCAGAATTAAAAGACACAGAGTTATACGTAGGCCAGAAATGGGACTTAGGAAGTGTCTTTAAGAATGTAGTAGATAAAGATGGAAATCCCATTAAACCAAAGAATGTAGAATGGGTCTGGGTAGATGGCAAGGAAAAAGTCAGAGAAATAGACACTAGAAAAGCAGGTGCTCATAAAGTAAGAATTGCTTTGTTAAATGCAAATAATCAATGGATATATAGTAATGAAGTCACAGTCACAGTGAAAGAAGACAAAACAAAAGCAGAATTAAAAGACACAGAGTTATACGTAGGCCAGAAATGGGACTTAGGAAGTGTTTTTAAGAATGTAGTAGATAAAGATGGGAATCCCATTAAACCAGAAGAAGTAGAAAAAGTTTTCATAGATTCAAAGGAAACAAGAATAATAGATACCGATAAGCCGGGTCAGTATTTTGTACAAATCGGTGTATTGAATGCAAGTAACATGTGGATATATAGTAGAAAATGTGTAGTCGAAGTGAAAGAAGAGCCATTTACTATTAAACAAATACCATATTTTGACTTCGAAGACTATATTCTCGTATCAACAAATAAATCAGTAGTTAATAAGAAAGAAAATCCAACAATTGACTTAGAAACTCCTTCAATCGAGGGAAAAGATTGGCAATTACAAGTTGAACTATCTCCATTTCTAGATAAAAAGAATAGTAAAAGTATTTTGAAAGGAGTGAGCTTGTTTATTCCGAAGGGAAAACTAGAATCTGATTTAGAAACAGAGGAACCTACTCAATATGACTGTCAATTAGAAGCAAATGGAAAAGCGAGTATTTTAATGCATGGAACGAAAACAAAAGGTAAAGGTCGTTGGAAAAATAAATTGGCAACAAAAGGAATAACCTTGTCCATTCCGCCAGAAAATAAAACAGGTAATTATGAATCGACATTGCATTGGACACTACTAGATGTACCTGGATAAAGTGTTAATGGCGACTTGGCTTAGAAACAAAGATCATTTAAACGAATAATATATATGATCAAGAACAAAGATATATTTTTGAAGTAAATGTGAATAAAAAGCTATCCAGAAGTTAAAATTTCAACTTCTGGATAGACTTGAGAAACTGATAGTGAGGCTTGTAAACATGAAGAAATATTTAACAGGATTTCAATTAAAGATTATCGGATTGATTACAATGGTAATTGATCACTTAGCAGAATTTTTCAATTTTTTAGGAGTTCCATTATGGTTCCATTGGATTGGAAGAATTACTGCCCCTATTTTTTTATTTGAAAGTTCTGAAGGTTTTGTTCATACGAGTAATCGAAAAAAATATATGTTGCGATTACTCGTAGGCTTTTGGGTAATGAATTTAATAAATCTAGTATTGAATCAATACTTTGTGGTTAATGGAGAAATTATAGCAAATAATGTTTTTAGTACATTATTTTTAGGAACAGTTTATATGCAATCTATTGCATATCTTAAAGAAAGAAAATTTGTTGCAAGTTTCTTTTGGTTCATCATTCCTATCTTAATAGGATTAATTTCATTTATATTTACAATAGGTGAAATGAGTACGATAAAGATGATTGGTTTACAACTATATACCTTATTTGTACCATCTTTATTTGTTACTGAAGGTGGGTTTTTGATGGTCATATTAGGAGTGTTGTTCTATATATTTCATGGAAAAAAACACTTTCAGGTTTTATCATTAGGAATTGTGTCTTTTATTTCAGCAGCAGCAAACGGTTTTTCAGATTTATTTTTTAGTAACTATCAATGGATGATGTTCTTCTCAGCAATTCCTATTATTTTATATAACGGAGAAAAAGGAAAAGGGTTAAAAAGTTTCTTCTATTATTTTTACCCTGCACATATTATCTTATTTGCCATTCTTTCTTTTCTCCTTCGTCAATAGGAACAGTTCCGAATTAAAATTTGTTCACTCATATAAAGAAATCTATGCGTGAGTGTCTTTAGTCGTTAATTCCTAAATTTTGTATGTTATTATTCTTAAACTAAATTGGTAATACTTTTGAGAAAAAACAATAAAAGATGTACTTCATGTGTTTTCACTTTCTACTGAAATTATAGTGTCACGGAATAGTTCATTTCAAAATATTGTACTAAAACTATTAGTATGGACTTAGAGTCAATCTTTCATTTTTGTTAGCAAAATTATATATTGTTCAATAGACAAGTGTATCCTGAATATATTTTAATAAGATTAAGTACTTTGAAATTAAGGAAAGTTGATATAAAACATGTTGAAAGATAAATAGATAAAGGAGAACTTAGGTTGTTATTCATACTATCATTAAAATTTGTTTCGATGATAGCAATTATTTTCATCGGGATTAAGGCACATTGCGAAAATCATGATGACTATTTTTGAAAATGAGTATTGATTATTAGTAACTTAAATAATAAGTGATTATAAAAATATGAAATTTATTTTCTCTTCTGGATGTATGTGATCTTGTCTATCAGGCACCAGTAAATGGAAAATATTTAAAATAGATAAATAAAATTTATTTTATATAAACTTCCAATTAGATTATCAAAGAAAGGACTAAAAAAGTATGTGTATAAAAAAAGATATTATTGAATTACTCAGGAATCCAATGATCTCGTCTTATTCTATTGAAAAAATGTCTAATGGACGAATATCTACTACTACAGCATCCAAATATCGGAATCGTGTAAAACAAGAGATAGATCCATTCCTTATATTCACTAATATGTCTTATAGAACTATAAAAAATTTCGAGGAATTAGCTAAAGAATTAAAAGAAGTGAATCCTAAGACAAAAGAAGAAGTTACAATGATGATTGACAATTATAGTTTGAGAAATTACTACAAATTATAAAGTATCAAACTTTAATAAAACTAATTACCATTTTTAGATATAATATCATGATAAATATAGGTTAGGAGCTGACTGTATTGAATTTAAAAAGAATCTTTTTTGTCGTAGCAATGTTAGGAGGGATCGTTGTTTTTACTGGCTGTGGATTGGGTAAGGATGAGGTAACAAACACAAACTATAAGGTAACTGTTGAAGACGCAGCAAATATTTACAAAAAAAATACGAATAATTCAGAAATTCTGTCTATTAACTTTGACATTGGTGAGAGCTCTAAAGAATATGAGTATATGTTTGTTAACAAGACTGAAAAAATATATATAAATCCACAAAATGAAAAAGTAAAAAAAGAAAGCATTACTAGCGGTGGAGAGAGTAATAAAGAAACATTTAATGCAAAAGAGATTGAAGGGATTAAATCTACAAAAAAAGTTCTAGAAGAAGCTAAAAATAAGGTGGGAGGGATTTCTCCACGAGTATTGGATTGGCGATTAGAAAAAAAAGACGGAACATTAGTTTATGATATCAATGTTAAGACAAACACAGGCTCTGAAAGAGTTCTATTAAGTGCAAAATAATTTATAAGTGTTATAAATTATTTAACATGTAACAAAAAAGAGGGGAATGGTTAAATGAAAAGTTCAGCTAAGTTATTTATTTTAGGAATAGGAGTAACTTTTGGAGGTCTTATAACGAGTGTTCCAGCAGAAGCAAAAAATATTGTGGCGAGTAACTATGAATTAGGAAGTTTTGCTCAAAATGACCCTGTCAACCAACCCTTGTTAAGAAGTAAACGTAGCCTCAGCGAAACACCTCCGAGAGTAGATTTTATTGATATTTCTTCTCATAATGGAGAGATTTCTGTAGAACAATTTCAAAAGATGAAAAACATGGGAATTAAAGGCGTAGTTGTCAAATTAACCGAAGGAACAACTTACAAAAACTCGTTAGCCCCTAGTCAAATTACCAATGCCAAAAAAGCAGGTCTAACTGTTTCAACGTATCATTTTTCTTGGTTTGAAAATCAACAAGAAGCAATTGATCAAGCCGATTACTATGCGGATTACGCAGAAGAATTAGGGATATCCCCAAATAGTGTCATGGTTAATGATGCAGAAACAACGCCAATGATTAATGCAGATGCCACAAAAGTTTCTGTCTACTTTAGAGATCAATTAGCAAAACGTGGCTTCAAAAATGTTGTCCATTATTCTAGCGCTAGTTGGTTCAATAATAATTGGATGGAATATGACGTTTTAGGTAAAGAAAATAGTTGGGTGGCAGAATGGCCGGCGAACCCAAGTGCTAATAACTTACTACACACAGATACAGCTGCTTGGCAATGGAGTAGTCAAGGCTCTTTTGATTTTGTTCCTGGAATTAACTTTGATTTCAACGTGGATTACTTAGGACGCTTTACGACTAAGTGAATAAAAGAGATTAGGACATAAGGGTTAAAAATCATAAAAAAGAAGACTGAAAATCTTTTTACGATTTTTGGTCTTCTTTTTATTTTAGTTGTTTATAATTTGAATAAAGTTAATTCCATTAATATAAGTGAAGTCTAAAATAAAAGCACTATTGGCAAATAATAGTGTTTTTAGAGCAAAATCTATTCGATTAGTGAATAAAATTTTTTTTACTACTTATACATATACATGAGTTCCTTGCAACGATTAATTGCGTGATCAAGGCTCTTATATTTATCAATATCAATATCTAATATGGATAAACGTAATTCAATATTTTTTATCTCCCTTAAATTTAAAACGGCATAGAAAGGATCAACTGTTTGATTATTGTTTATTTTTTTTGTTAAAAAAGCTTTTGAACGTGAAGAATATAGATTGTAGTTTAAAGAGTAAACTTTTATTGGAAAAAAATTAGTATTCATATGAACACCTACTTTCTGATACAAGTAAATTCTAACATTAATTTTCATATTAGTTACTTTTATTTCTAAATGTAATTGAATCTTAATAAATTCGAATTAAGTACTATCTAAATTATTTCAAGAAGACTTAGTTTTGTTTATTCCTTATTAATGTGTTATAGTGAACAAGTAATCAATTTTGATAAGTAATTTGAGTTATACATCTAAAAACTATACTTCTCCTTTTACCACTCAACATTTTTTGCAATAATTTGCATGATTTAGTGCACTAGGAGGAAATATACATGAACAATGGTACAGTAAAATGGTTTAACGCAGACAAAGGTTTTGGATTTATTACAGGTGAAGATGGCAATGATGTATTTGCCCATTTTTCAGCTATCCAAACAGATGGATTTAAAACTTTAGATGAAGGACAAACCGTAACGTTTGATACTGAAGAAGGTCCGCGTGGGCCACAAGCCACTAATATCGCAAAAGCTTAATTACGAGTAATAACGGATCAATTTTTGATCCGTTATTTTTTAATATTTATTGTATGAAAGAATTTGAAATTACAGAAAAGAGGAAATTATATGGGATTTAATGGATGGAAACCAAGTGTGCCTTCTGAAAGTAGTAAACAATTTTCTGAAAATCAACATGTGTCTTTTATGTATAGAAAAGAAATAAGAAGTGGTAAGATAAAAGATTTATTGACCAATTCAGCAATTATAGAATTGGACAGCATCAAAGGTCATAAAGAAAAAAATGAAACAATTGTGATTGGATATGACAAATTATATGGATCTAAGCATGAATGATAAATAGTTACTATTAATGAATTATTAAAATCTAAAAAACTTTATGCAAACTAGTATTAACTAGTAGTTATACTGGATAATTTTTTTGCGTAATTAGATTATTAAATTATAACAGGTTATTTATCACATAAAACAAATTGAATAAATGTTTTTAAATAATAGTTTATAATTATAGAAAATCAAAATATTTGTATAAATAAATAACATCCTATAAAATTTTATTGTAAATAAAAATTAGGAGGATATATAAAATGAAAAAAAGCAATACAAGATTCAGAACTTATTTTACAGACGATGAAGCGGGGACAAACATTTCTTGGGGATCAGTTTTTGCTGGAGTAATTACATTTCTATCTATTTTTATGACTCTTGGACTTATTGGATCAGCGATTGGGTTCGGTACTTTAAAACCGACATCAAGTAACCCTTTAGATGGAGTTGGGACTGGACTCATTATTTGGACGATTATTACTATTGTGTTATCTCTGATGGCTGCAGGATTTGTATCTGGTGTAGCGGCTAAAAGAATTGGTTTATTGCACGGTTTCTTAACATGGGCAACAAGTATGATTGTAGTAATGCTTTTAGTGAGTTATACAGCAGTTAGTACATTTTCAGCAATCGGTTCCCTTTTAGGAAATGTTGCTTCTGGTGTAGGGGATAGTGTTGGGGCAGTTGCTTCTACTGCTGGCGATGCGATTTCAAAAGGTTTTGATAAAGTAACTGATGAAATTGGCACGGTCAATACACGAGAACTACAAAACAATGTAAATAAATATTTAAAAGATACGGATGTTCCAGAACTTCAACCAGATTATTTAAAAGATCAAATGAGTGAAGCGATTGATAAAATCAAAGATGCTGGTAAAGAAATTATAAAAAATCCTGAAAATGCAGATAAGGTTTTTGATTCTACAGCGGATTCTTTACAAGACCAAGCGAAAAAAATTGGCGATTCCGTAGATAAAAACGCGATTGCGAATGCTGTAGCGAAAAATAGCGACTTATCTCAAGAAGAAGCTCAACAAGCAACAGATAATATTTACAATGAATTAAAAACAGCTAGTGATGAAGCGCAAAAACAAATTGACACTGCGCGTACTAATTTAGATAAAGCTAAAGATGATTTGAAAGAATCAATCGATGAAGCAAGACAAGCGGCAGAGGATGCATCAAACACGACAGCTAAAGCATCTATTTGGGGATTTGTTGCAATGGTCGTTGGCTTAATTATTACTTCCCTATTTGGATTATTAGGAGCTAACTTAGTAAAAAATCCTGAAAGAGAGCATAAAATGTAAGAACATTAAAGTAATTTAAATGTTAATAATCAATGTAATGAATATTTTGAACTGTTTATAAAAAAAGTCTGAGAACATTATTGTTAATGCTTTTCAGACTTTTTTATTGCATGCAATTGTTATTATTTAATCGAATTTTATAATTTTTAAATCTTTAAAAAACGCTTCTGTACCGATATCAACGAACAATCCTATACTACCAGAAGCAGCCTCCCCAAGTTTCATGTTCTCTACAACCAAAGAAGGAGTTTCATTATTGTTTATATAAAATTCACCTCTAGATTCTTGAATTATGGCTTTTAAAGTAATCCATTCGTTAAGCTTAATATCAGCTGAACCTTCATAATCCGCTATATTAAGATTTCTAAAATATTCAAAGGTATAGTTGGGGTATGAAAAATATTGTACTGCTCTATTCTTTCTTATAGGATCTTCGCTATGACCATTGGTAGGGCGTATATAAAAAGATTCAAATTTAGAATCATCATCATTTATCCTGAATGCAATACCGATAAAACCTCGAGCAAAGTTTGGAGCATTCGACAATAACCTACTTAACATTTTTACTTCAATTATACCATTATGAAAAGAAAAATTAGTTACTTTAGCGTAGGTATTTTCATCAAACTCCATTATTTTATTTGATTTTACAACTCTTAAAACAATATCTTTTTTTAAAGTAGTAAGTTTGGCATTTACATTTACTTGCTCAAAATCAAACATTTCTATATCCATGTTTTCACGCTCCCTAATTTTCTATAATATAAGGATAGCTTATTTTTTTTAGAATGAGAAGTAGGTACAAAAATGTAACTATATGTTAACTTGTGTTTTGTAGAATTCTCCCCACTCTCTCATAGATTCAATTACAGGTAATAATGTATTTCCTAGTTTAGTTAATTTATATTCGACATGGGGTGGATTTTTTTTTAAATCAATACGTTCAACAAGGCCATCTTTAATCATTGACTTTAAACTAGCTGTTAAAACTTTTTGTGAAATTCCACTCAATGATCTTTTTAACTCACTATTTCTTTTGGAACCAGTCATTAAATCCCGGATAATCAAGACCTTCCATTTACTATTAACTAGTTTAACTGTTGTTTCTACATCACAAATAGGTAATTGTGGATTTTTTTTCATAATTTTGTTCTCCGAATAGAATTTTTAATTTATCTATAGTATAAATTAAATTTATAGATAATTTCAACGGAAATATCTAATAAAATTTTATTAATAGACTTTCTATTTTAGCTAATATTGTGTGAAAAATTATAGATATATATTTTAAAACATAATCAGTTGCCTTGAAGTTAACTTCAAGGTTTATAATGATGAAAAATAGATAGTAGGGAGTTAGATAGATGAAAAAGACACTTTATTTAATGAGACATGGTCAAACATTGTTCAATCAACAAAAAAAAATTCAAGGATGGTGCGATTCTCCTTTAACAAAACAAGGAATTGAACAAGCTAAGATAGCTAAAGAATTTTTTGAAAAAAACGGTATTGTATTTGATGGTGCACACACTTCTACTCTTGAACGAGCTTCAGATACATTAGAATTAATTACAGAAATAAACTATGAGAGGCATAAAGGATTAAAAGAATGGAATTTTGGCAGATTAGAAGCGGAGCATGAATATTTAAATCCACCATTACCTTATAGAGATTTTTTTGTACAATATGGTGGTGAAGAAGAAATAGAGTTTAGAAAAAGAGTAACAAAATGCTTAGTAAATATTATGCAGAAAGAACAAGGTAAAACTATTTTAGTAGTCTCACATGGAGCAGCTTGTAGACAATTTATAAGAGAGTGGGCGCATTTAAGTGATATTACACCGCAAGCTCCTATTGGTAACTGTAGTATTATGAAATTTTGTTTTGAGAATGATCAGTTTTACTTAGAAGAGATTATTAATCATGATTTTTCACATTTAGAGTAAGGAGGTAAAGACAATAATGAATATAAAACAGGCAGCAGAAATGTTTAATTTAACAGTAGATACGTTAAGATATTATGAACGAGTGGGAATAATACCTCCTGTATCAAGAAACAGTAGCGGGTATAGAGACTATAAAACTAAAGATTTAAATTGGGTTTATTTAGTAAAAAATCTTCGTAATGCAGGCTTATCTATAGAATCTTTGATTGAATTTTCAACTTTAGCACAACTTAGAGATAAACAAAATGTAGAAGATGCGCAGAAGCATATTTTAAAAGAACAGTTAGTAGAATTAGATAAAAAGCTAGAGGAAATGCAACAAACAAGAGAATTACTTGTGTACAAGATAGAAACATATGAGGATCATATTGCAAAATTTAAAGCTGGTGAATTGGATCCTGATAAAGTCGAAAAACTATGGGAACGAAAAAAATAAATTTTTTTCTTTTTATGTATTTAACTCTAAGGTTTAGGATAGAACATGTAAAGAAATTAGAGGAGGAAAACAATATGCAAACAATTACTTTGAATAATGGTGTAGAAATGCCTCAATTGGGATTTGGTGTGTATCAGATTCCATTAGAAGAAACAGCTGAAGCAGTCTATCAAGCCATTAAAGCAGGATACCGTTTGATAGATACAGCTTCTATTTACGGAAATGAAAAAGAAACAGGTGAGGGAATCAAACGTGCCATCAATGAAGATCTGGTCACTAGAGATGAACTTTTTATTACCTCTAAATTGTTTATTCTTCAAGCATCAGAGGACAAAGCTAAGGAAACGATTGAACATTCTCTTAAAGTAATGGGATTGGATTATCTTGATCTTTATCTTATTCATCAACCATATGGAGATATTTATGGTGCATGGCGGTCAATGGTTGCTACTCAAAAAGCAGGGAAATTGCGTGCAATAGGAATTTCAAATTTCAAGTCAGCTAAAATGATTGAGTTTGTTGGATTGAATGAAGTAAAACCTCAAATTAATCAAATTGAAGTGAATCCATGGAATCAGCGAATTGAAGATCAGGAATGGCACGAAAAATATGAAGTACAAATAGAAGCTTGGGCACCATTTGCAGAAGGCCGCCATGAACTATTCAAAAATCCAGTATTAGAAGAAATCGGTGAGCAATATGGCAAGTCAATTGGTCAAGTTGTGCTTCGCTGGCTAATGCAAAGAGGGATTGTAGCTTTAGCAAAATCAGTCCATCCTGAACGAATGTCTGAAAATATAGATATTTTTGATTTTGAGCTTTCAAAAGAAGACATTGAAAAGATAGCTAATTTAGACATGAAAGAATCTGCTTTCTTTGATCATGACGCACCACAGCAAGTGGAATGGTTTATGAATAGAATGCTAGACACTGAAACTAATGTGGATTAAAGGAGTTAAAAAAGATAGGTCTATATGGTTACTTTAAAGTAACTAATTGCTAGCTATAATAAAACCTTATAAAATTATTTTAGAAAGGAAGTGATTGTTATGAACAAATATAAAAATATAATTATTGGTTTTGGAAAGGGAGGGAAAACACTAGCAAAAGAAATTGCTATGCGTGGTGAAGAGGTATTGATGATTGAAGAATCTGAACTAATGTATGGAGGGACATGTATTAATGTAGGATGTATACCATCAAAATCTTTAATAATTAATGGAGAAAAACATTTAGATATGTCAACGGCGCATTCAATAAAAAATAGTTTGACAAGTAAGTTGAGAGAAAAAAATTACAATAACCTTTTTGAAGAAGAGAATATAACTATTTTAAATGGAAAAGCTAAATTTTTATCAGATAAAATCATACAAATCACTAAGACAGATAATACGAAAATCCAAGTTGAAGGTGAACGTATTTTTATTAATACGGGCTCAAAAGCTATCAAATTACCTATAGATGGGTTAAATAAAAGTAAAAATGTTTTAGATTCTACAACTGCTATGGAACAAGTAATAGCACCAGAAAAAATAGTTATTATAGGTGCTGGTTACATTGGGTTAGAATTTGCATCAATGTTTAATTCTTATGGAAGCAAAGTTAGTATTTTAGATGCTAGCTCTGAATTTTTACCTAGAGAAGATGAAGATATCTCAACATTAATATATAAAGATTTTTTAGATAAGGGAATTGATATTCAGTTAGGCGTATCTATAAACCATATCATAGATAAGGATAATTATACTGAAGTAATATATACTCAAGCTGGTAAAATAAAGAAAGTAGAAGTGTCTAAATTGCTTGTAGCTACAGGTAGAAAACCTAATACAGATACCTTAGGATTAGAAAATACAAATATAAAAACGGATAGTCATGGGGCTATTGTTGTAGATGAATTTTTAAAAACATCTGTGGAAAATATTTGGGCAATAGGCGATGTAAAAGGGGGCCTACAATTTACCTATATTTCTTTAGATGATTATAGAATAATAGTAGATTATCTTTATGGTGACAAAAAGAGAAATACTATGAATAGAGGTAATATACCGTACAGTGTATTTATAACACCACCTTTTTCAAGTGTTGGAATAAAAGAAAAAGAGCTAGAAAAAAGCAAAGTAAACTATAAAGTTTTTAGTCTACCTGTTAAAGCTATACCTAAAGCACATATTATTGATCAGACAGTAGGGATTTTTAAAGTAATAATAGATGCAGAAACTGAAAAGATTTTGGGAGCTTCTTTATATGGTGCAGAATCTCATGAATTAATAAATCTTATTTCGTTGGCAATGGATTTTAATATGGACTATAAAGTATTACGTGATAGAGTGTATACCCATCCTACTATGTCGGAATCTTTAAATGATTTACTAAAATAAAAAATTGAAGTTCATTTCATAACCATAGAAATGAACTTCAATTTTTTAGATTTGTACAATCTAATTCTCTTTGACCCCATAGTTTCATTTGTAAAACAATAATTGCTAAATCTTTTCCCTTTTCAGACAAATAATAAGTGGACAAAGTAGTATTATTGAAAACTTCTTTTTCATTCTTAACAATCTCATTGTCTTCCAAAAGTTTTAGTTGTTGTTTGATCATTTTTGGAGAACTATTCGGAAGCAATCGGCAAATTTCTCCAAAGCGCATAGATCCTCCGTTTAGGGATTCTATTATTTGGGGGATCCACTTTTTTCCAAGTATATTAGATAAAGCCTCTACAGGGCATTTTTTTTCTACGTTTTTATCCATTATGTAACACTCCTTTTATGAATTATTAAAATAAAAACTAATTGAAAATAAATCTGTAGATATCAGTTTCTTTATGAAAGTAATAATTGTTAAAAAGTGTATTAGCGTGTGCAAAAGTACAGTTATTTACATACATAAGATGTTCAATGAGTCTATTTCTTAATGCAGATTTGCTCATAAAAAAGTATTGTGCAATTTCTTCGAATGAATAAAAATTTTTTAATGCGTAAAACAAGGCTTGGTCATTTGCCATTAACATGCTAGCACCGACATTAGCACGATATTCTTTTGGAAAATCTTCCATCAAATAACCATTTTTCAAAAGAATATCAGAAAAAGTATGGGTTGCATTATTAATTTTAGGTATATCTATGTAGTAATGCATAATTTCATGCATTTTAGTGAAATTTTTTCGTTCTAACATTAATTCCTTGTTTGTTGTTATAATGACTTCATCGTCTACTTTAGAGATTGAACCAAGCATCCGTCTTTTAAGTTGTTTTTGAAACGTGTATTCAACAAATTCAACATCTTCAACTTCTTTTACATATTTTTCAATATCAAAGCATTTAACTTGTTCAATATTTTTGGAAGAGTAGTAAGATACTTCTTTTATTAATTCGTTCGAAAAATTAAATGCTTCAAAATAGAGTTCTTTACTAATAAAATCCACCAACAACAGTCCAATCAATCTTTTTTGTTACGTTCCTTTTTTTCTTTTGCTTTTTTTATAAGAAAATCTTGAAAGTCGATTAATTCCTCTTCTAATTCTTCTATATCTTCTATGTCCATATCAGAAGTATTTAAACGAAAATGAGAAATAATATTTTGTCCGATGCTATCTTCATCTTTAGGTAGTAAAGGATTTGAAGTTCTATTTAAAAGAAAATCTGAAGATACGTTGAAGAAGTCTGCGATTTTTGAAAGTTCATTTTCTCTTATCGGGCGAGATCCTAATTCAATTTTTTTATAGACACTTATATTCATATTGATTGCATCGGCTATTTCTTGTTGAGTAACATTTTTGTTTTCTCTTAGTGATTTAATTTTTTTGTAAGTTTCCATTTTAGAACTCCTGAGTCTATTTTAGTATAGTTTATCATATAAAATTAAAAATAATAAATAAAGTTCCGTTTTGATATTGACGGTTCTATTTCGTTGTGTTATAGTTCTGATATAGAACTGTTAGTTCTGTAAATTAGATAAACAAAAAGCGTTCACGAGGAGAAAATGAATTTCTGTTTCGCAAACACTTATATAAATACTAGACACATTTATTTTAAGCGATTTGACGAAATAATACAAGAATGAAATTTTTGTTCGAGGTTGTAAGTCTTGTTGAGGTGATGCGTACCAGCCGTTGAATGGGACGCAAGGTGGCAGTAGTATCTTTAACTAGAGCCATATTGATGACAGATTAATGCAGAGCTGTCAGATTATTTTCAATAACCATGTCGTGAGACACGTTGGAAATAGTTGCTGAACTAGATTAAATAAAAAAATCTATGCAAGCTCAATAAAAGGAGGAGAGCTGTACACCGTATATTACAGTACTATCTAATGTGCCGTGATGTGATGTAAGAGTCACTAGCCATTGAAGATGATTCTATGTATTGTGATGAACGTAAGAATCTAAAATTGAAATACAATTAAAGTTGTTATTTTTAAGCGTGGAAAAGATTTTTTCTAAAAGAATATTCAATATTAACTTTAGTAAGCACAACTGTATTATTTTAGTTGTACTTTTTTTATTTTAAATGAAAGAACAGAATTTGCTATTAAGTGAATAAGGAGGATAAAAATGAAAGAAGAGCTATTACTTTTTGTTGAGAAGTTTGTTGAACGTATGAAACGACAGAAAAAAGCTTTTTCTATTTCGGATATAGAAAAGAGCTATAACTTTGAACGTAAGAAGTTAGGTAAGAGTGCGGTTAAGTTAACAAACATGGAACGCTTAACAATTGAAAGTCGATTATTAAAAAATCAGATTTTACAACGAACATATAAAATGACAGGTTATCATAAACCTTGTCAAGTTGTGTTTTTTAGTTAATAAGAAGAATTGCATAAAGAGAGAAAGGCAGTCAATGGTTGACTGTTTATTTTTGTATAAAAATTAGTGAAAGAAGGAAATTATTTTGGCAAATAGAATTCAAGAAATTGCATTAAGTGATAAAAATTTAGGAAGTAAAATTAAAGCTGTTTATAAAACAGAACGTGATATTTATGTAAATGGAGCACCTGTTCGTGGTCGTGTGTTCACCGCTTCAAGCGAAAAGCAACGTGATTTTGAGATTTTTGTTCCTCATTTACGAAATTCACAAATGTTGAATGGTCGTGAAGAAGTAAAATTAATTGATCCAGTAGCACGAATCAATGTAAAACGGAATAACATTGGAAATAGTCGCTCAATTGACATGGTAGTTTATGCAAAACGTTTAGAAGTAGTTGGAGGTAATAAATAATGGGATTATCATTTGAAAATAACACGATTGAAAATTTTGATGTAGTAGGAACATTTGGTACGATGAATTTCTTGGAAGTAGTTGCAATTAATGAACGTGATGGTGAAGGAAATGTGACTGACGATGTTCGTGAACAACGAGTAACGGTTTATTCTAGCAAATTAAATGACCAAGTAGAAATTGCGATTGATCCAGATTATGATGTTAGTGGTATCAATTATGATGATGAGATCGAGTTGACTGGAAATGTAACGGCTCGTGGGTGGCTTAATGCTTATAAAGGTTTTAATGACAATGTACAAACAGAACAAGCATTTAAAGTCCGTGCAGTGGGTATTAAAAAAGTAGGAGCTGTTAAACCAGCGCAACCTACTCTACAAAAAGAAAATAAGAATCAAGTAAATGAGCAAAAATAAATGTTAGATTGAGGTAGATTAAATGAGCAAAAGAGAAGAATTAAAAAAAATAGGTGATGAATTGTATAAAGTTTTGGCACAAAACAACGTTACCTTTGAACAAGCAAAAGTAACGCTAGATTATCTTTCAATTAAATTAGATTGTGAAATGAAACGAACAATGGTATCTCTTAAGACGTTGTAAAATAGAGAATACTTTTTTCAGGGATGTAGTATTGAATATTAGAACTGATAAACTCTAAAATTGTATCATCAATAATTGATTGGAATTTTTCAATTTTGAGTTTTTGGTTGTTGGTAAGAATAATTGTTACGGATTGCATGTCTATTTCACATGCTTTTTCAATTGTTTTTAGCATTATTATAGGACACCTCCTTTTGTTAATATTTTACCACTGAACCAGAAATTTCTGAAAAAATTAATTGGATGTGGGAATTGAAACGAAAGTAAATATCATATTCGGACGAACGGTGGCACCGTTTAACAGCTGTGAAGGGCATTCTAACGAGTGCCCTTTTTATTATTAATTTGTGTCAACAAGGTTTGTTAATAGACATTAATAATAAAAAATGAGGTGGTTAGTTAAAAGATGAATCGATTAGAGGAATTAATCAAGAACCCAACAAAATTCAATCTATCAAATGAAGCGATTGATTCATTAAGGGAATTATTTGTTACTTTTGAAACGAATCCATTTTTCCCAATGAGTCGATATGATTATGCTCGCAGATACTTAACACAACTATATTTTGCAGGCTTTATTAGTAGTGATTTAGTTCAAAGCATTTTGAGTGAGTTCAAAAAGAGTGGGTAAAGTTAATAAAAAATAGGAGTGATTGGATGAAGCAAGGGAAACGCCCAGTTAGAAAAGAAAAAGAGTTGTTGAAAAGTCGCAGATTGAATGCGAAGAATTGGTTAGTGGAAAGACGTTTGAAGAGTAGTGTTATTTTTCTTCATAAAGAAAGTGGTAATTTGAAAGAGATTTTTTATTAAGAAAGGAAAAATGTTAGTGGAAAAAAATAATGAAAGTACTAAATTATTGCAAAGAAAAATTAGGTATATGTGTGCGGTTGAAGGTGAAATGGAGTTTTATGTGTTACGTCCATTATTTACTGATGATGTTAATGTTCAAGCAGTAGTTATGACATTTCAAGATGTTTATGATAATTCTTTTTTCTATGAAGGTAGTGCAGAGGGATTATATCAAACGATTGTTCGGTGGATTGAAAAGAATATAGCTTAGTAATTAAATGTAAACTGAGAGGGGGTGTCTTGTAAGTTAATGAGTAGTCTGTCGGAAAAAATGGAGCATAAACAAGTAAGGTATCGAGCGTTTTTAGAAAGAAGATTTTATTCATACAGGGGGTGGCAAAGTTTTAATTATTACCGTGACTTGTACTTAAAATTATTTGATGAAACGAGTAATGGTCTTATTCAAATTTTATTACTAGATGATTCTTTTTTTGAAAGTGAACAAGCTGTTTTGAAATTGTTAGATAGTTTTTTGGATCAATTAGTTCGTGCGTACGATTTAAAGTTCCATGAAGATTTTGAAAAGAAAGTGTATTTTGAAGAATATCCATTAGGAATAAGTGAGGTAAATTGATTGTGATGGTTTGATGGCTTATAATGGCTTTAGAATAGACGTTAGAAGAGGTGAGACAAATGGTAATGACAATGAATGAAATTAAAGAGCGTGTGAAGCCAATAGCTGAAAGATACGAAATTCCTGTGATATATGTGTTTGGTTCTTATGCTAGAGATGAAGCGAAGGAATCAAGCGATATTGATTTTTTGGTTGGCACTACTGGTTTGCCAGAAAAATATCGGTGGTCTGTGTATAGTGATTTTTTCGATGAATTGAAGGAAGCCGTTGAACATGAGATCGATTTAGTAGAGCTTGAAGCATTTGAACAACCAATTGATTCAGAATACCAGAAAGAGTTTTACGATACTATGATGAAGGAGAAAGTTAAAGTATTTGAAAGAGAAAAATAGAGATATTCGTGTTCTCAAGGGAACATTGATTTATTGTGAAGATGTAAAATCGGCACTCAATCGTTGTAGCAGAAGCTTTGAAGTTTTCTCTCACGATAGAGTGTTTTTTCATGCAATCAGTATGTCTTGCATGCAGGTAGGAGAACTTGCTAACTCTTTTTCTGAAGGGTTTAAGGAAAGAAATAGTGGTGCGGTTGATTGGCGACAATTAAGGTCAATTAGAAATATTTTTGCACATGCGTATAGTAATATTAATAAACGGACTGTTTGGGAACTTGCAACAGTCTTTTTTCCTGTTTACGAAGAATTTTGTAGACAAGAATTAGCACGATTACAAAAAGAAGGTAGGTAAATGTTTAAAAAATTATTTAGATATAGAGGAAGGCGTATCCGTTATTCTTCAAGAAATTTGTTGGCACTCTATCGAGTGTTATTTTTTATGCCAATTTTTGTTTGTTTAGGCTATTTTGTGGGCTATAAATGGCTTTATCCATTGTATCTCTCAAATCCACCTGATTGGAAAATTTATATTGTGCCAGCGTTAATCATTGTAGGTGTTTCGATAGGTGCAATTGTGCTAATTACATTGCTTGTTAAGGCTTCAATTATCAATTCAGGCTATTTTTCTAAAGTAGAACAACGTCAAGTGTTAGCTCGTATGATTATTGACAATGGCTATTATACGAAGAAACAAGTGAAAAGTTCTGATGGTAAAACAAGAGAAAAAATCAAGTTTCCAAAAATTTATTATAAGTCTGCAAAAAATAGTATTTTCGTTTCATTTGAAACAGCAGGTAATAAATTTCAGGAAAAATTTGAAACCATTGGTGGTTTTTTGGAAACAGCGTTTCATGCGGATAATTTAAATCAGACTAGTGAGAAGGGATTTGTGATGTATGAGTTAGCAACTGATGTGTATAGTAAACGTATTTCCATTAGAGATATGCAAGCAGACAAAGGCAAAGTCCAGTTGATGAAAGGTTTATATTGGCATTTCGATAAAGACCCGCATATGTTGATTGGAGGAGGTACAGGTGGGGGTAAAACTTTTACCATTCTTTCTTTAATCTATGCTTTGTGTCGTGTGGGTGAAATAGAAATTTGTGACCCAAAAAATTCAGATTTAATGGCATTAGGTAGATTACCTTTATTTGAAGGAAAAGTTTTTACAGGGAAAACGGATATTGTCAATTGTATTAAAAATGCAGTACAGGAAATGGAAGAACGATTCAAAACTATCAACGAGAGTCCAAAATTTAAAATGGGTAAAAATTATGCTTATTACGGATTAAAACCAAAATTTATTGTCGTAGATGAATTTGCTGCATTTAAAGCAGAATTAGCGAATGACTATGCAACTGATGGTGATGTAGATGAATATTTAACCCAACTTATTTTAAAAGCTCGTCAAGCAGGAATTTTCTTTATTGTTGCAATGCAAAGACCAGATGGAGAGTTTATCAAAACGGCATTAAGAGATCAATTTATGTTTCGTATGTCTGTTGGCCGTTTATCAGAAACTGGTATTTTGATGATTTTCGGTGATGAAAATAAAAATAAAAAGTTTAAATATGTTGAAAAAGTCGATGGATTGAAAGTTTATGGACGTGGTTATGTTGCTTTAGGTGGTTCTGTCGCAAGGGAATTTTATAGCCCACAAGTACCACAAGATTTTGATTTCATTCAGGAATTTATCAAGATTTCTAAAGAGCTAGGATATGAAGATGTTTCAAAAGAAGTGCAAGAAGAAGTATCTCAAAAAATAGCTAAGCATGTAGATAAAGAAGCCCTTGCGGAAATTGATGAAGAGTTAGAAAAAGGTCAAGCAAAGTTAGCTAAGTTAAGTGAAAAATTTGAGTAATGAGGAAGGAGATTTTTATTGGATTCTAGCGAAATAATCAAACGTGTTAGAGAACGAGTGTATGTTGAAGTCAAGAAACGATATAAAAAGCCTGATTTAGATATACGTATTCGTGACATTCTGTATGAACAATCAGAAAACTATGCAAAATTAGTGAGGTTTTCTAATGGAAAGCGAATAAAGAAATTAGCTGACCCTGTAGAGTTTGAAAAATTTATGGAAAATAGGGGGGCTAAAATTGTTGAAGAAGTAATCTTTGCTTTGAATAAAAAGGAGGAAAAAGAAAGTGAAATTTAAATTGCAAGGACAAATGCTAAGTTATGTAAAGGAGAAGGAACAAGAAATTATTAAAGAAGTTGAGCGGAGGGCAGAAAAAGAAGGGGTTTCAGATGATAATAGATTACTTGATTATAAGTCTTTAGTGACTTCTATTTTAGATGCAGAAGCTGTTTATGATGAAGATAGACCAGTTGAGGAAAAGAAATTCTCAACATCACAAGAAGTTGATAAGTATTTAGAAACAAGATTTAAGGAGCATATGGATTCTGCTTGGAAAGAAATGTTTGGTAAGTAGGTGTGAAGCATGTTTTCATTTGATGAAGTAATTTTAGCGTTAGATAATGCTATTTCTTTAAAAACTTTGAAGAATTGGGCAAATAAAATTGAAAAGTTAACTGATGTCCAATTTGTTCGCCAATATGCTAAAAATAAACAAGGCAGAAATTACTCGTATAAAGTTTTTAGTGGGAATCAAATTGAACAATTTAACGAATTAGTTCAATTAAGGAAACAAAACGTACCGTTAGAGCAGGCAATGATTGAGGTATTTATGTCTGTAGAAGAAAAAGAAAAACGACAAGTAATTACTATTGCAAAAATAGATTTTGAAGAAAATAAAGCAACAGTGAAAGAACTAATTGATTTAGTAAAAGATGTCTTGTCGGATAATGCAGAGATAAAAAAACGACTGAAAGTTCTAGAAATGAAGCAAGGAATAGCAGGAGAGCAGACTAGAAGTTGCTAGGGATTGTTGCGTGATTTGTAGATAGAATAGGGGCGGCGCCCCAAGGCGCCCGCCCCTATTCTATCGTTAACAAAAGTAGCAACGTATATCCCAAATACTTCTAGTCGTGAGGTGGGCTTGACCCACTTCGAAAGTTTCTACCCCCGTTTTATAACATGGGGGTAGAATTTAACATACCATATAAAAAAGTTACTTAAACGCTATGTCCCACAAGGGATTGAGCGATTTTGTTTTTGTCACATTTTTTGACTAAAGTTGTCACATTTTTTTTGGAAGTAGGTTTAAAGCAGTGAGAGGTGTTGATTTAAAGCGATATAGAAAAGAGCTAAAATTAAAACAGCAAGAATTGGCAAGTAAATTAGGAATTGAGCGTTCGTTAATTTCAAAAATAGAATCTGGAAAACGTGTTATTTCTAAAGAGTTAGAACAAAAGATTATTGATGTGTTGAACTTAGATGGTGGGTATGCTTCGGTAGAAGCAAAAATTGACTTTTTGAGAATACGATTTAAGACATTAGATGTTCGGACAGTTGTTGAAAAGTTGTTGCATATGGATATGAACTGGTTTACTCATGAACCTAGAGGGTTTTATCATTATACTGAAACATTTTCGTATAGCTCTATTCGGATTTTTCGGAATCCAGAAAACGTGAATATGGGAATTATGTTGGACTTGTCTGGCGAAGGTTGTCGTCAATTAGAAGAAATTTTTGAAGAAGACAACAAGCGATCGTGGACAGAATTTTTTCGCTCACTCTATGATGATGATATTTTCGGGCAAGGTGTTTTAGTTGATACAAAAATAACTCGAATTGATATTGCTCTTGATGAATTGATTGTGAAAGAACAAGAAAATTTTGATTTATATGTTTTGAAAGAAAAAATGGAACAAGGGCTTGTGGATACCACTTTTAAGAATTTTGATTTTAGCGGGGGCTTTGCTTATGAAAATAAAAAAATGGTAAATAAAGGTTTGTCTCTTTATTTTGGTAGTCGTCAATCGCCATTGCATTTTAACTTTTACCAAAAAGATTATGAGTTAGCACGAAAAGAAAGTATAAGTGTTGAGGAAGCAAGAGAAAAACATGAAATTAAAAATCGGTACGAAATTCGCCTTTCTGATGAAAAGGCGTTTTTGTTTGTAGAATATTTTCTTTCTAGTGGTGAAACGTTGGATTGGCTAGTCAAGGAAATTATTAATCAATCTTTGACTGTCTATGACATTGAAGATGATATGAAAGTCTATTGCAAAGCTTGGTATGATGTTGTTGATAAATTGGAAGGTTTAAAATTGTCTGTTCAAGGTGAAAAACCGTCTATTGAGAAAACACTTCGGTGGTTATCAAATTATTTAGCCCCTTCATTAAAGATGATTAAAGAAATTGATCATTTGTTAGGAACAAATGAGCTGATGGAACGTATCGATTTAGCAGAATTAAAAGAGAAACATGAAGAAATAATTGAAATGGTCTGTGTTGATGCGAAAGATTTATTGTTTACCACTAATCAAAATAGCAGTGTTCGATCTTATATGGAACAAGAATTTGATTTGGAGGAAGTATATCCATTTTAAAGATTAAGTGGGATATAGATATAATTGATTCGTTATTTTAAATAGATATTAGTTTAGTTGAAAGGAATGTATGAATTATGAGTAGAGAATTTATTGAACGCAATACTAAAGTAGCAATTTCTATTACTGAAAAAATGAAAAAAGGCAAAAATGATCTACAAAAAACAAAAGAAAAAATTGTTCAATTAGATGAACAAGGGGAATTGACTATTCCTTATTTAAAGATTACTTTTGAAAAGCTCTCAGAATCAAATGAAGAGCTTTTAAAAGAAATTTCAAGATATGAATATACTTATGTGGTTCATGAAGCAGAAATGGCGGTTAAAGAGAAAGCAATTTGGGAAGAATTTTTCAGTATAAAAAAATTGTATGATAAAGAGCTTTCAGAATTTGCCAGTTTTAAAGAGAAGTATAAATATTTTGAGCCTAAAAATAGTGAAGAATTAAAAAAACAAGCTCGAGTGTTGCTAGAAAAGAAAGGGTATATTGTTGACAGTCCATTTGAAGGAGATTTTGAAAGATGGATTGGCGTTTATGCTAGACCTAAAGATAAACCAACTTATTTAGATCCAACGGATGGAGAAGAAGCTGGATTACAAGAATTGTACAGTGTAGATGGATTTAAGCAAGACTTTGCAGAATGGTTTGAGTTTGAAGTTGTGGAAGGGAAATTAAAGGAGGACATTTTGTAGTGAAAAAGATTTGGCAATTGGCATGTTTAGAAAATAATTATGATTCACACAGCTCTTATTTTCGGGATATGGTAAGATATTTTTCCTATACACTGTTAGCACTACTTTTATTCTTTTTAGGTTTGTATTTTAACATAGGTTGGGTAAGTGGTTTCTGTTTTGTAGGTTTGATACTTTTACCATATATGGGCTTTTTATCTCGTGATAATTATAGAGAATTTGCACCGAGGGTATGGAAAATAAGAGATGTTCGAGAGTTAGAAGAATTGTATCCTGTAGTTGTTGATAGAGTAAGGGATAGATTACTTTTTTATGAAAAGAAACTCTATTTAAAGGGAGATAGTTTGAAGCATGCAGATTCATTGAAAGAAGGTTTTGTTCTTTCAGAAATTTCTTTAGAAAATGAGTTGATTTTTAATGCTAGTATAGCAAAGAAAAGTTGTATAGTTGTTGAGGAGTATGTATATGAAAATGTAAATTTTAAAGAAGAATTCCAGAATAAAAAGAATCAAGAAGCTCCTGTATTACGCTATATAGTTTATACAAATAACTTTTTAAGTGAATAACTGTGGAAAGGTGAACCAATGAAGAAGATTCGTGGCTCTCCTATTTTTTTATGCAAAATCTAGGAGAAATGAAATAGAACTACAAAAAATTAATAATGAAAAGAGGAAATATTTTGAAGAAAACAACGATTATTCAAGGATTAGCAACAACAATCATTTTAGCAGGCATGGCAATACCAATGATGGTTCAAGCGCAAGAAGGCGGACAAGTTCCACAAACAGTGAGAGCCGATTTTTTCCAACGTTCAAGTGCAAGCTCTAACTCAATCATTAATGCGCCGAATGCTTCTGTGGTAACACCAGATGATGAAGCTGGTTCAAAGTATAGTTTTATTGCAAAGTTTATTAAAGGTGTCACTACGGTTGAAACAGGTGGTGGTGGGTGGACGAATGATGTTTACGTTAATATGCCTCCACAAAAATGGGACGGAAAAATCGGTCTTGATGTAACGAAAACGAAGAAAGGGCAATCGTGGATTCGTTACAATAATGTAGGTACAGCTGATGATGGGACACCAATTGATTTAAAAATTACCATTCAAGACTGGGAACAATATAAAAATGCACAAAATATGGTGTCGAATAATATTGTTGCTTTTAACAATGTTAGTGCGATTGCTACCTATCAAGGTGGTTTCTCATGGGTGAAACAAACATGGACGTACCTAGAACATGGGACAGACAAAGAAAAGCCAGTTTCAGGCTACTATTCATGGATTGATATTGATAATTTACAAGGAATGACGATTGACAAAGATTCGTACAAAGCAATCGATAAATTGTACGTACCAACGAAAGATACAATTGTTAAATATAAAGAAGAAAAAGACGGTGGAAAAACTTTTTATGATTCTGACGATATTCCCTTAGACGATGGTGATAACCGTGGTGATTTTACGTTCTTGTATTCTAATCGTTCTCGATTCGACTTCACATATAGTGAGGACTTCGCGACACGTGAAAAGAATTTAGGGTATCCTTTACCGCCAAAAAATAATAACCAGTATAGTTATTTTGGCTATAGTGCAAAAAAACCAGTTCGGACAGCGCCAATGATTCCTACTAAAACAGTGACAGATAGTGATGAAACAAATGTTGATAAGAATACCTTAGAAGGGTTAGGCGAAGTATATAGCTATACGATTACACATAAAGTTCCTGATGAAATGAAAGAATTTTACTACAGCAACTATGAAATGCAAGACGAACTGATTCCTGAATTGGAACGTGTGTCTGATGTGAAAGTCACGGACGAAGCAGGAAAGGACGTTACCAATAAATTTGAAGCGAAGCATGAAGGCAATTTAGTACGTATGGTTGCAAAGGCTGACGTATTAAAAACAGCGGATTTCTATAATCACGAATACAAATTCAATTTCCAAACAAAAATTCGTGAAGGTGCCAGCTTAGATAAGTACCTTATTGATGGCAAGTTACAAATTCCAAATAAAGCAAAAATTATCCAAAACAACAAAGAAGTCCCAACTGATGAAACAACAACCACTGTCACACCAAAAGACCCGTCTATCGCGAAGAAAATCCTTGAAGGCGATAAAGAAGTGGATTTGACCAGTGCCAAAGTGGGCGATGAAGTGACATTCAAATTAGATGTGCAAGTACCAAACACCAAAGATATGACTTCTTTAGTCATTCAAGATGATTTAGAAGATGTTTTAGAAGCGAATAAAGAAGTGAAAGTTACTCTTTCAGATGGGACAGATATTACGGATCAAGGAAAAATTAGTGTTGATGAAAAAACACAAAAAGTTTCTTGGGCTGCCAATGAACCAAACAAATTAAAAGAAAAACAATTGTTTGTGTACATTAAAGGGAAATTGAAAGACGCAGATTTTTCTCAATATGTCGATGATAAAGGGAATATTATGATTCCAAACGTGGCACAATTGGTGATTAATGATGAACCGACAGATTCTAACAAAGTGAATGTTACAACTCCACAAGAAAAACCAAAAGTATTGCCAAATACTAATATGGATTTTGGAACAAGTGCAGGTGTAGCTACAGTGATTGCAATTTCATTAATTGGTGTGGTCGTAGCAGTGAAACGACAAAAAGATAGCAAAGAGGGCTAATTAATGAAAAAATGGATTGAAAAAAACAAATATTTTGTTGGAGCAATTGGAGTTATTCTCATTGCTCTTTTTTCATTCCTTCTTTTTGAAAACCAACAAAAAGAAGAAGTGAAAGAAGCTATAAATACAGTGGTATCAAGTGGATTAGAGGAAGCGGAGAAGCCAAAAAAACATGTAGAGACAAAATCTAGTGAAACTGTTCAAAGTAATCAAGTAGATGTTATTACTGGTACGGAAGCACAAGAAGAAACACCTATTCCAACAGTGATTTCTTTAACCGAAGGCGAACGTCCGTCTGTTAAAACGATTCAAAATGCCCAAGAAAATTTTAATGAAGTGTCGGATTCTGTTTTAGGGTCTATTGAAATTGATTCTATTCAATTAAAATTACCTATTTTAATGGGTGATAGTTTTGACAATATGCTTTATGGAGCGTGTACTGTTTTATCAAAACAAACGATGGGAAAAGGAAATTATGCTTTAGCTTCTCACAATGCTGGGTATGAAGGATTACTTTTTACCTCGTTAAATAAAGTTTCTGTAGGAGATTTGGTCAAACTTAATGATCGTGAAGGACATTCGTTCATATATAAGGTAAAAGAGCAAAAGCATGTTGATATGACTGATACAACTATGTTGAATCTAACAAGAAAGCCAACATTAACTTTAATAACTTGTGACCAAGCCACAAAAACAACAGGAAGAATTATTGTGATTGCGGAATTAGTTTAGAGGAGGGAAAAAGTTGGTTGAAAAAATAAGGGAATTGTCAAAAGAAGAATTTGTCAATCAGTATATGTTTGATTTTAAGTCATTAATTTTCAAATCCAATAATCCTGAAAAAATAACAGCTAAACAAGAAAAACTCTTGGAATGTGAAAAGAAAATTGCTGTATTATTTTATGAAACATATAAACGAATGAAGGGGTATCCGCCTGATGAGAAAGAACTGGGTAGGATTGTTCAAAGAAATTTCCTTGACCGTTTAAAGTTATTTCGAGTGGAATATGATGTGATTAGTGAAGAAAAATTTTGTGGTCTACACGTAAAAATGGTCAAACAGCAAATGCCATTAGAAAAGTATCGATCCGATGATTTATCTTATATTTTAGGACGAGAAAAGAAGATAGCTATTAATTATTTTATCGCACATGATGATTTTCCTATGGGTTATGAAGAACTAATGATAAGTCGTTCTAAACAAGCAGTTACCCAAGGCTTGGAAGAGTTAAGGGGAGAATTTATGGAAAGATACCATAAATATTACAGAAAAATGGAAAGGAGTTGTATTTTATGAATCAACATATTATGCCAATTTTTAGAGAGCATAGTAAATTTTACCAAAGGTATTCAAATGTACCAGTTCCTGAAATGCTTCGCTTGCATGGATTCATAGTTGATGAAATGCCAATTGATGAAGCAGATATTGTTTATATGGAAAAATATAAAAATTCTTTATTTAAAATGGGGATTATTATTGATGAAGCGCCTTTTAAAAAGGAATTTGTTGCGCAATACGTTTTTCATGGTGGTATAACTAGTTTGATTGCAGAAGGTCAATACTTGAGAAAGCCTAACGGGGATAAAATGTACAATTCGTATTATTTTTATTTGTATAAAGAAGGCTTTCAAACACATAAGGGGCATGTTAGAGAGAGAGTTTATGTTGAAAAGGCGATTAAATCTACTTTTTTAAAAACGTTTGAAAGTTGTTTGGGCTTATTAAGAGTAGGAGGGGAATATGAATTTAAAGAAAATTAAAAAGAAAGAGAAGAAAGAAAAAACACCAAAGGTTAAAACTTTTTCTCAAAAGAAAGCGAATCGGGTTGTGTTAATTGGCGCTAGCGTTTTACTGGTGATGTCAGGAGTTGGTGCGCTTCGAGCCAATGTGATGGCAAGTAATGTAGATAATTTGTATTCAAAAGTGGATACATTAAGTGAACAATCAAAAAAGAATAAAGTTGATAGAGAGGAGCTTGATTATTCAGCCCTCTCTTTTTATGTCGAAAATTTTGCGAAAGAGTATTTGAATTATAACTCGAAAGCTAGTGATGAAGCGAAAAAGGCTCGTATTGATCGATTATCTAAATATTTATCATTAGATGTAAAAAATGTTGATGAAACAGAAAATCTACAAGGGAATGTCTTACGTACGTTTAAAAATACGTCTTTATCACGTATAGAGAAAATGGAAGATTGTTATTTGGTTTATCTAAATGTGAATTATGAATTAGAGAAAGATAAAAAGACTGAAAATGTGACACAGAATATGGTTTTACCAATTCAAGTAAAAGACAATTTGTTTTCAATTGTAGGACGTCCTTATTTTGTAGCAAGTAGTTTATCACAAGGAAAAACAGTACCTCTAAAACAGACAGAAAATTCAATAGATGTTGATGGGAAAGAAAAACAATCTATAGAGAAATTTTTAAAGATGTTTTTTACAAAATATTCAGTTGGGAACAAACAAGAATTAATGTTGTTAATGAAAAATCCAACAACGACAGCAGGTCAAGACTCATTTGTTTCAATAGATTCTGGTGATATGAAATTTTTTGATACAAAGCAGAAAGACGTAACAGGGGTTCAAGTATCGGTTACTTTTTCAGATAAAACAACAAAATTAACGCATACAGAGGATTTTTCGCTTTGGTTATCTAAAACGGAGAATTCTTATTTTATTAATACGATGAAACATTACTTTACAGAGAAAGAAGGAAATGACTAATGAATACAGGAAATTTGAGTAATTTTTTAAGTACAAGTTTTATTACAATTATGGCGGCTGGTGTAATTATTTTGATTCTAAAACACTGGAAAGGTGCTGAATGGGCAAAAATTGGTTCAGTAATTGTCATTGCCTTAATCTTACAGGATTTTGCGACGAATCAAGGAAAAAATATTTTTGCAGTTGTTAAATGGTTCCTAAGTTTAGTTGGAATTAAGATGTAGGTGAGTATATGAAATATTACGATTATTCGAGGGGCTTAAAAGCCCCTTATTCAATGCAAGTTATTAAGTCGCCTAAAGGACAAGTGGTGTGGGTATTTGCACAACCTGTTAGCCTATCCTATCTCCTAATTCTATTCTTAGGGATTGTGTTAACTGGCTTGTTTTGGAAAGAAGTACCATTACCACAAATTTTAGGAATTAACTTAAATTTGTTAATCATGGTGTTGGTGCCGAATAAAGTTGCTCGTTGGTATTCCGAAAAGGAATTCGAAGGAAAAACAGGCTTTGGTTTTTTAAAAGATGGTTTTGTCTATGTGAAAAATTATGTGTTAGATAGTAGACCAATTGTAGCTTTCGAACGAGTAAAAGAAATAGAAGAGTTTTCGTTTAAACGATAAAAAATAAAAAGGAGTGTGAATATGCAATTAGAATATCCATTAACGAATCATATGAAAGGAAATATTGTTTTAACACAAGAAAAAACAGCGATAGCTTACTATCGTGTTCGCTCTGAAACCGTAATGTTGACTGATGTTGAAAAGAAATTAAAAACGAAAAGGAAAGTTGCTCGTGCGTTAAATCGTTTAAAAGCAAATGATGGATTTGAAATTAACCTTTTGCCAGTTAATGCCGACATTCGAGGGAAAATGGGTGCTATGCGTTCTTTAATTGATTCTAGTAATTATGAAGTAGGCGTAGATAAATTGATGAAAACGGCAATGGTTTTAGAACAAGAAATGGGCATGGTTTACGAATATACATGGGTAATTGGTGTACCTTTAATCAAAAAAGACTTGGCTGTTGATTTAAAAGAAACCGTTACTAACTCAATTAGTAACGTATCGGAAAAGTTTGTCAAAGGCTTAGGTTTTGATGTAGAACTAGCAGAAGATTGGGAAAAAGATTATCGAGAGCAAGAATTAGAAGTTTACCAAAATCTATCTGAATTGTTAGTTGAACGATTAACAGAAGATGAATTGTATTATTACCAAGCGTACCAATTCTTGAAAAATATTCCTCATGAGCGACAAGATGTTCTTTCTAGTCAAAATTTAGATAATTTAATGGCAACAAAAATTAAACCATTATTTGGCGGGGGGCTTCATTTAAATTGTGATTATGGCGAAAGCTATATATCCTACCTTCCAATGGGAGATGTAGGTGTTTTTCTTGATGGTAATCATTTTTTAGAGGTCGTTCAAAAAATGCCTTTCCCAGTTGAAGTGAAGATTCAAGCGACTTTTGCAGAAAGTAAAGGGCAATTGGCACTGTCTGGGCGTTCGTCACGTGCAAGAACTCGCACTAAGAATATCATGCAGGAAGCACACTTAGCTGGTTCTAAACAAAAACGAAAGATTGTTGAAGGTCAATTATCACTAGACGATTTAGACCAAAAAATTGATGATGGTGTGGATATTATTGACTGGAAAGCAGTGGTTGTTGTTAGTGGTAGTACAAAAAAACAAATGCGTGCAAGAAAAAAATATTTAATCAATCGTTTTGATAGTTTAGATATTCCACTTATTAAAGCAACGTTTGATAATCCTTATTTATTTCAATCCACTTTGTTTGGTAATTTTATCCGCATGCAGACTTCTCGTTGGCAACACACGTCAACGATTGAATCGTTTGCCGAGTTGAATTTCTTTACTTCACTTCATGCAGGTACGAAGTTAGGCTTTTACCTTGGACGAGTGGATACAACTTTGGAAGAAAAAGAAGATAGAAAATCTATTATTTCTAGTTCAAAAAATCTAATTTTTATGAACATGCTATTAGCGAATAAACAAAATGTTGATGGGAAGAAAACAAATAATCCCCACTGGGCTTTAACTGGCGATACTGGGAACGGAAAATCGGTTACAGCTAAAACATTGTTTATGCAAATGGCACTTTTAAAAGACAGAGTGTTATACATTGATCCGAAAAAAGAAATGCGAAAGCAATTTATGTATACAATCAATGCCCCTGAATATCAAAAGAAATATCCTTTAGATGTTGATTTTGTGAAGTCCTTTAATTTCGTCACTTTAGATGTTCGTGATACGAAAAATCATGGGGTACTGGACCCGATTGTTTTGTTTGATGAAACAGAAGCGATTGCAACAACTAAAGCAATGTTAACCAATATATACGAAGGAACATGGAACTTAAAGCAAAAAACAGAAATTAATGAAGCGATTGCGAAAGTTGTTTCGGAACGGAAAGAAGGAAAAAAGGTTGGATTTTGGCATGTAATTGAGCGATTAGTGGAAAGTGAAATTTCTGACGTGAAAGATATGGGTAGATTTATTTTGTCGACTGTTAAAGGTTCAGTTTTAGAATTGGCGTTTTCTCATGGAGAAGTGGAAGGTTTGTCATTCGATAGAAAAGTAACCATTTTGGAAATCGAGGACTTAGATTTACCAACTGATAAAAATGAAAAGTTAGATGAAAATAAACGTCTTTCTGTTACATTGATGTTTGCTTTAGGAACATTTTGTTCGAAGTTTGGTTCAAGAAATCCAAAAGAAGAAACAGTGACGTTCTTTGATGAATCTTGGATTTTTCAATCTTCGCCAGAAGGTAAAGCGATTTTAAAATCAATGAAACGTATTGGTCGTTCGTTTAATAATTTCTTAGTATTGATTACACAATCAACAAATGATTTGGATGATAGTGAAGATGGTACTGGTTTTGGTACAGTGATTTGTTTTGATGAATTTCAAAATCGAGAAGGGGTTTTGAAATATCTCAATTTACCAGTGAACGAAATTAACATGAAATGGGTCTCAAATATGGTTCAAGGTCAGTGTTTAATGAAGGATATGTTTGGTCAGACTAATCGAATTGTTGTTCATGTAATTTTTGAGGAATGGTTGGAACTGTTCAAAACCGTTGATGATACAGAAGCTTCTAAAATGGAGAACCGCTTTGTTGCATAGGAAGGAAGTGAGAAGATGCAGTATCTAATTGACAGTTATAGTGCGTATACGGTTGATGGTGGTTTGTTGGATAAAGGATGGCAAGTAGTGAATTGGTTCTTTGTAGATATATCATTCTTTATCTTACGAATGTTTGCTTCTTTTTTCCTTTTTTGTGAGAATGTCTTAAACCAATCTGGTTTCTTTGAAGGAAAACAAGAAACGGTATTGAATATGTCAAAAGATGTTTTAAGTGGCTTTGGTGGCAAGGGATTTAGAGGTGGTTCTTTACTTGCATTAGCGATTCTTATTAGTGCATATTATCTGCTTTATCATTTCTTTTCCAGTCGTAGAAGCTTTTCAAAAGTATTCCTTCATTATTTAGCAGTTGTTGTTTTGTTTGGTTTTTGGTTTGGCTCTGTATCAACGTCAACAGGCACAACAAGTGGCTCAACGTTCTTGATTCAATCAACTAACGCAATTGCTAAAGGAGTACAAAGTACATTTACTTCAAGTGCTAATTTAGGAACAGAAGGATCTAAAGATGGAGAAGTATATCAAAGTCCAATTTTTGATGCCACAGTAAAACAAACATTTAATTTTGTAAATAGTGGTTCACTTGATGGGAAAATGGAAAATGGTAAAAAGTTAGACGAAAGTAAACTACTAGAAAAACCTAAATTGTCTAAAAAAGAAAAAGCAAAGTTTGAGGATGAAAGAAGTACCTATATAAAAAATAATGAGAAAGATAATCCATACTTCGCACAGGACGGAGCAAAAACAATGGAAAAAGCTTTTGGCGTTGGTGTGGGTGTAGTCAATTTAGCAGTCTTAGCAGTGCCTGTCACGTATATTAATATTATGCTTAATGTAATTCAAATCATTGTTGATTTACTCATTCTTGTTTTTCCGATTATTGCGTTGGTGTCTTTCTTCCCTCGGTGTCAAATGATGATGTTTAAATTTTTTAAATCATTAATTGGCATTTTATTTTTACCTGTAGTTTTCGGTATCTTTTTGTCTGTGTTATTTTGGGTCAATAAGTTAATTGACCAAGCGTTTTTAGGATTGATGGATAAAGTAAGTAGTAGTTTATTAATGGTGATGTCTGGTGGTGTTTTTCTTTTAGGCACATTAATTGTTACTGCATTGGTGAAAATTATTTTGTATCGGAAAATTTGGAAAAGCAGATATAAAATATTATCATTCTTTTCTGATGGTCAAGTTCAACAACCTTCTTTTGAATCAAAAATGAATGAAAAAACAAAAGAAACGGTTGAACGTACAGGTGAAATTGGTGTTGGAGCAGTAAAAGCAGGAATAGGTGCTTCCGCTGGGAATTTAGCGTTGGCTGCTGATGGTGCTAGTCATTTAATGCCAAAACATGACAAGGCATTGAACTTAGCCAAAGACCATTTTATTGACGATAATGGGCAATTTGCTGGTGTTAAAACAGGATTGCATTCATTATTGAATCGTTTTACTCAAGAAGAACAACAACCATTTAAAGACGATATGTTGCCCGAAGAAGAAATTGCGGAAGTAGAAGAGCCAACCAATGTTGATAATGAGGAATTAGAAGAAATAGAAGATAAAGCTTTAACTGATGAAGTGGACAATTTTGAAGATTTAACAGATGATGAAGCGGATAATTCTTTAGAAGAAATTGATGTTCCGGTCTTAGATGAAACTGTATCTGATTCTGATACTTCTTTAGCTGATGAAAGTAATATTGAGTTAGAGAATGAACTTGATAGTTTAGATTCAAGTGTAGAATCAAGTGAAAATGATAGAGAGGTATTAAATCAAGAACTTGATAAGCAAGAAATAGCAGACAATTTGAATGTTAGGGTCGATAATTTCGATGAGCTGGCATTTGCTCGTGAAGAACGTGCATTTTTTGATGGTGGAGAAGATAGCGAATTAATCACAAACAACAATGATTCATTAAATAACGTTTATTCATTTTACCAAACAGAAGAAAACTTCAATAATTTAGAACAAACAGAGGAACAATTTTTTGGAAGTGTGGACACGGAAGAATATAATGTTGAGGTTGTAGAGGGCTGATGAAATGTTTATCAGTCTTCTTTTTTATTGAAAGGAGAGACCATGAAGAAATCAAATAAGGTTTTAATTGCTAGTTGCTTTGTCTTTATTCTTCCTTTTTTATTATTTTTAGGTGTATTTTCTTCTAGTGAAAGCGGAGATTCTTCCCAGTTTCAGCCTGCTACACCACAGGAAAAAGTAGCATTAGAAGTTTCTAACTACGTGACGTCACACGGTGGAACGTTGCAGTTTGCTTCCGCTTGGATTGGCAATATGGAACATGAAAGTGGATTAAATCCTGCTAGAATTCAAAGTGATTTGGCTTTTAATCCTTCTATTGCTTATAACGCTAGTTTAGGCGGTTATGGAATTGGATTAGGACAATGGGATTCAGGACGAAGAGTTAATTTATTAAATTTTGCAAAAAGTCAAAAAAAGGAATGGGAATCAGTAGCTTTACAAATGGATTTTGCGTGGAATAAGGATGGTTCTGATAGTGACTTACTTAAAAGAATGTCTAAATCAGAAGATGTGAATACACTTGCGGTAGATATTTTGAAGCTGTGGGAACGAGCTGGAACAAAAGATGATCCTGTAGAACAAGCAAAAAGAAAAACTAGTGCTAATAATTGGTATAAGCGACTTTCTACAGGTTCCATGGGCGGGGGTTCAGCCAATATTGGTGGAGGAGAAATTGATATTTTAGAAAAAGTACTAGGACAAACTATTAATGGTGGTCAATGTTATGGCTTATCTGCTTTTTTTGTTGAAAAACAAGGAGGTCTACAAATGATGGGTACGGGGCACATGTTTGCGAGTGAAATTGGTAATGATTATCCTTGGAGTTCAATTGGTTGGACAGTCATAAAGAATCCAAATTATTCAGATATTAAAGCAGGAGATGTCATTAATTTTGGTCAAGGTGGTGTGGCTACTAGTATTTATGGGCATACTGGTGTAGTGGCAAGTGTTGAAGGTAAAAACAAGTTTACTACTTATGAGCAAAACGCTGAACAAGGTCAAATTGTTGCTAAGTATTCTCGGACTTGGGGATTAGATTTTCCACATGTGACCAGCATAGTAAGGAAATAGGAGGAATTATGAATGACTTTGAGTAAGAAAAGTGGTTTAACTAATCGTCAGATAAAAGAAATCTGTTCGAAATTTAACTGTAGAAAAAATGAATTTGCAGTTCAAAAGTACCAAGATAGTTTTTTATTAGCTGTGAATAATAAAGAGTATCGTGTTAAATTTTCTGAGGGGATTTTTTCAAAGATTATGTATATTAAAGAAGTGCAACGCATTTCAAAGAAAGTAGGTAGAAAATGAAAAAGTTAAGTTTAGTAGTTTTAGTATTAGGTGTTGGATTAATATTTTCTGCTTGTAGAGGAAACACCAAAGGTCATGAAACGGAGGCTTCGTCAACAACTGAATTGGTGACTATGAAACCAGTTGATAATATAAATACTACGAAAAGAAGTGAAGTAACTGAAAAAAGTAGTACCAAGTCTATACAGAGTAAGGATAAATCAACGGAAGAAAAGGTATCTAACACTTACCAGTTGGTAGAGGACTTTGGAAATGCTTATGCTAATTTTTCTAGTATCAATGATCGTAACGAAAAATTGAAGAAATTAATGACTGCTGAATGTATAAAGAAAAATGGTATTGATGTGAAAACTGGTGCAAAATTGGAAAGTAAAGGTGAAGTAAGTTCAATATATCAAAATGATAAAAAGGAATACGCAGTCGTGCTTGATTGTGAACAAAACGGAACAAAAACAAGGGTACTTTTACTGGCAAAAGTGAAAGGGAATAAGATAGCAGAAATTACCTATAACTCAATGAAACAAGAGTATTAATTTTGATATACAATTTTTTGCTTTATTTAATAGTGTTACGTTTATATAAGTTAGGAGATGATAAAATGAAAAAGGCAGCTTCAATTGTGTTGATGGTTGTTGCAATTTTTATGATATCTGCCTGTGGTTCTAAATTAGATAAAACAGGTGAAGAATTTAAAGACTCTATAATTAAAGATTCTGCATATGGTGATGAGTATTCAGAAGATAGTTTTAGTTTTTTGATGTATAAAGATAAAGACACTAATCGTTATTTGGCTGATATTTGGGTTCCTGTTAAAGATGAGCCTAGTGCATTGGAGTATTTTTATTATTATGATGAAGATAAGCAGTTAGATAGTACAAAAAGCAAAGTAACTTTTGATGATATGAAAGCTAGTGGTAACTATGAAGTTATCTACAAGTCGGGTAAGTTTAAATAGAAATTCAATTTTAATGAACATTTGACATAGGGTAGTGCTAATTAAGTACTGCTTTTTTTTATGTAATTAAATAGAAGGAGATGGTATTATTAATGTTAAGTACTGTGACAAAAAAAGACATTATTAGCCTTGGATTTTCTCCATACCAATCACAACGTGTTATTCGTGAAGCCAAAGCTTTACTAGTAGAAAGAGGTTGCCACTTCTATAGTGGTAAGAAAATCTCTTGTGTTCCTGTGAGTGTAGTTGAAGAAATTTTAGGAATAGAGGTTAATAAAGGTGGCAAAGACATCAAATGTTTATAAAGACAAAAAGACAGGTAAGTATTATTTTGTTGCAAGTTTGGGTTTTGATTTAAAAGGGAAAAGAATACAAAAATTTAAGCGTGGATTTAAGACAGCAAAGGAGGCAAAAAAAGCTTATAATCAGTTTATGATTGATTATTAAGAAAAACGTGAAAAGATTACATTTGGTAATTTTTACGAAGAATATTATAAATGCTGGTACAAAAATCATGTTAAGGAAGGTACTTTTAAGACCAATACAGGTATAATTGAAAATCATTTATCTATCTTTAATGAGGTACAGATAAATGCTATTGAAACGGTTGATTTACAAAAATTGATTAATTATTTATCTGGTGAGTATAAAACTAAAACAGGTGAAAGTTTATCTCCAGAGTATATTAATTTAATCATTTGTAATATTCAATCCGTATTCGAGCGAGCTTTTATTTTTGGATTTATTGATGAAGATATATCAAAAAAAGTAAGTAGAGTTCGAGTTGAAGAGAAAGAAGTTAACATTTGGACTATAGATGATATGCAAAAAGTAATGCTGCTTAGTGATGAAAGCGATAGTTTATTGTTCTTTAAAAAAATGTTTTTTAGATTTTTATTCATGACAGGTCTTCGGCTAGGTGAAGCCTTAGCTTTGAATTGGGAAGATGTTGATTTTGACAGTAAAGTTGTTTATATTAATAAGACGATGCTTGTTAAAAATAAAAGAGAGTTTAGAACTACAACGCCAAAAACAAAAAGTAGTATTAGAACGGTATCTCTTGACGATGAAACGCTACGGCTTTTTGAAATATGGAGAGAACAGCAATCTCCTTTAAAAATAAACCTTATATTTTCTATAGATGGTGGAACATTGGCTAAGTCTACAACGCATGGCTGGCTTAAAAAACTTTGTGACTTAGCAGATGTGCCAGTGATTAAGATACACGCTTTAAGACATTCTCATGCTTCTATGTTAATTGCCCTTAAGGAAGATTCACTGGTTATTAAGGAAAGATTGGGTCATAGTCGTATAACAACCACTTTAGAAAAATATGGGCACCTTTATAATGGAAGAATGAATGATGTTTCTAAGAAATTAACTGATTTAAAAATTTAGAATAGTAATTGTTAGCTTTATTGTTAGCAAATATAATGAAAACTAATTGTAAGCTTTGTTTTAAAGCGATTTAGAAAGGGATTAATAGAAAGTGAAATATACAGAAATTATGGTTCGCTATGGCGAATTATCAACTAAAGGAAAAAATCGTAAAACGTTTATCATGCAGTTAGCACAAAATGTGAAACGTGCGTTAGCTGATTTTCCAGCATTGAAAATCCATGCAGATCGAGACAGAATGCATATTTTATTAAATGGGGAAGATAGTGAAGAAGTGATTCCGAAACTAAGTAAAGTGTTTGGAATTCAAAATTTTTCGCCAAGTATTCGTATTGAAAAAGAAATGCCAGCGATTCGTGCAATGGTTCAAGAGGTTGTTCGGGAAGTTTATACGCCAGGTAAGACGTTTAAAATTACTGCTAAACGCTCGGACCATTCATTTGAACTTGATTCAAATGGCTTGAATCAAGAATTAGGTGGGGCTGTTATTGAAGCCATTCCGGAAATTCAAGTACAAATGAAAAAGCCTGATATCAACTTAAGAATTGAAATTCGTAAAGATGCGGCGTATTTATCTTATGAAACGATTCGCGGTGCGGGTGGATTGCCAGTGGGCACCAGTGGTCGTGGTATGTTGATGTTGTCAGGAGGCATTGATTCACCAGTTGCTGGTTATTTAGCTATGAAACGTGGCGTGGAAGTGGAAGCTGTCCATTTTGCTAGTCCGCCTTATACAAGTGAACAAGCGTTACAAAAGGCTAAAGATTTAGCTGAAAAATTAGTCCCTTATGTAGGAACTATTCAATTTATTGAAGTGCCCTTTACAGAAATTCAAGAAGAAATTAAACGAGTCGTTCCCCAAGGCTACTTAATGACCATTACACGACGTTTAATGTTACGCTTAACAGATGCAATTCGTGAAATGCGGAAAGGTTTAGTCATTATTAACGGTGAATCGTTAGGACAAGTGGCTTCGCAAACACTTCAAAGTATGGTAGCAATTAATGAGGTTACCTCAACACCGATAATTCGACCCGTTGTTTCAATGGATAAGACAGAAATTATCGAAATTGCCGAAAAAATTGACACGTTTGAATTAGCCATCCAACCCTTCGAAGATTGTTGTACAATTTTTGCGCCACCGCAACCGAAAACACGACCTCGCTTGGATAAAGCGCAAGAGTATGAAGCGCGCTTAGACTTGGAAGGTTTAATGGCTCGGGCCTTAGAAGGACTCAAAATTACAGAGATTTCAGCAGAAACAGCGAAAGATAAACAAGAAGACGAATTTGCAGATTTCCTATAAGAAATAAATACAGTGACGGTCGCTTAGACGTCACTGTATTTATTTTGTACTTATTTCACAAACAAGTTGCTCGGAGAGGGGAACCGTGATAAACTGAATATGTGAAGTAGGTAACAAGGAGGACAGAGGATGGAGAAAAAAATGCCTAAAGCAACGGCAAAACGTTTGCCGGTTTATTTACGTTATTTAAAAATGTTAGGGGATTCTGGTGTTAAACGCATTAAATCACGAGAGTTTAGTGAAATGATCCAGATTCCTTCTGCAACGATTCGGCGTGATTTTTCCCACGTTGGTGAACTGGGCCGAAGCGGTTATGGTTACGATGTGCCGTATTTAATTGAGGTATTTAGTAATATTTTAAATACGCAAGAAGAAAAAAGAATTGCTCTGATTGGTTGTGGCAATTTAGGCAAGGCATTATTAAAAAATAATTTTAGACGCAACGAGAATTTGAATATTGTCTGTGCTTTTGATAATGATTCGGCTTTAGTTGGCACCACGATTAATGGATTATTAGTTCATGATATGTCTGAGTTAGAAGCATTCGTTCGACAAGAAGGGGTCACGGTAGCCATTTCTACAGTACCAAGTCACCATGCCCAAAAAGCCATCGACAAAATTGTTCAAGCGGGTGTGACTGCGATTTTAAATTTTGCGCCAGACCGTGTCAGTGTGCCAGCCAACGTTAGTGTGCAGTATATTGATTTAACAACGGAACTGCAAACACTGATTTATTTTAATGAAACTTTTTCACTAGCAAATAGCCCAAAGCAATAAAATTGTCTTCATAAAAATCCTCTACTATACTTATTATTGAAAGTGGAAAAGGAGGATTTCAGAATGAATGTTACAAGAAAAGGGCACGTATTAGAATTGACAGGTGAACAGCCCGAAGTTGGCACAAAAGCCCCCGTCTTTTCTTTGAAAAATTTAAACAACCAAGAAATCAACTTGGCAGATTATAAAGGTAAAACGGTTTTAATTAGTGTGGTTCCTGATATCGACACACGTGTTTGTTCACTGCAAACGAAACGTTTCAATCAAGAAGCGGCGAAATTAGACGGTGTTCAGATTATCACGATTTCCAATAACACAGTTGAAGAACAAGCAAATTGGTGTGCCGCTGAGGGTGTCGAAATGGAAATGCTTCATGATACTGAAGACTCATTTGGTGCAGCTTATGGTTTGTATATTCCAGAAATGGGCCGTTTAGCACGTGCTATTTTTGTGATTGACCCAGAAGGAACGTTAGTTTATGAAGAAATCGTCTCAGAAGTTTCGTCGGAACCCGATTATCAACAAGCGTTAGAAGCTGCAAAAAAAGTGTAATCCCTCTAGATTACAAATTGACTTTGCTTGCGCTTCATTGTAGAATGAAGCAAAGACAGCGAACAAGAGGAGTATCATTGGCGTCGTTTTAGAGAAAAAGTCGTTCAGGTGCAAGACTTTTACACAACCAGTGAGAAGGTAGCTTGTGAGTCAATGGTTTGAACACAGTACGTTAGTAGAACGATTCGTTTCGTGAACGTTATCTCACGAATGAGTGGCATTTGAATGAATTCAATTCAAATGCAATTTAGGTGGTACCGCGTAAATAAGATGAATCTACGCCCTAAAATACGAAAGTATTTTAGGGCGTATTTTAGTGTTTAGCCAAAAAAAACTCATTTGTAAAATAATTACCGCTCCAAATCGCGTATTTTAAGAAAGAAGGGGAAAAAATGTCAGAAGAAAAAAACTTACCAACGAAATATCAACCGACAGAAATCGAAGCTGGCCGTTATCAAAAATGGCTAGATCAAGATTTATTTAAACCAAGTGGCGACAAAAAAGCGAAGCCCTATTCAATTGTTATTCCACCACCTAATGTAACAGGGAAGCTACACTTAGGACATGCTTGGGATACAACATTACAAGATATGATTATCCGCCAAAAAAGAATGCAAGGCTTTGATACGTTATGGCTGCCAGGAATGGACCATGCCGGAATTGCCACGCAAGCAAAAGTAGAAGAGAAACTAGCGCAACAAGGAATTTCACGTTACGACTTAGGTCGTGAAAAATTTGTTGATCAAGTGTGGGAATGGAAAGAAGAATATGCTTCTCACATTCGTGAACAGTGGGCAAAAATGGGCCTTTCTTTAGATTACAGCCGTGAACGTTTTACTTTAGATGAAGGGCTATCTGAGGCCGTTCGTAAAGTGTTTGTCTCTCTTTACGAGAAAGATTTGATTTACCGTGGTGAATATATCATTAACTGGGATCCAAAAGCGAAAACAGCATTGTCTGATATTGAAGTAATCCATAAAGATATTGAAGGAGCTTTTTACCACATGAGCTACCCATTATCAGATGGTTCTGGCGTTGTTGAAATTGCGACAACGCGTCCTGAAACAATGTTGGGAGATACGGCGATTGCGGTCCATCCAGAAGATGAACGGTATCAGGAACTTATTGGTAAGACAGTTGTCTTGCCATTAGTAGATAAAGAAATTCCAATTATTGCAGATGACTATGTAGATATGGAATTTGGAACAGGGGTTGTAAAAATCACACCTGCCCATGATCCAAATGACTTTGAAGTCGGTAATCGTCATGACTTACCTCGAGTAAATGTTATGAACGAAGACGGCACGATGAATGAACTGGCTGGAAAATACGAAGGAATGGATCGTTTTGCTGCACGTAAAGCGATTGTCTCTGACTTGAAAGAATTAGGTCGCTTAATTAAGATCGAAACAATGAATCACAGCGTGGGCCATTCAGAACGAACAGGCGTTGTCGTGGAACCACGTTTATCGACCCAATGGTTTGTAAAAATGGGACCATTAGCTGAAAAAGCAATAGAAAATCAAAAAACAGAAGACGCTGTTGAATTTTATCCACCACGCTTCAATCAAACATTTTTACGTTGGATGGAAAATATTCATGACTGGGTTATTTCGCGACAATTATGGTGGGGCCACCAAATTCCTGCTTGGTATCACAAAGAAACGGGCGAAATGTATGTTGGGATGGAAGCACCAGCCGACAGTGAAAACTGGGTTCAAGATAGTGATGTCTTAGATACATGGTTTAGTTCTGCATTATGGCCATTTTCAACGATGGGTTGGCCGGACGAAGCAAGCGAAGATTATCAACGTTACTTCCCAACAAGCACATTAGTTACTGGCTATGATATTATTGCCTTTTGGGTAAGTCGTATGATTTTCCAAAGCTTAGAGTTTACAGGCGAACGTCCCTTCCAAAATGTCTTAATTCACGGCTTAATTCGTGATGAGCAAGGACGCAAAATGAGTAAATCATTGGGGAATGGGATTGATCCAATGGATGTCATCGAAAAATATGGCGCAGATGCGTTACGTTGGTTCTTATCAAATGGTTCAGCACCTGGTCAAGATGTTCGTTTTAGTTATGAAAAAATGGATGCTTCTTGGAACTTTATCAATAAGATCTGGAATGCAAGTCGTTTCGTTATTATGAATGTAGAAGGTATGACTGCTGCAGATATTGACTTTAGTGGTGAAAAGACTGTCGCTGATCGTTGGATTTTAACGCGCTTAAACGAAACAGTCGCCCGTGTGACAGAATTATTTGATCGCTTTGAATTCGGTGAAGCAGGTCGCCAATTATACAACTTCATCTGGGATGATTTCTGTGATTGGTATATTGAAATGAGTAAAGAAATTCTTTACGGAGAAAATGAAGCAGCTAAACAAACAACACGGAGCATCTTGGTGTACACATTGGATCAAATCTTACGCTTATTGCATCCAATTATGCCGTTTGTAACAGAAGAAATTTGGGAAAAAATTCCGCATCAAGGTGAGTCATTGGTTGTGGCAGAGTACCCAGTTGTTCATGAAGAATTTAACGATGAAGCAGCAGCTCGAGGAATGGAAGTTCTGAAAGAAGTTATTCGTTCGGTTCGGAATATTCGAGCAGAAGTGAATACACCACTTTCTAAACCAATTACTTTGTTAATTAAAACAAATGATACAGAAGTAGAAGAATTTTTAACAGCTAATACTAGCTATTTAGAACGCTTCTGTAACCCAGAGGAATTAGTCATCAGTCGTGAAATAGAAGCGCCAGAATTAGCCATGTCCGCTGTATTAACAGGCGCAGAACTATTCCTACCATTAGCTGGGTTGATTAATATCGAGGAAGAAATTGCTCGCTTAGAAAAAGAATTAGACAAATGGACAAAAGAAGTCAAACGTGTGCAAGGCAAACTTTCAAATGAACGTTTTGTGTCAAATGCACCAGATGAGGTCGTGGAAGCAGAACGTGCAAAAGAAAAAGACTACCTTGAAAAACAAGAGGCTGTCAAAGAACGGATTGCCCAATTACGTTCAATCTAAAAAAGAAAAGACAACAAAACCAAACGTTGGTTTTGTTGTCTTTTTGTTATAATTTGCCAAATAATTGAAACAAATACAACATTAAATAGCTGTAAGTAGCCACAGACCAGAATTTTAATAAAAGAACAATTTTCATGAATTCCTTTAAAGATATATCTGTAATTCCCGCCACTAAACAAACAATATCATCTGGAGCGAAGGGGACTAACATAGTAAAGATTAAGAGCTTTTTGACATTGTGTTCATTTTTGTCTAAAATCTCTTCAAATTTTTTGTATTTATTGGGTGAAAGGATTATTTTTACAAAGCTACGTCCATAGTAACGAACCAGTAAAAAGCCAATAAACTCACCAATGATCAACCCAAGATAGCTATACAAAAGTCCTTGCAAATTGCCAAACATCAACATTCCTGCAACAGAAGAGATTCCTCCAGGTAGAATAGGGATAATCACTTGGACGATTTGTAAAAGAATGAAACACAGAACCGCATAGTTACCAAACTGTTTAATAAAAGCTTGCAAGGAAGCAACAGAATGAAAAATTCCTCTGGAATATCCCCATAAAATTAAGCCGAAGAAAAGCACCAGTCCAACTAGGGGTAACCACCGAATGAGTCCATTTAAAAATTTTTTCTGATTAGTCATGAGTGGCCTCCTGACGTTTTCGACGGTATTTTTTAAAGCCAAGATAACCAGCCGTTCCCAGTAAAATCGTTCCGCTGACGGCAGTGCCGAGATAAATCATTCTTGGATGATAGGCAAAGGTTAACTGCTGTTTGCCAGCTGGGACTTCAACAGCTAAAAAGCCACCTAGAATGCGTTGTGTTTTTAAGGGTTCTTTTTGTAGCGACGATTTGACTTGCCAATCTTGGTCATAAGGAATGGACGTATACAGTAACTGAGTATCATTTCCAGGTACATTCAGTGCGCCATTTAAATGGCCTTTTTTAGTTGCATTCACGTGAAGAGCTTGTTGGCGTAATTTGTCAACCGCACGATTAAAGGCTGTTTGGTCTAAAGTTTGAAGTTGCCAATTAGTTAAATCAACCACTTGTTCAGCAGTTAGTGACAGGGTCACGGTAGTTCCTTTTTCAAAATGCCCTAAATTGAACAGTTGATTGGTTGCAATATAAATCGGCGTCGAGATAACTTGTTGGTTTACCTTCAATTTTGTAACTTTTTTCCATTTTAAATTCGGAATATAAAGATGCAAGTCGCCAGTGCTATTCACTTTAAAGGTTGCTTCAATTGTTTCATTGGTATGATGAGGTTCATTTATCAACGAAGCTGTTTTAAAGTAAGGTTTATCCGTCGGCACGAGCGTTTGCAGGAGTTCTTCTTGGGCATCTAAAGGATTATTTTTTGCTAATTTTAACTTGGTTAATGCGGTTGGCGCCAAAAAGCCCATACCAATCGCTTCATCATTTTCCATGATTTTCGTGGAACCAACTGTTTTTAGCAATTTTTCACTCGTAGGTTTTTCAATTGGTAAAAAGTCATATTTCACATTTAAAAGTAAATTGGTTAGTTGTGAATTATCCACATAGGCAATCCGGCGATCATTTTTTCGATATAAACCTAGCGCACTTAATGTGTCTTGGGTAGTGGCAGTTAAAGTCGAAGTATAGCTAGAAACGCCAGCATAGCCATAAAGTAAAGGATTATTGTAGCCGTTATTGATTTCACGGAACCCTGTTTCTTTGGAAGGAATGACTTGTTTCATGCGATAAAGTTCTGGTGCTGAGGCCATTTTTTCATCGATTAATTGGCTGTGTTTTCGGTAATCTTGGGCAAATGTTGCTTGGCTACCAAAGGGCATATGTTTAAAAGAAATCCAGAAATTCGTTGTTAATTCTGTGCTGACCAGTAAGAATAAAGCAACGACTACATAGTTTTTTAAGGCCTTTTTGTGTGCTAAACGCAAGCAAAAGAAAATCAACCAAATAAAAAGTAAACTTAGCCATAAATAATTGATCGAAATTAAGAGATTCTTTTGTGGACCATAATACAAAGATCCGTAGCCAATGACTAACAGCAGACTAAAAATAATAGGTGCGGTCCAAGGAATGGTCACTTTTTTAAGCCAAACTTCATAGGCAAAGACAATCAATAAAAAGCTAAAAATAAAGACATTTCGGTAAGGGAAACCAGCTGGGCTTTGAAACATGTGCCAGACAGTATTAAAGGCTTCTAACCAAAAGCTTAAAAAAAGAATGAATAAAAGAATTGCTGAAGCTATTCTTTCTTTTAACGCAATTTGTTTCGTTTGAAAATAGGCAACACAGAGAAGTGTCACAAATAATCCAGCAAAAACGGTTGGTAAATGGTCTAAACGCAACTCATAATTAATAGAACCTAAGCCTAATTGCGAGAAGAACGAAGTGTTGAACTTAGGCGTTAAAAAGAACGTCGAGACATCAAAATCTGCTTTTTTTGTATAGAGCATCCCTTCTGCTGCAGGTAATAATAAAAAGCTAGTTGCGGTTCCTGTTAAAAAAGAAACGAGGATGAATAACGGACTTTGTTTAAAAAATTGCCGAATAGCATGGGCTTGGGTATTCTTTTTAAAGAACCAATAGATACTGTACAAAACAGCAAAGAGACAAATCATATAACCCATGTAGTAATTCGTCACAATCGCTAAAAACAGGGTTATACTGTATAAGCCCCATTTGCGTTGATCCCATAAACGTTGGAGTCCCAATAAGATAAGCGGGAATAGAATCAGTGCATCCAACCACATAAAGTTTTGGCTATAGACGGTGACAAAGCCACAGAAACTATAGGACGTTGAAAAAAGTAACGTGGTGCCATCAACTTTTTGATAGGTGTATTTTAAATAGCTAAACATCGTAGTGCCCATCAAGGCAAGTTTTAAGGTAATAATCCATAAAATTGCTATAGGTAATTGTTCATAAGGAAAAAAGAAAGCCAACACATTAAAAGGGCTCAGTAAGTAATAGGCTGCCAAAGGAACAATCGACTCACCAATCTCATTGGAAAAAGAGTAGAATGTAGTTATTCCCTCGTGAAAAGAGCGTTTTAAAAAACTCAAGAAAGGCATGTATTGTGTGCCTAAATCACTAACTAATAAGTTGTTGTCACCAAAAGGCGCAAGTTGTAATGTCATCCATACAAGCAACAGAAGTAAAAACGGCAAGAAAAAACTTCCTAACCATAAAAGCTTCGATTTGTTTTTCATCAAAATAAGTCCACCTTTATAAAAAAATCATGAATAAGCGTGTTGAACGCTCTAAAAATAGTTTTTAATTGGCTGGCTGGAATGAACCATCCAGAATGTTAGTTTACCATAAGTTCATTAATGTATCCGCTAATAACGCAAAATTATGAAAAATGCAAAAAGTTTTCAAGAAAAAGTTTCAATTGGTTATTAGTGAAAAAGTCACCTAACTTAGTTATAATGTAGAAGAAGACAAGGAGTTGGACAAGATGCAATTAACAATAGAAGAAGCCATTGAATGGATTCATAGCCGGTTACCCTTTGGTTCAAGACCTGGTTTGGATCGGATTAATGCGTTATTAGAAAAAATTGATCATCCAGAAAACAAAGTGCCAACGATTCATATCGCAGGAACCAATGGTAAAGGCTCAACCGTGACATATTTACGCTGTCTATTAGAAGAAATGGGCTTGAAAGTCGGAACCTTTACCTCTCCTTATATTGAATCATTTAATGAAAGAATTGCGATAAATGGTCAACCAATTTCAGACGAACAATTGATTACTTATGTGGAAAAGTATCAACCAATCATTAAAGAATTAGACCAGATCACTGAAGTGGCTAGAATTACAGAATTCGAAACATTGACAGGAATGGCCTTGGACTATTTCGTGAATGAACAAGTGGATATCGCAGTTGTTGAAGTTGGCTTAGGTGGATTACTTGATAGCACCAATGTCGTGAAGCCATTATTGACGGGAATTACGACAATTGGGAAGGATCACACAGAAATTTTAGGTGAAACAATTGCTGAAATTGCCTATCAAAAAGCGGGTATTATTAAAGAAAAAGTCCCAGTAGTAACAGGCAACATTTGTGCTGATGCGCTAGCAGTCATTGAAAAAGTCGCACAAGAAAAACAGAGTCCAATTTTTCGTTTTGGCAAAGAGTATCAAGTGGAATATCTACATCCTGATACACAATGGGGGGAAGTATTTAATTTCTATGGAGAAATGGGCAAACTGACAAAGATTAAAGTTCCCTTGTTGGGGCGTCACCAAGTAGAAAACGCGGCGGTAGCTATTCAATTATTTGACAAGTATTGCCAACTACAACATGTGCCGTTTAAAGAACGAGACATTACTCAAGGGTTAGCTAAAGCGCAATGGCCAGCTCGAATGGAACGTCTTAGTGATGAACCGTTGATTGTTTTAGATGGCGCCCACAATGATCATGCAGTAAAACGCTTAGTTGAAAACTTGCGCAAAGAGTTTCCACAACACACGATTCATATTTTATTTTCAGCTTTAGCAACTAAAGATGTGGATGAGATGATTCAGGACTTAAAGCAAGTACCGAATGCGCATCTTTACTTAACTAGCTTTGATTACCCTAAAGCTATTGCACTTACAGAAATGGAAAAATATGAAGACGATTTAACAGAAATTGTGTCTTTATGGCAATTTGGCTTAGGCGAAATTTTAGAAAAAATGTCGACAGATGATTTATTATTAGTAACAGGTTCATTATATTTTGTTTCTCAAGTAAGAGAATTACTTTTAACTATAGGAGGAAATGATGAAGAAATTTGATGGCGTAATTTTTGATATGGATGGGTTGCTTTTTGATACGGAGTTGATTTACTATACATCTACTCAAAAAGTAGCAGATGCAATGGGGTTACCATATAGTAAAGAAGTCTATTTAGACTATGTTGGGATTTCCGATGAAGAAGTACAAGAGAATTACCGACGTATTTATGCATCCTATGGTCATGACACAGTGGAAGAATTTATCCGCCGTTCTTATGATGATACCCTGCAAGAGTTTCGATCTGGTAACGTCCCTTTAAAACCAGGGGTGGTGGAATTTCTCGACTTTTTAGATGATCAAAAAATTCCTCGATTGGTTGCTTCAAGTAACGTCCGTCCAGCAATTGAAATGTTATTAAGCCATGCTGGGATTCAGGATCGTTTTGTAGGAATTGTTTCAGCAGAGGACGTTAAACGAGCAAAACCGGACCCAGAAATTTTTCAAAAAGCACGTCAACTTTTAGGAACAGAAGCCCCGAAAACCTTGATTTTCGAAGACTCATTTCATGGGGTAAGTGCGGCTCATAGTGCGGGCATTCCAGTGATCATGGTACCTGATTTATTGCAACCAACTGAAGTTATCCAAGAGAAAACATTACATGTCTTGGAGAGTTTACATCAAGCGCCACATTATTTAAAATAATAAAAACAACACTCCTTTGCGTAGTTTATTAATGACTAGCAAAGGAGGTTTTTTTATGCAAGTATCGGATCTGTTTATTCGTGAGATGCCGAGTGATTGTTTACCACGAGAACGGCTCTTGGCGATAGGAGAAAAAGCATTATCGAATCAAGAGTTGTTGGCGATTCTGTTACGTACTGGCTCAAAAGAAGCAGACGTGATGACTGTTGCCGCAACGCTGTTAAAACAGTTTAAGCAACTTTCTTATTTGCAGCAAGCCACGTTGAACGAGTTAATGGCTATTAAAGGCATTGGCCAAGTGAAAGCCATTGAATTACGTGCGGCCATTGAATTAGGGTGTCGAATTTATCAAAGTAGTCAAATCAAATTTGGCAAAGTTACGTCCAGTCAACAAGTCGCTCAACGATTACTCCAAGAGATGAAGGGGCTGCAACAAGAACATTTAATTTGTATTTACTTGAATACCAAGAATGACATTATCCAACAGAAAACGATTTTCAAAGGATCACTGAATCAAAGTATTGCTCATCCACGCGAAATTTTTCGGGAAGCGGTTAAATATTCATCTGCTCGCATACTATTAGCTCATAATCATCCATCTGGCAATCCGACACCGTCTCCACAAGATATTCAATTTACCAAACGAATGGAAGAATGTGGCGAAATGATGGGGATTCAATTGTTGGATCATATTATTGTTGGTGATAGCGGATACATTAGTTTGAGAGAAGAGAATTTTTTTGCTTCAGAATGAGGACAATTCTTGCAAAAATATTTTATCACGTGTAAAATGAAAGGGTAATCTTGTTTGGAATTATGTAGACTTTTTAAATTTTTTTAAATATTCTATTGGAAGCGAGCAAAGTTACGACTATTTATGTGCAAATGCACGAGGAGGAACAAAAGAATGGAACAAGGAACAGTAAAATGGTTTAACGCAGAAAAAGGTTTTGGGTTTATCTCACGCGAAGACGGAAGCGACGTATTCGTACACTTCTCAGCTATCCAAGGTGATGGTTTCAAAACTTTAGAAGAAGGTCAAGCAGTGACTTTTGATGTTGAAGATTCAGACCGTGGCCCTCAAGCAGTTAACGTAGAAAAAAACTAATAAAAAATAATCCAAAAACACCTAACGCATGTTAGGTGTTTTTTTGTTAGAAAAAATAGAGAAGAAAAATGGACAAGCATTTTTCTTCTCTATTAAATGAGAGCTTTATTGATCACTAACTGTGGCAGTCATAATCATTGGCAGAATCATTGGATGACGTTCTGTTTGTTCAAACAAGAAAGGCTGTAAAGCGGTCGTCATGGCTTCGCCTAATTTTGCTTCGGTACAGTTTTTATCTTTCATTGCTTCACGTAGAGCATTGAATAAAAGACGTTGGCCTTCATGAATCATATCACCAGACTCACGCATGTAGACAAAACCACGGGAAAGAATGTCTGGACCAGCCATAATTTCTTTATTTTTAATATCAACTGTTGCTACCGCTAAAACTAAACCTTCTTCAGATAAGATACGACGATCCCGTAAAACAACATTCCCGATATCACCGACACCATTTCCATCAACGTACACGTCGTTAGCGTTGAAGTGACCAGCAGGACGTGCGCTATCAGCCGTTAAAGCTAAGACATCGCCGTTGCCCATGATAAAGCAATTTTCTTCAGGAACCCCTGTATCTTGAGCGAGCGAAGCATGGATTTTTAACATTCTAAATTCACCATGAACAGGCATGAAATATTTAGGCTTCATCAAACGAAGCATTAATTTTTGCTCTTCTTGTCCACCGTGACCAGAAGTATGGATATTATTGATTTTTCCGTGGATAACTTCTGCACCGGCTTCAGATAATAAGTTGATTAAACGGTTAACGCTTGTCGTATTCCCAGGAATTGGTGAACTTGAGAAAACAACCGTATCGCCTGGTTGAATACTAATTTGGCGATGTGTACCGTTAGCAATCCGACTAAGCGCGGCCATAGGTTCTCCTTGAGAGCCAGTACATAAAATCATTGTTTCATTTGCTGGCAATTGATTCAGTTCCGCCGCATCGACAAACGTTCCTTTTGGCACTTTGATGTAGCCTAAGCGTTCGCCATTGACAATGGCATTTTCCATGCTACGACCAAAAACAGCAATTTTGCGACCTGTTTTCACGGCTGCATCAGCAGCTTGTTGTAAACGGAAAATGTTTGAAGCAAAACTGGCAAAGATAATCCGACCATCAATTTTTTCAAAGATTTTTAAAATAGAGGTCCCAATTGTTTTTTCGGATTTTGTAAAGGTGGGTATTTCAGCATTGGTACTGTCTGAAAGAAGACAAAGGACGCCTTCTTCACCTAATTTCGCCATTCTGTGTAAGTTGGCTGGCTCACCAACGGGTGTAAAGTCAAACTTAAAGTCACCTGTTGCGACAATGTTACCAGAAGGCGTTTTAACCACAACGCCCAAGGCATCAGGAATACTGTGAGTCGTCCGGAAAAAGCTAATCGCTGTTTTTCTAAAACGAATCACCGTATCTTCATTAATTTCGTGTAATTCCGCTTCTCGCAATAAACCATGTTCATCAAGTTTGTTGGTAATTAAAGCCAAGGCTAGTGGTCCCGCATAGATTGGGATATTCGCTTGACGTAAAAGATAAGGAACGCCACCAATATGGTCTTCGTGACCGTGGGTAATAACGAGTGCTTTGACTTTATGCAAATTTTGAACGATGTAGCTATAATCTGGAATCACGTAGTCAATCCCAAGTAAATCATCTTCTGGGAATTTGATCCCAGCATCAATAATGATAATTTCATCTTGGAATTGTACCCCATATGTGTTTTTTCCAATTTCGCCTAAACCACCGATTGCAAAAACGCCAGTTTCGTTATTTTTTATGTTTACTTTCATGTTAAAACTCCGTTAGAGTGAAGTCCGCATGTTCTTGCTCGTAAGCAAGATGTTTTTCGTCTAATAATTGAACGTATTCAATATTGTATGGGGTATTTTCTTCAACTAATTGGCGCACGATTACATCGCTATCGGCTTCCATGTAAAGAGATTTTGTGTCTTCTCTTTTTGGGTTTCTGATTTTTGTTTCTTGATAGTATACTTTGTAAATCATCGATTCATTTCTCCTTCAGCTACTAATAGTAGCAATTTATAGTTTTTTTCATTTTAAGACAGAAAATTAAACACAACAAAACGAGGTGCTGATCACCTAAAAAAGAATGCTCATCAAAAACATCTGTTAATGATGAAATGAAGCCTCGACTTTGCTTCATTCTGGGTATTTGATTTTATGTGTTCTTTTTTCAACCGTCCCGTGTGTTGTGAATAACAACAATTAAGCTTATTTTATCATAGAATGATAAGGAAGTATAGAAACACTCACTGGACTTTTAAAAAAAACAAACTTCTTGTTTCACCTTATTCTTGATCAAGTTCGAGTGCCTTTTTTTTAGGACGCCAATACCAACTTAAGCCGATCACGTGGGCTAAATAAACAATCGCTAAAGTCGTAGTCATCAACGTATTTCGGACAATTAAACACGGAATGGCAAATAAAAGAAACATGGAAATAAATAGTTTCCATTTACCTTTACGAGTAATTTTTTTCTCAAAGAAGGCTTCTTGGATATATTTTTGATAATAAGAAGAAGCTAAAAATTTGTTATAAAGTTTATCTGAACTACGCATCCAAAAAAAGGCCGTTAATAAATAAAAACCAGTGGTGGGTAAAAGCGGCAAAAAGATTCCTAACGTGCCTAAAGCAAACGTACAGGAACCGAGAAAAATGAAGAATAATTTTTTCATTCAAAGGGTCCTTTCAGTTTTTCCCAATTATGGCACAATCAAAAGGAAGTAGCAATTTTAATCGTATAAGTAAATCATTAAAATTATCTATTTTTTAGAAAATCTAAAAGAGAAAGGATAGAAAGAGAAAGGCTGTTTTTTCTAGCCAGACAGCTTGTATTACCGATTTCTTTTTGATACAGTGGGAGTACTAGAAAATTTAAAGTAAGATAAGAAGGAGATGATTAATTGAAGTTAATGTGGCGTTACACAATGCGTTATAAGAAATTACTTTTCGCTGATTTTATTTGTGTGTTTGGTTTTATTTTGATTGAATTAGGCTTGCCGACCATTTTAGCACGAATGATTGACAAAGGAATTATTCCTAGAGATATGGACTATATTTATCAGCAAGGGATTTGGATGGTTGTAATTACGATTATTGGCGTTGCAATGAATATTTTGCTAGGGTACTTTGGTGCCAGAATTACAACAAACATTGTTCGTGATATTCGTGATGATTTATTTGAAAAGATTCAAACTTTCTCACATAGTGAATATGAAAGTATTGGGGTTTCTTCCTTAATTACGCGAACTACCAATGATGCATACCAAATTATGCTCTTCATGGGAAATATTTTACGTCTTGGCTTTATGACGCCAGTGATGTTTATTGCCAGTCTTTACATGGTGATGCGAACGAGTCCGTCGTTAGGAATGTACGTTTTAGGTGCCTTGCCTTTTCTGCTGCTAGCAGTTGTCGGAATTGCTCGTTTGTCAGAACCGTTATCTAAAAAGCAACAAAAGAACTTAGATGGAATCAACGGGATTTTAAGAGAAAATCTTTCTGGATTGCGGGTAATACGCGCATTTGTTAATGAAAAATTTGAAGAATCTCGTTTTAATAAAGTCAATGAAACTTACACTAAAAGTTCAAAAAGTTTGTTTCGTTTAATGGCAGCAGCCCAACCAGGGTTCTTTTTCTTATTTAATATTGTGATGGTCTTAATCATTTGGAGCGGGACTGTTCAAATCAGCCATGGGGATTTAGAAGTTGGGAATTTAATAGCTTTTATTGAATATATTTTCCATGCGCTGTTCTCGTTTATGTTATTTGCCAGTGTCTTTATGATGTATCCGCGGGCTGCGGTTTCGGCTTCGCGGATTCAAGAAGCCTTAGACATGGAACCAGCTATTCGTGAAGAAGAAGGCGTAACAGAAACAGCTACTAAAGGCTATCTAGAGTTTAAAAATGTAACCTTTGCCTATCCTGGACATGCGGAAAGCCCAGTCATCCGCAATGTAAGTTTTAAGGCGTCACCTGGTGAAACAGTGGCCTTTATTGGGAGCATAGGTAGTGGGAAATCAACATTAATTCAATTGATTCCACGGTTTTATGATGTATCAGAAGGTGAAATTTTAATCGATGGAGTGAACGTAAAAGAGTACAAACTTAGTGCATTACGCAATAAGATTGGCTATATTCCACAAAAAGCGTTACTTTTTACTGGTACAATTGCTGATAATCTTCGCTACGGTAAGGAAGATGCGACGTTAGAAGAAATGGAACGAGCAATTGACATTGCTCAAGCTACAGAATTTGTTTCACAAAAACCGCAAGGCTATGATGAACCTCTTTCAGAAGGTGGCACGAACTTTTCTGGTGGTCAAAAACAACGTTTAGCTATCGCACGGGCGATTATTCGCAATCCGGAAATTTATATATTTGATGATAGTTTTTCTGCGTTAGATTATCAAACAGATGCAAATTTACGAGCGCGTCTGAAAAAAGAAACAACAGAATCCACTGTTTTAATTGTGGCACAACGTGTTGGAACAATTATGCATGCGGACCGCATTGTTGTTTTAAACGAAGGCGACGTGGTCGGAATTGGCACACATCGTGAATTACTTGAGACTTGTCCAATTTACTATGATATTGCGGCTTCTCAATTGTCAGAGGAGGAATTAGCATGAAACACGCCTTTTCTTCTATGAAACGAATCGGTCGCTATATTAAACCGTACCGAGTGACGTTTTATTTAGTTATTTTATTTACAATATTAACCGTTGCCTTTAATGCAGCGTTGCCTTATTTGACTGGATTACCAACGACAGAAATTAGCCGTAATATTGCGGCTGGCGAATCCATTAATTTTGATTATGTAATCCAATGTTTAATTTGGATTTTAGTTGTGGGAACAGGTTATTGTGTGGCACAATTTTTGTCAGGCTTTTTAATGACGAATGTCGTTCAACAATCCATGCGCGATTTACGTCGCGATATTGAAGAAAAAATCAATCGTTTGCCAGTTTCTTATTTTGATAAGAACCAACAAGGAAATATTTTGTCACGGGTGACGAACGATGTGGATGCTGTCAGCAATGCGATGCAACAAAGTTTTATTAATATTGTTTCGGCAGTCTTAGGGATTGTGATGGCGGTAGTGATGATGTTCTTAATCAATCCGCTGATGGCGATTTTTTCAGTGATTATGATTCCGTTGTCTCTGATTATTTCCAGAACAATTGTTAAAATCTCCCAGAAATATTTCCAAGGAATGCAAAATTCTTTAGGAGACTTAAATGGTTATGTCCAAGAAAATATGACTGGGTTCAGTGTTTTAAAACTATATGGTCGGGAAAAAGAAACTCTTGAAGGTTTTAAACAAGTCAATCACCGTTTAAATGGTTTTGGCTTCAAAGCATCCTTTATCTCAGGATTAATGTTGCCATTGGTTCAAATGACTGCTTATGGGACCTATATCGGGGTAGCTGTCCTTGGTAGTTACTATGTGGTTGCTGGTGTGATCGTAGTGGGGCAATTACAAGCGTTTATTCAATATATTTGGCAAATTAGCCAACCAATGGGGAATATTACGCAGTTGTCTGCAGCTTTACAAAGCGCTTCAGCTTCGACCATGCGGATTTTTGAAATCCTAGATGAACCAGAAGAAGAACTTAACGAACAAGATGTTCCTTTGCCAGAACCTATTTTAGGCTCTGTTGAATTTGAAAATGTCAGCTTTAGTTATGACCCAGAAAAACCGTTAATTCGTAATTTGAACTTTAAAGTTGATGCGGGCCAAATGGTTGCGATTGTGGGACCAACTGGCGCTGGGAAAACAACCTTAATCAACTTACTGATGCGTTTTTATGATGTAACAGAAGGCGCCATTAAAATTGATGGTATTGACACGAAAAAAATGAACCGTAGTGATGTCCGTTCTGTATTTGGAATGGTATTGCAAGATGCTTGGTTGTATAAAGGTACCATTGCAGATAATATTCGTTTTGGGAAGTTGGATGCCACGGATTATGAAGTTGTGGATGCAGCGAAAACGGCCAATGTGGATCACTTCATTCGGACAATGCCAGATGGGTATGAAATGGAAATCAATTCTGAGGGAGATAACGTTTCCCTTGGTCAAAAACAATTGTTGACCATTGCCCGAGCGGTAATTTCTGATCCAAAAATTTTGATTTTAGATGAGGCGACTAGTTCAGTCGATACACGCTTGGAAGCCTTAATTCAAAAAGCAATGGATCGTGTTATGGAAGGACGAACGAGTTTCGTTATTGCCCACCGCCTATCAACTATTCGTGAAGCTGATTTAATTCTTGTTATGAAACAAGGAGAAATCATTGAAAAAGGTACGCATCATGAGTTGCTGGAACAAGGTGGCTTCTATGAAAAACTATACAATAGTCAATTTGCTGAAGAAGGCGACTATGAGGAATAAAAAGAGGTCGGGACAGAAGCGTTTAACTCCGAGAAATAAGAAGGAATTTCCGAAAATTGTCATAAAACACAATGAGGTACGAGTTGATGTTGCATGATACCTACCCGGTGTTCTGTAATTTTTGGAGAATTCCGGCTTATTTCCGAAGGAGTTGCTTTTGTTCCCGCCGTTTATCAGTTTTTGAGCGTGGAGCAAAAATCCAAAGTGATTTTTGTCCCACGCTCTT
>OGTC01000055.1_pt1 | contig 87678 bp, 134 predicted proteins | sample 1574531 | NCBI WGS metagenome assembly OGTC01 (sample SAMN03295859, study PRJEB24534) | human gut metagenome | isolation source: fecal sample 2 from infant 9 | host: Homo sapiens | place: USA: Pittsburgh, PA | collected 2014-07 | reverse complement strand
ATCACCTACTCATACACATCATAGATTGTGTTAGGATCTTTTGTACCAATTACATTATATTGCGCTTTAGACCCATACCAATACTTCATTTGTTGATTTCCATTTTGGTTAATCAGCTTGTGTGCGACTACTTCAGACGGTGTACTTGGGATTCCAAGCGCTGACCTATTTACTCGTAAAACACCCGAATTATCGACTGTAATCGTTGAGTTATCCGGTCGTACTACACCAGCCTGCCCACTAGTTGCAGTTTTGGCTTTCAACACACCATTTGACACCTCAGTCGTCTGATTATCAGGTCTGACAATCCCGTTTGAGTTTGACGTAGCTACTGATACATTGCTACTGATTCCATTCTTTAATGTCTGCACAGACACTTTTTTCAACCCACGACCATCATGAATCATGATGTTGTCCGAGTTGTTAACCTGACTAGCCTGTGGCAAATCAGTTACTTTTCGTGTCTGTGTACTAATTACTGCCATCTTATACCTCCATAATGTATTTCCAATCTGCGACAATCACACGGCCGTTTTCATCCGCAAGTAAGGTATGTTCTGTACCGTCGTCTGTACGAATCGGAGCAGTGAAGTCGTTCTGTAAGAACATGTACTCGATAGCATTTAGTCTATCTTCATGCTCCTGGAACTCACGCTTTAAAGCCTCTACTGACTCATAACTTGCTTGTCTAATGTTGTCTACGTTACCCAGACCAACTTGGTGCTTCGTAACGCTATGTGGATTGTTGCGATTAGTTGCGTGATTGTTAAAATCTTGCTTACTTGCTTGTTCGACGTTTGCGACATTCCCTAGTCCAACTTGGTGTTTTGTAACATTGTGTGGGTTGTTTCGGTTGTTGATGTGACCAGTTAGGTCAACTTTCTCAGCCTTACTTCTAGTGAACTCGTCAATCTTTTCGGGAAGACCGTCAATATCAGATACCCTATGACGATGGGTTGCGTCGGCTTTCCCATTCCAACGTATTCGCTCCTGGTCAGAAACGTGACGGGCAGCATCTCTAATGTGATTATCGATATTGGTCTGTAACTTTCTTTCTGTCGCCTTCAATTCAGGGACAGTCGCATAAACTAAGTTAGTCGCATTGTATTGAATGGTAATCTGACTATTCTTGCTGATAGTTGTATTGAAATCATAATCTCGATATACGTAAGCAGATGTTTTAGGAGGAATTACATCTCCCTGCTCTGCCCAAGTGTACATGTACATGAACTCTTCATGATTCCCACGTTTTGCAAACACACCGATTTCATTCACAATCATTTCACGCTCAATCTGTGAATTATCAAATCGAGCTGTAAGACGAATCGTATCAGCTACATCAGTCGATAAGGACTGTGTAACTTGCAAAGAATGGACAACTTGTACAATATTGTTTTTCTTGCCAATGTCCGTTCGATGCCGTCCGCTACCTAAAGCTATTCGAGTAAAGACCAGTGGTTCTCTATTTTGAATTGCTAAGGCCGTTTCACTAATGGCTTTATCGGTCACAATAGGCTGGATAAAATATCCCATTTATTTCCTCCTATTCAAATCGAACTGAACGAATATCACTGAATGTATGAGCGCTAATATAAATTGCGTTCATCATCGGCGCTTCAACTGAAAATTGGATTCCTAAGTGAGCAGGAATCAATTCACGCACATACTTTAAGAAACGGTTCAAATACCCCGTCGGTAATTGCCCTAAAAATCGGATATGTACCGCTGAACCCTTGACCGTTACTAAGTTATTGACATTCGTAAAGCTCTTTGTAATTTTTTGTAAACTCACTGAGTTGATTTTAATCTTGGAAGAAATTAAAGTGATTAGATACCGCCTTCGTTCTTCCAAGTCGGTTGTTTTCGGTTTTACCTGAAGAGCCTTTTCCCAACGTGTAATCCAGTCTTCCGTTGCTTCTGGCAACAACATCAACCGTCTAGTATCAAAGATTAAGTCTGTAATCAATTCCAGTTCTGGAATTTCAGTTTCAAACAAATCATTGATGGTTGGATCTAAGACTTCTGGTAAAGCTGATAACATCCGATATCTAACGTGCGACATTGATAGTTACCTCCGCTAGTTTAGGAAGCATGTTGGTAGAAAGCTCAATACTTTGTTCCCTATCATTCAACAAAATGCGGTCCACATCTCGAACCCCGTTAATTCTGTCAATGATTGTGGCAACTTTATAATTCCGAACCTCTTTCTCTTCAAATGCTTCTTCACGTAAGTATTTAATGAGTTGTACTCTCGCCTCATTCTTGATTGTTTCGACATCTACATCTTCATCAATCTTGATAGTTGCAGCAATACGGACATTGTAGCCACTTACTGACTGCACGGTCACATAAGCACCAATCGGAGCTACACCCAATCCATGGCCACTTGGTTCAGGATCCAAGTAATTCTTGAATTTCTTTACCAGCTCTGGACTTGCTTCATTGCCGTCAGCATCCGTAATCGATACACGTACTGTATTTTCGCCCTTCCAGAGCGGTTCAATAAGTGCTGAACCAACACCAACGAACTCACTTGCCCATTTCTTGTATTGGGCAATGTTCCCGTTTAAAGTCGGTGTTTTCAGATACTCAATGGTCCGTTTGCGGAGTTGTTTATCTGTCTCTTCGTCTTCTCCTACGACGATAACGGAGCCGATTTCTGCCCCTTTAAAACCATTCAACACATCAATATTAATGAGTTGCCCTCTTACATAGTTGGGAGCATTTCCGACTTGTTCAGCTACTACACTATACTCAAATCCAGAGCGACGTTCCAAAACACGGAAATTATACTCACTATTAACCACGCTGAAACGGGTTCCGAGTGGGATTTCCTGTTTGAATTGAACCAGTCGGACCGATGCCGTGGCTGGCAAGCGTTCAACTCCGAACTGCCTACACAAACGAGTTAAAAAAATTCCTGTACTCGTATCTAAAAAGTTAACTTCCTCATACGATTTTAAGACCGTGTACTGAATAGCAACTTCTCGAGCTGCAGGCGCAACTAGATTGTACAAGACAGATCCTTGTCTTTTGTCATACTTATCATCAAACAAGGCCAGCATATCCTCTAAAATTTCTGGATATGTTTTTACCTTTATCATTGTTTCACCTCCAAATCCATCTCAAATGTTCCAAAATCACTATCAACCATGAACTGCACATAAAACTCATCTTTCTTTACCTTAGTAGAAAAAGAATGAGCCTCATGAATCCTGTCGTCTTCATATAAGGCTTCTTTTATGCGCCGTGCGATATCCATTTGGGCATAGTCCATATCCCCACCAAATAAAGCGTCTAATTCAACACCGTACCGATGGTCATAAATCGTATAGATGAACCGTTCGGTCGTCAGCATGCGTCTGATTGATTGCTTCAAAGCATGGATACCGTCTGTTTCTAGTAAGATATTGGTTTCATCTAGTGTTAAGCTAGGCTGTTTCTTAGCTTCGACAACATTTTTAGCGATGTTTAAAAAGTTTGTTTTAGGAGTACTCATTCATCAGACCCCCCTTTAACCTTGCGCTTGTAGTGGAATATCTTCTTGTACAAGACATAATAAAACCCTCCACCATCTTGTCTGATGAGATGAAGGGTTTGGCCTACGTACTCAGGATCCAATGCTTCATCGGTCCAGGTGACAGCAAGCATGGAATCATCCAAAATCAACTCATTGGTCAATTGGATTTTGAGTGGAGAAACCGATAAAACAACACCAGTCGTTATCTTGGCGAACTGGCGATTTTCAATGAAATTACTGATCAATTTCTTTAGATTTTCTATTACTTCCATCTACTCACTTCCTGCCATGAATAATTTAATTTCCATCGTGTGCTTTTCTGCACTGAAGGAATGAGTTGCCTCTTCAATGACATACCACCCCTTCTTCTCAATATCCTTGACATCCACATAGACTGCATGACCTGCTAAAAAGTCAATACTTCCAATATCAGCTTTTAGACTGAACGTTTCTTTGGGACGGTTTTTCATCTTCAAGAGCATTTCGCCCCATTGTTTGATTTGTCCCTCAGTTGCTTTCTCATCCACTTTTTTCATGTACTGGAGTTTTCCCCAAGCACCGATATTGTAACTGTCCTGATAGATGTAGACCTCTCTCTTTTTGGTTTCTTTGTTCTCTTGGATCAAGCGGACAATATTAGCACTATCCTCAATCGAACCTTCAAACTCAAAGCTAGACATAAAGGATTCATTTCCGATAATGTACTGGATTGGTAAGTTTTTTGGAGTCGTTAGCGTCAACTCTCCGAACTTGTCATACAAAACCAGCAATTCTCCACTTTGTACCAAGGTCTCATCCATGGCCTCCTGAATAATATCCAGAGCCTTCTTATCTTCCTTCAACTGAGGGGATAAGGTCACGGACGGGGCTTTTAGTTCCCCAATCTTCAAATCAAAATCTCCTGCGATTGCTGAGACGATTTGATTGACGTTTTTATCCCTGGCAACGAAGTTGATATTGCGTAGTAAGTACTTTATCTGGTCGTGAAAAGTCAAGGTTGTTTTGGTATCTTTTTCGTACTTGATTTTCGTCAAATAACCAAAGAATACCTCTTTATCATCTAGCTTAAAAGCAAGTGGAGAACCATATTCAAAGGCTACTTTTGTAGAGTTGTACAAGGTAATCTCCACGCTCCAAGCTGAACCTTTTCTAGTTGTCTTGAACTCAACTTTTTCAGACACAGTTGCTAAATCCCATGTATCTCCAGTTTTATTGTTCTGATAGAATAATTGCATCATGGTATCACAAACTCCTGTCCAGGGTAAATCCAATGAGGGTCTTTGATTTTGTCTTTGTTGGCTTCGTAAATTTCAGTATATCGGCTGCCGTCTCCGTAAAAAGTCTGAGCAATTCCCCAAAGAGTATCCCCACTCACAACCGTATGGCTTTTTTGAGCAGGTTTCTCCGTTGTGGCACTACGTTCTTCAGTAGCTTTCGCCTGCGGTTTCTTTTTCGTAGCCTCAAGCGCTTGCTTGTCTTTAATGGTGACCTTTCGTGGTTTATGAGACCGATATTGTAAGAACTTAATCTTGTAAATCAGATCATCTTCATATCCTGTCTTGGTAGAGACATCGAACTGTTCCACTAGAAATTTCCCGTTAATAGCAGAACCAAAAGCACCCCCAATCATGAGTTGAATAGGAGTGCCTTCAGTCTTAAATTTACGAATAGATGATACAAAGGATTCTGGAGAAACACGGCTATTCCGTTGGTAGTTTCCATCGTATCTTCCACTAGGAATAAAGGATTCAAACTCAATCGATTGAAGCTCTGGATTTCCGACAAGCGGAACGTTACCAGTATCGATGATAGCGACTGTCTCAATTCCTTGTTTGTCCTCCAGTTTGATTTCTTCTGGATTCACTGGCAATTTAATGCCTTCAATAAATATAAACATCTGCTACCTCCTTCCTAGTAAGCCATGAGGCCATCAGCGCCATTGTTCAAAGCGTCTACAATCGTTGCATTCAAATCATCCAATACGTTAGCATACTGGCCAGCGTTGTTAATGGAGTCAATATTGGTGACAATCTCTGGTTTCAAGGTAATAAAATTCTGTTGCCACTTCATGGTCGCGACATCCTTAATTAACTTGATGTATTCATCGTCCAGCTTGATTTCATCTTCAATCTTGCCGACTTTGTCTAATTTACCACCAGTAGGGTTGTGGCCACCGCCACCGCCTTTTCCTCCGTCTCCTTGTCCAGGGGCTGAACTTGCTGGGCTGAGTTCATAAGGTGTAGTGCCTTGATCTCCTAGAAAATTATTTCCTGCACCATTGGCATCTCCAGCTCCTTTGAAGAAACCACCGACAGCATTATCAATCCCTTGACCGAATTTATAACCGTTATTAAAGGCCTCACCGACGCTACCAAATTCAAGATACCCCAGTTGTGGAGCGTCAAGGTGTGGAGTACTTAAGCTGGCCTTATGTTGTTTCAGACCATCTGCCAGGTGCAAACCTTCAAAGGTTTTCTTGACTGGTTTTTCCATGCTGTCAATGGCGTTAGCGATATCACCGGCAAAATTCGTCCGACCGAGAGAAACTGTTCCAACAGCGCTCAGATTTAGACCAAATCCATTCAAGAATCCAATCATCTTATTAAAGCCACCAAGAACAGAGTTAATCATGCCCTCGACTGCACCAATAACACTATTAACCATACTATCTACAAATCCAGCTATGGCGACCGCCATTCCTCTACCACCTTGAGCAATATCGTACCAGGCGTTTTGACAAAAGAATGACATCTCGTTCCAGAGGTTAATAGCTCCCGTCACAAACCAGTCGATAAAGTCCAAGATACCTATCAAAATAGTTAAGATAGCCTGATAGAGGAACATCCAGAATGCTATTGCGGTATTCACATACCAAAAAACACCCTGTAGCATCATATTAATCACCCAGATAGCTACATTGACGAGGCCAATAAGTATATCCCAAATTACCATTCCAAGGGCAAATATCGCTCCCATGATAATTCCTGTAGCTGATACGGCTGCACCAGTAAGATTGTTAAACCATGCGACCAAGGCATAGAATAGACCAATAAGGATAATGACTGCCATTACAATCAACATGATTGGATTCATTGCCATAACTGCATTAAAACCAGCCATAGCGGCTTTCGCAACATTTGTAGCGATACTAAATAGATTGGTCGCTATGCTTGCTGCGTTCATTGCGACTATATAAGTTCCTATAGCAATTGCTACAGCAATAATAATTGGTTGAATCACAGACCAGTTATCGATGACAAATTGAGCAATCGGGGCCAACATACTCCAAACAGCCCCGATCATATCCATGGCAAAGATAACCGCTTGAACAACATATTGAAGCACCGTGGCTGCAATCTGGGCAAATTGTTGGAAGGCGGACGAGTTCACTGTCTGATTTATCTTAATCGATATTGGCTCAAGCGCTTTGGTCACAAAGTTCAGGAAGTTCTGCCATGCCCTACCCCAAGTTAGGGGCATATTACGAAACTGCTTGTCAATCGTATCACTTGCTTCCAGCATGGCAGTTTTGACAATGTCGGCCGTAATCTTCCCGTCTGCTCCAAGTTTCTTAACCTCGCCACGACTAACGCCTAGCTTATTGGCAATAGCTTGGATTAAGGCTGGTGAAGTTTCAGCCAGAGAACGCAACTCATCACCCTGCAACTTACCACTAGCCATAGCCTGAGTAAGCTGAAGCATGGCGCTTTTTTGTTCTTCAATGCTTGCGCCACCAACAACAAAGGATTTGTTCATAGTTTCCAAAAAGGCAATTGTTTCGCCGTTGTTTTGGAAAACATCGCCAGCCTGCATCCGCATCTTAGCGACACCGTTAGCCATGGTTGTATAGGCTGAACCTGTACGTTGTGCGGATGTATAGATAGACTTTTGCAGTTGCTCTGTCGTCTGCGTACCATCACGGATCATATCTAAACGAGCGTGCATATTGGCATACTCGTCTGACATATTTATAGCTTGTTTGGCAGTTTTAACGACTGCAATACTAGCTAAGGTGGTCTTCAACAAACCTTTCAAAGATACTAACCTACTTAGTTTGTTAGAAGCGTTATTAGAGGCATTCCCTAGATCTCTTAGAGCCAGCTCTTCTTTTTTGAGCCCTGCAGCTGCTAAAGTTGCACTGCTGACAAATCTACCGTTAATATCAACGACTCGCCCAGCTTTATTGACAAAATATTGACCAGAATCACCAGCTTTTTTCATAGCTGACTCTTGAGCCTTCATGGCTTTATCTATGCCTGAACCTGCGTTTTTGACACGCTCCATAGTCGCATAGATTTTATTTAAAGTGCCTGTGACTCTATCGGTCAAAGACATGGTTGTTTGTATATTGGCCAATAGAATCACCTCACTTCTTCATTCTTTTACGTTGTTTCGCCTCTTCGTGCATGACTGCAGCGAAAAAGGCTTTTTCTTCTACATCCATATTCACAAATTCACTAGGGCGAATGTAATAGTTTACGAGGGCGAAGTAGGCAAGTTGTGCCTCCGCGTCCTCTTTTATTAGTTTTTTGCCTCGTCAACCTTGTCTTGGAAAGTTTGGTTGATACCGCTGAGTTCAGTCACGGCTTCCAAAATCAAGGCACTTTCGCCCCAATTGAACATGGTACCGAATAATTCGGAAGCTCCCATTGTTCCATAAGAATCTTGCAATTCTTTATCGTTAAGATCAGGAACCACGATTGACGCAATACAGATTTCACGGTTATACTTAACACCGTCAAAGACACGCTCTTGGCGTCCATTACGACCAGGCTTATTGACAAAGCAACGATCATTGATTAAGTCCGCTTCACGGGCGCTCAAGACTCGAATTTTAACTGGTTCCTCAAAAGAAGGAAGAAAGACATCCTTGGTCTCTTCCCCCTTTTTATTTTGTTTCAAAAATGCTTTTAATCCACTCACCACTATTTCCTCCTTGTGTTAGTATGTAATTTCTTGGAATTCTGATAGGATATCAAAATCTTGGAATGTGAAGTCAGTTTCTTCGTCAATGACCTCATCCGCTGATCCATCTAGTTTAAAGATAAGTGACTCTTTGAACAGAACCCCTTTCAAAACGATGGTATAACGACCTGCACGAGATGTACGGTCTTCGTTGGTACACTTGATATCAATACGAGGCAAAATACCTTGTTTGACATAGTTTAAAGCCATTGTCTTTAATTCTGGACGGTGGTAGTACATCTTCAACGAACCTGTACCTTCTGCGCCGACAATCTTACCACCCTTCATACGAGAGTTCAGAGGGGTAACATCAGCTTTTGTGTATTCAACCTTTGCTTCTAGAGAGATAAGCTCTGCTAGTTCATATTGCTTGTCATTGATTGTAAAGAAGACCGTTCCTTCCTTAGCGGACAAAGCATCTAATTGATTCATAATAGCCATTAGCTAGTTTCTCCTTTCTTAATCACAGATAACCGTCATGTACAAGATTTCCATAGCGTCTGTCAAGACAACTGGCAAGTTTACCACGACAGACTCTTTAGTAATACCTTGTGAAATCTCAATATCTTTCGCTTTATACTCCAAGGCTTGCTTCTGAGCAAGTGGGTCAAGGACCATTGTAATGATTCGTTGTTTAAACAACTCACGACCATTCACGTTGTTTGGTACTTTACCGATGAAGTAGTTCTCAAAGATATACTTGACATTGCTATTGATATTATCCATGGTGCGGACAAGTTTGTTCTTACCAAAAATACGACTGTGTTCTGCCGTATAGCTAGTAAATGAGTTCACATCTGACAGGATAATAACTTTTTCATTTCGATAAGCAAAGATAAGTTGACCTTTATTGATGAGCTTTTCAGCCTCTGCTTCGTTCTTACGCTCACAGTCGATAGCGCCTGGATAAGACTTGAATGTATTAGATTGCAAGCCAGCCCCTGCATACTTACCAGCTACGAAGTATACACAGTCCTTAGCGCTTAGTTTCGTACCATCACTTAATGTAACCCCGTTACCCACTGATACAACACCTTCATCGTCAGCGTCCGTGTAATCATTCAAGACTGCAATAACTGAACGACCAGCGTCACGCCATTTCTTGATATGAGCCGTAACAAGTGCTTTTGTTGCACTTTCATCTGTACCCAGAGCCAAGACACGGAAGTCTTGAGTATCGAGTGCATTTAGGAAATCTTCAACCTCTGAATTGGTTGTAGCTCCATCGGTACCACCTTCAAGCAAGATTGTTTTATCTTCTGTCGTTAGAGTACCCGTTACATTCACATAGTCATTCTTAAATGGCAAGGCTGTGATGATTTGTTTATCAACTTCTTTTCCAAAGAAAACGGTTGTTACCTCAAAACCAGTCTCGACTTGTTTCTTGAAGATAACATGAATATGGTTACCAGCCAATCCTTTGTATTTAGCTGTAACGACCATATCTCTTTCTGTTTTCGTTGCCTGTACCCCAGTGTTGTTCACACCATTGTAGACAAGGACCTTACCAGTTCCTTTCAAGGCTTCACGAATCGGAAGAAGTTCATCAATCGGTTTACCAAATAGGCGACGGAAGTTGCTTGTGCCATCAACAAGTGTGAAGGCACCAGGTTCTCCCCAAGATCCAGCAATCATGACTGCTGCAATCGTATTGTCTTCCAAAGGAATAATCACATCATCTCTTGATACGAAATTGATGTAGGCCTTTGGAACTCGTTTATTCTGTACTGTCCATTGTGCCATTAGTTAGCCACACCCTTTCTCCAGTCTTCTAAAATGCGTCTTACTTCTGCTAGTGAGTATGACTGGTCATCTTCCAGCAAAATGTTTAACAAAGTTGCATCATCTTCAAAATACTTGAGTAATGCCTCTTTGCCAAATTTATCTTCAGCGGTTGTTACCACTGGTTCGGTTACATAACCTACTTCTTCATTCATTTCCATGAGAAGCTTCACCTATCCTTTCTAATATTTGCATTCTTGGTTCTTCTTCAACCCATCGTACGTATCGAGTGATTGTAAATGTGCAGATCAAGTCATTGGCATTGTATTCCACCTTCAAATCATTGATAGGGTACTTATCCCCCAAATAACGAAAAGAAGGCGAATTAAACACCGTTTCAATCTCTTCAAACTTTTGGTATAAGTCTGTTGTTTTTTCGGTGTAGTAATGCAGCAAGACAATAAAAACCTGCTTATCGTTTTGGTTTGCCAACCGCTTCCGAGTCACAGGTTTCACATCTACAATAAAACAAGGTGTTTTCAATCCTTGTTGGATTTGTTCATCATATACCTTGCACCCAAACACATTTTTGAGTTGCTTGATAACGAGTGGTCTAATACTATAATCCACCTAGTTCCTCCTTTAGCCTCTCTTCGATTTGTTGCGTGATTTGTGGGATTTTCTGTTTAATCTGTTCCTCTGTCAGTCTCATCATAAAGCGCCCTTCTACCCAAGGATTGACCAAACGCTTACCAATCGCAGGGACATAACGCCCTACTTGTTGACGGTGTCCACTTTCGACGAAAGAAGCATATTCCATAGGGTTGAATGCGATAACCTCGTACACATTCCCATTTTTGCTTACTTCCATCTTCCACGATTGATTTAACTTACCTGTTAGGCCCTTTGGTGTTCGTTCCTTAACCTCTTTCAAAAAGGCTAGGCCGATATCTTTAGCAGCCTGCATAAACTCAGAATCAATGATTGCCTGAGCCCGTTCAAGTCGTTTCAAGAACTCTTGAACATCACTATCATCATAACCACTCATGTCGTCTCACCACAATTTCTTGATGTGTGACATAGACCATCGGGTCTTCACTGGCCAGGTATTGAACACCGTCTACAATCAATTTACTACCAGCTTTTATAGCAAATTTAGGCGAACAGAAAATCTTGTGTTCTGTCTTGAGTTCGTGTGCTTCGTTCTGCTCTGTATTCACTAAGTTACGAACAGAGACACGACAGGGAACCTTCTTGTAGATTTCTTTGAACTCTACAAAATCAGCTCCGTTGGGTTTCGTACCCTCGACAGTATCAAACACATCCATCTTTTTATCATAGGTCCATTCAATGCTTGGTGTTGCCTGAGATAGAACATCATTGATATTCATCCTACCACCTCAACTTTCTGAACCGCTGTAACTGGCTAGTAAAGTCCAGCAAGACACTTTCAGCACGTCTGGCAAGATCTGACTTAGCCAATTCAACACGAGTGTCTCCAATAGAAATATTCTTGCCTTGGACAGCTTGGTCAGGATTACAAACAACATAAACCATCTGAATAGCCACAAATCGCAACTCTAAAGGAAAATCCCCACGATTACAGTAATTAAGAATGTTCTGCATGACTTCATCGACCACTAAATCTCCTGGGTAGCCTGTATAACGTTGTTCGTACAAGTCAATCAAGGCTTGTCTAGCATCTTCGTTATGCTTTTGGATTTCCTCCGATATTCTCTTCTCCATCAGCAGAACCTCTCTTTCTACTTATCGTCTTTAGTGGATTTTTTAGATAGTTTTTCAAGTTCAGCTAGAGCTTGGTCACGTTCAGCTAGAGCTTGGTCACGTTCAGCAACTACTGCTTTGTACTCTTGAATAGTGTAAGTACGTCCGTTAGTCGCTGGCTCTACGACTACATACTCTCCATCTTGGATTTCAACCACATCGTAACCATCTTCCAAGAAGGTTACTTTTTCTAGTTCGTCGATATTCAACACACGATTGTCTTTTTTTACTGTTAACATTTTCTATCCTCCTTTTAAGGTGCGACGACAAAGGCTAGGCCTTCGTGCTTAGTTTTGAATAGCAATACATCATCGTAAGATTGTTCATAGTACAAGTAGTTACCGCTTGAAGAAGCACTTGGTGCGTCAAGTCCTACAAATTCATATTTTTGTGGCGCTGCCATACATGGAATATGAATCAAGAAGAAATGGATTTGTTTGGCAGTTGGGTCAACCTTAGCTCCATTTGTGAAATTGTACAAGGTCTTCATGCGGTCAGATGGAATAGATGGCTCAATCGTCACATCGTCCAAACGACCAATAGAACGGTCAATCACTGTACCTTGACCGTGGATATTAACTGTACGACCAAATTGCTTGATGTTCTTGATCATGCGTTTAACTGCTGGTGTACAGAAAATAACACGACCTTCTGCTGGTACTCCAGCTTCATCCATTTGTTCCATCAGCTCATCGAATGTTGCAAGGAAGTTTTCCTCAGTCAAATTCAATGACTTAATTTGTTTACTTTCTGTATCAAGTGCTTTCTTACGAGAGAACAATTTAGATACCATGAATTTATCCATTTCTGGAACTTTTTCAGTATCGTTAAATGTTTTAGTGATGTTAGCAATGGAAGTAACATAATTAGTTTCATCAACATCTGACGGGTCTACTAGTGTTGACCAGTAACGCTCATTAGTCAATGTGTATGTTTCCCATTGGTTTTCATAGTTAGCGTCAATGCTAGTAATTGTGCGACGTGTACGGTCTTTACGTCCTTCCTTAATCAAAAGACGCGGTACTTTGATTTCTTTAGCCCCTGTGAACTTCAAAAGTGTATTGGATGGAGAGTTCCAAAGTTTCTGAGTGAATAACAATCCGTTTTCACTATAACGATTTTGCAAACCTTGTTGGTAAGCCTGTGCATAGTTCAATGTTGCTGGCATATCTGTTCCTCTTTTCTATTTCTTGATTATAGATCTGACGTGAACGCATTAATCATTTGCGTTGTCAGGTCGTTAGCAACTGTTTCTTCTTGTGTTACCCCTTGTGGCTTAGCACCAGCGATGTGAGGTTCTACAGCCTTTTCTGGAGCGAATAAAAAGCTTTTAGATTCTTTCAAAGCCGTCAACTGTTCATCTAATCCAGCCACCGCTCCGTTGTCACCTAATCCCAATTTAGACTTATCTAGTAGACTAGACACGATTCCAGCGTCGTGAACCTGACCGCTCAATTGCATTTCAATAGCATGATCTAGTTGCATTGTCTTGAGTTGTTGTTCATGTTCCTTTTGTTGTGTCTTGTACTTGCTGTCCAAGTCTGAGTATTTTTGTTGTAGGTCAGCATTGCCCTCAGCGTCTTTCTTGAGCTGTTTCATGTCATTATCACGCTCTTTCAACTGGTCCTGTAAGCCCTTGGCATTATCTTCTGCAGCAGATACCTTTGCTTGTAGGTCCTGTGTTGATTTCCCATGTTCAGACATAACTGCTTCAACTTGTTCTTCAGTCAATCCTAACTGTTCCAAAAATTTACGATTCATTTCTTTTCCTCCTGTACGTTTGTTTAACGTGGCAACGACCACGACATTTTGGTAAAGTAAAAAAACCTTTTAACGCCATGCTCAGGGCGAAAGAAAACCGTACGGGATTCCATACGGTTAGAGCATAAGAAAACCGCCTCGATTTCGATGCGGTTAGGTTATTTATTTTTCAATTGTTTCAGTTTCTTTCTACATTCAATTCCGACTTTTAGAGTTGAAATGACTTCAAATAATTTAATTATTACGAACGAAATTAATGCAAAAAATATAATCCAACCAAATAAAATTGATACCCAATCCCAGATAAACATGTCTTTACTCCTCTACTTTTTCGTATGTTTCTTTAAAGATGTCAGGTTTGCATGGATAAAACTCGCCTTGCACACCTTTGATGATATAATCTCCTGTTTTTGCGATCATAACCCCCTCAAGTGTTTTAATCTCACACCATGCTGGATTTTTATTCCACTTGCCACTATCGTGAATGATAATCTCATTCCTTGTTACTGCGTCCCAGAACCAATCCTCTTCAATCAAGCAACGTTCGTTGAGTTGCACGGCCTCAATCACTACTGGTTTTTTACGGTATTTCATTTCTCGCTCCTTTCTAAGCATGAGAAAAGCACTTAGATTTCTCTAGGTGCTTAATAATATAATTGCAGCAAGGTATCAAAATCATCTTTAAAAACATTTTGACTATTCTGTTTTATTTGCTCAATGATTTTATCCTTTTTATCTCTGTCCAAAGGGAGTGCTTCAAACGCTTCTTCTTTTACTAAGAATTCACCATTTTCTCCCTGGAATTCTTTTGTAATTTTTCTAATATGAGTCTCGAAATCGATAGATTGAAGTTCTTCGTCGTTGATGTTATCTTCAATTGCATCTAGCAACAAACTAATCGAAATTTTAATCATCTTTAAGCACCCCTAACTTACTGCGGTTATAAACAACTGTATACAACCCATCATTATGCATTGCTTTATAACCATCGTAACCATGTAGGACAGCAAAAACATCTGCATTAGAGTCATTTATTCCTATTTGACTCATCAAAAAATAGTAATATTCATATAATTCATTATCATCGTCTAAATTTTTCAACCAAGTATGCTTTTCTTTTTTATAAAGTTCGTCAGTTAAAAATTTTAAATCGGAAGGGTCGTAAAAAGCTTTTATTAGTAATGGATTTATTCCTTTATTAGCATATCTCTCAGCAACGAAACGACTTCCGAAATACAAACCGCGCCCATGGGCAGATTTCACTCTACCGCTTAGGTCTAATTTACCTTTTCTGAAATTATCCTTTAAGGTTTTTGACTTTATTTCTCCAGATTTGCTATCACTTACACCACGGTGTATGGTCTCTAATCCAACAATATCGTTGTCATTAAGAATATTCGGTTTCCTATCATAGCCAACTCGTTTATATAAAAATCTTATAAATTTAGATTTCTCATCATCGTATGGTTTAGAACGATCGGTCAACTTTTTATTTGCGAATAATTCTAAAATATTTTTACCAGTTTCTTTTTCGTACTCTTCCGAAACTGCCTTCAATCTTTTAGATATGTTTAATATTCTTTCTTTGTCACCTATATTATCCTCCGTTAATGGGTAAAAGTCAATTTTTTTTATATTTCCCTTCGATTTCTCGACGTTCTCCTTTTCTCCGTCTTTCGCAAACAGTTTTTCTTTAACCGCTTCCCCTTCATGCTCCCATCCTGCAAAGATTTCGTCCAGGGAACGTTTCTCAGTGGCTAGTTTTACTGAGCCGTCGTTTTGCAAGATATTGAAGTAAGGACTAGGTTTATCAGACTTAACTGCAGGCCTGATAGTAGAACGGCAACGGACATGGAATGGAGGTGCGGTTCTACCTGGTTCATATTCCTTAACAGAATGAACCTCGTGATTTTCTAACCTGCAAATCTCACTTGTACGACTGTCTAATACCGCTACGATTTCGTAATGGTCGCCACCTAATTCCTTGATAGTATCTAGTGTTGCAAGATTATTATAAAAGGTCGTCTCAGTTCTGACAAGCGTATCTGCTCGATGATAGGCGACTCCTGTACGTTCAGAAAGAGCTCTAGCCATTCTATCAATAGACCAGCCGCCTGTTAGGCCTTTATTGATTGTATCGCTGATAGATTTATAAACAGCTGCATCGTGTCCCCACACATTTGTTGAGAATGTTTTACCACTCCAGTTACTAGCCATCTTATGCTTAACTGCATCGACACCCAATATTGGTTTCTCTATGATTCCAAAATGTGCCAAGTTCTTAGCTTGATGGATTTTACCTTTGATGTAGACGTCACTCAGAGCCTCTGTGACCTTGTCATGTATGCCCTCTGGCTTTCCGTATAGCTCAGCCGTCAGACGCTCAATTTCGGCAAGCAAAGCCTCCTTGCGACTAATACGATGGCGATATCCCAAGGCGTCCAACAGTGGTGTCGGTGTGTCAGGATTCAAGGCCATCTCACGGAATCTTTCAAGGGTTACATGCTTAAACTCTCTACGCTCTTTATCTGTCAGATATTGCTTAGCCTCTGCGTGAGTCATTTTATTATCAACTGCATACCTGGCATAGAACTTCTCAATCTCAGAAACCAACTGATGTTTATAATCTGCTAAGGATTGACCAATCTGGGCCATGTACCTATCAGCTACTATCTGAGCGTTTTGTTCCTGTTGTAAAGCTCGCTCAGTCCAGTACTCATCTATCTTTTTCTTGTTCTCGGTCGTCATGATCTTCATCTACCTTTTTGAAATTAGTCTGAGAGTATGGATCTTGTCCTTGTTCCTGTTGTTCTTTCAATCGTTCCTCAACCTCTGGTTGATACCATGGATGTTGTTCACGAATGCTTAGGTCGTCTAAGATACCGATTGAGTTTACACAATCTTGAATAGCTTCAGACTCATTTGAAATGATGTCACGGTTAAAGACATAAGTAAATTTAGATGAATCAAACGCTACTCCTTTGTTAGCTGCATACTGTTCTACGAACCAAAGGAATTGCTTGATACCTTTTTGAAACTCATTTTCTAGCTCGTTACAGTCCAAATCAAGGTCTGTATAGCGCCATTTAAGAGCCTGACCACTTGCATTGCCTAGATTATCATCTTGGGTATCAATGGCTCGAGCAGCCTCATACAAGAACTTACGAGAGCGTTCGATATCTGCTTCAACTCCGCTAGTATCATTGTCTGCTTGTAGAGTATCTACACCACCATCACTAGAAACCTTGATAGAGCGGAACTTATTCAGATTATTCATGAACTCGCCCAAATCTGCACCCTGATAGTTTTTCAAAACATAAATCAACTTCGGCATATCTGCCAACATATCAGCGTTAGTAGACATTTGAAGTTGAATATTATCAATCAAAGACTTGGTTTGAACTAAAAGACCGTCCTCATACTCGTTGTAACGGAATGGAATCAGAGGCACTTTCTCCCAAGTATAAGGAATCCGTGTGCCGTCTGCGTTGACATAGTAAAAATTCCCCTTGGTCTCTTTAGAAAGTGGATTGAGTTCGAGGTGTGAACCTGTCCAGATATAATCTGTAATCCCTTGTTCGTCGTAGTATTCTACAAAGGTCTTAGTCTTCTTTACTCCGCTTTCGTAGACAGCTTGATTATAAACACGTACAAAGGCAGACAGTTCTAAATGACGCTCGTCTTTCCAAAAAGGAATAATCTGCTCACTTGGGATTTTAAACAAGCGTAGACGGCTGTTCTCATCGTAATAAGGCAAGCCATAAGCTATCCCTTTCATCACTGCTTCTTTGCCAAGCGACTTAATCGTAGATAAAAGGTCCTCGTCAAACACGCTATCTAAAAAGTCTTGTGATTTTTCTCCTTCAAGCGAGATTGTTGGTTTTTTAGAAAATAAGTAACCAACCTTCTGGTCTACCAACTTCTTAAACAAACCCAATTCAATCCTTGAGTTCGTTCGCCAGTCAATATCAACCTTCTTATTTCGAATAGCCGTGCGATTTCGATAGTAGTTGTAAGCCTCTTTCATCGTGCTTACTTTCTCAGATGCCTGATGTTCTCTTATCTCAATCTCTAGTATTTCATTTTGGGTTGTATTCTTAATCAACAACCGCCTGATTAACCATTTAAACCAATTACTCAACATTTCTCCTTCTCCTACCAGAATGATATTCCTGGCTGTCTCATATCGTCTTCAAACGCATATCTAGTAGCGTCGATTGTGTGGTCATTTACTTCTTCTAGTTTAGGTTTGGGATTTCCATCACGGTCAACTGCATAGTCGGCATTTTCGAACTCTCGTGCAATATTCGGTGTGCGTTCTGGATCTATCACAATCGCATCCAAATCATCTAACCAGCGTTCTCCATACTCACGGCTATCAGGACCTTTCTTAGCGCCTTGAACAAGAGGAATATTCAACTGCAGTTTTAACTCATCAATCGACTTAGGTTCTGCGCTATCACAGGTTATCATCTGAGATTGATAACCTTTCTCACGGATTCTTTCAGCCAATTCACGGTTGCTAATCTTCACGCCATAAATCTCATCAATAGCATAGATAACACGTTTCTTCTTGTCGTAATGCCATCTTACAAAGGCCAGAGGGTCATTAGCATATCCAAAGTCGTTACCTTGCCGAATGTTATCGAACCTTGCTATCTCCTCGTCTGTAATCTTGCGGAATACCAGATTTTCAAATGGTGCTACACCCGAACCGATAGCCTCGCCCAGATACTCCCAACGATAACGCTTCTCTGAACGTTCTCTCGTGGCCTCTGCTTCTTCTATGAATGCTTGGGATATATATGGGTTATCCAAGTAAGTTGAATGGTGTACGTGGGTATTAGGAGGCTGTATAACGCTCTCGTATTTTTTATTTACCCAAGACTGTTTTCTTTTTGGAGGATTGTAAGAGTAAAAGAATTTATAAAAAAGACCATCATCCAATTCTCCACGAAGAAGGGAGTTGGTGATTGTCTTTACTTCATCTTCAGTTTTAAATTCAGCTAACTCCTCAATCCAGCCAATCGCAAACGGAAAGCGACTGTCTTTCAAGGATTTAATACGCTCTGGATCTTGTGCACCACGGAAGATAATATAATTTCCTCTTGGGATATAGGTTATCTTCAAAGGGGACTTATTAATCTTAAATAAATGACTAACCCCTTGCTCACTAATCGCCCATTTCAATTGTTCGTAAACCGATTGTTCTAGCGTATTATCTGTCTTACGAATACACACCGCATTGACTGGATAGCGCATAATCAGTTGAATGATAGTGTGTCCGAGGTCGCTTGACTTACCAGAACCACGCCCACCCTTTTCAACCACATGTAAGATTTTAGGGTCGAATGCTGCACGCCACATAGAGTAAAAAGCCTTTGGGATAAATTCGCTCATTCTACGCTTCATCGCTAACTCCTATATCATCAACGAATTGAACAGCCGAAGACATCTCGATTTCTTTTCTCTCTAAATACGCGCCATTCACTCTGAATATGTGGTCTATAGAGCGTTGTCTTTCTTCAATTGTCGGAGTAAATTCATAAGTCGTTTCTGATACCTCCACACCTTCAGCGGTCTTTACAGTTTTTTTAGAATATCCTTGTTGAGTTTCCCCTCTAGCAATACTAGCAGAGATTGCCAAGGCTTCTGCGATTGACATCGAACGTTCGTCAAAAAGTTCTTCAGTACGTTTTTTAATGTATTCAGAAATCTCAACATTTTTCAACAATCTTTGTCCTATGCTATATGCCGTTTTCTCTGAGTAACCCACCTTAATAGCAGATTGTGTTGCGTTTCTACTGATGATGTACTCATCAGCGAATCGTCTTTGTCTTTCATTCAATTTTCCATCACCACCTTTTTTTAAATCAAAAAAAGCCACACGATGTGCGACCTTTTTGCAAGGCGACTACTACCTTGCGTGTTAATTAGAAATCAATTTTCTGATTTATTTTTTTTGTAGTCTTTAACGGCGATGCTCGGAATCGAACCAAGGGAAACATAGGAGAGAAACCACTTACCTGTCACCGCCAAAACGAGGCCGAAGCCTCGGAAATAAAATGAAAAATATAAAGGAGACGTCAATGAACGAAATAGAGGGAGGGACTCGAACCCTCAATGCCTTTACGACACCCTGATTTCAGGTACCTCTCTTTTCAATCCTTGACACTACCATTCTAACAGATTATCATTACAGTGCACATCAAGATTATTTTGATTAACACATATTCTCAAGATATTCTCAAGATAACTCAAGAAATTCCAAATTATTCCAAAATTACCTCCAGCTCTTCAATAGCAACCTTACGCATGCTGTAATACGAGCTCTTACTGATTGCTAACTTATCGCAAATATCCTCGATATACGTTTTAGTAATATATGTCATTCTCAGGATTGCCCTGTACTTTGGATTTTTAAGCCTGTTGATCATTCTACCTAGTTCAAGTTTTCTGTTAATAACCTCTTTAGCATCCTGCTCTATAGCCTCTTTCATCACTACCAGCTGAGTATAGACATCATCAACTTTTCTAGTCTGCCCACCTTGGACTTTGACACCTGACCACTTAGGACTTGAGAGCAAACCTGCCTCAAGCTCATTGATTTCATCTATACGGCTTTGGATGTCCATGTCAAGGTCTTGTAATTCTTTCAATAGCTCTTTAGCCTTGTTCACTCTCTATCTCCTTTGTGATATAATAATAGTGTGTTAATTATAGCTGAGGCAGAGAGTGTCTTGGCTTTTTTATTTTATTCTTTATTCGTGATCACACTACCTGCACCGTTGACAGTGACCCAGCCATGCTTCTCTCTGGCTTCTGCTTCTTTCATACGGATAAGATTATCTGTGATTGAATCTGACTTAGCTTTGTTAGCCTTGGCTTCACCTTCTGCTTTGATGATACCTGCGTCTGCTTCAGCTTGAGCTTGCACTTTCTTGGTATCAGCTTCAACCTTGGCTTTCTCCTGTTCCTGTTTAGCTGTATCAATTTCCTTCTGTTTGACAGATTCATTTTTGATTGCTGCTTCAATCTCGTCTCCTGCGTCTTGGTCTGTGATGGTAAAGGATACAAACTCCAAATCGTAAGACTCAAATTTTTCTTTAAGAGCCTTATCAATTGCCTCATAGACCTCAGTACGCTTGTTTCCCCAACACGTCATCAATATCGTAACTTCCAGTTACCGATTCTATCGCTCGTTGAACTGCTGGAGATACTACACTATCATTTACTGTTTTCAAGGTAGTGTAGTTAGAGAATACCGTCATAGCTTTTTCCTTGTTGACACGATATTTCACATCGATATTAGTATTCAACCATTGACCGTCTTTTGTCTGAGTCGTGATTTTTTCCATTGTTTTTGTTTGAACAGATGTCGATAAGGTGTAAACCTTGTCAATAAATGGCATTTTTAGATGATATCCTGTTTGCAGGGTATTTTCTTGCACACCACCAATCGCACTAACTTTAACCCCAACTGTATTAGCCGGGATACGTTTCACAGCCGTGAGACGAAAAATCCCAAGTGAAGCAACAGCTGCAACTGTAATGATACCGCCTTTAGCAAGTTTTGTAAGTGTCGTTTTTCCTGTTTCGTGATTGTATTGTGTAAACATTGTTTTTACTCCTTTTTTAAATTATTTTTCCATAAGTATGTTGTCAATTATTTCTGGGTCCATTTGATAGCCTCCAAAAGTTCTAAGATTATTCGGTTCCATTCTTCAATTGTTGATTCTCTAAAATCAAACTGAGACATCATTTCAGCTCTTTTGAATAATGCCCTCTTAAAGAGTGAAGCTTTTATGGAAAAATTCATATCATCTGTTTTAAATTCGGTTATGATTTTCTTTCCATAACCCTCTATCTCTACATGGACTCTTGTTTTTCTATAGAGAGGTAGAGGCTCCGCCCAAACACTTCCTTTCAAGTCTGATTCATCGACTTTTTTAAGCATTAACGATATCTTCTTAGCTTCACTCTCTTTTTTAGCACCACTGAAAGGGTATCTTTTCGGTCTCATTCCTTATCCTCCAAAAGCTCTGATGTTTCAAATCTATTTCCAATAACGTAGCTTTCTTTTAGCGTTTTTGGTTCGAATGGACTTATCCTATCTGGGTCAGCAGCGTTGATGCACTCGACATAAAATCCTAGGCCGTCGTACACTACACCTAACGTATGCCCATTACTCTTAGATGACTCAATGTATTCATAGCTTCCGAATTTTACAACCATTCTAATTCCCTGAATTTCAAGGATATCCCCCTCAAAGATTTCCTTGCCGTTCTTGTCTTTGAGGCCTGTTGATTGCATGAGTTCGACGTTCTTAAAGCTAACGAATCTTAGTACGTTATCATCATCTACACATTCAGCTTCTTTATCATCGAAGTATAATCCATCAACAAGATGTAATTGCGATGTAATTCTATTCCACATCCTATATCTTGGTATCATGCTAAATCCTCCTCTTTGACAAACGAGCCATCAATCCAACGACCCTTGCGGTCTTTGATTTCTTGGTAAGCCAGTTCAAAACATTCTTCGAAATCATAACCGAGTGCGGTGCTGATTGATTTTAACGAATCAATGGAAAATGATAGATACATCTTACACATAGATTTTTCTTCCCAACTGTAGGACCTTTGAAAGCAGCTGATATTTTTATTTAAATCTTTAAAATAATCAGGCACATCTTCTTTAAAAATCACTATAGAATCATCAAATATTTCTTGGACATCTACCTTTATCAGCAACGCCAGACCGACAATCACGACTGCGCAATCTCCGATACTGTCCTTGGTTAGTTGCTCATTCTTCTTGAGATAGCCTGCGCATAACTCACCGAACTCTTCGCTAAGTTTCAAAGACTGCTTGTCTAGCCGTCCACCGTTTTCAAGGTCACGGTCTATAAACCATTGTTTCACTTTGTCTATTGTGTTCATGATAACTCCTATCTATTTGTCAGTTTTGGTACAATTTCATTTACGATAAATAAGTAGTTTGGAGCTACAAGATACCGACCAATATTGGAAGCAAAAGCCAATATCAATGCTAGTGTAATACCAACAATTAGCTTTTTTATAGTTCCTTTAGAGTTTTTAAGGTTCTCCTTTGTAAGTTTCTCTGCATATTCAAGCTTAGTAAAACCTTCTGGAATATACCTATAACTCAAACTATCGGAATCTACCTTGATTCGAACTACTACATACACAAGAACTCCTGTTAGGATAGCACTAAGCAAAATCATAGCTATAGAGGTATTATCAAGTACATTGTACAAAGTCCATTCTCTCATAAGCTGTTCGTAAATCTGTGGTGCATTCCCTTTAAATGTCGTAAGCAAAGAGCTTACTTCATCAACTGTCATATTTAGCATTTTTGCTAAGGCTTGTAAAATATCGTCCATTATAATAACACCTCATCCCCAATTTTCACCTTGTCATACACGTCCTTCGTAACCACAAACACCCCGTAGTCACGTATCGTAAGCGTATATAGCTTCCCGTGCCGTCCTTTCTCGACGACCTTACCAAATATCTCAGCGCCTGCGTTATCTGCCTTGTAGATAACCATCGGGCGCTTCTCTTCCAAATCTCGAATCCTGTCCATCTGCCAGATATTTAATCCAGCAGATAATAAAATCCAGATTGCGATAAAACGTTTCAATCTGCGACCTCCTTTTCAACCGTGATAGTAAAATCATGATCATTTATATTTAAAGGCAAAACTGCCCCTTCTTTTGAGTCGTTTTTTAGCAAATCCAAGACAATCTCTAAAACTTGCTTACCTAAAATCAATTGTGTCTCTAAAATGTTTTGCTCATCCATCACTCTACCTCTCTTCCATGTTCTTTCAACCATCTATCAAATCCATCAAAAACATTCTCATTTTCTTTGAGTTTAAATATTCCACTGTATCTATCATCACAATACTCACAATAATCGATATAGGTTCCACCATAAAACAACATCACTCCACCTCCTTGCTCTTAATTTCTCCAGTAAGTCTATTTTCTAAAATGTGACTTGTATAGCAAATATCGTTTTTATACGTATAGTGATCAACGGTTTCTTCAACCCATTGATTTTTAGTGTACGGGTATCTGTTTGGTCGTTTCAATTTACCACCTCATATATAAATATTTCGTGTCAATATCTTGTTCTAAAATACACTCTTTCAATGACTTTAAAACCTCCAATGCACCGCTAACTGTTCCCCATCTATTTTCAGGTTCATACTGCACATACTTTTCAGGGTACCGTTCTAATTCAGAGATACCGCGCTGGATATTATCTAAAATATCAGCAATGTTGTACGTAGTGTCCTGGTCGAAATCCCAGTTCATAGCAACTCTAAACATTCTTCCAAGATTGTATGTCGGAGAACTGTATCTAGGTTCAGCAATACGGATATATTGTCCGTTTTCTATTTTCGCTAAGATTTCCAAATCATAACTCATACCTCAACCTCCTCAATCTCAATCCCTTCACAATTGAAAACCCATCCGAATCCAGCTTCTTCTAGTTCTTTACGGGTGTGTGCTGTACGAAATTTATTGTCAATTTTTAACGATGACAACACCCAAGCTTTTTGAAATTTAATAAAGTTTAAGTAATTAAAATCATTGCTTTCCATCCCTTTGAATCTTACATAATACCGCTCTTCCTCCTCGACTTCATAGCCGAATTGGTGAATGTTGACGAGAATTTTGATAAAGTCTTTTGTATTCGATATCCATTTTAAAAAATCGTTATTGTCTATTGAATCTTCCAGCCTAATGCAGAGATTTACAATACTGTTATTGAAGTCGTGATAGTGCAATAAATACCAATCTGCCACACACTGCGGAACTTTGACTGGTTGCGGTTCGTCTAGTTGTTTCAACTCTTTCAAAAAAAGTTCAACCATTGAAGTATAAGGTACAGGCTCATGAAAAGGGCTGTGCTCATTCCACAATTCTTTATACTTCTTAATCAATTCCTGCTTATTCATCTTCCAACTCCTCAACTCACCTTGTGGCTTTCCAGATTTCCAAATTCTTGGCCATGATTTACAAAATATGAACCAATCAGGATAGCGTCAGCTTCATCGTCTTTAACGTTAAGGTCGAATTTATCAGACACCTTAGCAACTGCCTGCAGCTTCATCGACTTCTTGCTTCGGTCCTTGTAACTAAACTTCCAATACTTGCGCCATGTCGACACGTTCACGAAGTACACATTGTCAGCAATCAGTCGGCCAAGAATGATACCTGTCACAATTCCAATACTGATCATAGACTGCTGATTTGGTCCCATGACTGAGTTCTTCTCGACCACAATCGACTCAAAATGGCAGTCGTACTTCTGAAGCGCTCTCGATTGAATAGCTCGCAATTCACTAGCCATGAATCGCCCACGCTCAAAGAAAGACTTGCTTTTATGTTTTAAGACACCACTCTGGACAAGGTCAGAGCCGTGAAATACGGCCCAGCCTGTCGCAGTAGTTGAAATGTCTAACGATAATGTCAGGGATTTCATTGCAGTTCTCCCTTGATACCACAAAGATCAAAGAGATTCCGCTTGTTATTTTCGATGAACTCAAAGAACTTCTGAAGTTCGGCCAAGTGGCGTTTCTCCCTCTTGACTCCAAGGCTTGTATGATACTCTGTCGGCGTTTCCGGTGTTACCCTGATGTCTAGCCAATAGAGAGGCTCGAACACGTCGCCACTTGTATCGAGAGAAGCATCTGCGTCCGTATTTCTGAAATGCATCTGCATATCATATTCAATTTTATTTGTGATTTTGATGGTCTTGTCTACGATTTCAAGTGTGATAGTTGTTCCTGGTATGTCGATTTTGTTTAGCATTTGTTTTCTCCAAAAAAATGCGACTGCCTTTGTGATAATTGGCTAAATACGGGCAGTCGCTCGTCCAAGGTCACATGACCTTTACTGACGTTTTCTAGTTCGCAGTTTTACAAGAATGCCCGGCTTGTTGGTTTTTGAGTTGTTTCCAAAATGGAAATAGTTGGTTTTGGTTATTTTTTTATCTTTTCTTTTGATTTGATACTTCTTATATTGTTCTATGAGGGAACTTTGTAAATAATCAATGCTGACGAATGCCAATATTCAGCGCTGACTCCACTGTCAGCAACAGCAGACACGTTTGATTGAAATTTGATGTCAATCAACTTAATGTCTGGATTTTTGGCAAGCCAGCTATTTATTTGATTATCAATCGCCTCGTCAGATGGGTAGTCGGATGATAAAAATACTGTTTTAATCATTTTCTTTCCTCGCTTTTTCAAACTTAATAATCACTTTAAGTCCAGTCACTCGGTAAATTTCTTCGTCTGAAGCATCCTCTTTCAATAGCTTCAACGCAACATCTTCCATACTTTGAAACGCTCCGATATACTCATCGCATTCCCTGCACGTTTCGCAATAATCTGGCTCTTCGTAGCGCCCCAACGTATACCAGCCACCAAGATGATTTTCGTATAGATGAATCATCAAATCACCTCAACACGCTGGCTCAAGGCCTTCGTTTTGCAGTATTCACAATGACCGCATGGCTTCGCCTCTTCTTTGCCCTTTTTAACATTATCAAGATGCTTAATAAGCATAGATAACTCAGATAACTCGTAATCAAGTTTTTCCTGAGATTGAAAAACAATCGCTCGGGTATCAGGAGTAGATTCTTTAGTCACGGCATAGATAACAGGGGTAAACTCCTTGCCATACTTCTCTTCTAGCATTTTCTTATACGCTGCCATCTGCAAGATATATCCCCAAGCTTCGAACCAGCGGACTTGAATATTTCGTCCGCTTGCTTCATCCTGAACCCAGACCATGCTGTCAATGTCTGATTTTGTGGTCTTAATGTCTACGAAATAGCCCTTTTCAACATTGAGGCAGTCAATCTTGCCTTTAAATTCCACGCCTCCGATTTCGCCTGTGACAGCAACCTCTTTCTGACCGACATAGTACTCCATAAATTGCTTGTCAGTTTCCAATCGCTCAATCATGCGCTGGCCAACCAGAAAGTCAGCTTTTAACTGACCTTTGGTTTTCCCAGCTTTTGAAATCATGGCATCTGCGTTTTCATCCATAAACTTCTTATGTGCTTCTGGACTTTCAAAATAGCTGTGAACCATGTTACCAACCAAAAGAGCTGTGTTATCTCGTTGGTCTCCCCACTCTCCCTCTAGCTCTGCCAATGCCCGTGCTTCGCACTCCCTAAATCGCTTGTATTGCGAGATAGACCAATATTGACGTGCGGAAGCTGCTGAGTAGTAATCTTTTCCAAGTAAATCCATTGTCATTTCATCTCCACCTTTACTGATTTTGTTCGTGGCTCAAATTGAACACCGTGAGCATTGAGCCATTCTTTGAATTGCTCCTTTGTTTCCTTTGCATTTTCTGCCGGGAAAATTAAATCTACAGTAAATTTGTAACCATATTTTTTACCCCCCTCCTCAGAAGCCATATTTTGCGATTTTTGGTCTGTTTCTTTCTCTGGGGTGCAATTGCCCCCTGAACTGGTTTCAGACTCAAATTCAGGCTGATTTTGGGCGCAGAATAGACTCTGAGCTTCTTGTTCCGCTTCTGCTTTAGTCCGTCTAAGCTCATCTGCGTCTGCATGTAAAATATCGATAGTATCCAAAGCAGAGCGACCCTCTCTCAGCAAATCAACGTACTTTTCAGGATTCAAACCTTTAGCTACCGCGATAGCAGTCATTTCATCTATGCGCTTTTTCAACTCATCTTCCGCTTTAGCTCGTTCAGCTAATGCCTTGTCATCAAGAATTGCTTGCAACACATCAGCAAGTTTCGCTCCCTCATCATATCTACGAACGTAGACAGTAGGCCCAAAACCAGCTTTAGCTGCCGCCTCTGTAATCTGGATGAGTCCAGCTTCACGTTGTTGCTTCTTAGCAGCTTCTTCTGCAACCAATCCAGTAATCATCTTAGAAGTAGCTTGATTGATTCGCACATTGTCGGCCATAAAACACTTTTTCTTGCTGAAATCGTCAAAGTAAATAGCAAATAATTTGATGTCAAGTTCTGTGCCACTTTCTGCGATTGCAGATTCAAAAGCTTCTCTGACCGTTTCCTTTCGGGCTTCTGTTTCTCTCTCCTCAAACTCCCTGATTTGATTTTTAATGTCTGTTTGCAAAGTTTTGATAGGATCTAATATGCTATCAACCCAAGCCTTTGCTTCGTCAAGAGGTTTAGAGTATTCTGAAAGCTGGTTTTTAAGTTCTTGTTCAATCTGACGCTGTACTCGTCCCAACTCGTCTTTGACTTTAATGTCATCTGATAAAGTTTCTTCTGTAACGATATAGCCAGCGTATTTCTTTTTGTAAGACTCTAAAGCTTGCTCCAAAACTTCTTTACCTTGGATTTCGATTTCAGCAGCTTTTAGAGTAAAACCAATCTCTAAATCTGCTACTGGAACAAGTTCTAAGCTATTCGTCACGTCTTTTAATTCTTCAACCATTTTAGAAATCCTCCCCTTCTAGCATGTCCATTTGACCATTTTCTGGCTCTTGGTCAATTACTCCGCCTGTCTCTTCTGGAGCACCTAACAAATCAGATAGATTGTCAGATTCTGGAGGTGTGACATCCTTTGCTCTCTTCACTTCGTTTACGTTGGAATCTTCGTTATCGGCCATAATAGCTTCCTGTAACTCAATTGAGAGAGGAGCATACTTACTTAGAAGTTCCTTGATAAGTGTTTTTTGAGCCATGGCATCAAATTCGGTCTTCCAAGGAGTTCCTGGTTTAAAATCTCCAATCTGCTTGTCGTAGGTTTTAGAATATTTCTGAGCATGTGCTATGACTTTTTCTTTTTTCCAGAAAATCATCTTTCGAAATCCATTGATCAATTCCAAACTTGCAAAATATCCCTCAACCTCTCCGCTATCAACTTGCTCTTCTTTGAGGTGTAACGTGCCATAAACTTTGTCGTATCGCAAAAATTCCTCTTTGTAAACGATGTCGCAGTTTATGTTTCTGATTTGTCCACTACGTTGCGCCAATTGGATAAAACCTCTGTAACCCATCTGGAATTGTGCTTCGTTTATTTTTACCCAAGTGTTCCCATGCTTCTCATTTCTGTTATACGGCACTACGTATGCCATTCCAAGGCTTGGCTCAATCGGTAGTTTTAAAGTCGCTGCTTTCATGGCAGCGTTCATGATGCTTGTATTTGTAGCTTTAGCTAGGTGACTATTATTGTTTATAATCGACAACAGACTTGCAACGAACTGTGTCTCACTTCCGTCCAATACCGACTTAAATTTTTCTAACGCCGCTGGACTTTTGAATGCTTGTTGCGGTGTCAATGTATCGAATTTAGCTATTTCATTTACCATTTTATTTTCTCCTTAAATCTTCATTGTCAATCTACGTCTAGAATTTTGCTTCAGGTCGTCCAAACCGTTTCTATAATCATCAATAAGCCCTAAATTGCTATCGATAAATCGCTCGACTACTCTGTTCAGCAAGTCTTGCGACGTAGAGCCTTCGAGTTCAGCTAAAACTCCAATCAATTCTTTTTGTTTCGGAGACATTTCAATTCTGATATAACTTTTTCCTTTGTTTGAAGGTATATTTGTCATTTTCTTCTCCTTAAATTGTGTAAAGCTCTTCGCCTGTTTCATCATCACAAATTCCTAGACCGCCTAACGCTCTATAATTTTGTGCAACTTGATTCCAATAGCTCATGTTTTGACAGTATGTTGACTCTGATATTTGTTCGTAACTCATTTCTTTCTACCTTTCGTCTTCTTCAAATTCCAATTTTCACGTTTTATACGTCTATTTTCGCTTTGCATTCTCAAAATAATATCCTGTTGGTTGTTGATGATTTCTCCGAGCTCAATTCCAAGATGCATATACTCAGCTCGCCAGTTGTCGATTTCTGCAAGTAGTTCTTCAATCATATTTCATCACCCACGTATCGACGTCTACCGCATCCGATATCCACATACTCGCTTGGGTCAAGTTTCTCTTGCTCCTCAGGCGGTTGCATCATATCTCTGTCATAATCAAACATGAGCATACACCTTTCCAAGTTCCAGCACTCGCTTCACATATCTGGCCTTGGATGTTAGTCCAAGATCCAGCAATTCGTTTTTTTCTTCATGATTGGCCAAAAGCCATACACGATTTTCAAGTTCAATTCTCGTCATCTTCCTTCTCCACTTCTTTATCTTCGTTGGTTTCAACTGTGATTTCTAGTCTTGTCATAGCTTCGTCTACTGACTTGCCGTCTAGGATATCCTTGAGCATGTGACTCATATCATGAAACGATTTAGCTTTGGCTCTGCCCTTTTCGCTATCAGGAACCAAACCGAGGTCTTGCATAAGTAGGAATGCTACGCTTGCGTCGTGCATTGCTTTCTGAAGTTGTTTTATTTTCTTGATTGTACGAATTGCTTTAAACATATTGTTCTCCTTTTTCGATTTGTTCTTTCTCTTTGTAGATTGCCAATTGTTGTTTCAGGTCATAGATTTCTTGCTTGCTGGCAAAGTGACTTTGCTGTTCTTTGATAAGGTCATTCATAAGCTCTAACGCTACCTCTCGCCAGTCAAGGTTGACTGCTTTAAGAACTACTTCAAGTCTGAGTTTTAACTTAGTAAGTAATTTCATTAAGCTACACCCTCCTCGTTAGATTGCTTGTTCATTCCTAGAATGATGTCATAGTACGAATGACCAGCAGGGATGACATATCCTGTTAAGTCTTCAATGACCGAACCATCTGCCATAATGTTTATAATTCTTGGTTTCCATTGCTCTTTTTTATTTTTCATGTTATAATTTCCTTGAATAATTTTGATATGCGCCTGATTGCCGTCAGGTGCTTTTTGTTGTCTTCTAGACTGTCTTACTTTCCAGCGCCCTGAGTTCTATCTCATGGCTGACTTGTCTCAATAGCTTCTCACACGCTATTTTTGCTTCTCTGTACGTTTTAGATTCGCTGATGAAGTAATCAGCAAGTTCAATGACTTTATCTTCCATCCCTACACCTACGCTGGTTTAACTATTCAGTTCCTTAATCTTCATCTTGATATTGGTGCTCGGCTCCCAAGTCATCCAATAGGCCAAGGCTGCATCTGCGAATTTTTTCGGTAGCAAGTCGTAGCGACTAATGTTGAAGTGGTCTTTAAAGTCAATCTCAGCTTGTCTAAATACCGACTGGGCGAAAATCTTATCCGCATAAGCTGAACTATCAATACCACCCAAGCAAGCCACGACCCTAGCCTTGCGCTTCTTCAGTAGCGACTGAGCATAGCTTGGATGAATCGGTTGCTCACTCTTGAGGTAGTCGATATCTTCCATCATGCTAGTCTGTTGCTCGCGCAACTTCTTCTGACCAGTAAAGAGAGCGATGAAGGCATCCTCGTCCAAGTCCTCGCGGATAAATCCGCCCTGCTTACGAATAGCTGGCAAGACCTCTGAAGTCACCCAGCGCTTGAACTCCTTAGCTTGAGGCAACTTGCTGGATAGGATGAGAGAGTAGAGACCAGATTCGTTGATGATGATAGTTTCTTGGACCCTTCCTAAATTATCTGTGAGGCCCTGTTTTAGGGCGTCATCTTCATCAACATGAAGAGCAATCGCATTTCTAGCCTTGCTATATCCTAGGATGTCTGCAACATCCTTCCCAACGAACCAAGGCTCGTCATCAATTGTCAAAGTACGGACTTCCTGCCCGTGAAAATTAAAAATTTCGTTCATAGTATTCCTTTCTAAATTTGGTATAATGAAATCAAAAACGAGGTAATTCTTATGTTAATAAAAGCGAAATATGATAACCAGGACAATGCTAAAGTAAACGTTACTGTAACAGATATTTGTCCTAATTGTGGTAGAGGGATAGAACCCGTTTTAAAAGATTCGTCATTTTACAAAGATAAAAATAGTCACATCTTGTTTCTAACTTTATTTTGTAATTCTTGTAAATATGCTTGGGTAGATTCTTATGATTATAATTACGGAGAGACCTATTCACGCAACGTACACTACTATAAAGAGTTACCATCTGAATTTCCTAAAGAAATTTCTGAACTTTCTCCTCAAGGTGTTAAGACATATATTCAGTCTTTACAAGCTGAAGTAGACGGTTACGACACTTTAGTTGGGATTGGCCTTAGAAAGTCCCTAGAGTTCATCATCAAGGATTTTTTAATCTACAAATTCCCTGAAAAAGCTGATGAGATTAAGGGAAAATTGTTAGGCTCCGTTATTAAAGATTATATCGATGACCAGATTCTACAAAAACTCGCTCAAGCCACTGCGTGGATTGGAAACGATGAAACTCACTACGTCCGAAAACACACCGGAAATGATTTACAAGATTTAAAGAAATTTTTAAATGCTGCCATCCGCTTTATTGAATATCAACTAACTATTCTTGATGCTCAGGAACTTGTGAATCGTTCAAAGAAATCTTAGAATCTAGTTCGTCCAACTTCTCAGCAATATATGTCACAGTCCTCAATATCTCGTTGAGGGCTGTTCTTTCTAATTCGTTCATTCTATTCTCCTTTCTTAACGAGGTAACTCTGATGAAAGTAGGGTACTTACTCTGCTTTTTTTAAAATTTTCAAAAGTATTGAAAGTCCACTAGCTAATCCAGATAGATACCCTCGTCCGTAGTCTGTCGATAAGAATTTCAATAATTCAATTGTTTCTTCTTCAGTCATCTCTTGATTGTCATTTATGCTCAAAGAAATCTTAGAATCTAGTTCGTTCATCTTCCTACTCCTCTACTTCCTACATGTTCAACCATTTCCTAACCAAATCAGTGCTGTCAACGCTGTTGATGGTTTCAGGAATAGCAGATAACTCTACTATCTTGACCCAGTAGCTATCTAGCACTTTCTTATCAACGTAGACCGCTTGTTCGCATAAACCGATGTGCCCATCAATGACCATCGCTCTACGGACAAGTAGGTCTTTTTCTGTTTCCAGTTCAATACGTCCAGCAATATTGCCAGAGATTTCAAGGTACTTGTCTGGTTCTTCCATCTCTACTCCTTTCAAACCAAAGTCTTAAATTAGAAATTTTAAACTTCTCTCTTTTATTTATTTAGAGAAGTAGGACTTGTTGTTAATTAATATTTATTGTTATTTAATACTTGTTGTTAGTTAATATTTGTTAGTGTAAAAAAAATTACATGCATTATTTTTACATGCATTATTTTTACATGCATTATTTTTACATGCATTATTTTTACACTTGCAAACCTTGTGACCGTAATTCAGCAAAAAGTCTCTCTTGCATTATTTGAAAGCTGAACTCTGATATTTTTCTATCAGAGAAAAATCTAAAAATTCGCGAACCAGTCCCGCGCCCAAAAGATACCTTAATTTCTCTCAAATAGCCCGCTTGTTTCAATTTTTCAAAGTGCTTTAAAACAGTTCGATAATTCAAGCCTGCTCGTTTTGCTATCTCTTCAGGATAGACTTGCCAAGTGGAGATATTGCTTAAAACAATCATCAGTACTCCTATTTCAGCTGCTCCAAGCGTAGGATCGTTGATAAAATCATTACTAACAGCAGTATATTCGTTAGTTGGATTCCTGAAAGATGAAATCCACTTTTAAGTTATAAAGTTTTTTCTTATCCATGCGAACTCCTTTCTATTTCTAGTCTCCTTTTCTGCTGCTCATTCAAGTCGTTTCTAGGTAATTTTTTCTAGTCTTTTAGAAATGATTTCTACATCTGAGTCGTCCAGTTTCAACTGGTCGGCTTTTTCATTTAAACGAGCTTCGACAACTTGGTTAATTTCAAACCATTCTCGTTTTGTAAATCGGCTTCTGAATTTTAGAAATTCGTTTATTGTTTCTTTCATCCTACTCCTTTCAAATTTGGTATAATGAAATCAAAAACGAGGTAATTCTGATGTTTAGTTTGATTGATATTTTGAATGTTTCTGCTGCATGGATTGGTGCTATAACGGGTGTCACAGGTCTGTTTTACTCAATTTTTATAAATAGAGCTCGATTATTGATAACAGATGCCTATGCAATGGAAGTAGCAGATGAAGCTCCTTACAAATATTCTTTTGATATTGTTAACCCAAGTAACAGCACATACACAATCAAAAGTATTCAATTATTCGATAGTGACGGAAAGGAAATAAAAGATAATAATTTTGAGCCGTATGAAACCCTCCCTTTTCAAAAGTTTATTTTGAGAAAAGATGATTTACATTCCTATCCCTTCGAAGTTGATGAAATTATTTTCCCTCATAGCAGTATTACTTACTCTTATTACTTGGATAGTTTACCGTGTAAAATCAAGGTCAAGACTAGTAAGAGAATTCGTTTCATTTTCAAATCTAAGTCAATCCATCCTGTCTTTAATAAAGCAAAATAAATTTATTACAGCACAAACTACATTTACGATTGTTACTATGATTAGCCCTAGCTCACTCATTCCGTTCTCCTTTCTTTTTCGTTTGATGTCCTTAAAGATATTTCATCACAAGTTATTACCAACCTCATTTCAAATCAGCTTGGAAATAAATTTTAAGTAGACAGTAGCATGGTTGTTTTCAGCCGTGCTTTTTGTTTTGATTGCTTGCACACCTTTTAATTTCTGGTTATTCAAGTAAATACCATCTTCTCTTATTTTGAGTTCATTCATGTAATATCCTTTCTAAGTTATCGTTTTCGCAACTTTTTTTCTAAAAAAATACTAGAAATCCTCCATTTTGATGTCTAGTAGTTTTGAAAGTTTGCTAGCTTCCGAAAATGTGAAATCACGTCCACGGTAACGATTGACTTTCATGTTAAAAGTGGACTTGTCCATATCCAACTGTTCAGCAATTTCTTTTTGTTTCATTCCTTTTGAAACAATAGTGCTTTTTAAATTTAGATACGGCTTATCTAACACCATCACACCGCTCATAGGCCTCTCCTTCCCAAGTTGTCGTTTTCGCAACTTTGTTTTATGGTTCTAGTATATACCAACTTTGTTTCGTTGTCAACAACTTTTTTTATTTTTTTAAAAAATGTTTGCGAAAACGAAACTTTTATAGTATAATGATTATTAAGAAATGAGGAAGTGGAAAAATGATTGGAAACAAAATCAGAGAACTTAGAAAGAAACATAACTTAACTCTTAATGAGTTGGCTAACAACTTAAATAATAGGTATCCTGATACTATGAACTTTAATAAAGGGAAAATTTCTAAATGGGAAAATGACAAAGAAGAGCCAAGGCTTTCATCAGTCAGAGTCCTTGCTGATTATTTCGACGTACCTTTAGATTATTTCAACGGCAATGAGGCTAAAATCTTGCCAATCTACAACAAACTAGAAGAGCCGAGACAAGAGAAAGTCCTTAATTATGCTAAGGAGCAACTTGAGGAGCAAGAGAACTCTAATATTATTTCTATGTTTGACAAGTCTCAAGATGACGAGGACTACATTACTGATTATGTAGAAGGCTTGGTTGCAGCAGGGCACGGAACTTTCCAAGAAGACAATCTCCACATGGAAGTAAGACTGCGTGCCGAAGACGTCCCTGAAGACTACGACACCATCGCAAAAGTGGCTGGCGACTCCATGGAGCCAATGATTGAAGATAACGACCTGCTCTTTATCAGGGGTACAAATCAAGTAGATATCAACGACATCGGTATCTTCCAAATCAACGGTAAAAACTTCGTTAAAAAGCTGAAACGTGACTATAACGGCGGTTGGTACTTGCAAAGTCTAAACAATAGCTATGAAGAAATCCACCTGACAGAAAATGACGACATCCGTACAATCGGAGAGGTCGTAGATATTTATAAGGTTTAAAAAATATGTGCAATAACTGAACCACATTAAAAGCTGAGAGAGGTTTCATTATGAATGAAGAACGCAAAGTTTTAGGTATTTTGGCTATTATTTTCGGAGCAATCGCTCTATTTGGGTCTTGGATGCCTATTATTAACAATCTATCTTTTGTTATTGCTATCTTAGCGCTTATATTAGGCTTGATAGGTCTAGCTATCAACAGAAAAAGGCCAAAAATGTTGGCTATCATTGGTACAGTCTTAGCAGTCGTATCAATGGTTATTGTTATCGCTACGCAATTGATGTATGCCCGTGCTTTGAATAACGTTGCTAAAAACGTTGAAGAAACTGTTAGCTCAGTAAGTTCTTCTATCGAATCATCACAAAAAGAAGAGGATGCTAAATTTAACTGGACAAAAGAACAGTTTGACGCTCTTCAGATGGGCGACATCATGAATTATGGAGCTGGTGGAACTAACTACGACGATATTGTTAGCGTTCATGGAGAACCAAATAATATAAACACTACTACTGTCAATGATCATGAAAGTAGAACAGTTTCATATTCTTCAGCAGGAACAAAAATCCGAAGCGTTACTTTGACATTTAGCAAACAAGAAAGTGGTGCTTATTTATTGACTGCTAAAGTCGGCATCGGATTGGAATAAATTTATTTTCATGATATAATTAAGTTACTTAGAGGTTTGCCCTCATAATTTTAGACTTTGCACCTTAGCGTGCCAGGGGAAGTAACTTAACCGTTGCTTCCCTTTTTAAAAACTAAAAAATCCCCACGCTCTCAAACTTTGGCGAGTCTGAGCGTGAGGCATGTGACAGGAAAAGATTTTCATGGAGATAACCTCTCATGATGTCTTTTCTTGTACCCATTTTATCAAAAAAGAGGTACAAATTCAATGATGACTACAAATAAAGTCGCAATCTATGTCAGGGTATCTACTACCTCGCAAGTTGAGGAGGGGTACTCTATTGATGAACAAAAGGCTAAGCTCTCTAGCTACTGCGATATTAAAGACTGGAATGTATACAAAATCTATACTGATGGTGGTTTCTCAGGAGCAAATACTGACAGACCAGCGCTAGAGGGACTTATCCAAGACGCTAAAAAAAGAAAATTTGACACAGTTCTAGTCTATAAGCTGGACCGTCTTAGCCGTAGTCAAAAAGATACGCTTTACTTAATTGAGGATATTTTCATAAAGAATAATATAGCATTTCTGAGCTTGCAGGAGAATTTTGACACCTCTACTCCCTTTGGTAAGGCTATGATTGGGCTCTTGAGCGTCTTTGCTCAGCTAGAAAGGGAGCAAATTAAGGAACGCATGCAACTTGGGAAAATAGGGCGCGCAAAGGCTGGGAAATCCATGATGTGGGCTAAGACGTCCTATGGATATGACTATCATAGAGACACTGGAACAATTACTATCAATCCAGCTCAGGCTCTGGCTGTTAAGTTTATCTTTGAAAGTTATCTAAGAGGGAGATCCATTACTAAGCTGAGGGATGATCTAAATGAGAAATACCCAAAACATGTGCCTTGGAGTTATCGGGCGGTCAGGACCATACTAGATAACCCTGTCTATTGTGGTTTCAATCAGTATAAGGGAGAAATTTATCCAGGTAATCATGAGCCGATTATTTCAAAAGAGGAATACGATAAGACTCAATCTGAGCTAAAAATCAGACAAAGGACAGCAGCAGAGAATGTCAATCCTAGACCATTCCAAGCTAAGTACATTCTATCCGGTATCGCCCAATGTGGATATTGTGGCGCTCCTTTAAAAATTATGTTAGGCGTAAAGAGGAAAGATGGAAGCAGGTTAAAAAAATATGAATGCCATCAAAGGCACCCACGAACGCTGAGAGGCGTTACTACCTACAACGACAATAAAAAGTGTGACTCAGGATTTTACTACAAAGACAAGCTAGAGGCCTATGTGCTAGAAGAAATAAGCAAACTACAAGATGACGCTGATTTCCTGGACAAAATATTTTCAGGAGACAATGCTGAGACCATAGACCGTGAGAGCTATAAGAAACAAATTGAGGAGCTATCAAAGAAACTGAGCAGACTTAACGATTTATACATAGATGACCGCATTACCCTTGAAGAATTACAGAGCAAGTCAGCCGAATTTATAAGCATGAGGGCTACTCTTGAGACTGAACTGGAAAACGATCCAGCGCTCAGGAAGAACAAAAGAAAGGCTGATATGAGGAAACTGCTAAATGCTGAGAAAATTTTTTCAATGGACTACGAAGGTCAAAAGGTACTTGTTAGAGGGCTTATAAACAAGGTTCAGGTAACAGCTGAGGACATTGTTATCAAGTGGAAAATATAGATAATTTTAGTAACCTACATTTCCACAAGCGTGAAAGCTTTAACCTTAGCTTTTTTCAAGAATGTCATCATTTTTTTCATTTTAAAAATTTACCTCCATATTTTGATACATGGGCATAAGCATTGCCGCATAAAGTAAAACAATAATCAGAGCCACAAAGATAAAGACCAGTGGCTGCACCAGATTCATGGCGCGGTTAACTCGGGTAAAAAAGGCTTCCCAAGTTTTTTCAGCATAGATTTCCAACTCACTCCCCAGCTTAGACTTGACTTCCCCATACTCGATAATGAGACTCAACTCCTTCTTAAAGAAAGGATAGGTTCCTATAGTCTGAGAAAATTCCTGACCATTTTGTAGGGCTTGAGCCAAATCTCGACCGATTTCTTTAAAGAGTTGGGAACCTTGTTCCTGCATCATCTGAAAAATCTGCGTCAGTTCCATCCCCTGAGAAATCATATTACCCCACTCACGCGCATAATAAGCTGTCAGATAAGTCTGCACAAAGATTCCAAGAAAGGGAAGGCGTGCTAAGATAGAAAAGACGCGCATCTTAGAACTTCTTTTATAAAAAGTGAGTGCTAAAAGGGCAAGCAGAGAAACAAACCCTACCATTCCTAGAAAAATTTGTGGTAGATTGCCGATAATTTGGGTGGCAATATTGCTACTATCCAGTTGTGGTAGTAGGTAGTTACGTAGCCCCAGCATGATTAAGAGAAGAAATCCCAGCAAAATCAAGGGATAGGTCGCTACTTCAATTAGTTTTTTCTTGACCTTGGCCAGATTGTCTAGATACTCTTCTATCTTTCCCAAACTCAGGTGGAGATTCCCATGGACTTCAGCTAGGGATAACTGAGTGACAATTGCACTTGAAAAGCCCAAACTAGCCATCATTTCTGAGAATGATTTCCCCTGAGACAAGCCCGTACGCATCTGGGTCACACACTTCTTGTCCAACAAAGCACTCCTATCTAAAAAGGAGATGGTCTCCACCAGATGAAAACCACTGGAAAAGAGATTGTTAAACAAGGTAATGATATTTTTTTGCTTAGCTGTAGCTAATTTTTTCCGTTTCAGCCTGAAGACTTGTGATATGTCCATCTTTAAGAAGCTGGTCAATCTGTTCATTCCAGCTAGTTGGCTGGTGTTCTTGATAGTCTTTGTTTGCAAAGTCAACGATTCCTCCTCCCCCGATTAATCTCTGGTAGCAGACTCCTTGCAGAACAACTGCCAATTCTTCTTCACTCACACCCAACTCCAGCAGGCGCTCGTAAACACCTCGAATACTCTTGGCATGAATGGTTGAAAAGACTGTCGCCCCTGTCAAACTGGCTCTGACTACTGCACGCGCCGTCTCGCTGTCTCGAATTTCTCCGATAATCAAGAGATCAGGACGATGCCGTAGGGAAAGCTTAATCAGATTTTCATAGGTCAGTCCGATTGCTTCATTTAGCTGCAACTGGAGCATGTCGTCCTGCTTGATTTCGACAGGATCTTCGATAGACATGACTTGCTGTCCCTTAAAGAGGGACTTGGCCAATTCGTGCATCAGGGTTGTCTTGCCACTACCAACTGGACCAGCAAAGAGATAGAGACCACGTTGCCTGTACTGCTTGCCCAATTCATCAATATCCTGAAACCAAAAATGCAAATCCTGCTCCTCATCATGCAACAAGCGAATGACTAAACTCTCATGTCCTCGATAATCGCCTACAGTAGATAGACGTAGAGATGCCATCTTCTGGTCATAGGCATAATCACAGGAACCAAGTTGACTACGTCGCTTTTCTCCAACATTCATACCCGCCACAAACTTAAAGTGACTGATGACGGCCGCAAATTTTTCAAAATCATAACAACCGATTTTACAGCGCTCGTCTCCGACCCTCATATGAAGCTCATAGGCGTCTAACTTAGGGACAAAATAAATATCCTGCGCCCCTTTTTTCCGGGCCGAACGAATGATTTCTTGTGCAATTTCTTGAACCATACTTACCTCCTCACCTATACTATTCGCAAAGATTTGGAAAAATAAAAAAAGCAACTCCAAAAAGTTACTTTTTCTCTATTTTAATTTCATACGGCAAGAACGGTGCCTTTCCTTACCTGTTTGTTTTTCATAGCCTGGACGTAATTTTTCATCTGGAATAACCTGCTCATCCTGTAAAAGAGCCAAAGAATGGTATTGTTGTAAATACTCGTCACATTCATCACACCAGCGTTGATCTTCTGGATCCCAAAAAATGGTCATCAAATCACTTCTACTTTTATAAAGAGGAGATTCTTGTTCCAATCTAAACCAGCAAGTTTTGTAGTATTTGAGAGCATCATAATACTGGTCAAATTTTCTACTTGCTACAATATCTTCTTCCCAACCTTCTAAGAACCACCAGGGTTCAAAATCTCCGTACATTTCTATAACACGATACATATTCATTCATTCCTTTGTACCGTATATTATAACCAATTCCGCCAAACAAGGAAAGAAATATGCTCATTTCTTAATTTTTTGATAAAAAATCCAGCCATCTGATGGATGACTGAATTTCTATTTGCTTGTATTCCAAAATCTTTTTACTACCTAGACTTCTGAGATATCGTTTTCGATAATGACTTTGATTGCATGGTGGTCTGCTGCCTTACTGAAGACTTCATAGGCTTTTTCAATTTCACTTAGTTTGAAATAATGAGTTACCAGTTTTTCTGGTTCAATCTTATGAGTTTCAAGAGCTTTCAACAATTGTGGAGTGGTATTTGTAGATACCAAACCAGTTGTTACATTGATGTTGCGAATCCAAAGTTTGTCCAAATCGAATTCAACTGGTTTACCATGCACACCACAGTTGGCAACTGTTCCGTCTACACCGATAATCTTTTGACAGAAATCAAATGTTGCAGGAATACCAACAGCTTCGATAGCAACATCTACACCACGACCATCTGTCAAATCATAAATTTCTTTAATGGCTTTTTCAGGGTCTGAAGAATTAACCTTATGAGTCGCACCAAATGATAGGGCAGTTTCCAAGCGGTTATCGTCTAAGTCCACCATAATCAATTTAGCTGGTGAATAGAATTGAGCTGTCAAAAGAGCTGCTAAACCAACTGGACCTGAACCAATAATGGCTACGCTGCAACCAGGTTCTACTTTCCCTTTTAAGACACCAATTTCATATCCAGTAGGCAGAATGTCTGATAGCATAACCAAGGCTTCATCTGACAAGTCTTCTGGAGTGTGGTAAAGAGTGTTATCTGCATGAGGGACACGTAGATATTCAGCCTGCATACCATCAATCAAGTGACCGAAAATCCAGCCCCCTTCGTCTTCACAGTGGGCATAAATTCCTTTTTTACAGTAGTAGCATTTACCACAGGCACAGACACAAGAAATCAAGACCTTGTCGCCTTTTTTGAAATTAGAAACTCCTTCTCCAACTTCTTCAACAATCCCAATCCCTTCGTGACCAAGAATGGTACCACTTTGGCAAGCAGGAACATCCCCTTTGATAATATGGAGGTCTGTTCCACAAATAGTAGTTTTTACGATACGCACAATAGCGTCTGTTGGCTTGCGAAGCACTGGTTTGTCTACATCAACAAAAGAAGCAAGTCCTGGTTTAACATAAGTATAGGCTTTCATAAAGCACTCCTCCGTTTTTTTATTTGTACTATTTATACCATAATTGTAAGCCTTTTCATTTGTTTGTTCAAGATTTTTTGTGATTTTTTTAACTTTTTTATTTACTGGTAAAGCAATATAGATAAAAAAGCAGAAGCTAGTCTCTAACTCCTGCTTTCTCTCTTATGCTTGATAACGTTTCACACCGTCTAGGTAGGTTGCTACCAATTCCAAATCTTTATCTAATACGATAAAGTCTGCGTCGTAGCCTTCACGGATTTGACCACAGACATCGTCAATATGAACGGATTTAGCTGGGTTAAGGCTGGCCATCATGACCGCTTCATGCGGATTAGCAATACCCCACTCGACTACATTTCTCATACCATCTTTAAGTTTGAGGATAGAACCTGCCAAATTACCAGTAGATTTGAGACGTGCAGTTCCATTTGCTACTACAACAGGGAATTCTCCCAACATATAGTCACCATCTTCAAGCCCACCAGCTGTCATACAGTCCGTAATAAGAGCGATGTTTTCTGTCCCCTTTTGCTTAAGTAAAATCTCACAAGCTTTTGGATCTACGTGATAACCATCACAAATCAATTCTGCGTAAGTATGTGGGAGCTCATACATAGCTCCTACCATACCTAGTTCGCGGTGTGTTAAACCACGCATCCCATTATAGGCATGTACCCATACACTAGCTCCAGCATCAACTGCCTTCTTAGCTTGTTCAAATGTCGCATCTGAGTGTCCAAGTGCAACTGTCACACCTTCACCTGTAATAGTACGTACAAAATCTTCCACCCCATCACGTTCTGGTGCAATAGCGATCTTATTTAGCATCCCTTTTGCAGCATCCTGCCAAGAATGAAACTCCTCAACACCCGGGTCTCTCATATAAGTTGGATTTTGTGCCCCCTTAAAAGTTTCTGTGAAATATGGACCTTCATAATAAATCCCACGAATCTTAGCACCTGTTGCTTCTTTATAATGGTTTCCAAGATTTTCAGTGACTGCAAGCAATTGCTCATAAGTGGCTGTTAAAGTTGTGGGCAAGAAACTGGTGACACCGGTACTAAGAAGTCCTTCACTCATAGTATGCAATGTACCTTCAATGTTGTTGTCCATCACATCTACACCTGCATATCCATGAATATGAGTATCCACAAGACCTGGTGCAATGCTATAACCAGTATAGTCAAGAACCTCTGCTCCTTCAGGAATTTGATACACATGTTTCCCAAATTTGCCATCAACAAGTTCTAAGTACCCACCGCGACGAATGCCAAATGGATAGAAAAACTGATCCGCTTTAACGTAATTAGGCATAATAATGACCTCCTTAAAAGATTACTTTTGATATTTATTATGTCAATTACATTATAAACCTTTCTGATTCATTTGTAAATGGTATAGACCTATTTTCTAGAGATATTTTAAAAGAGCTGGATTTCTCCAACTCTTCTCTTTTTAATACAAGTTATTTTGATTTGACTGGCTTGTCTTGAGCTGTTTGCAAGGCTGTAGCAATGGTCTCTGCATACAATTTTGCTCCGGCTTCAATCTTACTATTGTCACTTCCGAAATGGACTTGGTCTGTTCCTGTCCAGATCTCTGGATGTTCCTTAGCAACTTGATTCCAATCAGCAATGGTGATATAAGGAGTCTTCTCTGCCAATTCTCTCATATAGGCAGCAGCCTTCTCAACGATGGCATAGGTCTCTTTTGTTTTATCTCCCTCATAAGGAGTCACCAAAACCATATGGTGGCCCTTAGGAAGATTTTTTACGATACTGTCCCAATCTTCCTTGTAATTTTCAGGATTATTTACCCCTGTTGCAATGACCACCATCTTAGGTAAAAATTTATTCTGGCTATTATTTAGCATGATTTCATCAGCAGTCTTGGTTGTTCTGCTGACCTGCGCGTTAATCTGTGCTCCAGGAAGGGCTGTCTGCAGGGCTGTATTAGCTCTTAGAGCCACTGAGTCACCAATTAACATAGTACCATCAGCAATTCCCAAACTGTTTGCATCTGCCCGTTCTGTCATCACCTTGGTTTGGTTAATATTTGTTGCAGCTTGCTTCAAACCATTGACAGTTAAGTCTGTCTCAAAAGCTCCCACTTGTGGTGCCAACAAAGTCACTAAGAGGACAATGAAGACCAAGATTCCTGTACTTGTTGCAAGAATTGAGTGAATATAAGGCAGGGGACGAAGAGTTTGTAAAACAGGTGTATTCTTGCCTACAATCCACGGCTCCAATACATAAAATGAAAGACTGGCAAATCCATAAGAAAAAATCAAAGTTAATAACACAGCAAGAAGATTTGAGGTCAACTGTGAGAAAATGATGTAGAAAGGCCAATGGAAGAGATAAACTGCATAGCTAGTATCCGCTAAAAAGCTAATCATCTTTGGCTCTTGTATATGATGTGTCTTTTCATGTAAGACACGCGCCGCCAGAATCATAGCAAGAGCTGCAAGGCTAGCAAGTAAGAAGCCCATAAGATAGGCAAAAAGATAGGTAAATTTGACAAAGAAGGTCAAAATGAGTAAGAAGCCAAAACCTCCTCCAAAAACCAAAAGGGTCTTGCGTAAATCCCAGATTTTATCCAACTGCTTGACGAGGGAAGTCGTCTGACGAACGCCTACAATCGTTGCTAGGATACTTCCCAAAAAGAATGGATAGACATGAGTTAAACTGGAGAAGTAAACAGAGGAATAAGAGGTCACTAGAAAACTACCAATAAACATGGAGAAGAAGCTGATCAAGAAGGCAGCAGCTGATAAGAGAAAAACCATTCCCCTCAACTGACCATTTGATTTGGACTGTTTGGATAAGAACCAAACTGCCAATCCCCAAAGAATATAGTAGTGAACCTCAACGGCCAAGCTCCAATTATGAACAAACAAATGAGGAATGAACTGAGATTCATAACTCCCACCTGTTAGCAGTTCATAGAAGTTAGTCATAAAGCCTAAAACACCCGCAATCTGACCCCCAATTCCAGCCACATAATCTTGGCGAACTAGAAAGGTAAAGGGCATGGTTACCAAGACCATCAAAATCACAGGTGGCACAATCCGATAAAAGCGTCTCCTAAAAAATCCAATCAAGTCAATCTCATGATTTTTAGAAAACTCTTCGATGAGTAGAGCCGTAATCAGGAAACCTGAAAATGTGAAAAAGACATCTACCCCGAAAAATCCTCCAGGAAAGATGGTCTGAAAGAAATGATACAAGAGTACCAGTAGTAAACCTGTAATCCTAATCAAGGAAAACCATTTAATGCGCATACGAGTTTATTCTCCCTTTCATTATACACTTTATTCTATCAAAAAAAGAAGAAAAATCCTAAGAGAAAACTTAGGATTTTTAGCTTATATCTATTCCGTTTTAGAAATTGCGTCCTGACTTATTATAGCCATATTTTTCCACAAAATACTCACGGAATTCCAAGAGATTGTCATCCATGATGGCTTGTCGCACTTGCTTCATCAGGTTAAGCAAGAAGTAAAGATTATGGTAGCTAGTTAAGCGGATACCGAAGGTTTCATCAGCTTTGAGTAGGTGACGAAGGTAGGCGCGTGTGTAGTTCTTACATGTGTAGCAATCACACTCAGGATCCAGTGGCGTAAAGTCCTCAGCAAACTGGGCATTTTTGACAACCAAACGTCCCTGACTGGTCATACAAGTCCCGTTACGAGCGATACGAGTCGGCAAGACACAGTCAAACATATCGACACCACGAATAACCCCATCAATCAAGCTATCTGGCGCTCCGACACCCATCAAATAGCGAGGTTTATTTTCAGGAAGCAGTTGGGTTGTGAAGTCCAAAACCGCATTCATCTCTTCGTGGGTTTCTCCTACTGCCAAGCCACCGATAGAGTAGCCTGGGAAATCCATGCTGACAAGGTCATGAGCCGATTGGCGACGCAGGTCTTCAAATCCTGCCCCCTGCACAATCCCAAATAACCCTTGGTCATGCGGACGACGGTGAGCCTTCAAACCACGCTCAGCCCAACGACTGGTACGCTCGATTGATTTCTTAACGTAATCGTAAGGTTGATAAAACTGAGGACATTCGTCAAAGGACATCATGATGTCTGAGCCCAGATTATTCTGAATAGAGATAGCTTTTTCTGGCGATAGGAACATCTTGGAACCATTGAGATGGTTTTTAAAGGTTACTCCTTCTTCTGTGATATTACGGCTATCTGCTAAGGAATAAACCTGAAAACCACCACTATCTGTCAAGATAGGCTGGTCCCAATTCATGAACTTGTGGAGACCACCTGCGCGAGCAATAAGTTCATCTCCAGGACGAAGCCAGAGATGATAGGTGTTTGACAGGATAATTCCCGAACCCATCTCCTTCAATTCTTCAGGCGACTGAGTTTTGACAGTGGCTTGAGTCCCAACTGGCATAAACATAGGTGTTGGGAAGGTGCCGTGGGGAGTGATGATTTCTCCCAGACGAGCTCCTGTATGTTTTTCTTTCTTAATCAAACGGTATTTGATTGGTGAATCTGACATTTTTTACCTCCGAAGCTGGGAAAGACAGTCCCAGTTCATACTTTGTGCCCAAGGGCATACTGTATGATTTTATCAAAAAAAGCTGGAACTGTCACGAACTATGGTATAAAGAATTGGTATTTACAAATACTTTCCGTTATTTGTCAAAAGTTGGGTTTTTATTTATTTTCCTTTAAAATCATTTTCATTAATTGCTGTCATTTTTTTAAATCGTATTCATCTTCGTATTCATTTTCATACCACATTTGCCCGTATAGTTGAGAAGGTTGTAATTTAATTCTAATAGTTTACAAAATGATCAGTGAGTAATTTCACTGTTTTTTATTTTTGACAAAATTACTATTCCTCCGAAAAGATGATTTTACGAATTTGAAATGCGTTTATTGGATTTACATTTCTTGGATTTTAAATCCAACCTTTTTTAGACAAACAAAAAAACCGCAAGCATGAGCCTGCGGTAGATACACGTTTTAGAAAAATTTTCCTTTCATTTTATTTTTTTAATTATTTCGTAGTGATCAAGCCATCAGGCTCGACTGTGAACTCTGGTTTGTCTGCCATTGTTCCATCTGATTTGAGGTAGTACCAACCTGTGCCATCTGCTGATTTTACAAATGCATTTGATACCATTTCTCCTTTTTGGTAATCGAGATAGTATAGGTGTTCCTTATACTTAACCCAACCAGTGGCCATCTTACCGTCTTCTTTGAAGTAGTACCACTTGTTACTGATAAGCACCCATCCTGTAGCCATAGCGCCATTAGGAAGTAAGTAATACCAGTATCCGTCTGAATGCTTGTGCCATGTGTTAGCTTTCATGTAGCCGTTACTATCGAAGTAATACCAGACATTATCGATCTTCTGCCATTTGTTTATTGGATAAGAACCATCTGCATTGACATACCACCAGCCAGTTGAATTTCTCTTCCAACCTTCTTGGTTGCCTTCTTTCGCAAGCATTTCTTGGACGGTTGAACCAAGGGATTGATAATGTTTGATTTTAGCAATAACATAGTCACGCAAGCTATCATTGTAACCACCATGCAATTCCAGAGAACGAGCAGGGCATGAGGTACTTGAAAATTCATTATGGAACTTGATGTTTGAATAGTTCGGAGTATCACCATAATAGGTCATATCTTCGGCCATTTGTCGCAATACCATGTTTTCATTTTCAATGAACTCGGCATCTGTTGCATTGAGTTGCTGACAGACTTCATAGCTGATAGAGTTCATGTTAGCATCATAGTTAGCAGCGCTCCAAGAACCATTGTAAGTATCTTCAACGCGAGCGATTGCATCACTAGTAATGTAGTAATGAGCGAATCCAAGTTCAGACTGGCCATTATCATACCGTGACTGGAGCCACTCTATATAGCTCTCAGGGGTCTTTCTTCCAGCATCATTGTGCATGACGTAGTATTTTGGCTTCTCAGTTGGACGTGAACCTGCAATTCCATTAAAAATTGTATTATTGATGATTTTGACCATGTCTACTGCTCCTTCCACGCATCATTCATTTCTTTAACCGATGCCTCGACAAATGTATCAAGTTCCTTGTCAGTCATACTAATGTTATATTTGCCAAGTTCAGCACGGATTTTAGCTCGTGCTTGCTCCAGCTTCTCTTCGCCCTTGTACCCAGTCTCAGAAGCGACCTGCTCCACGGCATTTACTGCGTTCTTAGCCAAAATCTCGACAATTTTGACAGTCTTTTCACCACCCTTCTTAATAAGGTAGTCTTTGACTGCCTTGACTGCAATGCCAATCAAAATGACTAGGATGCTGATTGCTCCGTTTGTGATGATTTCGTTAATCTGTTGCATTTATATTTTCCTCCACAATTTCCAATGCTAGAAATTTTTCATACAGTACCTTGATGGCTCCATTTCCACCAAGCTCGACATAACTTTCGTAAAGACGAGACAATTCCTCAATCTCATGCTGATTGGTATTGCCTCGTCTAATTGCTTTTTTTAGGTTTTCTTGCAATCGAAAACGCTGTAATCTTTGAAGACCTTTTCCAATAACACTCAATCCTTTGCTATTATCTTTGCCAATGTTCTCAACGTTTGAGACTGTCTTTTCAATAGCGCTAATTTTGTCAGATAAGAGACTGATTTGCTTGTCAGTCTCTTTTGTATTCTGCGTGCTTTTAAACGAAAAATAGCTAGGAATGATCACGATTAGAATCGGACTCAATTTATCCAGAAATGCTAGTAATTCCAATCAGACCACTTCCAATCTACTGTCCAGGAACTCTAGTGGTATCAAGATCACTTCCATTCTTTTGGCCATCCCACTTCCAAATCGCAAGAAGGCCATTTTGAGATGGTCCACCTTCAAGTTGTTTGAGAGATTCGCCTTTGTAAGTGAAAGCCTGATTTGTCTGAATCAAGACACGCTTGCCCTCGCCATTCAATTCAGCGTGTTCAGGATCTTCAACGACAAACATATCACCTGGTTGATAAGCCTTGCCTTCCTCAACAAGTGGGAAGAGTTCGACAAGTTCCTTGTAGGTTGTTCCGTAGGCGATTTTTTCACCCATGATAGAATCTTGAGCCATCACTCGCACTACTTTATTAATGCGGTTCGCAAATGCTTCAAGGTCATTTTGCTTCGCTTCTGCTTGACTCAATTTCTCTTGGGTTTGTTCAAGATTGGCTTGAGCTTGAGCTACTTTCTGCTCAGCCTCAGCCAGTTTCTGTTCTGCTTCTTGCAGTTTAGCCTGTGTTTTGACGATGGCACTGCCTGGATCTAGCTCAGCTTTTAGGATATCCAGCACATCTTGAATCAAAACATCTTCTGGTTCACTTGTGCGATCTCCTGAAAGTTCGCGCATGTTCGTGCTGTAGCGATTGCCTTCTGATAAACGAATTTCAACTACTGTCTTGATATTATCTCCAAATCCTCGAGTATAAGGCTTGCTTGCTAGTTCATAATTATTAATTGCCATTTGTCATTTTTCCTTTCACTTCTTCAAATAACTCTTTTAGAGCTGGGTCGTATTCTAGAACCTCTTTCATCGTATGCAATTCGCTTGCTGCATACAAATAAAGAGCTTCATTCTTAGCTGATTCTTGCTCACTGACTGCTAGCTTTTTAGTCAGTGAATCAAGTGTTAACTGATTTACTACTGCGTCCATGTTGCTATTCATGCTATTGTTTTCTCCATTTTTCTATTTTTTGATTTAATTCTTGGATGGCTTTAATTAGGTAAGGTACCAATGCAAATGTGTTGTATGTATAAACTCCATCTGGACCCTCACGAAAGGCGTCTGGAGCGTACTTCTGCACATCTTGAGCCATGATACCGCATGAGATATCCTCTACCTCATTATTAAATTCTTTTCGGTAACTATACGTTTTCAAACGATTAATAACATCAACCCCTGAAACACTACTCTCTTGAATGTTTGATTTAAGTCTGCGGTCAGAAGTATCGTTCCAAGCTGGGAACCAATCTCTGGCACCACTGGCTTTTTCCAGATAAAAATAATCTTTACTGCTTCGTCCAATCTTCTCGTATTCACCAGAATAAATCCAAACACCACTATCATAACGAATTCTTCCTGTAACTTTCAAGTCACCGTGAATAACTGGTGTGCTCCAAAATTCAGCGGTGTTGTAACAGAACATCTTGCCGTTGTTTTTTACAAACCAAGCCTCAGTACCTGGTGAGCTCCAAGAATACCCCCAATTGACCCATAGTGCAGTACGACCACTGCCACCTTCACCATCACCTATCCCGACAGCAAATTGATTGCGACCGGTTATCCAACGGCCAGAACCTGAATTGTGAGTACCGATCTGGAATCCACCAATCCAGCCTTTATACCCCTCAAGAAGAGTAGATGATACAATGACCGATTGAAGTTGGTTTATAAACGCAGTTTTAGAAGCAAGCGTGTTCGTGAAGATATCGCTTGAAACAAAACGTCTTGCCATGGCCATATCCATGACTAACTTATCTGCTGTAATTGAATTGGACTTCAAAACCTCTGTGTTCAAGGTCGCAAAGTTCCCTTCACCGACGAATAATCGTTTGAAATAACCGTCAATAGCTGTCAGTTGATCAGCTAAGGTCTTACCTTTGAATCGAATCTTTTCAGCTTCAACCAAAATTTGATTGTTCGTCGCATTGATTTGAGAAACGATTGAACCTGCACTAGTTAGATTCTGAACAGCCCATGAGCCAGCCAACTGTCTTTGGACGGTTTTCACAGCTTCAAGAGCATCATTTGGTGCTACTGAGTAATCAGATGGAGCTGATCCCTGTTCTACTTTTATCAAACCATCATCGTACATACGAGCTGAGAATCTGACGAAATAAGCATTCGTTGGTACAGTGATTTGATTGATGTTGTGTTGTTTGCCTACAGTTTTTTTATAAGCATTTAAGCCTGGTTTACGGTTATCAATAGGATTTTTGTTTTTATCGAAAAATTGCCAAGCGGTCCAAGCCATTCCATTCTCAGGAAGAGTTACCCAGTGCTGGAAAATAATTTTTTCATTTGGGTTCACTGAAATGAAATCGGATGTAACCTCCTTCTCTGTAGCATTCGCTACGTTAATGATTCCATTATTCCCTAAAAATCCTTTAGTGAGAGTTGAGGTTAAGAATAAATTCTGATGTTCCGCAAATGCCTTGCCAACTTCAACCTGAAACAGCTGATTGGTCATGGCCATACGAGCAACCTTATCCGCAATTCCATTTTCAGTATTGCCCAAAATCCGCTCGTAAAGCTGACTGGTTTCCTTTACACGCTGGAAGTCAGTCTGGTTGGCTTTACCAGAAATCAGTGAGGTGATATCTGCAAATCTACCATCAACTGATTTCTTGTAGTTAGCAATTTGAGTAGCAATCGAACCATTTTGTGGATTCGTGATAGCTTCGAACTTGTTCTCAATAGTTCTTACAGTTTCCTGATAAGTCGCTTTGCCTACATAGTCCTTCGTTACCAGTTCACGTACAGCCGTCGCTTGTTTTGCGCTTTCCTCACGAGCATAGCTCTGTAATGCTTCCTGTCGCTGACCGTCTTTGTTGACATATTCCTGAATAGCTGATAAATCGGTTCGCAAGCCCTGAGCTGTCCGCTCGAAGGTAGCCTTAGCTTCAGTGATAAGCCCATCAGTGTCCTCAACCGCTGGACTCCAATCTGTCGCTAGAGTACCTTTTTCAAGTTTAATCCTACGCACAGAATAGTTATTGTTTCCAGCGTCGTCATACAAGGCCATCTCTCCCCTCGAATAACGAGGGTCATCATTTGGAAAAATAATTGGACCTGTGAACGTGAACCGTTGCCATTCTTTGCTTGGAGTGATGTTTGCACTAGCTTTCAGACCGAAGCGGTTATTTTGATAGTGATAAAAAAGTAGCGGGCGAATTTCGCCACCGTCATTAATTTTTATGTCAAACGATAAAGTCCATGTTTCACCTACATTTTCTTGGGTAAGATATGAATGTAGAGGAAACGAGAAGAAACGCGTACTTGTTCGAACCTTCTCAGAATCTCGATAATAGTTTCTACCACCGACTCTCAAGTTTGAAAATTCTTCTCGCAATTTCCCAGCTTCAGCCACAACCAAGGTCTTGTCTGCCTTGTCCTTGGTTGCGTTCAGGATTTCTTGACGAATAGAACCAGCTCGCACCTCAAATTCAGCAAGACTCAACTTCTGATTCAGCTTGTCTTGTGTGTCTGTCTCAAGACTCTTCACAGACTGCCGGATATTCTCAGCAGTCACATTTAGTGAGCTGATATCCGCTTTGGTTCTTAGACCTTCAGTCAAACGCCTCACTCCAGCATCAAGCGCATCAGCGCGCTGTTTGAAGTTGGATTCGACGGCTGAAATCTGACCATCAGTGTCTTCGATTGCTGGACTCCAGTCAGTAGCTAGAGTGCCTTTCTCAAGTTTAATTCTACGAACGGAATAGTTATTATTTCCACCGTAGTCATACAAGGCCATCTCTCCCCTCGAATAACGAGGGTCATCGTTCGGAAAGATAACTGGACCTGTGAATGTGAACCGTTGCCAGTCCTTGCTTGGAGTGATGTCAGCACTAGCTTTCAGACCAAAGCGATTTGTTTGATAGTGATAAAAATGTAGAGGACGAATCTCACCCCCTTCATTGATTTTTAAATCAAACGAGAGAGTCCAAATTTCTCCGACATTTTCTTGTGAAAGATATGGATGTAAAGGAAACGGGAAGAAACGCGTACTTGTTCGAACCTTCTCAGAGTCTCGATAATAGTTTCTACCACCAACTTTAACATTCGCTATCTTACTAGCTAGCTCCTCGGCTGTCTGTGTGAGTTCTGACTTACTGGCTTTACCATTAGCCAAGTTGGTCAATTCTGACAGTCTACGAGTCGTTGTCTCTTCATACGTCGCTTGCGCTGACTTCACACCAGCCAGTTCATTCTTGGTCTTGTTAAGTGCTTCAACCTGCTTGGCAATCTCAGCTGTAACCTGTTCTTGCTTCGGTCGAATATCGTTCGCGATCGTCCGTTTCAGAACATCCAAATCATCTAACAAAGCTGTTTGAGCGCTCGTAGCCTGTCTCTTGAACTCTTCAAGTTTGGCAACAGAATCCAACCCAATCCGCTTGGCTTCCTGTGCAAGCAGGGTACTTGCGCCAGCGTTTCGCAAGGCTTCTTCAGCCCTGCGTTTGGCTTCTTGTAGAGGGCCACTGTTAAAACTATTGAAGCGCTGGTTGATATTGTCAGAGAGTTCTTGCTTGACTTCTTCAGCTTTAGCTCTAGTAGCATTCAACCCATCTTCGAACTCGTTCTTCAGTTCTTCAGTTTTACGGTCAAATGCAAGGTCAGCATTCTTGAGTTCTCTGGCTAACTGCCTTTCAAAATCATCTTGAAGTTGTTTAGTTTCACCCTTGACGGCATCACTCACCGCGTTACCTATCGCATTCGCAAGACCTGACTTGAACTGCCCAAAACCAATTGTCTTCAATTTTTTGCCCATTGGTGAGTAAGTGTACTTAGTAATCTTCTTGCGCACATCCAGATTGTAGACCTCATGAAAGAGACTAACAATATCAAACATCTGAATGGGCACGTCACTTTGGCCGACAACCTCAATCTCAAGGCTATCTTCCATCATGTCACAGAGCGATGTTCTGTAATACTGCTCACCATACCTGCGAAGGCTTGCTTCATCCTTCACGTCCTGGTCATTAACCTCAATCACATCTTCGTAGATTTGACTGTACTTGTTAATGAGTGGACTATCCATAACCACAGACAACTTGCGGTCAGGCGCCTTTTCTACCTCACCTTTGACTGTCGCGATGAAAGTAATTCGAGTCTTTAAAGACTTGGTAGATGTCTTGTGCTGGTAGCTAGACAGGTTCTTTTTGTACATAAAAAGCGATTCGTTTTCCGAACCGCCATTTTTTAAAAGCCGAACCTGGTATCCATGACGAACAAGGTCGCCACCCCACTGACCAATAATAGAATGCTTATCTTTCGCAAATGCCTCCATAGCATTCTTAGAGCCAATATTAAAGGTATGCCTATCTTCAATATCAGAGAAGAATGAGAACGGATTGTCACGAGTGATCGCGCCAGCAAAACGACTTAGAGCAGTTGAGCCAGTCGCTCGATCAAGAGTAAGCGAACTGACCACATAGTTATTCAAGAGGGTGAATACTTGATTCGAATAGACTTGAATATAGCCATGCTTCTTCTCTACCTCGAAAATGACAAAATCCTGTTCACCGTGAAGGTCATCAGCCGTTAGGAACGTTTCCTCCTTCAACTGCTCCCATAAGGAATCCGAGGTCGGAAATCGGAAGGACAATTGATAAGTGCTATTATCCTCTTGAACAATTTCATCAGCATAGGCAGCGTTCAGAGGCATATTTCCATTTGTTAAATAAATCAAATCTTATACCTCCAATTCGGTCGAATAGTAATTTTACGGACATTTCCAGTAAACGAGATCCCGACCTTACCAGTTGGGATTTCCAAGAACCCTCCACGTTTCCTAAGAGTGTTCTGAACCGCACCAGTAGCATTGTAGATGTTTTGCTTACCTTGCCTGCAATCAATCATGGCCTTGGTCTTAATAGCAAGATACATGCTCTTACGGCCAATAGTAAGGGAGATATCACCATCCCCCTCAACCTCGATGATTGGTTCAGAATAAATCGTCCCAAGATTATTGATTGTAGCAGATGCAGTAAGAACAACAGGTTCTACGCTCTTCTGATATCTGAAGGGTTGCATGTCTAACTTGATCTCTAACTTCCAAGCATGATTCCCAAAAGGTTCAAAACTAGCAGTCACAAAGTTAGCATAAAACAATGAGTCAAGCTGATAGCTAAATTCCAAAACGTTATCATTCGATTGAAACTTATCAAGAATACTTGAAATCTCAACCATTTTTTTAACGTGGAGAGTGAAGGTCCTTTCGTAACTGTCGAAAGAACCGTCTAACACACGGTAACTACCATTGACTCCATAAAGAGTTGCCTTCTCTCCTTTTGGCTTAGCAGCCTCCACCTTCCCAAAATCGGTCACAACACAACCAGGAAGGCTTGATGTATTAAAACCATTGATGATCATATAATCCATTAAATTCCTCCCCTCGCATAAATAGCACCGTGTTGTTCATAGGTTTTGATTGAAATAATGTCATTGTCCAGATAAACGTCTGACGATTTTTCAAGGATAGCCGTAAGGATCTTCTCCATACTTGCTCTCAGAATCGCTATCTCAGACACGGTTTGACTGTCTTTTGCTTCGATTTGAGCGCTTGGCATAGCCAAACTTGCTTCAATATTCTTGGTAATGGTAGGTGTTCCACTCAAACCAAAATCATCGTTTGAAAATGCATTTGAGATTTCGCCAGCCATTCCACTAACAGATTTCTTAACACCTTTGAAACGGTCTTGCAACCCTCTATCCAAACCTTGCATAATCGCATTACCAGCAGGGATCAAGAGCTTGCGGTCGTACTCAATCGGACCTTTGTGATCCGCAATCCAACCAGCAATACCTCCGACGAAATCAGTCACTGAGTCCCAAGCTGATTTCAAACCGCCTAGGAATCCATCAAGGATAGCCTTACCAGCTGACCATAGGTCAATGTTTCGAATACCATCGAAGATACTCGCAACATTACTTACAAGGTCACTAACACCTTGCTTCATACTTTCCCATGCTCGCTGAGCGCCTTGGACAAGTCCATCAATCAGACCTAAGACAGTTGATTTCAAACCTTCCCAAGCACTGCTTGCGACAGATTTGATCGTGTTCCAGATGTTAGATAATATCTGAGCAAAGCCATCAAAGATAGCCTTACCTGCAGCAGACAACCCTTTCCAGATGGCCTCACCAACACCCTTTATAGCATTCCAAGCGGTGCCCCAGTCACCATTGATGATAGCCATGACTGCTTTTATAATGCCACTGATAACATCCATAGCCGTCTGAATAGCAATCTTCATCAATTCCCAAACGGTTGTTACTACCGTGCAGATATTGTTCCACGTCGCTTCAATGAAAGGAGCAAGGATATTCATTGCGGTTTCAATAATAGATTGAATGATCGGCATAACCGTCTGAATAACTGTCTGGATGGCGTTCCAAACCGTTGTGAACGTTTGTTGAATCAAACCTTGATTTTCAGTCCACCACAAAGAAATGCCATCCCAGACAGACTTGATAAAGTCTACTACTCCTTGAATAATCGGAGCAACAACAGCCATCATATTGTTCCATACGGTTGTAGCTGTTTCAACAATACCGTTCCAAACACCAGACAATGTTGAACTAATAGACTGCCAAGCACTAGACAACCAATCCATGAAGCCTTGCCAAATTTGTCTACCCGTCTCAGTTTGAGTGAAGAACCAAGCTAATGCAGCCACTAGAGCAGCGATTGCACCAACAACAAGAACAATAGGGTTTGCAGACATTACCGCATTAAACAAACCAAAAGAACCACTAGCTCCAACTGCTGCCGCATTTTCAGCAGCTAAAGCAGCCGTCAACGTTCCACTCGCAACCGCTCTAGCTTGAGACAAAGCAAAAGAGATATTAAAGATTGCGTTTTTAGCACTCTCGATAGCTTTTGTGGCTAAAATAACAGCTTTGTAGGTTTTCCATGCTGTAGTTAATCCAATAACAGCAGACGCAACTGCAGAGACAATACCTGGATGTTCTTTTAGCAATCCTGTTATATCCTTCAAAATTGAAGAAGCACCTTTTAGAACATTAGAAAGAAATTCAAATGCTGTCCCTAAAAGATTGACATTTTGACTGCTATCTTGTATGCCTAAAAAACCTCCAACAAAATCAGCTACGATGCTACCAACATTACCGATAACTGACCCGATATTCTCAAAGGTTACACGGATATTGTCCGCAATATTGATAATTTGGTTCGCTGCATCTTCGCTAAATCCAAGCGCATCTAATATCTCGAAGTTACCCTCTTTATCCATAGACCCAAAGATCATGTCAAAGAATGTTTCGAAAATCCCTGTTACACGCCCAATCTGCTCATATACCGCATTACCAAAGGCGTCCCCAAAAAGCTGAGAAGCTAAAGAGCTTACGCCTTCGGTCAGTACTACTCCTAGTCCTGATAAGATATTTCCTATCATTGGGAAGAAGTTAGCAAAAAGGAAAGTTCTTGTAGTCTCTAGTAAAGACTGCAAGGCCGGCGTTACGTTTTCGCCAATTGCTATCTTACCTAAAACGTTTTGAGCTGCGGCCTTCATCGATTCAAAAGAACCTGTGAAAGTTGTTGCTGCTTCTCTTGCTGTTGTGCCAGTGATATCCAAATTCTCTTGGATAGCGTGAATGGCGCTATAAACATCTGACAAATTATTAATGTCATACTTAACGCCTGTCAACTTTTCTGCATCTGACAAAAGCCGTTGCATTTCTTGTTTTGTACCACCATAACCCAATTTCAAGTTATCAAGCATGGTATAGTTTTGCTTGGCAAAACCTTGATAAGCCAGCTGAATGCTTTCCATAGATGTCCCCATCTTGTTTGCATTATCTGACATATCAATCATGGCCATGTTAGCTGTTTCCGCTGCTTTATTTGTATCTCCACCAAGAGATTGCAACAGACTTGCTGAGAAGCCTGTAACATTTTCCATATATGCATTGGCCGATAGACCTGTTGTTTTGTAGGCCTCATTCGCAAAGCCTTTAACCTTATCAGCTGAATCTTTAAAAAGGGTTTCGACACCACCAAGCGATTGTTGGAGTGCTGCCCCTTCACTCAATGCGGCGCTAAAGGCTTTCCCAACACCTGCAGCTGCAACTATCTTTTTAAAGGTGCCTACAATGTTTGATCCAAGTGATTCTCCTGCGAAAGTTCCTGCTGAAGCAACCTCGCCACCTATCTCTTTCTGGATCATTCCGCTTATTCCTTTAGCGGATGGAATGATTTGTACATAGGCTTTCCCTAGTTGTGTTGCCACTAGCTTTCACCTCCTGTTTTCGCAAGTAAAGCCTTGCGATAGTTTTCAAAGTCCTCACCAGATTCAAAGACGAGATAGTCTTTCTCATCGTTCTCACTCTTATCTCTCTTAATGAGTTGATCCGCGATGGATGCAGGACGATTAACACCCTTTTGTCCATCTTTGGTTTGCAACCACAAAGAAAGAGACAGTCTGTCTACAATACTTGCAAGCAAAGTAGTTTCCAGAGGGACAATCTGATTAGACATCATCTGCTTTATCCGCGAATCATCACGCAAACCATACGCAAAAACAGCCACCTGATTCAAAGGTAGCTGTTTGTAGTCGTATATTTGGTAGGTTTCCGCTAAATCACAGATAAGAGCATCCTCGTCTAAGGAAATCATCTGAGCAAGGACTAGGATTTTTTTAAGTCATTACTTTTATCAAAGATACTCTTAATATCTGCAAATAACACTTCAGAATCCACGATTTCATCTTCATCCTCTAAATGTTTTAAAAATGATAGAGCTTGTTCTTTACCAAATAGAAGATTTAAAAATGTTTCTGTTTCTTCAAGATCTTGCTTTTCAACTTTCGCGACAGATTTGAGAAGATAATAATTTCTCAATCGTTTTTTAGGGATTTTGTACTCAAACCCTGATTCCGTTTTTCCTTTTAAGATTTCTTCCATTTACTTTACGCTCCTTGGATATATTCGTAGTGAGTGTTCTCACTGTTGTCTGGTAATGCAGTGATAGTCAATTCATAGCCGATAGGTTCGCCATCTTTATAGCTGATTTCGCCAATTTCGCTAACCTTACCACGAGGGATGACAACGCGTTTCACATAGCCATTTTTCAGCAAAGTATCAATAACTAAACTATGCTCTGGCAACTCTTTACCATTGGCTTTTACAGTGATACCTGTTTCAAGGGTTCCTGAAACGTTATCTGGTCCATAGACTTCTTTCAAGACTTCAATGTTAAGACCCTCAATCAATTTGTATTTGAAGGTATCTTTCTTTTCTGTTTGAGAAGACAAGACTGTTTGTCCACCCCACGCTTTGACTTCTTCACTTTCTGGCGAGTTCTCATTGGTCAATCCATCTTCTGAAATGTACCCTAGTGTTTTGAATGCTACGTCCAAGGCCGTTTTGGCATTCGTTGGAAGATTTGTTCCAGCTGGAGCAGTAGAAACCGCCCCTCCGATTTTCGGCTTAGCAGCCGTTACATTTGATGCTGATGCAGTCGTCATATTCTTTCCTCCTGTTGATTCTGCATTTGGTGTTCTTACTTCTGGTGCTTCTAATTCTGGCGCCAAAACTACACCTCCTTTTTAAAAATAATTGATGTCATATACCGCTTGATAGCGATATTGCTTCGTTTCGGTGTCTGTAAAGTTGTAGTCACTATTGTGATGTACACCGCTAACTTCGTTGACTGTGATGAGATTCTCAACTACTCTCTTGACTTTCTCATTCAGCTCAGCAGCCTTTTGAAGTGATGGTGCATAACTTTGAAAAGCGAATGTAGCGGAATGAACGTAGTCACTTCCACCACCTCCAGTCTTTTCAAGAATGACATAACTTTCAGGCATTTTCGGTTTATGTTCAAAAAAAGACGGTACATCTAACTGTCCGTCTAAAAATTTCTTTATAACTAATTCGATCATCTCATAGCCTTCAGCAAAATATTATGTTTTTTATTTCTGGCCATGCTCTTGATGTCAGTCGTACTAATCTTTGCATTGGCACGCTTTTGCCCTGGCGATACGGTCAATTCAAACCCCTCGCCAGCTCTTTCAGCAATTTCTTGCCCCTTCTCTTCTAAAATATCTTGCATTTCAGGAGAGCGTAATAGAGCAGATACCCCTAGTGGATTCAATTGAAATTTTATATTACTCATACGCTTCAACCATCACTTTCTTATTCCATTCTAGAGGCATCATGGCTTCAATACCTTCTAAGGGAATGCCAATCGTGCGCCATTTGCGCCCAAAGAAACGAACTTCACGGTCTTTCCACTCGTTCTGATCGCCTTTTGGGACGCCTAGCGTATAAGCGGCCTTTTTACCAGTAAGATTCAGTTGATTGGTGACATCTTCTGTCGAAGACGGAACAACTAGGACATTTTCTACTTGAATTTCAGTATTCTCATAGATGGGATGCCCAAAGTCATCCTTTCCAGTCTTAGTTTTCCCAATCAAGGTTACAGTAATTCCTTTAATCCGTCCCATAGATATCAATCACCCCATATCTTTGTTTTTTGAGACCTAGACGTTTCAATTCTGAATCTTTGATAAAGAGACCACCGCCAGGCACTAGATAAGAACCACTGAAGGAATAACCTAAAGCGGACTCAGCCACCTGAGTCATTGGCTCCTGGTCAGTTGAGGTCATCAACGTGCGAGCTACCACATCAACAGTGACGGACTTGACCACCATAGCAAAAGATGGATCAGTAGCCACCAACCCATCTAAATCCTTGCCAACTTTTTTAGCTTCAACACGAAGAGAATGAGAAACAACTTCCAACAGCGCTTCGGCTCGTTTTCCCTCATCGAATTTCAACGCTCGCCACAATTTTTTCAAATCTTCTACTGTTGCAAAGTTTTCCATCTAACTCACCCTTCGTTCGCGATTAGTAAATCAAGCAAAGCAGATTTATTTGCCTTGCTATCATACTCAACACCCAATTCATCAAGTTTCACCTTGATTTCTGGAACAGTCAGACGATATTCATCCTTAAATTCACTAACGGGAACCCAGTCGCCTGTCAGTTTACAATCTGTTTCAATTGTCACCAAGGTTTCTTTGTTAATGTATTCCATATTAAGCCTCCACACGAGCAAATGCCTGCTCGTCAAGAATTCCCCAACCTACATACACTTGTGTACGCAAGCAAACTTCACGGTAGTGTTTCAAGTCACGACCAGCTCCATCTGGATCACCGTATTTAATGATTTCAAGAGGAATTTCCTCTGCATACCCCCATTTAACAGCATTTTCAAAATCACCCACGATAACATGGTCTTTTTTAGCCGAACTGGCAACGGTAGTCAATGTTTTATTAACATCAGACTTCATTCCGTAAAACGATCCTGGATTTTGACCAAAACGGTATTCAGGATATTGGACTACCCCGTTTACCTTAATTTTTCCAAGTGCAGCCCCTGCAGCCGGAGACAATGCGATCCCATTCACTTCGCAATCATTTGCTGTGACAGTTGCAACAGCAGTATCAATGTTTTCATCAATTTTATCTGCTTCATAGGTAACTACATTGCCTGTAATCAAACCATCAAATGAGTTTGTGGCTTTGAAAGAAGCATCTGTCATTGATTTTGGTTCAAGGCCATGAAATGAAGCGATATCAATTGCTTGTGCAACTTTTTTAGACAAGCCATCAATAAAAGATTTTAGGTAAGATAATTGTTTTTCTTCTGAACAATGTACAAATTCCTCAGATACCCGTGCTTGATAAGTAATCAAAATAGGTTTGATTACTTTTGGTTTCATAGTTGCATTTCCAGCATTTGAAGGATTACCTTCACCTACAATTTCAGCATTTCCTTCAAGATTGAATACAAATGTTTCAGTTCCAGAAAACGGAATAGGTTCTCGAGTAGTAAGTTTGGCAAGAGTTGAATGCCCCTTTACCTTACTAAAAATGTCTTGGACTGTTTCGACTGGGAAAAGATCCCCTGTTTGTAGTGTTGCCATAAATTATTCTCCTCTCATTTTGTGCAACATTCCTTTTAATGCTGCATCTTTATCATCGCCTAAATTAGGCTCATTTGTTTTTAGTGGCGGGATTGATTCCTTAGGTTTCATGTATCCAGCCAAGCGCTCTGCATCAGCTTTCAAGCTTTCTTCATCAGTTCCCTGCAAACGATCTGCAAGGTCGTATTGCAAAGCTACTCGAGTTCGCAGACTAGCCGTCTCATAACCAGCGATTTTACTCTGCATCTCTTCAAGTTGCTTGTCAGCATCTGCCTTACTTTGATTGTTAGCTTCGATTGTTGACTTCAAGTCAACATTTTCTGTTTCCAATTCTGTAACTCGAGATTTGAGCTGGTCATAGTCGCTATACTTCGCTTTCTCACGAGATAAACGCTCCTTAATAGCAGCATCAAATTCTTCTTGTGTAGTGATTGGTTTAAATTCTGACATTCTCATGTCTCCTTTCTCCTGCTTCCCCGGCAGTTCGGTAATTTTTGGCATCAAAAAAAGCAGTCACAAGACCGCTTATTTTAATAACTGATTTTTTGCTTTTTCTTAGGTTTAGTCGTAGAACAAGCCCAGTGCGCAAGCAAAGCGCTATCCATCAAAGAAATATCCATGTCGTCAAAGTGCGATCGATAGCCAAATCCACCATTTGACCCAATATTCCGCTTGTCGCAGTTAGTGGCTACTTTAGACAGCGATGGTTGACCAGCATGACAGATGGTTTTCTGATAAATCCCCTGTTCCCAAAGAGCATTGGCCACGATGATTTCTTTCACCGTCGGCAGAATCACGTTCTTGATTCTATAGTCCTTCAACTCTTCGTCCAGGATCTTTTGCCCACTTGCGCCATCGATGACAATTTGAGCCACGTCGGATTGACGCAAGAAAGCAACCATCCACTCATTCCCATTACGAACGGATTGACAATCGACTGTTTCCACAAAGAAACGGCCATCCTTGGTACGTGCAGCAATGCTCAAAGCCACGTTCGTTCCATCTTGGCCATACTTGATACCAACAGACAGCTTGCCAGATAATTCTGGTATGTCATCCACCTTTAGCTCATTCCACTCCGTTTCAGAAATAGCAGATTTCTGGTTGTAAGTTGGCCAAAATCCCAAACGTTGGATATTATGGTCTAGCTTATCCTCACCAAGCTCTGCCTCAATCTTCCGCTCATTTAAGTGGTATCCCATGGATGGATTAGAATTATACCAGGCTTCCACATCGTCAATTTCCTTTTCATCAGAAACAGACCACTCAGCCCAGCCAGAATACTTCCCTTTCCCAAATAGACATGTCTCACGATACTTAGTAAAGACCGTTCCACTTGATACAGGTGTCGGAGGTGTTCCACACATGATTGTGATAGGATTCTCACTATCCGTAACCGTGTATTTCAAAGCAGATTCTTGCTCGGTCGTGTACTCCTGAGCCTCGTCAATGATCAGCATGTCGAACCCTTCACCAAGACCACCATTTGATGTCCTAGTACGAAATTGGATAACACCACCTGTTGAATAAAGTTCAATCCGCTCCTGCCCCTTCGCTCGAATGGAATTGAAATCCTCACCATCCACATACCCCATTTTCTCAAGGTATCGTTTCACCTTCTCAAAAGAGGAATGAGATGTAGAAATTCGGTGAGCCGTATGCAGGATATTCAATCCCTTATGCAAGCCCCAAATTTCAAGAATATAAAGGATTTCAGATTTCCCATTACGACGAGGAATAGAGTAACCAAACTTCTGATGCACCCAAAGACCGTTCTTGTCAACAGCCATCATAGGTAATAAAAGATTCTTCTGCCAAGCATAGCAAGAAAGACCAGTCCGTTCGTAAAGTTCAATCGCTTCTTTAGCTTTTGAATTTTTCTTGACGTATTTTAAAATCACCGATTGAGTAGGATTCTGATTGCCAAGTTTCTTCCTCGCCATTCCACATTCCTTTCAATCGTCATCGCATGATAACCCTATCGCTGGGATAATTTAATTGATCACGTTCAAAATATAATTTTTAGCAACATCCAGCATTCCCAATGCCTGCAAACTACTCTCCCAGCTATAGCCAAGATTTATCTCACCATCTTTATCTAAAGAAACCACCAGCACCGAAGTGTAGTCATGGCTAGCCTCAAGATTTTCTTCCAAAATTTCTTTCACGGAAGCACCGCGCTCAAGACTAGACTTTTTCTCTGAAAAATCAATTGTGTTTCCCATCGTTACTCCTTTCTAAGCATAATAAAAGCACCCTTACGAGTGCTTCAAATTTCTTATTTTCGGTCCGAAAAGAAATCAGCCCAAAATGGATTCTCTTTATCAAAGATTTCAATCTCTTCTGAGCTCATATTATGAGGATAATCTTCAAAAAGGTTATAGAATTTTTGCTTGTCGAATGTGATTAGCATCAAGCCTCTAGCAAACCATGCTGTATCAACCCACCAAGTTTTATCGCCATCATTTTCTTTGTAGCAATATTCGGACCAATTCACTTCTTCATATTCATCTTTCATGACCCTCGGCCCCCTTCATCTGTTGAGAATCTGCTGTATTGATAAAACTCAATATCTTGTGAAATTCAGGATTGTCTTTCAAGGAATTCACATCAATAAGATAGCTATTCGCATCGTATTTTCTCCCACCTACACTGTGAGACTTCTGGGCTTTAAATCTTTCTTTCAGAACAATGTTATTGAATGGTTTAAACCCATTTAACGTTCTTGATTGAAGTTCCAAGTACTCGAAACGACCTTCGTTTTTCCTTATGATTGCTGCATGCCTCCCTGCTGCCAAGTAGTATTCATTTCCACTTTCTACTTTCTCCAACAATTCTTTTACTGCAGTAAAATCATTTGTATGTTTAGCAACATGCATTTCAACTCCTGGAAGGCTCCCAATCATTTTAATTCTACTATCTCGAGAAAAGAAATCACAACTCTTTCCTCCTCTAAAATCTAAGACAGTATAGCCACCTTTGTTCCCAATATAAGCAAATGCTGCTGATGAACAAGATCCTCTTGTCTTGTCTCCACCACTAACAGCTTCGACTATTTGTTCCTCAGTCAATTTGTTACGGCTTTTTTTGATAGGATTTGAAGAAATTCCGTTCTGTAGCGCTAGCTTTCTCACTTCGCTCATTTGAGAATTTTTATTTATATCCTTCCTTACCTCAATTTTATCACTTTCATCTTTTTTTCGCCAAATTTTCTTCCAAACATCCTGAACTTTTCCGTTTTTAGGATCATAGTCTACAATACAACGACAATGCTGATGTCTTCTATAAACGTCCTTCGGAACTCTTGGATATTTATAATTCCCTTGAACTTCCTGACACCACTCACAACAATGAAAATACGATTTTCGGACAATCTCAGGTTGCAATCCAGACTGATGATGAAACTCCGCATTTTTCTGGATACTATCATCAATAATAGACTGGGTAAAATTCACAATAGGTTCACCGAGCAACCAACTGACATCCTCGAAATTTTCCTCAGACGAAAAGCGATTGACAATGCCAGCTATTCGATCCAGATTTAATTCAGGAACTTGAACTTTCAGACCGATTTTCGCTTCCTGGTTCAAATTCTTCTGAACATCACTAGTATAACCACTCACAAGCTCGTGATTTCGTCCTAGCACGTCCGTCAGCAAACGCTGAGCGATATTGTAATACATTTTACCGTCTGGTAGTTTGTCGGCGCTCAGAGACGCTCCTAGAGCCTTAGAGAGAATTTCACCAATTTCAATCGCAAACTCATTTGCTGTTTTGTAAGTGGCTTTTTTTGCCTTCAACGCAGCAAAAGCATTTCTGACAATCTCACTCTTACCAAAATCTCGTTCAAACCTCTCCTGAACCTCTTGCAAGATGCCAGGTAAAACATCATTCTCCATTTGAACCACCCTCGCTTCCAACTGGTTTAGCTGACATGTCTCCAGCGATACCAGTAAGATCACGAATTGTCTCCGCATTGATGTAACCAGGTAAAGCCTGATTTAACTTCACAACACCATCACCAATCATAGTCATGGTATTCGCATCCGCTTCAAATAATGGTTCCCACTTGACTTTAGTTTTTACAAATTGACTTCTGGCATAATGAAACTCATCACGCAAGCAAGCTGCAACATAAGCGACATTTAGCAATCCAGCACCTAGTGAGCGCTGAGCCTTCCGACCCGCAAGACGAAGATTCTCATGGCTAGCCTTGATGGCTTCCACAGATGATGGATTATCTGAAACGAAACCAAGGTCATCCAAAGTCAACCCCATTTCACCAGCAAATCCAGCAGCGGCTGTTCTCAGCTGTTCAGTAAACGGTGACATGCTAGCTGTAGTAAACTGTCCAACGCTCGGCTTCTCACCTTTATCGCTTGAAGAAATCGTCAGTAAGCTTGATACAGTAGCTTTCCATTTCTCCATAGGTTCCGCATCAGGATCAAGCCCAAGAATGTATTTTTGTGGCCATGAGTAGAACTCAGCAGTAATATCCGCCCGTTCCAAAGTACGCTTAGCATATTTCTGATAATACATCCCAGCCCTGGTAATTCGCGACCTACCAAACGGACGAACCGCATCCGGACGATGAATGACTGGAACCAACAAAGGGATACCAGTTTCATTCACAACCGAGTATGGTCTACCATCTTTCGGAATGAAGTGAGTAGCATTAGGCTCAAAGTAGGCTTCAAGTGTTGGACGATTGTAATCATCACGAGCCAGAACTGCATAACCTTCCACAAGCAACCCAGTAATAGGATCAATGACACCAGTTGCATTACTTGATTCAATGACTTGCAATCTCACCTCATCATCTTCTCCCTTCGAAATGTAGACGAAACTACACGAACCAATCAGCGCAGCTAAAATAGCACTATCAAAGAAGATATCAGGATTATTACGATCAAAAATTTCTGTAACATTAAAATCATCATTAGCAAATGCCCTGAAAATCAAACGATCTGCAAGACTATCAACTCCCTTTGCAGCCCAACCAAGAACAGCTTGATACTTTACCCTGATATGTGCAGGAATTGTGATTCCTGTCGGCGCTTCATAGTGTTGCATCGCATAATGCTTGTACCTCAGATTGACTCTGCTCTGATAGAGATTCAACTTTCTCCTGAGATAGTCAATTCCTCTTAATTCCAAACCGTTCTCCTTTCATTGTGATGATTTGGCGCGAGAAAAAATGTACAGTGACGGCGTGAAGCCCTGAAGCGCCTAGTGGGAGGGGGATGCCCCCCTATCATCAACTCGGACTTCCTCATACTCTTCTATTTTTCTCGAACTCTAATAATCCAGTAATCAATATTTTTATTAAAAAATAATTTAATTATATTTTTTATTTTAAGATCTATATTTTGTCCAATCTCTCGATTGTGGCAAGTTCCTGTTACCAACAACAGTACTACTTGCTGATTTATCATCAGCATAAAGCTTGTCAGACTTCTGTCTGTTGCACTGCCAATGCGCGAGCTGTAGGTTGTTGATGTCTGATGGATGACCGTTTCGATTGATTGGGAATAATGTGGTCAATGACCGGACTTAATGGATGTGGGTACCTCAAGGATTTGTCAACTGGTAGTCCACAAATTCCACAAGTATTTTTTGTTTTGAGAATAATATTTTTATTCTTTTCAAAAGCAACTCTGTGAGGACAAATCCGGTCCGGTCTGTCCTTGGGGATATTCATCTAGGGAGGGTCCTTTCTTTTTTAGCAGGTAGGGTGGGCTAAATTTTTATGATGTAGGGGGGAGTTTTTTCAGTCTCTAACACCCTCGTATATTTAACATATCTTATATTTTGTGACTTTCAAGAGAGTGTGCTTTAACTCAGTCATGACAGTGGGTTTCTAGCATTTCTTGTTTATCCAATTTACCATTTCTCAATATGTTAAATAAGCGTGCTTTTTAATACGTAAATGTAAGCATACTTTCATCGATTTCATCTTGATTATATCCAATATAATCTAATGTGATATCTGGTGCAGAGTGATTAAGTATCTGCATTAAAATAGCTATATTTCCATTTTGTTTATAGTGATGATAACCAAACGTTTTTCTCATCGAGTGTGTGCCGATGTGTTTAAGTCCTGAATGTTTAGCTGCATCATTTAAGAATTGATATACAGCTACTCTACCAATGTGTTTAATTCTTACTCCGTCACCTCTAACTTTTTTTCTACTTGGAAAAAGATAGTCGTAACTCTCAAGATGATTTTCTTTTATGTAACGATTCAAAGCCTTTCGTAATTCTGGATTAACTGCAAATTTTCTTATTTTGCCAGTTTTTTTCTCTTTGATCTCAATTCTATCTTGAACTACATGTTTTACTTGAAGAGGAACAATATCGCTTACTCGTAGACCTGAGTATATTCCTACTAAGAAAAGAATATAGTTTCGTTCACTCTTTGATTTCAAATAATGCTTCATTCTATCAATGTCATCTGGTTCACGAATGGGCTCTACTTTTTTCACAATATCACCTCCAAACTCAAAGAAAAAGACAGGGTGTGCCTGTCTTTACAATCATTTCATAATATAATTTTAGCACATAAAATCATATATTCACTCCGAACTTACTCCAGATTTACTCCAAAGAAACTCCAAGTTTACTCCAAAATCTCAACCTGTTCACCATTGCGGTATAACTCTGCAAATGCCATCAGAGACTTATCCAAGATGTCGTAATATGAACTTTCTGAAATAGACAAGTCCATTGCGATTGTTTCATCCTTCTTGCAATTCCATTGAAGATACTTTTCAAAAAGTATTCTACGATAGAGGGGGTCATGTAATCCACTGACAGCTTGCTCAATTGCATCAAGCTCAATCTCTGCATCAACTTTTCGTATAGCTAATTTTTCAACTTGACTATCTCTTCCGTTCGATGGATTTCGTGGCGTGAATGAGTAGGTAGTTGTCACTCTCTGACCATCAGTGTCATTTGCGACTCTTCTCCAACGAGGATATCCTCTTAGAATCCTTTTGGCGTTTTCTTTTGTTTTGACTTCGTTTATTTCTGGAAAGAAAGGCATCACTTACCTCGCACTGCTGGAGATACTACACTATCATTTACTGTTTTCAAGGTAGTGTAGTTAGAGAATACCGTCATGGCTTTTTCCTTTGTTTTTGTTTGAACAGATGTCGATAAGGTGTAGACTTTATCAATAAATGGCATTTTTAGATGATATCCTGTTTGCAGGGTATTTTCTTGAACACCTCCAATCGCGCTAACCTTAACCCCAACCGTATTAGCTGGGATTCGTTTCACAGCCGTGAGACGAAAAATCCCATTAGAAGTCAGCGCACGACAATCTGAGCCAAATTCAACTCCTTCAATTGTGATGCTATTCTTCACGCTATCAACGTTGATTATAGAGTCATTTGATGTTTTAATTCTCATTCTCATGCTCCATCTCCTCAATCAGCCAATCCAGATTTTTACGTGCCTTTTTCAAATCTTCTAGTCCATTCTTCTTTTGGAATCGTAATTGATACTTTAAAGCATTCCCAAGATAAAAACCCTTCAGCTGTTCAGGTGTCATAAAATTTCTTAAAGCATCGATAGATTCCATACCATATCGTCCTTGGTAGTGGCTCGGCTTGTTTACGTTGTCAATTATTTCTGGATACATTTGATAGCCTCCTCAAGTTCTAAGATTATTCGGTTCCATTCTTCTGTTGTTGTTTCTCTAAAATCAAACTGAGACATCATTTCAGCTCTTTCGAACAATGCCCTCTTAAAGAATGAAGCTTTTTTGGAAAAATCCATATCATCTGTTTTAAACTCAGTCGTGATTTTCTTTCCATAACCCTCTAGCTCTACATGGACTCTTGTTTTTCTATAGATAGGTAAAGGCTCCGCCCAAACACATCCTTTCAAGTCTGATTCATCGACTTTTTTAAGCATTAACGATATCTTCTTAGTTTCACTCTCTTTTTTAGCACCACTGAAAGGGTATCTTTTTGGTCTCATTTCTTATCCTCCAAAAGTCCGAATTTTCCCTTATAATGGCTAGGGTTATTGACTTTATCAACATCATTAAATTCTTCCAAAACTTGTTCATAAGATTTTTCTTTCATGTCAATTCCTCCCATAATGTCTACTTGCTCCATGTAAATAATAAGTGCCATCTTTGCGCTTGTTCACGTAATACGTGTATTTCCCATCTGGACTAGCGTAGGAAATCTGCTTCTCTCCTGCCCAACAACCGTTATCACGCATCATGTGGCAATTCTCCATAATCCATTCTACGTCAGGCATCTAGTAGCTCCTTGTTTTCATATACATTCCCCACGATCTCACAATCAGTATGTCGTAACCACAATTCACATCCGTGTTGTTTAGATTCAAGACGATACGCTCCACCACGGTGTCTTACAACCTCGTAATAAGTCGGTTCAGAATAAACATCCTTGGACATTTTGACTATATCTCCCTCAAAGATTTCCTTGTCGTTCTTGTCTTTGAGGCCTGTTGATTGCATGAGGATCAATTCTGACTTTTCGATAGGAATAAGAAGTTTGCAGTCCGATGTTGGTTTTTCCATGTTGCAAATCAAGCCGTTATCTGTGATAAAAAAATGTTCTACGAATTTCTTTTCTACGCTATCCCACGCTCTAAATTTTGGTATCATTCGGCAAATCCTCCTCTTTAACAAAAGTTCCGTCAATCCAACGACCCTTGCGGTCTTTGATTTCTTGGTAAGCCAGTTCAAAACATTCTTCGAAATCATAACCGAGTGCGGTGCTGATTGATTTTAACGAATCAATGGAAAATGATAGATACATCTTACACATAGATTTTTCTTCCCAACTGTAGGACCTTTGAAAGCAGCTGATATTTTTATTTAAATCTTTAAAATAATCAGGCACATCTTCTTCAAAAATCACTATAGAATCATCAAATATTTCCTGCACGTCTACCTCAATCAGCAACGCCAGACCGACAATCACGACTGCGCAATCTCCAATACTGTCCTTAGTCAGTTGCTCATTCTTCTTGAGATAACCTGCGCATAGTTCGCCGAACTCCTCACTTAGTTTCAAAGACTGCTTGTCTAGCCGTCCACCGTTTTCTAAATCACGGTCAATAAACCATTGTTTTACTTTTTCTAGTGTGTTCATTCTTTTTCTCCTAAAAAATCAAAAATTGTAGTCTGATATAGTGGCCTAGAATAGACTGGTTTGAAAGGTTGTATAACTCGCATTTCATTTTAAATCATCACCTCATCCCCAACTTTTACTTTCTCGTACACGTCCCTCGTAACCACGAACACCCCGTAATCACGAATGGTAAGCGTGTATAGCTTGCCATGTCGTCCTTTCTCGACGACCTTACCAAATATCTCAGCGCCTGCGTTGTCAGCCTTATAGATAACCATCGGCTTTTTCTTTTCTAGTTCTGCAATCCTGTCCATCTGCCAGATGTTCAATCCAGCAGATAGCAGAATCCAGATAGCTATGAATCGTTTCAATATGTGACCTCCTCTCCATCGTATGGTATGTCTCCATTTGATAAGTACTTAGATTCAATCATCAAGAAATCATTGACGCATTGATGACTACAGAAACAATTTTCAACATCGTTAAATAATGCTAGAATAACATGATTCTCTTGCACTACCAGAAACTCGTCTTCGATTTCTTTACAACAATTCGAACACTCATAACTCATACCTCAACCTCCTCAATCTCAATCCCTGGGCAATCGAATACCCAGCCAAAGCCAGCTTCTTCTAGTTCTTTTTTTGTAAAATAGCCTTTGAATGCTAGAGAAAAAAATATTTTCCCATTTCCATCTTTTACAAGGTAGTGTTTTGTTGCTTTAATCTTGACCAAATACTGCTTTTCTTTCTCAATCTCGTAGCCGAATTGGTGCATGTTGACAAGTATTTGAATAGGATTTTCTCTGCTGTCATTAATCCAATTATTAAACTCTCTATTTTCTATTTTTTTAGCCTCATCCCTGAAAGCAATCCAATCCCAAACATTAAATTCAAAAGAATCCTTATTCTCTTCATACCAATCCGCTACAAACTGCTTTACTTTGACTTTTTCACGTTCAACCATACCTTCAAGTTTGCCTTGCTCATAACCTTCACGCCATTTTGCATGACTAAAATCCTGTTTAAATTCACTCATGATAGCCTTTAGCCAAACTTCACGATCATGGTCTGGCAGTTCTCGTAATCGTGCTAATATGTTCTTGAGATAGCGTGGAGCTTCGTCTGCATGACCTGTTTCGGGTTCGTCTAGTTGTTTCAAGTCTTTTAGAACGGTTTTTAGAATAGTCTTTCCGCTAACAATACCTACAACACATTCAACCGCTTCGTACTTCTTAATCAATGCCTTAATATTCATCTTTCAACTCCTCAACTTTCTTTCTTAATTCTTTATTCTTTTTCTTCAACAAATCGCGCTCCAGCGCTCTAATGCGTCTCTTGCGTGCATCGCACGGCTTCGAATACTCGATTATCTTCTCTTCGTTTTGCTCGATTGTGCGTTTCAGTCCTTCAATGACTGTCTGTTTGTCATACTTCATCTTCTAAAAATCTTTCAATAGCTTCTCTGTAGGAGACTTCCACCAGACCATCTAAGTCGTTCAGGGCTTCAATATAGTCTGGACGACCTTGCCCGTACTGCTCTTTCAAAAATTCAACAAAGAGATGAATTTCCTGATAGGTTACTCCAACCATGTTTCTTACCTCTTACTAAAACGGAAAATCATCTTCCTCAAGGGTGTATCCTGGCATTTGTTCCTCAATGTTCGAACGGTTAGCGGTATCATCACGCTTTTCAAGTCGCTCGAAATTCTCTGCGACAACCTCAGTCAGATAGACCCTGCGCCCTTCCTGATTCTCGTAGTTCCTTGTCTGGATGCGCCCCGTCACACCGACCAGATTGCCCTTCTTACACCATTCCGCAAAGAGCTCCGCCTGTTTGCGCCACATCATACAGTTGATGAAGTCCGCCTCTCGCTCGCCGTTTGCTCCCTTGAAATTCCGATTGACTGCCAGAGTAAACGTCGCAACCGCCACATTCGACGGCGTATATTTTAATTCAGGGTCTTTTGTCAAGCGCCCTACCAACGTAACGTTATTGATCATCTTTCTTTTCCTTTCTTGCTGCACGTTCCCCAATTAAGTAGCCGAGAAATAGCCATAGAATAGCCATTCCAAATTCTTTAATAAGTTCAATCATTTTCTTCTCCCTTCATTTGTTCTGCATCTGTAAATAATTCCATTGTCTTAATAATTTTTTCTAACATAGATTTATGTAGCGTGATGTAATTATTTTTCTTCACTTGTTCACAGAAGATACAAATTCGTTTGCCAAGATAATTACATTTTCCGTCTGAACGGTAACTTTCATCTGACTCAATTTGTTCTTTGTTAGCCGAGCTAACAAGAATTACTTCATCAGATTCTTTCCAATCAGTAATTCCCATACATTTGTGAAAATTCTCAAATGCTAAATCCATTAAAATATTTTTAGTCATTTTCTTCTCCTTCTGAAAAAGTCGCTAAATAGTAACAATCCTTAGCACCATAGTCAAACCGTGTCGTCCGCTGACCGATGTGCTTTTGAAACCTTGGATGAGTGATAGCCGAGAACGCCCACTGATGATCTTTCATCTGTTCGATAAGTTCATCCACATTGTTAAAACTTCCAAGAAAAAACTTGCAGTACCCGTTGTAGACGAAGTAAAGCTCTAACATCACTCCACCTCAATTGGGTAAAAGTTCCCAAAGGAATCCCTCACTGCCTTGCCAACCTGTAAGGCTGCCGCCCGAGAAACAAACCGCATGGCTTTCTTCTCCTCAGAGCATGAAATGTCCAAGCCAGTCATACCGATAACTGCGGACCTCAGAAACGGCCTATCCTCTCGTGTCCCATGCTTTAAAATAAACATCAGCCACCTCCATTCTCAATCCTTTCAAGTAATTCACGTTTACGCTCTTCGAGTTCCTTCTTAGTCTCATCACTGGTATTGTTGACATAGTTAGGCTGTGACCATCTTCCAAGCTAATTAACATCATTTTGAGGTAAATGATGGTATGTGTATCTCCACCAGCAATCTTACGAAGTAGTTTCATCTCCTTTGACTTAAAGAAGTCTTGGGCTAGCTGGATCCAGAAATACCGCTTGTTTTTTAACGCCATAATCTCACACCCCACTTTCTCCGATTCGCACGATATTTCATCCACATATCCTCATAGATGTGCCTACCCTCTAACTCCATTTTTTCAAGCTTAAGTAGACGATTTTCAGACGATAGAACTCGATAGTCTTTGGCTAGCTTGCCATAATCATTCAGGTATTCCTTGATCATGAACATGATATCATTATCATTTTCTAGATATAGGTTAAAGTCCGATGTTTCCTCGTCAGAAATCATTTCCCTGTTTAATTTTTCTTTGGTTTCAAGCCATTTAATCAATTCTTCCATTCCCTGACCTCCTCACTTCAAGATGTGCATTTTAGGTTCTGGCAAAGCTAATGGCTCAGGACGCAAACCTTGAGGCGGTTCGTTGTCAAATGTGAAGCCCTTGAACTCTCTACGGATATTCTTGCGGATTTCTTGACGCTGTGCCTCTCTACCACGTTCGTATGCATGGTTGTAGCCTTGGATAATCATAGACGCAAATTCTTGCTCTTCTCGTCTCTCTTCTTCATTCTGGCGGATTTTCTCCTCTTCCTGCTTATCCATCTGACGAGCTAGAAGCCCTGCACCGATAAATCCTAAAATCACTGTGCCAGTTCCTAATAATTGGCTAACTAATGGTGGTTCAAACATTTTTATCTCCTTACGCTCTTAATTTTCGTACTTCTTTCTCTAATTCCAAAATTTCATAAACATCATTGACATCATACATAATATCTTTCCCTTGCTTACGAAATCTTAATCCTTTGCGTTCTAACTTCTTAATATAGCCATGAGTAAAGCCGAACCTCTTCATCAAAGCTTGTTGATTGATTGGCATGCGATCATTCTCTAACTGCTCCTTGACCTGCTTTTCAGCAAAAGCCAACAATTGATTGGTGAACAATTCAGCACTTTCACCGTCCAATCGTAATTGTAATGTTATACCTTCCATTTTCTACATCCTCTCAACTATGCGGGCAAGCATTTTTGTGATATAATGGTTTAAATTGTTTTAGTATGCGCCTGATTGCCGTCAGGTGCTTTTTTGCGTTGTTGTCAAACTGTCTTACTTTCCAGCGCCCTGAGTTCAATCTCACGGCTGACTTGTCTCAATAGCTTCTCACACGCTATTTTAGCTTCTCTGTACGTTGTAGATTCGCTGATGAAGTAATCAGCAAGTTCGATGATTTTATCTTCCATGATTGTCTCCAAAAATCAGTCTCAAGACCGATGTACCACCTTCAAAAACAGCATATATTTATATTATCCTTAACAAGAAAGGAGCTGATGCAAATTGGCAAAATTTTTGAAGGGGACTGTGGTTCAGTGATTCAGTTTGGCTAGGTAACCAACACGTTTTTACTGCGAGTGTGACTGCACGGAGCCTGTCGCTGACTATAAGAGGGACTGCAGCTCTGCTTATAGCGGGACTGACAGACAACTACCGAGCGACACTCAAAGACTAGCCAAACCACGTTGATTGCAGTGCTGGACGCATGACCAGCGAAGTTTCAACCAGTCGCTTTACACCGACTGTGAAACCTTATCAAAGTATGCAAGTCTTGACCTAGTGTAAAGTAGGTTAAGACTTTTTTATTGCTCAAGAACTTGTGAATCGTTCAAAGAAATCTTAGAATCTAGTTCATCCAACTTCTCAGCAATATATGTCACGGTCCTCAATATCTCGTTGAGGGCTGTTCTTTCTAATTCGTTCATTTTCCTACTCCTTTCAAACCAAAGTCCTATATTAGAATTTTGAAATTCCTCTCTTTTATTTATTTAGAGAAGTAGGACTTGTTGTCTTTTAATATTTATTGTTATTTAATACTTGTTGTTAGTTAATATTTATTAGTGTAAAAAATTTGACATGAAAAAGTTTGACATGAAAAAGTTTGACATGAAAAAAACTTACATCTCAAAAGTTGAATCACTAATCGCTTTATCAAGTCGTTGCGACATGATATCAAACTGGAAATCAGATATTTTTCTATCAGAGAAAAATCGAAATACATGACTTCCACCACGGCCTGGAGGTTTTCGCCTAACTTGACGCAAATATCCAGCCTCTTCCAAGATTTTGAAATATTTACTAATAGTTGGACGACTAACACCTTTACGCTTAGCTATTTCTTCTGGATAGACTTGCCAGTTTGGGTGATTGGCCAGCACCACCATCATGATGCCGACAGCTGTAAAATCTAGCGCAGGATCGTTGATAAAACTATTACTAACAGCTGTATAATCGTCAGTTGGATTCCTGAAAGATGAACTGGCAATCCAAATCTTTAAAGTTTGTCATACAATCTCCTTTCTCTTAACTTATTTTCAACCATTCTTCTCTTTTTAACTACCCACGTTTCGTGGTCTTGGGTCTGAAAAAATTTCGCCAATATCTTTCTCTAGAACATCAGCGATAATAAACATCTCATCAGATTTAAAAGCACGTTGTCCTCTTTCTTTTTGACGATATGCAGTTTCTGAAATACCTAATTTTCTTGCTAACTGTTTTTGCGTTATGCCTTTTTCTTTTCGTAATTGATAAAGATATATCTGCACGCACTCACCCCCTTATCTTAGTTCATCTATGCTGACTTCCAGTGCATCAGCAATTTTGCACATATTCTTAAAAGAAATACGCTCGGTTTTAATATTTCTGATTGTATTTGGACTGATACCAGCTTTTTCAGCTAATGCCTTCTGTGTCATCCCTTTTTCAATCAACAAATGCTTAAACTTCTTCCACATACATTGTTCCTTTCCCAATATATTGTGTTTCAAACATATAAAAACACTAGATATTGTTATTTAATTTAGATTATGCTATAATCATTCTTGACTAAGACCTCTCCCGTTTTAGTCAAAATTCCAATAGAAAGGAGAAAATTATGGATTTCAATCAAATTGCAATAACTTTTTTAACTTCCTGCGTCCCTGCATTTCTTGTTTATCTCACTAATAAACATCAAACAAACGCCAAAATAAAAGAATTAAAAACACAATCTGAAAATGAGTTACAGAGACTTGAAAAAGAACATGAATTGAAACTGGATGCCTTGAAACAAAGCCAACAAGTAGACATCGCTTCAAAATTTTTTACAGGCGAAGTTGATATCAAAAATATTACTAAAGCTATTAACGGAATCGCAGAACTTCAAAAAGCTGTAGATAAGTTTCAAAAATAATTTGATGAAAGTAGGGTGCTTACTCTGCTTTTTTTAAAATTTTCAAAAGCATTGAAAGTCCACTAGCTAACCCAGCTAGATACCCTCGCCCATAGTCTGTCATTAAGAATTTCATTAATTCGATTGTTTTTTCTTCAGTCATCTTCCTACTCCTTATCTTTTTTATCACATCGGTATTCCACTATCTTACGAATAGTGAAAGATACAATCACAAATCCTGCTAGGATTATCAAGCCAACATTTTCATCCATTGCTTTTCACGGCAAATGATGGTACACTATCAAGTAGAGGTTGGGGCTTCTGCCCCTTTCTCTACTTTTTGTTTTGAAGCTTACGTTTGTGTTCTAAGATTTGTTTGTGCCACAAACGTGCTTCTCTGGTTAAGCCTAGTACCAAGATGACGGTTGCAGTGTCCTTGGTTGCTAGGCTTTTTATGATGTGTTCCATCATTTGCCTTACCTCCTTTTTTATTTTGCTCTTAGAGCAATAGCTAGGAGAGGAATCGCACCTCTCTACGCTACCCTAGCTTGTTTGGCTTCTTCAACCTTTTCAAGAACTAAGATTGTAAGAGCCATTTCTTGAAAATCTTTATCATCAAATCCGATAACATCGCCGTAAACTCTAATTGTTGTCAATAGTGTGTTATACAATTCGTACATATCATCTGACGATAGTTTTTCACGATCTAGGATTTCTCCTAGTTTAAGTGAGCGTTCTCTGCGGTTCTTAACTTGTAAGATTTCTTTCGCTAGTGCGATTTGTTCTTGTGTTGTAAGTCCTTTATTCATTGTGTTTCCCTCCGCTTTGTTTTTGTTATTTCCTTAAGCTTGATTTAATTATAGCACACGTTTCGTGGGCTGTCAATACTTTTTTTACGAAAACACAAAAAAAGTTTTCTTTTCGTGGGTTTTGTGTTATACTTTACTTATGAAAATAGAAAGGGGATTCAATCATGGATAAAGAACAGATTGCGATTGTTATAGGCGAAAAAATAAAACAATATAGACTCGCAAATGGTTGGACTCAACAAGAATTGGGTGCTAAGATAGGCATAAGTAAAAACGCCATTGGCAATTATGAAAAAGGGTTTAGGTCTCCTAAGAAAAACACAATGTTTGATTTAGCAAATGCTTTTAATGTTTCTATTGATGACCTCTTTCCTCCTATCCAAAAGGATACTCCCCCTACCACTTCTCCAATCCAAACCATCTACGACCAACTAGAACCCCCTGGACAAAGAAAAGTTATCACATACGCTGAAAAATTACGTGACGAACAAGAGAAACGAAGAAAAGAGAAGATAAACGAAGTATCGGAGAAAGTTATCGACTTGTACCAAGTTGAGGTTGTATCTGAGACGGCTGCAGCTAGCGGATTTAACTATGGATTTGGTTACGACGATACAGACAGAGAGACTATAGAGGTTGACGAGCGACCACCACGTCACGATATTGCTACCAAGGTCAGCGGAGACTCCATGCAACCTGACTACCAAGACGGAGACATTCTCTATTTAGTAGATAGAGGACTGACTACCTACAACGGAGATTTGGCAGTTATCGCATACGGAGACCGTTCTTACTTCAAAAAGATATACACCGAAAACGGACGCTTACGCCTAGTGTCGCTCAATGACAAGTACGAAGACATCATCCTAGACTTCCCACCAGCCGAAGATACACACATCAAGATCTATGCAGTTGCTGGGGTGTATAAAGGAGGTGCTACCTATTGAGTCGTCAACCAAAATGGAATAATAGAAAACTTATCAATCACCTAGCTTCTAAAGATGTTACCTTCAATAACATTTCTATAGGTCAAGCAATAACTTTCTTGGATAAGAATAACTACTACTACAAACTAGCTGCCTTTAGGAAAAACTTTAAAAAGAAAGATGGTAAATATGTGGATTTAGATTTCTCGTATTTACAGGATCTTGCATCTCTTGATATGAAAATCAGAGCTATACTTTTAAACATAGCAATCGATGTGGAACATTTTATTAAGGTTGAACTTTCTCGCCAAATAAACAATAATCCGCAAGAAGATGGATATAGCATTCTGACTGAGTTCAAAAACTCGCAATACAATAAATATTACGAGTTTACAAAGAAAAAATTCAGAGAGTCACGTTATCAAAACGCTATGTTTAATAAAAGAAAACATGATTATCCATATTGGGCATTGCTAGAACATATGGACTATGGTTGTCTCATCAAATTCGTAACATTCTACTACCAAAAACACGGATGTAAATCATTAAAAAAAGCTTCAGAATTAGGTGATGGAGCTAGACATATAAGAAATGCCTGTGCCCATAATAGCGTTTTACTACTTAATGTGTTTGAAAAGGATGATAAATTATCAAACGTTAACGCTGTTATTACTACTTTTGCAAAACAAGTCGATGTAATCAAATACAAAAACTATAAGAAAGTAAACGATTTAATTTCACTTCTAGTATTGGCTAAAGCTTATTGCTCTCCTGCAGTACTAGACTACCAAAAACAAGCTATAGACAATTTTATAGTGCGCTGCCAGAGGAATCAATCAGCTTATGCTAAAAATGTGGAATTAACAAAAATGATGGTTGTATTCAAAAAAATCGTTGACATCTTATAAATAATTTGATACTATGGATATAGTGTAAGACTGATTTAGTTCAGCGCCCTATAATAAATGCGTGCATTTACAAGGGAATCCATACCATAGAAAAAGTCGACTAGTTCCTAGCCGGCTTTTACTGTTTTTAGAAAATATATTCTACAAAGGCAGTAACTGTTTCCATTTTGGAAACAACTCAAAAAATCCCCACACTCGCCATCGCCAAATTTTGAGTGTGAGGATTTAACTTTCCATCAAGCAAGCAATGGAAAGGATGATAAAAAAATACAACTATAGTTTATCATAAGTTCTACACCTTTTCAACTATGCGGGCAAGCAATCGAAAAGAAAGGACTTTTTATGATAAAAAAATATATTACAAAAAAAGGAGAAACTAGATATCTCTTTCAAACATATCTGGGTATAGACCCTGCAACTGGAAAAGAAAAACGCACAACACGACGTGGGTTTAAAACCATTAAAGAAGCTAAAGCAGCCGAACGTGACCTTCTCTTAGATGTTGAAGAAAATGGTTTTTCAAACAATGAAGATTTCCAGAACCCTACTTTTGCTGAAGTCGCTGAGTTATGGCTTGATAGCTATAAGAGCACTGTAAAACCAACAACTTATCAGAATACTAAGAAGAAACTTGATGTTATGATTGACTCATATTTTACAGATATGAAGATTCAACAGATCAGTGTAGCTTATTGTCAGAAGGTTGCTGTCAAGTTAAGTAATCGCTATATCCTATATGCCAATTACTACTCTGTAATCAGCCGTATTTTCAAGTATGCCACTTCTATTGACATCATTAAGTCAAATCCTTTAGACAAGATTATCAAGCCTAAAAATAGGCCATTAAAGGGCAAAGAAAACTACTATACAAAACAGGAACTAACCGAGTTTCTTAAAGTTTACAAAGCAAATTGTAAACCAGTAAACTACACTTTTTTCCACTTACTCGCTTTTTCTGGATTGAGAACTGGAGAAGCAATTGGCCTCATGTGGTCAGATGTTGACTTTGAAAATAAGTTGTTAAGCATTTCTCGCACGGCTGTCGTGATTGGTAAAAAACAAACTGTTCAGGATCCTAAAACCAAAAGGAGTAAGAGGGTTATCACCTTAGATGATGAAACTCTGAATGTATTAAAACTCTGGAAACGACAGCAAATAAAAGAATATTTCCAGGCTGGTGTGCCTTATAAACATGATTTGAATTATATTTTTACGAACAATGACGGGGGATGGCTTTTAGCTGCAACTATGAAAGTGAAACTTTTAAGATTCTTTCGTAAACACAATAATCTTAAAAAAATTTCGCCTCACGGGTTTAGACATACACACGCTTCTCTCCTATTTGAAGCTGGTATTACAGCAAAAATTATTTCGGACAGATTAGGTCATAATAATGTTCAAACTACCCTTGATATGTATACCCACATCAACGATAATCAACGTGTTGAAGTCGTTAATCAGCTCATGGATTTCATCCGATCCAGCTAAAAGTATAGTCGTATTCAATTTCGTATTCACTTTTACTTAACACGCTAAAACCCTAATGATTTCAAAGGATTAGCAAGCTATGTACTATTTATGGTATAATGAGAGAATGAAATACCCAAAAATTGATTTAAAAACCGTTCGTCTGCAGGCTAGACAATTTCAATCTGAAAATCCCCGCCTCTTTCTCGTCTATCTCTTACCTAGTATACTGGTCATCTTGTCTGGCTTCCTCAATCCCTTAGAGCGCATCAACGAGAGTGTTTTAGAACAACCCTTTGTAAGCGTGTTTGGCCATGTATTCCAAGCCTACCTTTTTCCACTATTAGTCTCCTTTATCGGAGCTATTCTTCTAACCAGTTCAGTCTATACAACCCTAAAACTCATCAAGAATCCAGATACAGAACTATCCGTCAAAAATAGTCTTACTCTCTTTAACGAAGTACACTTTTCACAAACCTTTTTGACTCTACTTCTCAAACGTTTCTATCTCTTCTTATGGAGCATTCCTAGTTTGCTTGGGATTTACCTCCTTTTTTACAGTAGCTTTCTAGCAAAGAAATTCGTTGCAATCCATCCTGAATTTCCCAATCTGGATCTCTCGTCAGTTGAAACGGAGCGTTTCCTCATGACCTTTGGTCTCTATTTTCTAGCAAGTATCCTCTTGATGATTGTCGGAAATAGTCTCTATATTCCACAATACTATGCCTATTCGCAGGTAGAATTTCTCCTCTGTGACACCCTAGACTTAGGACAAGCCAAACCAGGACAAATCCTTAAAACCAGCCGTTTCTTAATGAAAGGTTACAAAATTCAGCGCTTTATTCTAGACCTACAACTCCTTCCTTGGTATTTCCTCAATTGGATTACCTTTGGAATTGCTAGTTTTTCACTCCTACCCTACATTCAAATCAATAAAATAATTTTCTACCGAGCAGTACTGGCTCGAAAACGTCCAAAAGCTTGAAGGTTGTTCCCTCAAGCTTTTTTCTATCAATGAGTTTCTCCGCCTACCAACTTGAGGTCCTGATCTCCATGTTCGATAATGGCGCCGATTGCCGCTTCTATCCCTCGCCTAATATCCACTAAACTCATAGCTGGGGTAGTCGGTCGATTCACCACCTGTTCCATCATATAAGGAATATGCATAAAACCTGCCTTAACATGTGGAAATTTCTTTTCTACCAAATAGAGGGCCTGATACATCAAATGATTGCAGACAAAAGTCCCTGCCGTATTGGAAACAGAGGCCGGCAATCCCTCTTTTTTTATAGCTTGAACCATCGCTTTAATCGGCAAATTACTAAAGTAGGCCGAAGCACCATCCGGGCGAATAGGAAGGTCAATCGGTTGGTTACCATCATTATCAGGAATGCGTGCATCGTCTTGGTTAATGGCCACTCGTTCAGGCGTCAAGCTAGATCTTCCACCAGCTTGGCCGATACAAAGGACAAAGTCAGGTTGATAACGACTCATCTCTTCTTCCAATACTTGGGCCGATTTGTGAAAGACTGTTGGTACTTCTAGCCAGCTGACCTCAGCGCCATGGATTTCAGATGGCAAACCTTTAATGGCCTCCAAAGCTGGATTGACCTTTTCCCCTCCAAAGGGCTCAAAACCTGTCACTAATACTTTCATTTCTAACTCCTCAAAACTAATTCAATGAGACTTTTTTCTTAAAAACAAGTATAACATATTTCTCTTCTTCTGGAGTGAAAAGGACTAGCGAGACTAAGATTGACCTTTGAACTTATTTAAAGAGAAAAATACTAATCAAGGCCAAAATAGCTGGTCCACCTTGCTTCAAAATAATTTTCTTATCCGCTGTTAGAGAGCCATAAGCCGCAGCACCAATCACAAATAAGACAAAAATAGTCACAATTTCTAAATTCTGTGAGAAATAAATCCCATACAGGAGAAAGACTCCTAGCAGAGCATTATAAATCCCTTGATTTTTAAACAATGAACTTACTGACGGACGAGCCAGTTCTTCCTTGTCCATGTTAAAGACACGACTAGTCGCATCTGATTGCGTTGCAATACTTTCCAAATAAAAAATGTAAAAATGCTCCAAAGCAACAATCGTTGCTAAAATGATTGTCATAATTGACATCTATTTCTCCTTAAATTTCTATATTTTCAATACCCAAAACCAATTTATTTAATAAACGGCTGAGTTCTGTTCTTTCAGACTCTGTTAAGATACTTTCCATCTCTTGCTTAACCTTGATATGTTGCAGAGGGGGATTCACTACTAACTGCTCCTTGGCATACTTCGTAGCCTCTACCAAGACTTCTCGCTGATTTTCAGGATTACGATGACGCTCCACCAAACCTTCCTTTTCCAAAATCTTGAAATGTCGGGTCAAAGCAGCCTGATCAATCTTCAAACGCTCCTGAACTCCCATTTGATTACAGGGAGAATTCTCCAGCAAAAACAGTAAAATCTGATACCGTGTCAAACTAATCCCAAGCCTTTTTTCAAACAATTGCGTACTCGCTTGCTCAGACAAGCGGAGTTGATACAGTAAATCTTGAATCTCTATCATTTCTTCTTTCCTTTTGTTGACTTATCAATAGTTGACCAATCAATTATAATATAAAGTAAAATAAATTGCAAGAATCATGCTTCAATCATTACAAAATGGTAACTTCCCATTCATATTGACAAAGAAAAAACGAACGAGAATCGCTCTCTATCACGAAAGCTAGATCTCATTCGTCAAAATGATATTACCAAGTCTGATTTATCCATTCATGGAAACGTGAACGTGGTCATAGTGGTTTTCTGTCACACTACCGCGGTCTGGCATTGGGTTCCAAGTATTAGCTGGCCCATATTTGCTATCGAATGGAGCATAGAAACGTTGTTTCCAAATAATGTAACTAATTCCACGGCTGGCCATATTTTGAATAGCATATTCCGCAATCTTATCCCCTAGTTCTGAGCTTTCTGGTACCATAAAATCGATAGCCAAACCTTTTCCGTGATCTCCACTGTCTCCTGGACGGTAACCACTAAAGGATGTGATAGCAAACAAGTTGGCAATTTCTTCTTTAAAGGCAGCCGTTTGTGGTTGAAGGCCTGCATTTTCAGATTTCGCTACTGCAAGTCCAGCATAATCAGGCGCAGCTGGAGCTGCGTAAGTTGCTGAAACTGTTTTCGTCTCTTCTGGTTGATAAGTAGAAACTGCTGGTGTAGCTTCACTTGATGATGCTTCTTTTGCTCCTTCTGAACTTGTTGCAGTTGTTTCGGTTGCTTTTTCTGCTACTGGAATTGTAGTTGTTTCCACTGCTGACTCAGTTTGAGGGCTTTCTTGTGCTTCCTGCTTCTCAGCTGGAGTCGATTCCTGAGGAGCTGCTTCTTCAACTGGACTAGTTGTTTCGGCTGCTTGCTTCTCTGAAACAAAGTTTCCTGTAGATGGAGCGACTTCTTCTGAACTTGCTACTACTTCTTTTGTACTTGTAGTTTCTACCGCTTTTGGCGCTTCTGCAATCGGTTGAGAAAGGTCTGCAACCTGAACAGTTTGATCATCAACCGTCACTTGATTGGTTGTCAAATCTGCTGTCGCAGTTGTCACTTCTTCACTAGAGTCTGCTTGAGGAGTTTGGATTTCAACTTCTGTTACTTCTTCAGCTTCATTGACAGTCGTTGTCAAAACAGTTTCTGGGAAAATCAAGTCCATATTAGTGATTTTATTCAAATTCGCAAGAACTGTGACATCTACACCCAAGGCTTCTGCAATGGTGCTCAAGGTATCACCATACTGTACTGTATAACTTGTTTTGTTGTCCGTTTTAGTCAAATCATTTTGGATTTGCTCAACACTACGTGCAGTCCAAAGAACTTCTTCTGCTTGAGTTGCCAATACTGGGGCAAATGACAAGGCTACCGTTGACGCCAATAATATTCTTTTCTTCATTCTTTCAAATTCCTTTCAAATGAGTACCTGTCTATGATAACACAAAAAATGCAGAAAAAAAGCCCTCTCGGGCCTATTTAACAGAACTGTCTATTCCTTGTAACAAACTCGGTTGCTTGAAATAGTTTGTTAGGTCTCTGTCACAAAACTGACACAATCTTTTTATTCCTCAGCCTCAAAAATACGGGAAATATCTGCTAACGCTTGAATCCTGTGATTTCCTTCATAAGTCGACTCTAAAAAGTTGATACTTTGAATCCCACTATTCTGGGCAAATTCCACATCCAGAGTCCGATCCCCTATATAATAGGTTTTCTCAGGATCCAACTGATATTTATCTATCAGATAGGTAGCCGCTTCTGGACTTGGCTTCCGCTCAAAACCACTCTGACTGGTTAAAATCTCTGTAAAATAGGATTCCAAACCCAAGTCTCTGAGAATGGTAAGAGCATTGTCTCCCTTATGAGTGTAAACAAACTGCTGCATTCCTGCTTGGTCTGTCCAATCCAACACCTCACGCGCACCTGGCATTAAGACTACCTGGGCATTCTTTTCAGCCAGACTCTGAGCACGCACCTGATTTAGCACTTCCACATCCAGTTTTCTCTCTTCCGCCACCTGCACAAGCAAATCCTGCACCGAATACTTGAGGATAAACTCTCTCACCTGCTCCTTATCATAAGGAATAGAAAACTGAGCAAAAGTTTCCTCAATCCCTGACAAAATTGCTTCGTAAGAGTCCAATAAAGTCCCGTCTAAATCCCAAATAAAAGCTGTTTTTTGCATTTCCTATCCTTTCAAGCTCATATAGCGCTGGTAACGATAGTGTAGAAATAACCAGCGAAAACCATTATCCAAGAGAGTCCCTGCCCAAATACCAGGCAAGCCCCAACCAAGCACAATCCCCATCAGATATCCTGTTCCAATGCGGATACACCACATTCCTATACTTGTCACATAAAAGGGAAGCCGAGCATTTCCCAATCCCTGCCAAACTGCCGTATAGATGACTGTTCCTATCGTCATAGGAGTTCCTAGTAGAGAGAAAAGTGCCACCAAAACACTAGCTTCAACCGCTAGAGAATCAGTCGTATAGAGATGAGTTAGTGGTATACTCAAAGCATAGATACTGAAGGTCAAGGGTAACATGAGGACCAGAGAAAGCCAAAAGGTTTGCTTGCTCAAACTAGCTACTCTTTCCCAATTATCCTCTCCAACTGCTCGGGCCACTAGCATGACCGTTGCCGTAGCGACGCCAAAGGCAGGCATGTAGTTAAACTGGGTCAAAACTTCTCCGACCGCATTTCCCGCCACTGCCTCTGTCCCGAAAGACACAACCAAGGCAATGATAACGACATCACCAGCCCGCATCATGAGCCGCTCTCCAGCTGCTGGCAAAGCTAAGGTCAATAGTTCCTTATCTAAACCAAAAGTCGGTTTCTCAAAAGGCAACTTTAATTGCGACCATAAAATCACAAGACCTACCAAACGAGACAGAATAGTCCCCCAAGCAACACCCGCTATCCCCATATCCAGTACAAAAATAGCTAGACTGGAAAAGAGAATATTCAAAGCATTTGACAAGAGACTAATATAAAGAGGCAGACGTGGATTATGCGTTGCACGAATCAAGGAACCCAGACTGGTCACCAATCCCAAAAGAACAATCGATCCGCCTACCAAAGATAGATAGAGTCCACCACTTTCGGCCACAGTCTGTTCAGTTCCCAAAAGTCCTATCATCTCTTGCCCAGCGAAGATGGACAAAGTTCCTAAAAGGAAACTTAATAATAAGGTAATCTTCAACGCCTCAGTCACATGATAGGCTAGCTTAGACTGATCCTTCTGCCCCAAACTTTTTGAAATAACACTGGAAATAGCAGCTCCCAGAGCGATAAAAATCGCCTGATAAATCGTGATAATATTGCCAGCTACTGAAACACCTGAAATAGCGATTAAGCCCAAGTGAGCAACCAGATAACTATCCACCATCCCCATGAGCATCTGCAAAAAGTTTTCGCCCATAGCTGGCAAGGCAATATTAAGAATGTCTTTATTTTTCTTAAACAATCCTTCCTCCTGATGAAAAGAAACTCAGTTAGTTTCCCAACCGAGTTTACTCCCTCTGTCTTAAAGTCCTAGATAAGCCTCAACGGCTGCTTGCATGTCAGCAGCCGCCACAGTTGTCTTATGACGAACTGGAGCTGTTTCAAGGCCATCAACTGCTGGCGGCACTGCCACTCCTGAAATATCATGTAATTGAGCCAAAGCTTCAAAGTCGCCAAGCCCTGATTTTCCAGTTACAGCTTCTACTGCAACCACTGGGAACTTGTATGGACTCGCTGTTGAAGCAATCACTGTCTTAGTCACATCGCCAGTAGCCGCTTGGTATTTCTTATAAACTGCCGAGGCAACTGCCGTATGTGGATCCTCGATATAAGAATCTGACTCATAGATACGCTTGATTTCTGCTGCTGTTTCTTCCTCAGTCGCATATTCTGCTGCAAAGAGGTTAAGAATCTCCGCATCAAAGTCTGTCAACTCATATTGTCCTTGCTTGTTCAAGGCATTCATGAGTTCAGCTGTTTTAACCGCATCATTACCCAAAAGATGGAAAATCAAACGCTCCAAGTTTGAAGATACCAAGATATCCATAGATGGGCTAGTTGTTACCTTAAACTCACGTTTCTTATCGTAAACACGTGTCTTGAAGAAGTCTGTCAAAACATTGTTGTCATTTGAAGCACAGATCAATTTACCAACTGGAAGACCGATTTGTTTAGCATAAAAAGCAGCCAAGATATTTCCAAAGTTTCCTGTTGGTACTGTGAAGTTGACCTTATCACCAGCCACAATCTCACCAGTCTTGACCAACTGAGTATAGGCATAAACATAATAAACAATCTGTGGCACCAAACGACCAATATTCATAGAGTTTGCTGATGAAAATTGCAGTTTATTGGTAGCCAACTTTTCACGAAGAGCCACATCGTTAAACATATGTTTCACATTTGTTTGGGCATCATCAAAGTTACCATCAATAGCGATAACATGAGTATTGTCGCCAGTCTGAGTGGTCA